>ERZ791881.129-NODE-129-length-84965-cov-24.751031_pt1 | contig 84965 bp, 64 predicted proteins | sample MGYA00510161_ERZ791881 | MGnify/ENA primary metagenome ERZ791881 (study PRJEB30046, sample SAMN00792073) | human gut metagenome | study: EMG produced TPA metagenomics assembly of the A metagenome-wide association study of gut microbiota in type 2...
AAAGGTTGAAAAACCTTGAATTTTCAATAAAAAACACTTGATTATATGAGGAGGTCAATATGGATAAGAAACCATTTGTCACAAAGGAACAGTTGGAACGCATTACAGAGGAATACCCGACCCCGTTTTATCTGTATGATGAAAAGGGGATCCGGGAAAATGCAGAACGTCTGAAAAAGGCATTTGCATGGAATACCGGATACCGGGAATATTTTGCAGTGAAGGCTGCGCCGAATCCTTATCTTCTGCAGATTTTAAAGGAGGAGGGCTGCGGAACAGACTGTTCTTCTGCAACAGAGCTTATGATGGCGGATGCTGTGGGCTTTTCCGGTCATGAAATCATGTTTTCTTCCAATGAAACTCCGCCGGAGGAGTTTGCTCTGGCAGAAAAGCTGGGAGCAGTCATCAATCTGGATGATATTACCCATATTGAATGTCTCGAAAAGACGCTGGGCTATATTCCGGAAACCATCAGCTGCCGCTATAATCCGGGCGGAGTATTTAAAATCAGCAATGATATTATGGACAATCCGGGAGACGCCAAATACGGAATGACAGAGGAGCAGATTGCAGAGGCATTTTGCATTCTGAAGGCCAGGGGCGCCAGGCATTTCGGAATTCATGCATTTCTTGCCAGCAATACAGTAACCAATGAGTATTATCCCATGCTGGCCAGAATTCTGTTCCGGCTGGCTGTAAAACTGAATCGGGAAACAGGAGCCCATGTGGCCTTTATTAACCTTTCCGGAGGCGTCGGAATTCCCTATCATCCGGATCAGAAGCCTAATGACATTATGGCTATAGGAGAGGGTGTGAGAAAGGTATACGAGGAGGTTCTGGTTCCGGCGGGAATGGGAGATGTGAGTCTTTGCACGGAAATGGGGCGGTTTATGACAGGTCCCTATGGCTGTCTTGTTACGAAAGCCATTCATGAAAAGCACACTTATAAGGAGTACATCGGCGTAGATGCCTGTGCGGTTAATCTGATGCGTCCGGCTATGTACGGCGCCTATCACCATATCACTGTGGCCGGAAAGGAAACAGCTCCCTGCGATCACAGGTATGACGTTGTGGGCTCTCTCTGCGAAAACAATGACAAGTTTGCAATTGATCGGATGCTTCCGGAAATTGAAATGGGAGATTTGCTGGTGATTCACGATACCGGCGCTCACGGATTTTCCATGGGCTATAATTACAATGGTAAGCTGAAATCAGCAGAGCTTCTTCTGAAGACAGACGGAACAGTGCAGAAGATACGAAGGGCGGAAACGCCGCAGGATTATTTTGCCACCCTGGACGAGTGTCCCATGATGGAAAAATACAGAAAGCGCAGCGGAGAATAAGAAAAGAAGACAAAAAGGCTGCCGGGAAAGCTGTAATATAACAGGCCTCCCCGGCGGCAGACAGCAGACTTTCTGCTGATATTTATACATTGAAACGGAAGAGAATCACGTCTCCGTCTTTTACCACATAATCCTTTCCTTCCAGTCCAACCAGACCCTTTTCCTTTGCCTTGGCATAGGTTCCGCAGTCCAGCAGATCCTGATAGTTTACAACCTCGGCGCGGATAAATCCCCGCTCAAAGTCAGAGTGGATTTTTCCGGCAGCCTGGGGAGCCTTGGTTCCAACCTTGATGGTCCATGCTCTGGTTTCGTCCTCTCCGGAGGTCAGATAGCTGATCAGGCCCAGCAGACGGTAGCTGGCAGCAATCAGCTTATCCAGGCCGGACTCGGAAAGTCCAAGAGCCTCTAAGTATTCCTGCTTTTCATCATCGTCCAGCTCGGCAATTTCCTGTTCAATCTGAGCGGAAATAATAAATACCTCAGAACCGTTTTCGGCAGCAAACTCTCTTACAGCAGCCACATGGGAATTGGAAGCTCCGTCATCGGCCAGATCCTCTTCCCCTACATTGGCAGCGAAAATAACCGGTTTGCAGGTAAGCAGATTCAGAGAGTTGACAAAAGCCATAACATCCTCATCCTCGTTCTCATAGGTGCAGGCCAGTTTGCCGTCTTCCAGAATTACCTTCAGCTCTTTTAAAATTTCCAGCTCCTTTGCCAGAGACTTATCATTCATGGCAGAGCGGGCTGTCTTTGCAATCCGGCGTTCCAGGATCTCCAGGTCAGAGAAAATCAGCTCCAGATTAATGGTTTCAATATCGCGGAGAGGATCAACGCTTCCTTCTACATGGATGACGTTTTCATCCTCAAAGCAGCGTACAACGTGTACAATGGCATCAACCTCACGGATATTGGCCAGGAACTGGTTGCCCAGACCTTCTCCCTTGGATGCGCCCTTTACCAGACCGGCAATATCAACGAACTCAATGACAGCCGGAGTTACCTTCTTGGAATGATACAGATCGCCTAAGAGTTTTAAACGCTTGTCGGGAACAGGAACCACGCCTACGTTGGGATCAATGGTGCAGAAGGGATAGTTTGCAGATTCTGCGCCTGCCTTGGTCAGAGAATTAAACAGTGTACTTTTTCCTACGTTGGGAAGTCCCACGATACCTAATTTCATTTTATCTTTACCTTTGTCCAGAAACCCTGCAGATTTGTGGGCCTCTGCCTTTCCTTATATTTCTTTTACGCCCTTTTTACGCCGTTTTCATCGTCATAAAGTATAGCATAAGGCCCTTGTTTTTTCAATCGTATCGGACAAATATTTAAGCTGCGATTATTTTCCTAAAGCGCGGAACATCCAATTTTTATAGGCTTCCACACCAGGCTGATCAAACGGATTAATATCCAGTAATCTTCCTGAGATGTAGCAGGCAAACTGGAAAAAGTAAAACAGCTGGCCAAAATGATAGGCATCCAGAGCGGGAATTTCAAAAATTAAACAGGGAAGCTTTGCGCTGTGTGCTGTGACTGTAGCTGAAAAAGCAGCTTTATTGATATCAAAAAAGTCTTTTCCGTCTAAATAATCAAAAAAGTCAGCTTTTTGATCGGGCATAACAAACAGGCTGTCCTGTCGGGCCTCCACATCTAAAAAGGTTTCAAACATGAGGGGAGCGCCATCCTGAACGTATTGCCCGACTGCATGGAGCTCTTCTGAATATTCAGCGGCAATTGGAAAAAGACCTTTTCCGTCTTTTCCCTCACTCTCAGCAAACAGCTGGGTCCACCATTTATAGAAGAAGCGGAACTGGGGTTCAAAGCTTGCAAGCAATTCCATGCGGTAGCCTTTCTGATAGTATAAGTTCCTTAAAGCAGCGTAGCGCAGAGCCAGATTTTCGGAGGGGGAGCCTGTATGTAAGGTTCGTTCCATGTCTGCAGCGCCGCGGACCAGGGCGCGGATGTCGATTCCGGCTACAGCCATAGGAAGAAGTCCAACATAACTTACAGCGCTGTATCGCCCGCCGATATTAGTTGGGAAGGGAACAAAGGTATAACCTTCATTGATGCATAGCTGTTCCAGAGAAGAGCCATAGGTGCCGGTACAGATAATCCGGTTTGCGGCATCGGCAGCGCAGCAGCGGGAAGCAAGCTCCTGCCTCAGGACACGGAAGGAAATGCCGGGCTCTAAGGTTTCAAAGTTTTTTGCAATGCAGTTCATAGAAAATCGTTTGTTTTCCAGCTGCTTTAACAGGCGGTTCATTGCATTTGCAGATAAAGTATTGCCTGCATAGATGATTTCCGGACCGTTCCCATTATTTAAAGCTTCTATGACAGAACGGGCAGCATTATTGGAACCGCCTACACCGATTAACACGAATGCATCGCTGTTTTTACGGATTTCAGCTGCTAATTGTTCGATGTGCGTCAGGATTTGTTCATTGGCCCATTCATCCACATGGAGCCAGCCCTGACTGTCACTGTATTGGGCTTCGCCCAGCTGTGCCTTCTCCAGGACAGGAATTCCCTTCAGGATTGCAGCAGACAGTTCAGATTCGCTGACCAGGGCCTTCTGGTCACGAATGCTTAATTTTAACATATGAATCACCTCTTCATTTACTTAACTGTGTTAGGTTGACAGATTTCCGCTGGAGCGGGGAGTTTTCAGTCAATTTGAACATCAAAGCCATAGCAGCGTTTGCCCATTAAATCAATGGGAAGGCCAATGATTTCAAAAGACTGTGAAGCACAGCAGTCATCACAGCTTACACCAAGCATAAGTTCTGCCGGACCTGGTTCAACGGTAAAAATCATGTCTTCATTGTAATAACCAAGGGCAGCTGCCTGTAATGTAAAAGTAACATGCTTGCTTTCTCCAGGATCTAAATTTACTCGTACAAATCCAACTAATTGCATACACGGACGAATTACATGAGCTCCTGAAAAATGGTAATAGAGCTGAAGGACCTGATCGCCGTTCTTCTCACCAGTATTGGTAATATAACAACTGGCCTGAATAGAACCATCTGTCGGGAGGGTGGAAGAAGAAAGGACAAAATCCTTGACCTCAAAGGTTGTATAGCTGAGACCATGTCCAAACGGGAAAAGAGGTCTGTTTGTATTATCCACATAGCCACCAGAGAAAATGAGGCTGGAAGAGGAATCATTAATTGTATGATATCCGCTTCCCATGCGGTGGTTATAGACAATTGGAAGTTGTCCAATGTGGTGAGGTATGGTAAAGGTAAGATGTCCACCAGGATTAATGGTACCATCAAGAATATCAGTCAATACAACACCAGAATCAGAGCCAGGCATAAATGCCTGAATCATGGCAGCGGTATGTTTTGAAGCCCAGGGAAGAGCAAAGATTCCAGGTCCGTACAAAATTAGTACAACAGGTTTTCCTGTAGCACAAAGAGATTCCAGAAGCTGTTGTTGTACACCAGGAAGATCCAAGCTGCTACGATCTTTTCCTTCACCTCCAGTTACATTAATCCAACCACAGTTTCCGCCCATAGCGGCAACGATAATATCGCTTTGATTAGCTGCTGTAAGCGCTTCTGCAAAACCGGAAGTATCGTCGCCAATGATTTTGCAGCCTTCAGCATAATTGACTGTAAATCGTTCACTCAGCGCATTTTGAAGACTGCGGCTGCCCATTTTTGTAAGGAGTGTTTGGAGATCGTCCAGCATAGCCTGTTCCTTATCAGAAAACATAGCCAGTGTATCAGCAAACAAATTGGTAGAACTGCAGCTATCGTCTTTCTTTTTGGCAACTGCTTCATCAGTCATACCCTGGATAGAGATAGAAGAGCTGTCTTCTGCTCCGGCTTTCATCATTTCAATATATGCAGGATAGGTATAACCACTTATAGGATAACGAAGATTGTCAGCATGGGGACCGATAACCGCCAGTTTAAGTCCTTTTTTTAGAGGGAGTACACCATTGTTTTTTAGAAGTACGACTGATTTCTCTGCGATGGTACGACTGAGAGCCTTTTTTTCTGGATTAGTCATAGAGGCGCGTACATTATTAATATCTACATAGGGGTGTTCAAATAATCCATATTCAAATTTAATAGTAAGAACGCGACGTACAGATTCATCAAGAAGAGATTCGTCTAGTTTTCCTTCTCGTACATAGTCAGGAAGCTGTGCGAAAGCTCCCCCAACTGGAATTTCTGTATCCAGGCCACCCATTTTTGCTAATAGCCCAGCTTCTTTATAGGAATTGGTAAGGTGGAAATAGTTATACATTTTCATAATGGCAGCACCATCAGAGGTGAGCATTCCACGGAATTTCATAGTATCCCGTAGCAGAGTGCGGGATATTTTTTTATTTGCACCGACGCATAGACCGTCAATCTCGCCATAATTGGCCATCATACCGGAAACATCAGCTTCATTTGCTGCCGCTTCAAAAGGGGTAGCAAAAACTTCATACAATTCACGATCTGTAATACGGGCATTGGCACAGTTCAATCCGCTTTGACTTTCTGCATAGCCTAAAAAGTGTTTGGCAATACAGGCCACCCCTTCTTTGTTGTATCCTTGCATCCCTTTAATATATTCTACACCCATACGGCTGATAAGAAGAGGATCCTCTCCATATGTTTCATAAGTGCGTCCCCAACGCGGATCTCTGGAGACATCAATAACAGGACTCATAGCAGAATTGATACCAACCGAGCGGCTTTCCTGACCGATGATCTCAGCCATTTTTCCGGCTAATTCAGGTTCCCAAGTACACCCCAAATTAATTTGAGATGGAAAAAGGGTTCCTCCGGCCGCAGGATAACCGCATAAGTTTTCTGTCTGCAGAGCGACAGGGATACCAAGGCGGGTTTCTTCTACAAAATAATGCTGTAAGGTATTGGAGATCTCAGCAATCTGAATAGGATCTACGATACCTACCATAGAATACTGGGTAAATCTTCCATGTCCATGGGGGAATTTTTCCCGGAGAGTGTCCATATCAACTTTACCATTTTTTAAAAAGGATGCAGGAAGGTTACCACATAACTGAGCAGCTTTTTCTTCCAGTGTCATACGTGATATCAGATCTTCGACTCGTTCAGGGACAGGGATGGATGGATCTTTGTATAATTCCATAATCAGTCTCCTTTTCATTAAGAATATAAATTTAAACTAAATATACAGCTATAAAAAGCAGAGAGTTCTTTTGTTAATTAAAATAACAAACTAAATGGAAAAAGTCAAGAAAATATAATTACATTTTATTCCTGGTTGTAAAGTTTGGCATAGAATACAAAAAATAACAATGAAAAATAGTTAAAAATGCCAAAAGAACATGTTTCTCAATGAAGCTATTTACAATAAGATATGACAGGAAGTCGTTGGTTTTTGTTAAAAATGCAAAATAATAAAAATGTATTTTTGTCAAGTATGCCGATTGAAAAAAAGTAAGTTTTTTGATTTAATTAATTTAACTAATAAATGTGCTTAAAAAAGTACATTTTGCGGAGCAGAGGGTATCAAGTGAAAATGAAAAAATTAAACGGAGGTATTATTATGAGAAATACAAACAAAACCAGCTTGCGAAGGGCAGTTAGTCTTGGTCTTTGTGCAGCGTTACTGTTGACTGCATGCGGTGGAACAAAAACAACCGGTACAGGAAATGTTGAAAAATCTGAAGAAGCTGTACCAGCTGAGTCATCTTCTTCACCATCCGAAGCACCCGTACCTGCGTCTGATGCAGGTCTGCATAATTTGGAGGATGGTATATTAGATGTAGGTACTACGATTAAGTGGGATAGCCTTACACCTTTTCGTACTCAGGTAGCAAATAATGCGCCATGGGCTCCACAGGTATATGAAACTCTGGCACGCTTGACATATGATAAGGAGTACGTTCCGCTGGTTGCAAAGTCTTGGGAAGGTGAGGATGACGGTGTTACCTTTAATGTAGAAATTTATGATTATGTTTATGATTCCGCTGGTAACCATATTACAGCAGAGGATATCGTATGGATGATTGAACAAAATATGGAAGCAGCCTTGAAGCCCTCTTTCGGGAAGGTGAAAAGTGTAGAACAGACTGGCGATTATACGTTAAAGGTAGTAATGAAGCAAAATATGGTAGGAGCTTTTGAACAGATTCTTACTGCAGGATATGTTGTATCAAAAAAGGCATATGAAGAAAGTAAAGATGGATTTGCAACAGAAATAGCATCTACTGCTCCTTATAAAATTGCAGAATTCACATCAGGGGCAACTATGACAGTTGAACGGAGAGATGATTATTGGCAGAAACCAGAACTGATTCATCCTGCCTGTTCTGCCAATGTTCAGACTATAAAATACCATGTGATTACAGAGGCTTCTCAGGCTGGTATTGCATTGGAGACCGGCACATTGGATGCATTTTATATTCTGGATCAGAATACAGTTTCCCAGTTTGAAGGGAATGATAAATTTACATATGTGGCAACACCATTTATTAACGGAAGTCAGATGTTTTTCAGTGGTCATGAAAGCCGCCCAATTGCAAGTGATGTGAATCTTCGTCAGGCGATCTGTTATGCTATTGATGCAGAAGGGCTTCTGAATGCAGTATATGCTGGTTTTGGACAGACTATGAAGGATCCAATTGCAGATACCAGTGTAGGTTGGCTGGATAAATGGCATAATGAGGATTATTATGAGTACGATCCGGCTAAAGCAGCAGAACTTTTGAAGGCTTCCAATTATAAGGGAGAAGAACTGGTTCTTTTATCAGGTTCTAATTCACAGACACAGCGTCTTTGTCAGATGATTCAATCATATTTGTTAGCTGCAGGAATTAATGTAAAATTAAATATGGCAGATCAGGCATTGTTGACCTCGATTCGTCTGGACGGAAGTCAATATGATATGTTTATTAATACTGTAGGAGGAGATACTTTACCGGATCACTGGTCTATCCGCTATGATATGAATGCTTATAAAACGGGAGATGGAACCTCACGTCATGATGAGGTTCTGGCAGAACTTCTGTATTCTACATGGACAAAAGAGGGATTTACGGAAGAAAATATTGATAAGGTGCATAACTATTTGAAAGATAATATGTATGCATACGGCATGGTACAGCCATCTAATGTAGATATCTGGCGAAGTGATCTTGGAATGACTGAGAGTGTACGTGTCAGTCAGGGAAGCCATAACTTTGCAGCATGTTCATATCAGGAATAGTGTGAAAAAATCGAAAATGGATACAACAAATACAGTAGTCGCAGCCTTTGGCTACGACTACTGTATCTATAAAAAAGGAGCAGAAAATGGGTAAATATGTTGTAAAACGTCTTTTGTGGATGATTCCCATTGTGTTGGGCGTAGCGGTCTTGGTGTTTACTTTGATGACATTTTGTCCAGGCGATCCGGCAGAGATTATTCTGGGAAGTACAGCTACTGAGGAGAGTCTTGTCCTTAAACGTACAGAATTAGGATTAGATGATCCTTATTTGGTACGCTTAGGTACTTTTTTAAGTGATACGTTTCTTCGTTTTGATTTAGGTGAGTCGTGGATGAGCGGTGTCAGCATTGCTGATTCGATTAAGGAGTATTTGCCAAGAACATTAATTCTCAGTATTTTTATGATCTCTATTTCAGCAACAGTAGGAATTCCTCTGGGGGTTATTGCGGCAGTAAAGCAGAATCAGTGGCAGGATAATCTATGTATGGTATTGGCCTTGGTTGGTATTTCTATTCCCAGCTTCTGGCTGGCGCTTTTGCTGGTTATTCTGTTTTCTGTAAAACTTGATTGGCTTCCGGCAATGGGAATTGGTGGATTTAAATATTATATTTTGCCGGCATTAGCAGGATGTACGGGAGGAATTGCGGCATTGGCCCGTCAGACCCGTTCTTCTATGCTGGATGTAATTCGTTCCGATTATATTATCACAGCCCGGGCAAAGGGAGTACCGGAAGGACAGGTTATAATTAAACATGCATTGAAAAATGGTTTGATTCCAATCATTACAGTGCTCGGTACTCAGTTTGGCCGTCTGCTTGGTGGAACAATGATTCTGGAAACAATTTTTGTAATCCCAGGAATGGGGCAGTATATAATCACGGCGGTAAACAGCCGCGATTATCCGGTGGTTCAGATTGGTTCTATCTTTTTGGCTATATCTTTCAGTTTTTGTATGTTGGCGGTTGATTTGTTGTATGCTATGGTAGATCCCCGTATTAAGGCAAAATATTCCGGAAAATCTACGCGGAGAAAGAAGGTACAGGCAAATGGATAAGATAAAAAAGCAAAGTGAATTTGTCCGTGTGATGAAGCAAATGAGCAAGAACAAATTGGCAATTCTTGGTTTGATCATTCTTTTAACGGAATTTGTGCTTGTATTACTTGCACCAGTTATTGCTCCATATGATTATGCATACATGGATGTTATGGCGATGCAGCAGGGACCATCTGCAGCTCATTGGTTTGGAACAGATGAACTGGGACGTGATATTTTCAGCCGTGTACTTTATGGTGGACGATATTCGATTACTATGGGGTTGTTTGCAGTTTTGATCAGTCAGACCATGGGAATGACACTGGGAGCTATCGCAGGATATTTTGGTGGACAGGTAGATAATGTGATGATGCGTGTATTAGATATTGTACAGTCTTTACCTGCAATGCTGTTATCAATTGTATTGTCTGCAGTTCTTGGTCCTGGCTATTTTAATACAATTTTAGCCCTTTCTGTTAATGGTATGCCAGGAGCAGCTCGTATGCTGCGTGCGCAGATGATGAAGGTACGGGATAACGAATACATTGAAGCAGCCCAGTCTATTAACTGCAGCAAGGTTCGAATTATTGTGAATCATATGATTCCCAATTCTTTTTCTCCTAATATTGTTCAGGCAACCATGGGTGTAGCTCATATGATTACTATGGCGGCATCTTTGAGCTTCATTGGTTTAGGCGTTCAGCCGCCTACACCGGAGTGGGGAGCGATGCTGAGCGGCGCTCGTCAGTTTATTCGGCAGTGTCCTCATATGGTCATTTTTCCGGGGCTTGCAATCGCAATTACAATTTTGGCATTGAATCTGATGGGGGATGGCCTGCGCGATGCATTGGATCCTAAGCTGAAACGTTAGCAGAAAGAAGAGGTACAGAATGAGTGAACAGAAAAAAAACCAAACTTTTCTGGAAGTGAAAAATTTGAAGGTAGAGTATTTTTCAGATGGTCAGATAGTACATGCTGTAAATGGTATTTCACTGCAGATTGAGCGTGGAAAAACATTGGGACTGGTAGGAGAAACTGGAGCAGGTAAAACAACTATAGCCAAAGCCATTCTCCGGATTTTGCCGGATATAGGTTCAAAGGTGACGGCAGGGGAAGTATATTTGGACGGTAAGGAACTTTTTTCTCTTCCAGAACAGGAAATGAGAAAGATTCGTGGAAATGGAATATCAATGATTTTTCAGGATCCTATGACAGCTTTAAATCCGGTGCAAACAGTTGGAGATCAGATTGCTGAGGTAGTAAAATTACATAATACTGGAAGTAAGACAGATTTTGAAAAGAAAGCCAAGGAAATGCTGGAGATGGTTGGTATTCCTGGAGAACGTTATCATGAATATCCTCACCAGTTTTCCGGAGGTATGAAGCAGCGTGTGGTGATTGCCATTGCTCTGGCCTGTAATCCTGGTCTGCTTCTTGCAGATGAACCTACGACAGCTTTGGATGTGACAATTCAGGCACAGGTGTTGGATCTAATTGCTGAGTTAAGAGAAAAGTATAACACTTCAATGCTGTTGATTACTCACGACATGGGGGTTGTAGCTCAGACATGTGATGAGGTGGCTGTTATTTATGCAGGTCAGATTATAGAATATGGAAATAAGGAACAGATTTTTGATCATCCTTCCCATCCCTATACAATTGGATTGTTTGGGGCAATTCCAAGCATGAAAGAAGATGAAGAATGGCTGCATCCTATTGATGGTCTGCCACCGGATCCGTCTAATCTGCCTGAGGGGTGCGCTTTCTGTCCCCGATGTCCGTATGCAACGGAGGAATGTAAAAAGAAACCCATAGAGATGTTTTTGACATCAGATGGACATCAGTGCCGCTGTTGTCATATAGATGATGTTAAAAAGGGGGAGTAGTTATATGCAGCCAGTAATTGAAGTAAAAGGGTTAAAAAAATATTTTCCGACACCGCGGGGACTTTTGCATGCCGTTGATGATGTAACACTTAGTATCGAAAAAGGAAAAACTCTGGGAGTTGTAGGAGAGTCCGGGTGTGGAAAAAGCACGTTAGGAAGAACCATTATTCATCTTCAGCCTCCTACCGGCGGTCAAGTTTTACTGAATGGAAAAGATATTACAAATGTTAAGGGAAAAGAATTAAAAGAAGCAAGGGAAAAAATGCAGATTATCTTTCAAGATCCATATTCTTCTTTGGATCCTCGAAAGACTGTGGATGCAACTATACGGGAGCCGTTGGTAGTATCGAAACGTTATAAGAAAAACCAGATTGATGAGGCTACAGCTGAACTAATGGATTTTGTAGGCATTGATGCACGATTGCGTATGGCATATCCTCATGAGTTAGATGGAGGGCGCCGTCAGAGAGTTGGAATCGCTCGGGCATTGGCATTGAATCCGGAGTTTGTAGTGTGTGATGAGCCGGTCTCTGCCTTGGATGTGTCAATTCAGGCTCAGGTATTGAATTTATTAAAAAAATTACAGCAGCAAAAAGGTTTGACCTATATGTTTGTTACCCATGATATGAGTGTAGTAAGGCATATTTCAGATGATATTTGTGTAATGTATTTGGGACAAGTAGTTGAAAAATGTCCATCGAAAGAATTGTTTAAGAATCCGCTGCATCCCTATACTCGTGCTTTGCTGTCAGCTATTCCTTCTGTAGATATTCACAATCCAACAAAACGAGAAATTTTACGGGGGGAAATTACAAGTCCTATTAATCCAAAGCCAGGATGCCGTTTTGCAGCACGCTGCCGTTTTGCAACAGAAGCATGTTTTCAGCCACAGAAGCAGGAGGAGATATCTCCAGGACATTTTGTACGTTGCTGCAGAGTGAAGGAGTTGTAAAACATTTAGTTGTGGTTAAGAGAAAGCATAGGTGATATATATGAAGGATATACTGGTTTTTCTTTCGGATCAGCATTCATATGCGCAACAGGGATATGCAGGAGATAAAATAGTACGTACACCGAATCTTGATCGAATTGCAGCCGAAGGAACGGTGATGGAAAATAATTATACGGCATTTCCGCTGTGTGTACCTGCAAGAATGGCTATGCTGACAGGTCAACAGGCTAGCTGTTGTGGTGTGATGAGTAATTTTGCCGCGTTAGATTCTAATAGGGTGACGTTTGCGCATTGTTTAAATACTGTCGGATATGAGACTGTACTTTGCGGAAGAATGCATTTTGTTGGTGGGGATCAGCGCCATGGTTTTTCTTCTCGAATTGCTGGAGAGATGACACCGATTTATGCCAATCGGCCAAAGGCAATTGCGGAGGAAAGAGGGGCTCATGATCGTACGCCTCAGGGTGGCCCCAGTTGTTTGAGTGCTATCGGAGGGGGAAATTCTCCTACTTTAGAATTTGATCGTTATGTAGTTGAGAATGCATTGGATTATTTAGCTCAGGATCATGAAAAGCCTCAGCTAATGGTTGTGGGAACCTATGGACCTCATCATCCTTATGTGGCACCGAAAGAACTTTATGAATATTATTATGATAAAGTTGACATACCTGAGGAAAGCTTTGAATATCCGGAACATCCTGCCTTAAAAGGCAAGATTCTTCGTGATATCGATCAGGAGGTTGTTCGAGCTGTACGGGCAGCCTACTATGGAATGGTAGAGTTTGAAGATCAACAAATCGGTAAAGTCTATGACTCATTTCAGGCATATTTGAAACGAACTGGTCATGAGGGAGTATTTGTGTATGTATCAGATCATGGCGATCATATAGGTACTCGTGGGTACTATGGCAAGAGTACATTTTATGAGCAGTCGGCTCATACGCCTATGATTTTTGCGGGAGATGGAATCATTCGCGGCGGAAGAATCAAAGGGGCAACATCTTTGATAGATCTCGGGCCAACTATTTGTGAACTGGCTGGTGCTCCGCAAATTCCAGAAGCAAATGGTATGAGTCTTTGCAGGCAGTTAGAAGGCGGAGAGGATGATAGTTCCCGTATTGTTGTTTCAGAATTGGGAGGTGAGTTTGGAGTTCAAAGTAAGGCTTTTAGCTATGGACAGATGGCGAAACAAGGTCAGTATAAGCTAATTCATTTTTATGGATTTGATGATCAGGACGTTTTATATGATTTGAAATCGGATCCTAATGAAGAAATTAATGTGATTTCAAAACATTCAGATGTAGTGGACTGTCTGCGAGGTGCAATGGATAAAAGCTGTGAATCGATGGATCAGATATACAGAAATGCAGAGATTTTAGCAAAAAATCTTCCAATTTTAATGAAATGTGATTTAGATGTTCCAGAAGAACGTTGGCATGCTTCTGAGTGTGCACGGCATTTACCAGAACCGTTGGTAAGAAGTAAACTTACAGTAAAATAAAATTGCCGGAATTATGCAGAAAATTTTTCTGCGTAATTCCGGCTGCATTGTATTATGATTAAAACAGAGCATCACCAATATTAAATTTCTGGATTTCTTTACCCCATAAAAGCTGCACAGCAGTGAAACGTTTTTTATTAAAGATCATGTAGGGGGTGTTTTTTGATGGCGGCCACCGAAGCATTAAATCAAAACGTTCATCCTCGCTCAGGGATTTTGGTGAAAAGTACAGGTAAATGGAACCAGTGTGATTGGAATTTTTCTGATGGAAGACTTTGGTTCCGGCTATACCTACTTCTGCAATATCTGTCCAGGCAAAGTATTGTAATTTTAAACCGAAGAGTGTTTTGTAAAGACCGGAATCGTCCAGGTGCAGAATACATCCGGCTGTCAGACTGATATACCCAAATATGAGAGAGAGGAGAAGAAAAATACAAATGGAAAACCAGCGTCTCGTTGATATCATAGAAAATGCAAGGGATAAAAAAAGAAGACTGCTGGTAACAGCGGCAAAGCATTTGAATGGATTTATCATAAACTTTGAGTGAGTCATTAGAGCACCTCGATAAAATGGTAAGTAATTATGTCTGTTATTATAATATAAGATAGAAAGAGAAGCAACTATGAAAAAAGATATTCTGTTATACATGTCAGATCAGCATTCCTATCGTCTCCAGGGGTATGCGGGCGACCAGATTGTGAGAACGCCGAATCTAGATAGGATTGCAGCTTCAGGTACTGTTATGACCAGAGCTATGACAGCCTGTCCTCTTTGTGTTCCGGCGCGGGCTGCCATGATTTCTGGTTATCTTCCCAGTAATAACGGAGTGTTGTTTAATTTTAATTCCATTCATTCCGATCAGGCTACGTTTCTGCATAGTTTAAATGCGTTTGGATATGATACGGTGCTGTGTGGACGTATGCATTTTGTCGGCCCGGATCAGAGACACGGATATTCCCGGCGGATTGCGGGAGAGCGGACACCTGTGTTTCATAACGGAGTGGGTCCTGTGCTTCGGTTGGATGGAACAAAATCAAAAGTGACTGGCTTTGATGAAAATGGTTCTGTAAAATATATTGGTTCTGGAGATTCACCAGTGTTGGCATATGATCGTTATGTGATTGATCATGCTTTGGCATATCTTGCGGAAGATCATGAGGCTCCGCAATTTATTACAGTTGGTACTTATGGGCCTCATTTTCCCTATGTTGCGCCCAGGGAACTTTATGAATATTATTATGATAAAGTTAGCCTTGAGGATGTAAATGAAGAATTTGATGGGGGAAAGGCATTAGAGGGAAAGCTTCAGGAGGCAGATCCTGATGTGGCCAGGGCAGCCAGAGCTGCTTATTATGGACTGGTGGAGCAACAGGATCGTCATATTGGACAGGTATATGATGCATTTCAGAATTATCTGAAGCGCACTGGCAGGGAAGGCATTTTTCTTTATGTATCAGATCATGGAGATATGAACGGTACACATGGTTACTATGGAAAACAGGTCTTTTATGATCCAGCGGTACATATTCCCTTTATTATATCAGGAGCTGGAATACCAAAAGGTAAAAAGATTGAAAATCCAGTTAGTTTGTTGGATGTTGGACCGACAATTTGCGATCTGGCAGGAGCGACGGTGCTGTCAGGGGACGGGAAAAGTTTGAAACCACAACTGCAGGAACACGGTGAGACAGATGAGGAGCGGATGGTGGTCAGTGAATTGTATACATATCTGGCAAATGGAAAGACATCTCTTGGACGTATGGTTCAATGGAAAAACTGGAAGTGGTTTTCATACTCGGGATTAGAATCGGATGCACGATTATATAATACAGATGTTGATTCAGAGGAGCTATTTAATGTAGTCACACAGTATCCAGAAATTGCAGAGCATTTGAAGACCTATGCAGAGCAATATAAAAGTTATGATCAAGTAATGGTTCATGAAAAATGGGTCATGGAACAGTTAAAGATATTAATGAAATGTCATTATGATGATCCTCAGGAACGCTGGCAGTGCCCTCAGAATTTGGAAGAGTTGGAGACACCAGTATGTACAAAAAAAGCAGTAGGTCCTACATTATGGGCAGTTCAGATGTTCAAAAAATTAGAAGAAAAGTAGAGGGAAATATAAATATGGGAAATGGAACAAACGTATTGTTAATGTTAGCAGATGACATGAATTATAATACAATTGGCTGTTTTGGGAGTCCAGTGGAAAATGTTTCTCCCAATTTAGACAAACTGGCAGAAGAGGGAATCCGGTTTGAGAATGCGCATGTTACAATTGGAGTATGTCAGCCTTCTCGTCAGTGTATGTTGACGGGGCTGTATCCTCATCATAATGGTGCGTTAGGATTTGATCCTATTCGAGAAGATGTGACTACGCTTCCGGAAATTTTAAGGGAAAATGGTTATTACAATGGTATCATTGGAAAAACAAAACACTGTATGCCGGTGCATAAATTTGCATGGGACTATTTTGAGGATACTCAGAATCCGGAAAATTGTTTTGGAAGAAGTCCATATATTTATGGAAAAGATGCAGCACAATTTTTTCAAAATGCCAAAGAAGCTGGAAAACCATTTTTCCTGATGGCAAATTCTCATGATCCGCATCGTCCTTTTGCTGGAAGTGAGGATGAGTTAACGCGCTTTTTTGGTTTTAATACATATGCAAGCCGTGTTTATCAACCGGATGAGGCATGGGTACCGGGATTTTTACCGGATCTTCCGGATGTGAGGAAAGAACTGGCACAATATTATACAAGCTGTCATCGTTGTGATGAGACAATGGGAGCTGTTTTACAGGCATTGGAAGATTCTGGAATGTCAGAAAATACCTTGGTTATCTTTATGAGCGATAATGGAATGGCCTTTCCATTTTCCAAGGCAAACTGTTATCTGAACAGCACCAAAACACCGTTTATTGCCCGTTGGCCAAAACATATTAAATCAAATTCCTGTAATAAGACAGATTTAATCGCGGGTGTAGATTTTATGGAAACAGTTTTAGATGCATTGGAAATTCCAAATCCAATTCCCAGTGATGGACACAGCTATTTGTCTTTATTATTAGGGAAAAAGGAAAGTGAAAGAAAAGAAGTATTTACTCAATTCACAAGCACTGCAGCGCATCGTTTTTATCCGATGCGGTGTGTGCAGAATAAAAAATATGGATATATATTTAATGCCTGGGCGGACGGGGAAACTTTTTATCAAAATGAATCCATGTCAGGTTTAACCTACAAGGCGATGAAGGCTGCTGCAGAGGAGAATGAAGAACTAGCTGCAAGAGTTCGGATGTTTAACTATCGGTGCAGAGAAGAACTTTATGATTTTGAGAAGGATCCAGATGCTTTGAATAATCTGGCGGAAGATTCGGATTATGCTGAAGTTCTTGCACAGCTTCGAAATGAATTGGGGCAGGAGATGCGTCGGAGTAATGATCCAGTAATGCCGCTGTTTACAAAGATTCTGCCTCAGTGGGAAATACAATAAGAGGAGTGTTTGCAATATGGAAAGTGAAAATAAAAAACCGAATATTCTCATAATTAATCCAGACGAAATGCGATGGGACACTATGGGACATATGGGAAATCCCGCAGCAGTTACTCCTAATTTGGATGCTTTTGCCAGTACAGAGGCAGTGTCTTTTTCCCATGCGTATTGCCAGAATCCAGTTTGCGTACCTAGCAGATGCAGCTTTTTTACAGGACTTTATCCTCATGTGCATGGACATCGTACGATGAGTTATTTGCTGCATCCGGGTGAAGATACATTATTTAGTGAGTTAAAACGGGCCGGATATTATGTGTGGGTGAATGACAGAAATGATCTGTTTGCAGGTCAGGTACCAGGATGGATAGAAGAAAATGCCACTGAAATTCATTATTCCGTTAAGGGAAACAATCCGGGGCCAATTAAAGAATTAAGAGGACATCGTGGAAGCAAAGATTATTATTCGCATTATGAGGGGTGTCTCGGGCTTGATTCTGAAGGAAAAAATATAAATAAAGATGATAAGACTGTGGAAGCTGCGATTCAGCGTATTCTTAATCCAATAGATGAAAGGCCGCTGTGTATGTTTCTTGGATTAATGTGGCCTCATGTACCATACGGCTGCGAGGAGCCATATTTTTCAGCTGTGGATCGTAGAAAACTGCCTCCGCGTATACATGCAGAAGAGTGTATTGGTAAGCCAAGAATGGAAGAATTGCTTAGGGAATATATAGGAATGGATGATTATACAGAGGAGGACTGGAATGAACTGCGAGGGGTATATTTGGGAATGTGCCATAAGATTGATGAACAGTTTGGACAGTTGATACAGGCATTGAAGCAGGCTGGAATATATGATAATACATTGATTCTGTTTATGAGTGATCATGGAGATTATGCAGGAGATTTTGATCTGGTAGAAAAAGCACAGAACTGCTTTGAGGATTGTCTGACGCGGGTTCCTTTCTTAATAAAACCACCGAAGAAAGATGGTGTGGATCCAGGGATCAGTTCAGCCCTTGTAGAGTTAGTTGATCTGTATGCAACTGTGATGGACTATGCTGAAGTGATTCCATCACATACTCATTATGGACGAAGCTTACGGTTAGTTCTTGAGGATAGAAGCCGCAAACATCGTGATGCGGTGTTCTGTGAGGGAGGACGTATGCCTGGTGAGACTCACTGTGATGAATATCATATTGATGGTCCTCTTGGAACACCAGAATCCTTTTTGTACTGGCCTAAAAAGAAGGCTCAATCGAATGATCTGGCTCATGGAAGAGGCATTATGATGCGGGAATACCGTTATAAATACATTAGCCGTCTGACGGAATCAGATGAATTGTATGATATGGAGGAAGATCCTGGTGAAACTATTAACCGTATCAATGATCCGAAACTAAAGGAAGTTGCTGCTCGGATGCAGATGAAAATGTTGAAATGGCTGCAGGCAACGGCAGATGTAGTTCCTTATCGTTACGATTCTCGTTTTAATCCACAAATGATGTGGGAGATGGTAAAGGATAAAGTTCCTGAGTCAAAAGAACAGAAGGTACACAAAATGATTGAGGAAGGAGCAACCTTGCCTGCCATTATGCGTGTATGCGATGAATAGAGAATAAAAACAGACAGATAAAACATGCGGTTCTAAATACTATTTTGCATTTGGAACCGCATGTTTATGTTTTAATTAGTGGCCTCGCAAAAAATATTTTTCGATGCAGCTTGCGGCAGCACCAACAGCCCCTCCATATTCGCCAAGATCTACATAAATTAATCGGAGCATTTCATCACTGGAACGAAATGCATAGGTATGTAAAGAATTACGAACAATTCCGACATTTTCTGAGTTACGAAATAGTGGCCCGCTGAGAAAAATAAGGTGAGGGTTAAAAAAACTGACAACATTAGCCAGTGCTATTCCAAGATATTCCATTGCCTGAGTAAGGATTTTGCAAACAGCAGCATCACCATATAATTGTGCGGTTAATATGTGTTCCAGAGTAAGTTGGTCTGGATCTGAGCATAAGGTTGGTAGAATGGTACAATGTCCATCTAGTAATGCCTGACGGCAATGTGCAAAAATTGCCCACATACTAGAGAGTGCTTCAAGACTTCCAGGATAGCCGCAGTCTGGAAAAGAAGCATTTTTCTGATTTGGATCTATAATCATTTTTCCTATTTCTCCGGCAGTTGAGGTTTCACTCCGGAAAGAATTGTCTCCAAGCATAATTGGGCAGGCAATACCCCATGCAACATGACAGAAAGCAAATGTGGATTCTGTGCCAAGTAAATTGGGACGGAATAGAGATATCGCACATGCTCTGGCACGAACATTGTTTTCCACACGTACAGGCAAATGAATAGCTTGGCTAATAGTAGTTCCCAGTGGTTGATTGCACCAGCTAAGACGTTCATTGCCGTGATTTTTTACAATACCTGTATGGGGATTTACAATGCCAGGTACTGCAATACCAACACCAATTAGAAGTTCCCATTCAGTTGGATGGCGTTGTTTGAGTGTTTGCAGAATTTTTTTCAGTTCGTGTATCATAGAATCATAATCATCGGGCATCAAATCGAAAGTTCCTTGTGCACGGATTCCCCCACGTAAATCAGTAATGCAGTAGTGGGTAAGATCGCGGCCAAGAGAAATTCCAAGAGCAAGACGGGAACCTGGAACAAGATCGATATTTATGGGTTTGCGCCCTACTCCATGAGAAACTGAACTGTCAGATTCTGGAAGCTCTTGAACGACCCCTTCTCTGATTAAATCAGAAACGATATTAGTGATTGTTGGTGGTGTGAGTTCTAATTTTTCAGCAATTTCAGCACGAGAAAGAGGGGCATAACGGTAAAGGGTTGCCTTAATGGATTCTAAGTTTTGCTGCTTTATTTTGGCTAGATTTTTTCCATGCAATTTAGACATGAAGGATTCCAACTTTCTATAAAATTCATAAATAAATATTTAATTTGTTAATTTTAAAAAATAATTATTCACTTCTTATATTATACCACATTTTATTGCATTTTCCAGAGCAAAAGTGTATCTAAAGAGAAATATGTATATAATCGAGGTTTATAAAGGAATAATGATTGACACAGCAAACAGGATATGTTATATTGGAAACAGTCTCAGGACGGATTCCTGTCCTGTTTCTGTTTTTCAGAAAGTGTTTTATTCTATTATTCAAAGTTTTTATTTTCTTATATTTTCCAGAGAACAAGAAAAGAGTAAGGATATGAGGGCTGTTTTTTGTGTGCCGTTCTGTTCGTTTTGCTGTTTTTTATTTTATCATTCTTTGATCATTGTTATTTCTTATAGATTCTAAATTTTCATAAGTTCTGAATATTCATATAGTTTGTGTCTGATGAAATTTCTGATATTTTCTGAATTAATCTGAAAAATTTCACGAGAAAGGAAAATGAATCAATATGAAAAAACAGAAAAAGAAACCATGGGGATACCGTCACGCTGTGATGGTTTATGAAGTGATGCTCTGGCTGCTTACGATAGCGGCAGCCGCCGGCGCAGGGGTTTTGTTTTTTCCAAAACTGGCTGGTGTCAGGCCGTATGTGATTTTATCGTCTTCGATGGAGCCGGCCATTGCTGCAGGAAGCCTGATTTTTGTCAATACCAGAGACCGAAAGGCAGAAGAAGGTGATGTTGTGACCTTTCTGCTTGGGGAAGAGGGACGGGAGACGGTTGTCACTCACAGGATTCATCGCGTGACAAAAGAGGGCTATATAACGAAGGGGGATCACAATGATGTTGCAGATCCGGCCCTTTTGACTCAGGAGCGCATAATCGGAACCTGCATCGGGATTTTGCCGCGGGCAGGTTACGGGGCAGCTGCCTTGAATGGAAAAGGGGCCGTATGGGCGGCGGCTGTGCTTTTTGGCATGCATGTATTTGGAATCATGCTGGATATGCCCGAAGTCCGAAAGGATTGAAGATAAATAGAAAAGGAGAGACAGATAAAAGGTTCGGGCTTTGATCTGTCGGAAACGTGTATGAAGAACAACAAAACAGAAAACGAAAGAGCAGACAGACGAAACACCGGGGCAGCTGCCGGGAAAAGCAGAAGACACCTGGCGGCAGCCGCAGCCTGCGGAATGCTTGCAGCAGTGGGAGCCGGGGCTTCGGCGGCCTATCTTACAGATGGGGAAAGTGTAACCAATACCTTTACGGTGGGAAAAGTGTCTATTGATTTGACAGAACCGGGATATACACCGGAAAATGAGATTCCCCGCGTACCGAATCAGGAAATTCCCAAGGATCCGACAGTAGTTAATACGGGAAATAATGATGAAATTGTATTTGTCAGCTTTGATATTCCCATGAAAACTGTAAAAACAGCAGAATATGACGGAACGGTTCAGGCGGAGGCAGTGAATCAGGAACTGTTTGATTTTCGCACAGAAAGCGGAACGTACTCCTCTGTCAACGATGGCTGGATTCTTTTGGGAACACCGGAAGAGATCGATGAGGATAATAATGGGGTTTCTGATTACAAAACGTATGTTTATGGGTACCATCAGGTTGTAAAGGCGGCAGCAGAGGGAAAGGATGCAGTGGGAAATCCGGGGGAGGATGGATATCAGGCAGCTGTGGAGGCTGCAGAGGCGACCCGGGTGCCGCCGGTCTTTGATTATATCCGTCTGGCCAATCTGGTAGAGGGGCAGCTGGAACGGGAAAAACTGAGAGTTCCCGTGCGGGCCTATGCGATTCAGGCAGATTTTCTGCAAAGCGCGGACAATGGCGGAGGAAACCATAATATTGATACAGAGGGGATGATGGATGAGGCAGTGCTGTCTCAGATTTTTACAGTGTTTAAAACCCAGAATCAGACAGAGGATCCCAAAACAGGAGCTCTGAACCCGTGGAAGGGTATCCATGGAGAAGAGGGAAAAACGGCAGGAGCAGGAAATGAGCTGGATCTGCTGGGAAATCCCAGACAGCAGTAAGGACGGACAGAGGAGCAGAGAAAAAGACGGAAGTGAAAACAGAAGCGGGGTACAGAATGAAAAACTGTGCCCCCGGGTACAGAAATTGAAAACAGGAAATAACGGGACAGAAGGGGGAAAATGCCGGGAGGGAGCGGTGATGAATGAAAAAAGGCAGATTAGCGGCAGTATTCCTTGTGCTGTGGATGACTTCGGGAAACTCCGCACTGGGGGCAGTGCGTCATTTTTCAACAGAGGTGGATAATGAAATTACGACAGGAGATGTTTCCATTTCTATTCAGGAGTACCAGCGGAATGAAGCGGGAGAACGGGTTCCCTATACAGATGGGAAGTGTGTAGTTCCCAATGAGAAGGCAGAGAAGATCGTAACAATTATCAATGAGGCAGAAGCTGCATGGATTCGGGCAAAAGCAGAGTTTTCCGGTTCTGCCGGCTTTGCAGGAAGGGAAGCAGTGCCGGAAGAAATCCCGGATGGGTGGATCAAATGCGGCGGGTATTACTATTGGAATCGTCCGGCAGAAACGGGAGAGGAGATTCTGTTTTTTGACCATGTCAGGATTCCCGGTGACTGGAGTGAAGAAGACGAAGGAAAACAATTTACCATAGATGTGACGGCCCAGGCGGTTCAGAAGGTGAATTTTATTCCGGATTTTCAATCAGAGGATCCCTGGTTCGGGATTCCGGTGGAACAATGTATTCACAGTGAACATACCTGGCGGCGGGATTGGGAGGACACCAGTCTGGCTATTATTTTTGAAAATGGAGCAGATGGTTTTTTTAAAACAGAAGAGGACTTTTTCCGGGGATTTTCCACATGGATGCCGGGGGATATCAAGTCGTCCTCTTTCGTTTTGGGAAACCGGTCGGGAAAGCCGGTTGATATTTTTTTTAAGACCAGGGTGCCCGGTCAGCCGGAGGAGGGGATAAAATTACTGGAAGCCATGATGTTAACGATTGAGAAGGAAAATACGGTAATTTATGAAGGCCCGCTTTATGGCAGGGCGTTGGAGGATGGACTGCTGCTTTCTTCTCTTCAGGGAAGAGGAGCGGAGGAAACGATTGCGTTTCGCGTGTCTATGCCGGAATGGCTTCAGAATCAGAGCGCTATGCTGAAGGCCAGGGTACAGTGGATTTTTTCAGCGGATTATAACAGCTCTTCCCGGGATCATGGGGGAGGAGGCGGAGATAACACGAGAGTGGAAGAGAGAAAGGATACGCAGCAGGAAAAGGAGATTACTTATGGCACTGTTTCTGTAGGAAAGCGGATAAGAAATCAGCATCTGGCAGACAGCGGCCTTGTTTCATTTCTGAACGGTCTCCTTCCCCAAACAGGAGAGGAAAGCTGGATGCAGGAGTTTTTTACGGCCGGTGTTCTGGCAGGAGCTGCGCTGCTGATTCTGACCTTGCTGGGAAAAAAGACGGGAATGTGGGGGAAGGAGGAGACAGATGATTCATAAGAGTGCGGGAAAATGGGCGGCAGCCATGGGGCTTCTGGCAGGAGCCGGAGTTTCTGCTGCATATCTGATTTATCAGGAATCCATTGTCAACATCATTCAGGCAGGGGGAAATACGATTTCCATTACCGAAGAGTTTGAGCCTCCGAAAAAACAGGAAATTGGAGATAATGTTTTCAAAAAAAGAGTTCAGATTGAAAATACGGATGAAACGGCCTGTTTTATCCGGGTTTTTATGGAGTTTTCCGATTCGGATATAAAACAGCGGGCACAGATCAGTCCTGATGGAAGAAGCTGGTATCCGGCTGGCGAGTACGGTTCTCCGGACTTTGAGAATTTTCCTCAAAACTGGTGTTATATTTCCCGGGAGGAGGATCCGCTGCTGGGAGGATTTTATTATTATACACTTCCTGTAAATCCGGGAGAAAGAACCGTTCCTCTGGCGGAACAGATTCTGGTGAGTTACGAACAGGACAGTCAGATTCGGGATTTTGATATTCTGGTGACGGCAGATTCTGTTCAGACCAGTATTTTTGAGGAACAGGAGGATGGAAGCTTTACGGCGGAAGATGTTTCGCAGCAGGATGAGGGATGGAAACAGGCATGGACGGAATATCTGGAGAGGAGATGAGGAACAGGTGAAGGATTGGCTGAAGAGAAGAAAGCATGATATGCGCAGGGAATGTTCTGTTTTTCTGGTATTAGTGCTGGTGCTGACGGGAATTCCATTTCCTGTACGGGCCGGAAAAGGGCAGGAAACGGCGCCGGACGGATGGAAGGTGGACTGTGCATGGTCTGTTTTATCTTATGACGATTCCTGGGATGCAGAGAATGACAGGATGAAGCAGCCGAAACTGGTTGTAACATATCGAATGGATCATGCTCCCAGAGTTTATGTTCCGGGAGAAATTCAGTTTGTAATTCCGGGAATCGGAAATCTGAACCGGGCTTCTATTCTGAAAGCGTCGAAGCTCTCCAGCGATGAGGAGGACTCTGAGTGGAGCTGCAGCTGGGATCAGGAACAGGATCTTTATACATTTTCCAATCAGTTTCAGGTGGAGAAGGGGCAGTCGATTTCCGGTGGTTTTCAGCTGCTTTGGACCATTGAGTCCAGACTTTCTGAAAACGGATATACTCAGGAGAGGACGCCGGTGTTTCAGATACGGGGTGAGGAAGCGAGAGAGCTGACACCTCTCACTTACCGGTTTTCCTCCCGGAGGGACAGATACAGGATTTCTCTGGAAAAGAAAAAGATTCCGGCTGAGGATTATGAAACATCGGATCAAAATTATATCTGGTATGAGATGGAAACCAGATTTGATAAGGACTGGCTGGCCAGAGGTCTTTCCAGATCCAGCTATTATATTGCGGCGGAGCTTCCTGAGGGGAAGGATTATGAGAGTGTGCTGGTAAAGAAAGAGGGAAAACAGTTTCCATTGGAACAGATTGAGACAGAAACCGGGGAAGTGGTCTGGGGCTTTTATCCCTTCCGGAACAGGGAGGGAGATCTGGGCAGTGAATACGAAACTTTTTTTGACCGTTTTCAGATTGGATTTTTGAAAGAGCATTTTGCAGATGGGGAAGAACCGTATCGAATGGTGACAGTGAGGGGACATCTGGACAGGCTGTACCAGGATGAAGAGCAGTGGACTACGGATGCAGGAGAGATGGAACAGGTGGAGGATGAGGTCAGTTTTACAGTAGCTGATTATTCTTTTGAGTACGCAGGATATCTCTACAGCCATAGAAAGTGGTGCCCTCCTTATGAAAATTATCCCTATAACCACAGTGCGCCGGAAAACGATTCCCACCGTATGAATGCGGTACAGATGTACAGCGGCAAGCTGGTGCAGTTCCGTCTGGAGGCATCGGCGAACCGCGATTATGTCCAGAAGTCTGCCAAAGCTGCAGCGGGGCCTGACAGAGAGCTTCAGAAAATACAGGAACCGGCAACACCGTCAGAATTGGAAAATTCCATCAGTCCGGCTGCCGGTAATAGGGTTTTAGAGGTGTCAGAAAACAGGACGGAAGACTGGGCAGATATCCATTGGAGGGAACACGGTCTGGGAAAAAATGCCTGGGAAGACGGCGAAATATGGGAGGAAGCCCTGACCTACAAAGAACGCCATCCGGAAAAGGCTACCGGCTCTGACTGGATCTTAGAAGAGGAGGAAGGTCTGACCGGGGCAGTGGCAGCGCTGGGAGGAATGTTTCTGAAAGCAGGGCGGTGGCTGATGCCGGGACAGAAAGCGGCAGCAGTGTCTCCGGAAAAGGAGAAGGTGGTAATTGCGGAAGACGGGATAAAAGAAGGAGAAGCAGCTACTCCGGCTACGGCCTCTGAAATCATGCCGTCAGCCGGACGTCCCATACGTCCGGGAGGAAATCTGTCCGGAATGAGTCAGATTGGGCAGAATGGAAATTCGGAGGATTACAGCCTGGTTGCAGGAGATGATAAGCTGGCGGTGTTTTTGACAGACGGTTCTGTGCGCTGTCTGGAGGATTATGAGTACGATATGGTTTATGCGGTGATAGAGAAAACACCAAAGGTCTGTACCTATGAGGTGTACGGGGCTCCTGCCCAGGATACGCCGACAGAAGAGTATCTGTGCCTGGGGGAGGGAACAACAGAAGAGAAAAGCACTGTGTTTCTTCCGGAAGGCGTGAAGGCGGTTTTTGTACGGTTCAATGGACTTCAGGGCAGCTTTCAAAGCGTTGTGCAGCTGGGGGTCAGGCTTCATCTGGACTGGAATGAAGAGCAGGAAAAGGCAGCAGCAGGAGAACCGGTTCCGGATCATGAAAATCATCTGATCAATTTTTCCTATATCCGTTCTCTTTATGTGGATCAGGAGGGATATGAGGTAAATGACTGTGCTGTGGATACAGACAGCTACACAGGAACCTACGGAAGGGAACTGGCAGAACGGGACAAAGCGGTGTATGGAGAATGTACTATGCGGGCGTATTCCAATCTGTGGCTCAGAAGTCCGATTACAAATCTGGAATCAAAGACAGAGATGGGAACCTTCGAAGGAAATCAAAAAAACGGATTTACCTCAAGGATTTGGACCACGGGAAAAATCAGGACAGATGATTCGACACCCCTGGAGCGATTCTCCTTATATGCGGAGCTTCCGGAGGGACTGTCTGTAAATCTGAACCCGGAGGCTGTCCGCGTAAATGGAAGGGGCAAATACCTGTCAGGAGAAGAACTGTCAGAAGAAGATTTTCAGAATCATGTCAGCTATCAGGTAAGAAGCCACAATGAAAAAACGATGCTGGCGGCAGATTTTGATTTTACAGGGGCTCCTTTAGAGGCATCCGACGGAGTGGAAGCAGTTTTGTCTTTTGAGGCTGGATTAAGCTATACTGATTTTATTTCCTTCGGAAATCAGTACCGGACAGTATCTTATCTGATGGTTCACGATGATGGAATGGATAAAATTGCCGGAACCTCCATTATGACAGATGTTTATGATATGAACGAAAATGGTTCTGTTCTGGAACGGGCTGCCTATTCCAGTGATCGGGAGGTGGTTCTTGATTCTGCCGCAGAATGGAGAGAATATGTATCAAAATATGTAAAATCAGCATACTCTGCAGGATATGTAACAGAAGCGGTTGTCCGCCCCGGGGACGGAAGCCCTCAATCCGGATATTCTTATCGACTGGATTTCGGACTGGGATCAAATCATGCAAAGAATATCGATTTTTTTGATGCATTGGAGCAGGGGGCCAGACTTGCCTCTCATGAGCCGGGGCAGGGGGAGCAGTGGATTCCTTCTCAGTGGCAGGGACGATTTCTGTCTGTGGATACTTCTTATGCAGAAAGCATGAAACTGATTCCCACAGTGTATTACAGTACAGATGAAAAGCAGGAACTGCGTGCAGACGCAGAGGGATGGAGCAGGGAACTGCCGGAGGATCCGGGAAATGTAAAAGCCGTATGGGTTCACCTGGACACCTCTCAGCTGGAATATGGTCTTTTGCAGACCCGTCAGATGACTTATGTTGAAATTCACATGGAAGCACCAAAAGAACAGGGACTGACGGAAAAAACAGCAGTGAATCAATATTTTGTAGAGTTTGATGCTTATGGAATCGGTTCGCCTGATACATTGGAGGCTCGTTACCGGCTTTCCTCTGCAGAAACAAGAGTCAGACTTCTCGATACAATAGGAAGCATGATTTTGCAGAAAACAGATGGTGAACATCAAATCGGTGTGTATCAGGACGGAACTGTCCGGTATGCGCCTTTGACAGGGGCCTGTTTTCAGGTTTATAATCCGGCAGGAGAGCCTATGTTTGGAAAAGAAGGAGTTCAGGTGAATGCGCTGGGACAGATCATACTTTCGAACCTTCCGTTTGGAGTATATCAGTGGGAGGAGATTGCTGCACCGAAAGGTTACCGGAAAATAGAGGGGCGTCATTCTTTTATGGTAGACGGCATTACCACAAGGATTTCCATTCCCAATGAAAGACTTCGCGGCCAGGTGATTCTCACCAAATATGATCGGGATGATGGAAATAACAGTCCCCTTGAAGGCGCTGAATTTGAACTTACTGATTCCCGCGGAGAGATTCTGTATCTGACAGAGGAGGGAAGCTATTCGGAGAAAGGAACGGTTTCTGCCGTATCTACAGGACCGGACGGAACTTTGAAGATCACCAATCTTCCATGGGGAAATTACAGCCTGACAGAGACGAAGGCACCGGACGGATATGAAAGGATGGATACACCGATTTCTTTTTCAATTGGAAAGGAACAGATATCCGATGAAGAGGGAACGGGAAAAAACGAAGAAATTACGGTCCGTTTACGGGTTTATAATGGACAGACACCGGCCTCTCTGCGGCTGCGGAAGGTGGATGAAAAAACGGGACAGGGATTAAAAAATGCGGTCTTCAGTCTGTACAGGAAAGCAAAAGAGGGAGAGAAGAATGATGTTTTGATCCAAAGCGGTTTAAAAACCAATGGAACCGGAGAACTGCAGGCAGACGGTCTTCTGTACGGAACGTATTACTTTGTGGAAACGAGAAATCCTGCGGGCTATGAACTGGAAAAGCACGATCCGGAGACAGCAAAAACCATTACCCTGGATCGGTCAACAGCAGGTCAGATTCTGGAGCTTACTTTTACTAACCGAAGAATGAAGGGAAAGGCGGTTCTGACAAAAACAGATGAAACGGGACTTCCTGTGCAGGGGGCAGAATATAGGCTGATGTACAGAGAGTCAGGACAGGAGGAGTACGGGGCTGTTGGTTCCGTCTATTGTACGGACGAAAACGGGGAAATTCATGTATCTGAGCTGGAATGGGGAGATTACTGCTGGATAGAGACAAAGGCTCCCAGAGGTTTTGAACTGTCATCAGAGAAAATCGGTTTTTGTATAACCAGGGAAACGGTGCAGTCGGTTGTTTACAGAACAGCGGTTGATCGGAGAAAAAAGGGAAGCATTCGCCTGATGAAAACCGACAAAGAGGAGCCGGGCAGAACCCTGCCGGGGGCGGAATATGAGCTGTACAGGACAAGCGGAATAAAATGCCGTCCGGGTACTGATTATGTGCTGCCGGAAGGTGTGAACAAAATTATAACGGGAAAGGACGGTACCATTCTCCTGACAGAAATTCCCCAGGGCGGCTACTATCTTCAAGAGATCAAGGCTCCGCAGGGATACAGTATTTCTGATGAAAAAATCAGATTTTCCATTACCAGAGAGAACGGGGATATTATTCAGGAACTGACGGCAGAGGATCAGAGAAATCGGGCAGAGCTGAAAATCAACAAAAGAGTAAATACCGTATATGAGCCCTTTGGAAATCCCACGTTTATTTTCCGGATTGAAAAAAAGGACAGAGAGACAGATAAAACAGTACAAACACTGTATAAGACGATTACCCTTTCAGAAGAAGAATCAGAGGGAAGTGTGCAGCTGCCGGTGGATCAGGGCTATGTGTACGAGATTACGGAATTAAATACGGGAAGATACCGCCTCAGCCGGATAATTCCAGATACAGAGCAGGTATCGGCTGACGAGAACACTGCAAAAGCAGATTTGACCATGACAGATTACGGAGAGGTTACTTTTGTAAACGAATTGAAGCAGTATGAAAAGCTGTCTCACACAGCCAATGTGGAAAATATTATCAAGGCAGGCATAAAGCTTACAGGAATCCGGGCAGAATACCATGGACCGGATCCTGTTGATGAAAATACAGAAGGCTATGATGCGCAAGAGAGGCAGTATCTGGTAAAGGATACCGATTTGACGGTTACCGCTTTATACGATGACGGTTCGGAAAAAACACTTCCCCTGGGAAGCTGGAGGCTTGACAATCCGCTGGCAGACGGAAGCTCTGACAGCTATACCGGCATTGTCCGCTACCGGGAAGGACAGACAGAGAAAACCTCCTCCTTTACTATCGGGATAAGGCTTCCGAAGCCCTGGAAGAAGTACAGGGTTGTTATGGAAATGAATGGAGGAACCATTGTAAGAGACGGAGATAGCACAGATACAGCGGTAGAGCTGTGGGAGCGTCTGGTGAGGGAAGGAAGTCTCCTGCCGGAACCGGAAAACAAGCCGAAAAAAACGGGGTTCCGTTTTGCCGGATGGTACCGGGAGCCGGAGCTTCAGACAGAATATGATTTTTCAGCTCCGGTTGAAGAAGATACCTTTATTTATGCAAAATGGGAGGAAGCCTATGATGTAAAATATGCAGTATCGATTTATGCAATCAATGATACGGATGCAGAAGGAACCGTAATTCCTATAACCTTCGGACCTGCGGTCGGAGCTCTTGTCAGTTCCTATGTCAGTCATGTTCCGAAAGAGGGAGAACGTTGTATTCATGATTTGACATGGGAGGAAATCATTGCCCAGGTACGGCAGGATCCTGAGGTTTTTCATACTTGCATGGAGCAGGGCTGCACGCACTCTGTACTGATTCTTTTTACAGATGAGGATGGAAATGAAAATCCCATGAAGGGACAAAGCTACAGCGGAAAAATGGATGAGGGAGACGGGGCAGGAAGTTTATTCTGGTCTGTTAACAGCAGATACAGAAGATGGAACAGCAAATACTCTGGTTATTTTGAAGAAAAATCCAAAGAATATATAAACGGAACGAATAAGGGAGGATGGCCGGACAGCGCAATAAGAAACACGCTGAACGGAATAGTTACGGATAATATGATCAATATTACCAACCAGAGCGCTGAATTTGCGCAGAACCGGCTGAATGAATCAAACTGTCTGCTGTCATGCTTTCCTGCGGAGCTTCAGAAAGCGATTTGTCTCCGGGCGGTAAAGTCAAATACGGTCCATTATGCAGAGACGCCGGAAAATGCAGCAGTCAGCCATGACAAGCTGTGGCTTCCCGCGTTTGATGAATACTTTATAGACGGTCAAAAGACGCCTTATCATCACAGGCTGGAAGGAGGTCCTCTGGAGGGCCAGATTCTCAGGAAGGCTAATTATGGTACAGAAAGAGCCCGCCGTTATGATGAGGACGGGAGAACCACCTATACCTGGCTTCGATCCATTCTTTTGGGGAAGAACTATGAATGTTATGTTATCAGTGAGAACAGAGGAAACAGTATTGGTACGGGAACAGGAAGCGCATACGGGATTTCTCCCTGCTTCAGCATCCGGTGAGAAATAATCCTGCTTTCAGACTTGATTTTCAGATAAATGTATTGTAGCATAGAATTTATTACCCTGTCGAAGCATAGCGAAATTAGTCGCTCGATTGTGTTTGATTTTCGGTTTTGCCAGGGGTAAAATAAGAATCAGGTCGAAAGGAGAGTTTCACTATGGCGGAAGCGGATATCAGCTTCGTTCATTTAGGAATTACCATTGAAAACTTGAAAAATCAGATTTCTGTATTTGGTTTTTCAATCGCGTATTATGGGATCATTATCGGAATCGGTATGCTGACCGGTATCTGGGTGGCTCAGAATGACGCAAAAAGAAGGGGGCAGGATCCGGACATTTATCTGGACTTTGCACTTTACGGTATTATTTTTGCCATTATCGGGGCAAGATTGTACTATGTGATTTTTGAGTGGGATATGTATAAGGATAATCTGCTTCAGATATTCAATCTGCGGGCCGGAGGACTGGCAATTTACGGAGGCGTGATTGGAGCGGTTCTTACTTTAATTGTATTTACCCGGAAGAGAAAGCTGTCTTTCTTTTCCATGGCCGACAGTGGTGTCCTGGGATTGATAACCGGGCAGATTATTGGAAGATGGGGGAACTTTTTTAACTGCGAAGCATTTGGCGGCTATACAGACAGTCTGCTTGCAATGCGGATCAAACGCTCTCTTGTCAACGAAAACATGCTGAATGCGGATGTGCTGAATCATCTGATTGTAGAAAACGGCGTGGAATATATACAGGTGCATCCCACATTTCTCTATGAATCTCTGTGGAACCTGGGTGTGCTGATGTTTATGCTCTGGTACAGAAAACGGAAGAAATTTGATGGAGAGATGCTTTGGATTTATCTGGCGGGCTATGGCCTTGGAAGATTTTGGATCGAGGGATTGCGCACCGATCAGCTGATTTTGTTTGGAACAGGAATTGCTGTTTCACAGGGGCTGTCTTTGATACTGGTTCTGGCTTCAGTTGGGGTTTTGATTTATCATTACCGCAGGCTGTCTGAGAGACAGAAGGAGAAAACAAGTGATGGGGATATCCAAGGAAGAACTGGTTCAGAAAATTGAGGCGGCCAGAGAAAAACTGAACAGAAGTGTGGAAACCGGTGAGGAGTACAAAGCTGTATATCAGTACAGCGTTGAACTGGATCATCTGATAGAGTTATATCTGTCATCTGAATACTGACAGAAAGCTCCATCAGAAGGACAGTAATCGCCATATCTTACAGACCTTTTAAGGACGGCTGCAATATCTTGCGGCCGTCTTAATTTTTTGTGAAATTTCCTTGCTATTTTTCTGCTAATGTAATAAAATAAACATACGAGTGGTAGAAAGTGGAGTAAAGTGGTAGATAAGGGTACGACAGTGGCGTAACAGGGTAACAGGTGATTCGTATGTTCATGGGCGAGTATAATCATACGGTGGACGCGAAGGGTAGAGTAATTGTTCCTTCCAAATTCAGAGAACAGCTGGGCGAAGAGTTCGTTGTAACAAAGGGCCTTGACGGCTGTTTATTTGTCTATGAAAATACAGAGTGGAAAGCTCTGGAGGAAAAGCTTCACGCCCTGCCTCTGACCAATGCCAATGCCCGTAAGTTTTCCCGCTTTTTCCTGGCAGGAGCTACCACCTGTGAGGTAGACAAACAGGGACGGATTCTTCTGCCGGCTGTATTAAGAGACTTTGCCGGAATTGACAAGGATGCGGTTTTAGTAGGTGTGGGAAGCAGAATTGAGATATGGAGCAAGGACAACTGGAATCAGTCCAATACCTATGATGACATGGAGGAAATCGCAGAAAATATGGAGGGTCTTGGAATTTAATATGGCATTTGAACACAAATCCGTTTTATTGGAAGAAACCGTAGACAGTCTGAATATAAAACTGGACGGGATCTACGTGGATGGAACCCTGGGCGGGGGAGGACATGCTTTTGAAGTATGCAGCCGTCTGGGAGAAAAGGGCCGTCTGATCGGAATTGATCAGGATGCAGACGCGATTCGCGCTGCGTCAGAACGTCTGTCAGTATTCGGGGACAGAGTTACGGTGGTAAGGAACAACTACGTGAATATTGCTGAGGTTCTGGCTTCTCTGGGAATTGAGAAGGTAGACGGTATTTATCTGGATCTGGGGGTATCCTCCTATCAGCTGGATACGGCAGAGAGGGGCTTTACCTACCGGGAAGAAGATGCACCGCTGGATATGAGAATGGATCAGCGGGGAAGCGAGACAGCGGCAGATATTGTAAATACCTACAGCGAATCAGATCTGTACCGGATTATCCGGGATTACGGCGAGGATCGGTTTGCAAAGAATATAGCCAAGCATATTGTGAAAAGAAGGCAGGAGAAGCCCTTTGAGACAGCCGGTGAACTGGCGGAGACCATTCGGGCGGCGATTCCGGCCAGAGTAAGGGCAACAGGAGGTCATCCGGCAAAAAGAACGTTCCAGGCAATCAGAATTGAGTTAAATCATGAACTGGATGTGCTGGAGAATTCTATTGACAGGATGATTGATTTTTTGAATCCGGGCGGGCGGTTAAGCATTATTACCTTCCACTCTCTGGAGGATCGGATTGTAAAGAACCGGTTCCGGATCAATGAAAATCCCTGTACCTGTCCGCCGGAGTTTCCCGTATGCATGTGCGGAAAAAAGAGTAAGGGCAGAGTGGTTACAAGAAAGCCCATTGTGCCTACAGAAGAGGAACTGGAAACAAACAAACGGTCAAAAAGTTCCAAGCTTCGTGTTTTTGAGCGGAGCTGACGGCAGAAGCCGGATGATGGAACAGAGAAAAGGAGTTTTGTTATAATATAGTTTTGGAATAGGAATTTCAGGGAGGGAATGGACATGGCTGCAGGATACCGTGGAAGAAGCGGACAGGAATACATATATGGAAACACGGTGCGGGCTGCAGAGCCGGCAGAGGCGGATTACCGCCGGAGACAGAAGAAAGCTGCCGAGCTGGAGCGCCAGACAGCCAGATACCAGCGGATGAACCGCCGGGTGAGAAGAAATCAGGAGAAAGCCCTGCAGATGGATCTGCCCTATGTGGTAATGCTTACCATCGCGGCTTTCTGTGCACTTACTATCTGTGTAAATTATCTTCATGTGCAGTCCTCCATTATGGGAAGAATTCATCATATTGAAGAACTGGAGCGGGAGATTGAGCAGCTGAGATCCAATAATGATGCATTGCAGACAAGAATCAATACACAAATTGATCTGGATCACGTTTACAAGGTTGCCACAGAGGAGTTAGGAATGGTCTATGCCAACAAAGACCAGGTAATTCTCTATGACAAAACGGAAAGCGAGTATGTGAGACAGTATGAGGACATCCCAGAAAACTAATCCTGATATGAAACGGAAGAAAAAAAGGGAGTCTGTGAAACGACAGGTTTTCGTAAAATATATGCAGGAAAGGCTGGCGATCGCAGTAATTGCGATTACGCTGGCTTTGTTTGCTTTAATTTATGTACTTTATGATATTGTAGAAAATAACAGAGACAGCTACAATCAGATCGTTCTGACACAGCAGGATTATGACAGCAGACCTCTGGCATACCGCCGGGGGGATATTGTGGATCGGAACGGAACCTATCTGGCAACAACAGAAAAGGTCTACAATCTGATTCTGGATCCCAGACAGATTATGTCGGATGAGGAGGATTATCTGGAGGCGTCGGTTACAGCTCTGTCAACAGTTCTGGGCTATGATGCCGGGGAGCTTCGGACGCTGATTACCAGCAATCCGGATACTGCCTATGTGCGGTATGCAAGGCAGCTTTCCTATGATCAGAAGGAAGCCTTTGAAACCTATCAGACAGAGACAAACAAGGCAAATTCCAAGGCGGATTCCAAAGCACGGGTAAAGGGTGTCTGGTTTGAGGAGGAGTACAAACGGGTTTACCCCTACAATTCCCTTGCAAGCAGTGTGATTGGCTTTGCCACCAGTGACGGCGGAGGCGGAAACGGAGGAATCGAGCAGTCCTACAACAGCGCCCTGATTGGAACCAACGGAAGAGAGTACGGATACCTTAATGATGACTCCAATCTGGAGCGGGTGATTAAGCCTGCTGTCAACGGAAATACCGTAGTGTCCACTCTGGATGTGAATGTGCAGAATGCGGTGGAAAAGCGGATTCAGGAGTGGATGACGGAAACAGGATCGGATCATGTGGGCGTTGTGGTTATGAATCCCAATAACGGTGAGATTCTTGCCATGGCAGGAGAAAGTCCCTTTGATTTGAATAATCCCAGAGAGGTATCCAGCCGGTATACGGATGCGGAAATCCGCCAGCTGGGTGTGAAAGAGGCGGTTGGCGATTACAAGAGAAAGCACAGAAATACTGACCAGGCCACAATTACGGAGGATCAGGTCACGGCCCATTATACAGAGGATGAAATCCGTTCTCTGGGACTTCAGGTGGCCTGGAACCAGGAGTGGAGAAATTTCTGTGTCAGCGATACCTTTGAGCCGGGTTCTCCTTCCAAAATTTTTACCGTGGCGACAGCGCTGGAAGAGGGAATTGTTACGCCAAACGACAGCTTTTACTGCGACGGATATCAGGAGGTCGGAGGATTTCCCATTAAGTGTACGGCTTATATAAAAGGCGGTCATCAGAATATCAGTCTTGCAGAATCTCTCATGGTGTCCTGCAACGATGCGATGATGCAGATTGCAGCAAAAACAGGTACGCCTTTATTTACGAAATATCAGAGACTGTTCGGATTCGGAACGAAAAGCGGAATTGATCTTCCCGGTGAGCCGGATACCTCCGGTCTGCTTTATACAGCAGACACGATGAAGCCGGTGGATCTGGCAACCAGCTCTTTCGGACAGACCTATAACTGTACCATGGTTCAGATGGCGGCAGGATTCAGCTCTGTGATCAACGGCGGTTCTTATTATGAGCCCCATGTGGTACGCCAGATTGTAAATGAACAGGGCGCTGTTGTGAAAAAGATTGAGCCCAAGCTGGTCAGAGAAACAGTTTCCGAGTCTACCAGCAGCTTTATCCGGGATGCCCTTTACCGCACCGTTTCAGAGGGAACCGGTAAGGCGGCAGCAGTGCCGGGGTATAAAATCGGCGGAAAGACAGGAACAGCACAGAAACTGCCACGTTCTGCCCGCAATTACCTTCTGTCCTTCTGCGGCTTTGCTCCGGTAGATGATCCGCAGGTTCTGGTATATGTGGTTGTAGATGTTCCCCATGTGGAGGATCAGCCCCACAGTACCTATGCAAGTGTAATTTTCCAGAAGATTATGAGTGATATTCTTCCCTATCTGAATATTTTCCCGGAAACGGATGTTCAGGTCGATGAGGAGGCGGCAGAGAAGCTTCCCGAGTCTGAGGGAATTACGGAGATGACCGGCTCAGAGTCAGAAGAGGTGCCGGAAGAATCCAAGGTGTATGATGCAGAAGAATATGTAGATCCGGGCATGGAGCTGGGACTTCCCGATGCGGAGTCATCAGAGGGAGGAGCGGCTTCTGGACCCGAAGGAGAGGCATCTCAGGCGGATGGCGGCAAAACGCCGGCAGAAACGGAAGCTGAGAGCAGCGCAGAAGACAGTACCCGGGCAGAAACCGGCGGCGAAGGCACGTAACGGAAATCAGCCGGAAAAGAGTCTGTTCTAAAGCGGGCATCCCTTCATATAGTGATAACAAGGATCCTGTCGGGAGCGGGCCATGAGTTCGAATCATACACAACATCGAAAAAAAACAGCCGTCCTGTTTTTTCTGCTGTGCCTATGTATGGCAGGATTAACAGGGCGGCTTGTGTATCTTATGGTATACCGCTCGGATTATTACAGTAAGATGGCAGAGGAGCTTCATCAGAGAGAGAGGAGCATAAAGGCGGCCAGAGGAAGAATTATTGATGCAACAGGAACTGTGATCGCAACCAACAGGACAGTCTGCACCATTTCTGTCATATACAATCAGGTGGAGGATCGGGAGCAGGTGATCCGCATTCTCAGCAGAGAACTGGGGATAGAGGAAGAAAAAGTGAGAAAACGTGTGGAAAAACGCAGCTCGAGAGAGATTATTTCCACAAATGTAGATAAGGAAATCGGGGATCGGATCCGGAACTTTCACCTGGCAGGAGTGAAGGTGGATGAGGACTACCGGAGATATTATCCCTACGACAGCCTTGCATCCAGAGTTCTGGGCTTTACCGGTGGAGACAATCAGGGAATTATCGGCCTGGAAGTGGTTTATGAGGAATGGCTGAAGGGGGTGAACGGCACGATTCTGACTCAGGCAGATGCGGCAGGAGTAGAGATTGAGAATGCTTTTGAGGATCGGATTGAGCCGGTTCCGGGAAATGATCTGTACATCAGTCTTGATGTTAATATTCAGCAGTATGCCCAGCAGGCAGCCTATGAAACCATGGAGCGCAAGGGGGCAAAGCAGGTTTCCGTTATTGTGATGAATCCGCAGAACGGGGAGATTATGGCGATGGTCAATGTTCCGGAGTTTCATTTAAACGATCCCTTTACTCTGACAGAGGCTTATGCTGCAGAGGGAGAAAACAGGCAGGAGCTTTTAAACAGGATGTGGAGGAATCCGGCCATTAATGATACATATGAACCGGGCTCGACCTTTAAAATCATAACTGCGGCAGCCGGTCTGGAGGCAGGAGCCGTGGGGCTGGAGGATCATTTTTCCTGTCCCGGATTCCGGATTGTAGAGGACAGGAAAATCCGATGCCACAAAACAGGGGGACATGGAGGGGAAACCTTTCTTCAGGGAGTGATGAATTCCTGCAATCCTGTATTTATTGATGTAGGGCAGCGGCTGGGGGTTGACCGGTATTATCACTATTTTGAGCAGTTCGGGCTGAAGGAAAAGACCGGGATTGATCTGCCGGGAGAAGCCGGAACCATTATGCATAAAAAAGAAAATATGGGACTGGTAGAGCTGGCTACGGTGTCCTTTGGCCAGTCCTTTCAGATTACGCCGATTCAGCTGATTACTACAGCGGCATCGATTATAAACGGAGGAAACCGGGTGACGCCTCATTTTGCCGTCCGGGCTGTGAGCAGCGACAGGACTTCTGTTCACCGTTTTTCCTGGCCGGTAAAGGAGCACATTGTTTCAGAGGAAACCAGCGCTTCCATGCGGTATATTCTGGAACAGGTGGTTGCAGAGGGAAGCGGAAAAAAGGCAGCGGTGGAAGGGTTCAGAATCGGAGGGAAAACGGCTACGTCAGAGAAGCTTCCCAGAAGCCTGAAAAAATATATTTCTTCTTTTATCGGCTTTGCTCCGGCGGATAATCCCAGGGTAATTGCCCTGATTACCATTGATGAACCTCAGGGAGTCTACTATGGCGGAACCATTGCAGCGCCGGTGATTGCAGATATTTTCAAGAATATTCTTCCGTATCTGGGAATCCCGGAAGCGGTGGAAGAAACTGCCGGGTCAATGGGAATCAGTAGTTGATTATTCCTATAAAAAGACGTATACTACTTAGTATGTCGTAATCGTTCAGCCATGCGAAAATTCAGACAGGAAAAAGCGTTGAAAGCTTGTTTTCATAAGAGTTTTCCTGCCTGAGTCTTCATAGGGCGGATGCCCGATGCTTCTTGTCCGCTGTAAGCGGGCAAGAAGATGCATGGCTGAACGGTTACAATATGTCAGCCACAAATGAATACATAACCAATTAGGAGTGCATCATGATTAATGAAACCATACTAGCGATTATTATAGCTTTTGCCATCAGCGCCATGCTTTGCCCGGTGGTGATTCCCTTTCTTCACAAGCTGAAATTCGGACAGCAGGTGCGGGATGACGGCCCTCAGGCTCATTTGAAAAAGCAGGGAACCCCGACCATGGGCGGTCTGGTGATTTTAACCAGTATTGTGATTACTTCTCTGTTTTATATCAGAGATTATCCGAAGATTATTCCTGTTTTATTTGTAACCGTCGGCTTCGGTATTGTCGGTTTTCTGGATGATTATATCAAGATTGTCATGAAGCGTTCAGAGGGACTCAATCCTCTTCAGAAGCTTATCGGACAGTTTATTATTACCGGGATTTTTGCCTGGTATCTGCTTCATTCCGGACAGGTGGAAACCACTATGCTGATTCCCTTTACCGGCGGATTCGACGATGGTATTTTTATCAGTCTCGGAATTTTATTTGTGCCGTTTCTGTTTTTTGTGGTTCTGGGAACAGACAACGGGGTTAACTTTACGGATGGCCTTGACGGCCTGTGTACCAGTGTGACCATTCTGGTGGCAACCTTTATGACCATTGTGGCTCTGGGGGAAAACAGCGGGATCAGTCCCATTACCGGAGCTGTGGTAGGAAGTCTTCTGGGCTTTCTCCTGTTTAATGTCTATCCTGCCAGAGTTTTTATGGGAGATACCGGTTCTCTGGCTCTGGGCGGCTTTGTGGCGTCCAGCGCATTTATGATGCAGATGCCGTTCTTCATTCCCATTATCGGACTGATTTATCTGGCTGAGGTGCTGTCCGTAATTATGCAGGTATCTTATTTTAAGGCAACACATGGAAAGCGTATTTTTAAAATGGCTCCGATTCATCACCATTTTGAACTGTGCGGATGGTCGGAAACAAGAGTAGTGGCAGTATTTTCCATAACCACGGCCATTCTTTGTCTGGTGGCTTATCTGGGATTGTGATAAAAGGAGGAAAGGTACATGAGCAGTCAGAAGGTATTAGTAGCAGGCTCCGGAAAAAGCGGTATCGCTGCAGCAAGGCTGATGCTGCAGATGGGCGGCGATGTGGTCCTGTATGACGGAAATGATAAACTGGATGCGGAAGAGCTGAAGGAAAAGTTTGAGGAAAAGGACAGAGAGCGTCTGACCATTGTTCTGGGAGAACTGACACGGACGGATCTGCTGGGAGTGGAGCTTTCTGTAATCAGCCCCGGCATTCCTCTGGACGCGCCCTTTGTTCCGGTTCTGGATGAGGCAAAGATTCCTATCTGGAGCGAGATTCAGCTGGCCTATCATGTGTCTAAGGGCAAACTGATTGCCATTACGGGAACCAATGGAAAGACAACCACCACGGCTCTTACGGGAGAGATTATGAAGGCCCATTTTGAGGAGGTCTATGTGGTGGGCAATATCGGAATCCCCTATACAGAGACGGCTTTGGATACGACGGATGAGGCGGTGACTGTGGCTGAGGTCTCCAGCTTCCAGCTGGAAACCATTATGGATTTCCGCCCGGATGTGAGCGCAATTTTAAATATTACGCCGGATCACTTAAACCGTCACGGAACCATGGAAAACTATATCGATATCAAGGAACGGGTATGCGCAAACCAGACAGAGGATGACTGGATTGTGCTGAACTATGACGATCCGGTTCTGCGGGAGTTTGGAGAGAAGGAGGATTTAAAACCGGGAGTGGTATTTTTCTCCAGCACCCATGAGTTAAAGGACGGCCTGTTTTTGGATCAGGATGAGATCATTCTGGCAAAGGACGGCAGGAGAGAGTCTGTGGTCAATGTTCACGATCTGAAGCTTCTGGGCAAACATAACTATGAAAATGTGATGGCAGCTGTAGCCATGAGCCTGAAGATGAACGTTCCTCTGGATACGATTCGCAAGGTGATTAAGGAATTTAAGGCTGTGGAGCACAGAATTGAATTTGTTCTGGAGCGGTGCGGCGTGAAATATTACAACGATTCCAAGGGAACCAATCCGGATGCAGCTATTCAGGCTATCCGCGCCATGCCGGGACCGACGGTGCTGATTGCAGGCGGCTATGATAAGCAGAGTGAGTATGATGAGTGGATTGAGGCCTTTGGGGATAAGGTGAAATATCTGGTTCTGATTGGCCAGACCAGGGATAAGATTGCCGAGTGCGCCAGACGCCATGGCTTTACGGAGATTATGTATGCAGAGGATATGCCGGAGGCTGTCCGTGTCTGCGCGGCATATGCCAATGCCGGTGACAATGTGCTTCTGTCTCCGGCCTGCGCCAGCTGGGGAATGTTTGACAACTACGAGCAGCGGGGCGAGATATTTAAGGAGTGTGTAAGAAACCTGTAGGAGGAGCCTATGGCAAAAAAGAACAAAAACAGGCGTTTTTATGATTACAGCCTGCTGTTTACCATTATTTTTATTATGGCCTTCGGGCTGGTGATGATTTACAGCGCCAGCTCCTATATGGCCCAGCTGAAATATGGAGATGCGGCTTATTTTATGATGCGCCAGTTGAAAATCGGAGTGGCTGGTCTGGTGATAGCTCTGGTGATTTCAAAGATGGATTATCACTGGTATGCCAGGTTTGCCCTCTTTGCCTACGCGCTTTCGTATGTGCTGATGATTGCAGTTTCCCTGTTTGGAAAGGTGGTAAACGGAAAAAGGCGCTGGCTTCAGCTGGGGCCGATCAGTTTTCAGCCTACAGAGTTTGTTAAAATAGCATTGATTGTTCTTTTGGCAACCGTGATTACCCAGATGGGAAAGAAGATCAATTCCTGGAAGGCCATGGCTGTGGTGATGGGGCTTGCCATTCCGATTGCGGGAATTGTGGCAGCCAATAACCTGAGCTCCGGAATTATCATTGTGGGAATTGCCTTTGTCATGCTGTTTGTTGCCTGCAAAAAAAGCTGGCCCTTTTACCTGTGCGGGATTGGGGCAGTCAGCACTATCTTCCTGGCAGGACCGCTTGCCTCTTTCCTGGAGGCAACCCAGATTCTAAAGCCGTACCAGCTGGAACGTATCCATGTCTGGCTGGAGCCGGAGGCCTATAAGCTGGACGGCGGATTCCAGGTGCTTCAGGGACTTTATGCCATTGGCTCCGGCGGGCTGGTGGGAAAAGGACTGGGAGAAAGCATCCAGAAAATGGGATTTGTGCCGGAGGCACAGAACGATATGATTTTTTCCATTATCTGCGAGGAGCTGGGGCTGTTTGGAGCAGTATCGGTGATTCTGATTTTCCTGTTTATGATTTACCGGTTTATGGTAATTGCCTTCAATGCCCCGGATCTGTTCGGTGCTTTGATTGTTGTAGGCGTTATGGCCCATGTGGCCATTCAGGTTATTTTAAATATTGCGGTGGTTACCAATACCATTCCCAATACGGGAATTACTCTTCCGTTTATCAGTTATGGAGGAACGTCGGTTCTGTTTCTGATGATGGAAATGGGGATGGTACTAAGTGTATCCAACCAGATTAAAATGGAAAAATAACTCTTTTTAAGGAACCCTTTGGGGAGCAGAGTACATAGGATGGAATAGAGACGGATAGAGCGGGAGGGAATTGGCTTGTCTGTGATTCATATCCAGGGACCTGGCTGCCTGAAGGGAACCATAGAAATTCAGGGTTCAAAAAACGCGGTGCTGCCTGTAATGGCAGCATCTTTACTTCACAGAGGAATTACGGTTCTTAGAAACGTGCCGAAGATACAGGATGTGTATTCCATGATGGAGATTCTGGAGTATCTGGGCTGTGAGCTGAAGCTGGAGGGACACAGTCTCACCATTGATGCAGGGAAGGCATCCGGAATGCCTGTTCCGGCGGAAATGGCAGGGAAAATGCGTTCCTCCATTATGCTTTTAGGACCAATGCTGGGGCGGTTTCGGGAGGCAGTGACCAGTCTGCCCGGCGGCTGCTGTCTGGGAAAACGTCCGGTCAACCTTCATCTGGACGGCCTGCGGCGTCTGGGGGCGGATATCAGAGAGGAAGGAAACCAGATTGCCGCGTCGGCAGCTGTCCTGGAGGGAGCTTCGTTTCACCTGGATTATCCAAGCGTGGGAGCAACCGAGAATCTGATTATGGCGGCAGCGGCGGCCGGGGGAACCACGGTTTTGTCAGGAGCGGCCAGAGAGCCGGAGATTGCGGTTCTCTGTGATTTTCTGAAGAAGGCAGGAGCGCGGATTGAAGGCGCAGGAACGGAAACGGTTGTGATATACGGAGGAGCTCCTCTTCACGATGTGGAATTTTCCATTCCGGGAGACAGGATTGTAGCAGGTACTTATCTGGGAGCGGTGATGACTGCAGGCGGAAAACTTTTCCTTTCCGGCGCTCCTCTGGAACATATGGAATCCAATATGAAACTGGCAGCCAGGATGGGGGCGCAGATTTCCGGCAGTCCGGAGGGACTTCTTGTGGAAATGAACCGGCGTCCCCTCCCTGTTTCCTTTGCCACTGGTCCTTATCCGGCCTTCCCTACGGATCTTCAGCCGGTGATGATGGCAGCAGCTTCTGTTGCAGAGGGGAAAAGCCGGATCCGGGAAACAGTATTTGAAAACCGTTTTTCCTGTGCAAAGGAATTGCGGAAACTGGGAGCCCATATTATAATAGAGGGAACAAATGCGCAGATAGAAGGGCGGTTTCCTTTGAGCGGAGGCCGGGTATGTGCAGCAGATCTCAGAGGAGGGGCTGCTTTGATCGCTGCGGCTCTGGCTTCCTGGCAGCCGGTGACGGTGGATGACAGCTGCGGTCACATCAGCAGAGGATATGAGAATATCTGCCGGGATTTAAAGAGCGCAGGCGCCAGAATTACGGAAACAAACGACGGATAAAACAGGCTTACAGCCTGAAGCAAAACACAGATACGCACTGGTGTGAGAGGAAAAGGCGCCTCAGCTCCGGCTGTGCCGGAAAGAAGACATCAGGGCGTATTCTGTGTGATAAGAACAATGACAGGGGAACAGGCAGAAGATGGAATACGGATGGACAGAAAAGAAGAAAACAGGGATTGCCGCAGCAGTGATTGTTCTGCTGCTGATTTTGATCGGCCTTTTTTCTCTGCAGATTAAGACAGTGACAGTGACGGGAAATGTGCGGTATACTCAGGAGCAGATTACGGAAATGCTGTTTCCGGATAAGGTAAGCCGGAATCTGGTGGTCTGCTACCTGAAGGATCATTTCCGGGAGCATGTGGAGATTCCCTTTGTCCAGGATTACAAGATTGAATTTCAGGGGCTGAATCAGGCGGAAGTCATTGTTTATGAAAAAAGCGTGGTGGGATATGTTTCTTATATGAGCAGCTGCATGTATTTTGACAAGGACGGAATCGTCGTGGAGAGTACCAGCAAGACTCTTCCCGGAATCCCTCAGATTACCGGGCTGAAATTCGGACACATTGTGCTGTATCAGAAGCTTCCGGTTGAGAGTGACACGGTATTTCAGGAAATATTAAACCTGACTCAGATCCTTTCGATTTACCAGATGGAGGTGGACCGGATCCAGTACAACAGCTTTGGAGAGGCAACCCTTTATATGGGAGATTTGGAGGTGATTCTGGGGAACAATGCCGGAATGAACGGAAAGATTGCAGAGCTCAGCGACATGCTTCCCAAGCTGGAGGGAAGAAAGGGAACTCTGTATCTGGACACCTATGACGAGACAGCGACCAATGCCATGTATGCCTTTAAACCGCGGCAGTAGGGAGAACCGGCAGGGCAGAGGGATTATGTTCGTGAGAAAAAACAAAGGAAACGTCAAAAAACCAGTGAAAATCTACAAATTAGAGGTTGATATTTTTTTGGAAATCAAATATAGTATTAGGTAGGCTAGTTTTGCAAAAATTATTACAAAATTGTTACAATATAAGACGCGAAAAAGAGGTTAAGGAGGAGAAAGTCTTGTTAGAAATAAAGATAAATGAAGCGGAGAATTCTGCTAAGATCGTAGTGATTGGTGTTGGTGGTGCAGGAAATAATGCGGTAAACCGTATGATTGATGAAAATATTGCAGGTGTGGAATTTATCGGCATCAATACAGATAAGCAGGCCCTTCAGTTCTGCAAGGCTCCTACCGCGATGCAGATTGGCGAGAAGCTGACCAAGGGACTGGGCGCAGGTGCAAAGCCTGAGGTAGGTCAGAAGGCAGCAGAGGAAAGCTCTGAAGAGCTGGCACAGGCAATCAAGGGCGCAGATATGGTGTTTGTTACCTGCGGTATGGGCGGCGGTACCGGTACCGGTGCGGCTCCTGTTATTGCTAAAATCGCCAAGGATATGGGAATTCTGACTGTAGGCGTTGTGACCAAGCCGTTCCGTTTTGAAGCAAAGACCCGTATGTCCAATGCGTTAAACGGAATTGAGCATTTGAAAGAGAGTGTGGATACTCTGATTGTGATCCCCAATGACAAGCTTCTGGAGATCGTAGATCGCCGTACCACCATGCCGGATGCATTAAAGAAGGCTGACGAGGTTCTGCAGCAGGCAGTTCAGGGTATCACAGATCTGATTAATGTACCTGGCCTGATCAATCTGGACTTCGCAGATGTACAGACTGTTATGACAGATAAGGGAATCGCACACATTGGTATCGGACATGCCAAGGGAGACGACAAGGCTGTAGAGGCAGTAAAGCAGGCCGTTGCTTCTCCGCTGTTAGAGACAACCATCGAGGGCGCTACCCATGTTATTATCAATATTTCCGGCGATATCAGCCTGATTGAAGCCAACGAGGCAGCAAGCTACGTTCAGGAGCTGGCAGGCGATGATGCCAATATTATTTTCGGTGCCATGTATGATGAGAATGCTCAGGACGAGGCTACCATTACTGTAATTGCAACCGGTCTGGATGATCAGAACAATGCTGCTCCTTTAAATAAGGCAATGTCCGGCATGAGCAGCTTTAAGCCGAAAATGCCTGCAGGCATGAATCTGAATCCGGCAGGTATGAATCTGAACCGCACCGCTGCAGCTGCAGAGGCCAGCGCAACCGCACCGAGAACTGCTGTACCTCAGCAGACCTCCGCACCGGCTGCATCTGTTCAGAAGCCGGTACAGCAGCAGGCTGCTCCGACTCAGCCCACCTTCCGTCCGCTGAACCGGGAAACCCAGATTAATATTCCGGACTTCCTGAAGAACAAGAGATAAGAAGCAGGGAGAAAGCATTTATCCGGCTGCAAAAGGAAAAACAGAGATTTAAGACAGAAAATTCTAAAACAGGATTTTCTGTCTTTTTTTGTCGTACAAAAAAGTGGATTCAGCTCCTTTGGTTTGACAAAATATTTACGGGACAGCAGGTATAATAGAGCCTGTAAATCAAAGTGCAGGGGGTGGGAGCCGGATGTGACTGCAGTATTGTATCTGGATGTGTATTTCGCCGTGAATTTTTTTATGGATTTTCTTCTGCTTTTGCTGGTCAGGAAAATTCTTGGAATCTGTGCGGAAAACAGGCGGATGGCTCCGGGACGGACGATGAGGCTGGCCGCGGCTGCAGCGGCGGGAGCGTTCTGGGCCTGCGCAGAGGCAGTTATCCGGCTTCCCGGAGAACCGTGTTTTTGGAAAACAGCAGCTTCCTGGGCAGGAGCCGGAGCTGTGATGACAGCTCTGGCATTTGGATGGCAGAGTCCGGGGGAAGGGCTTCGCTGTCTGGCAGCTTTGTGGATAAGCGGAGCGGCTGCAGGCGGTGTGCTGGAGGCGGTCGGAGAGGCGGCGGGAAGAGCCGGAGGTTCCGGACGTTTTCCCCTGGAGGGAGTGATTTTTGGAGGGCTTGGCATCTTTTTCTGCGGAAGGGCCGGGGCCGGATATCTGCAGCAGAGATTCCGGATGCAGAATCGAATCTGTCAGGCTGTGATCCGCTACCGGGGAAAAACAAAAACTCTGCCGGCGCTGTGGGATACGGGAAATACCCTTTACGAACCCTATGGCCATCAGCCGGTTCATGTGATGAGCCCGGAAGCCGGGAGAGAACTGTTTGAACCCCTTTCCCGGGTGATTTACATTCCCTTTCGTTCTGTGGGAACCAGCTACGGGCTGATTCCGGGAATTCAGGCAGATGAAATGGAAATATGGCAGAATGGAAAGCTGGTAAAAACCTGTATCCGGCCATGGATTGCCGTCAGCAGGGAGCCGCTTTCCTCCTGTCATCAGTATGAAATGCTTCTGCACGGAGAGCAGTAAAGGAAAAACAGACTTGGAGGACAGTAATCATGATAGTAAAGGTTTCCATACCCAACCGGTTTCAGTTTAAGGCGGTTCCGTCGTTTAAAACGATGCTTCTGCAGAAACAGGGGGAGGTTCATTATATCGGAGGAGCAGACATTCTTCCGCCGCCGCTGGAAAGCAAAAAAGAGGCAGAAACCATTGCGCTTCTGGGAACAGAGGATGAGAAGTCGGCCCGTTCGCTTTTGATTGAGCACAATTTAAGGCTGGTGGTGTACATAGCAAAAAAATTTGACAATACCTGCGTGGGTGTGGAGGACCTGATTTCTATTGGAACGATCGGACTGATTAAGGCAATCAACACCTTCAATCCGGAGAAGAATATCAAGCTGGCTACCTATGCCTCCCGGTGCATTGAAAATGAAATCCTCATGTATCTGAGGCGGAATAATAAAACAAGAATGGAGGTTTCCATTGACGAACCCCTGAATGTGGACTGGGACGGCAATGAACTTTTGCTTTCTGATATTCTGGGAACAGACGAAGATGTGATTTACCGGGATCTGGAGGATGAAACAGAAAAACAGCTGCTTTTGTCAGCAATCAGCCGCCTGACGCCAAGGGAACAGCAGATTGTGGAGCTGCGCTACGGACTGCAGAATGAGGAAGGAGCAGAGATGACCCAGAAGGAGGTAGCGGATCTGATGGGGATTTCCCAGTCCTATATTTCAAGACTGGAGAAGAAAATTATGAAGCGCCTGAAGAAGGAAATTGTCCGGTTTGAGTAAGCTTGTGCCGTGGCTGATTCAGATCCTGCTTCTGGTTTTGCTTCAAATCCGCTATCCGGCGGCAGTCAGGACGGGGACCGGGGCTGTGTGGGAACAGGATCCCGCTTATGAGATTTATCAGAAATACAGGTATGCGTATGATACATACGGATACCTGTTTTTGTCTGAAAATACCGGAGAGGACAGCCGGGGAAAACGGGATGGGGAGCAGACATCCGCGGCTGGAGAAAGTGATTTCGGGCCGGAGGGAGAATTAACGGAAGGGGAGGAAAAGAAGGCGGCTTTCGGGGAAGAAGGCGGCCGGGCGGAGGGAAGAGGGGAGGACGCTCAGATTGCGGCAGCCCAGCTTCAGGATTATGATTTTCTGATGAAGCATTTTTACAGCGTCCATGCTTCTACAACAGCAGGACGGGATTTGATGAAGGCGGATATGCTTTTGGGAACGTCTATGAAGCTGGAGCAGAATCCAGGGGTGCCTCAGATTCTGATTTACCATACCCATTCCCAGGAAACCTATGCCGATTACGGCCCGGATCATCCGGAGGCTACGGTGGTTTCCTGCGGAGAGTATCTTGCAGAGCTTCTCAGAGCCAGGGGATGGAATGTGATTCATGATACAGGAACGTATGATATTCAGGGAGGAAAGCTGGATCGAAACAGGGCTTATAATTACGCCTTAGACGGAATTACCGGTATTCTGCAGGAACATCCGGAAATTCAGGTGATTCTGGATCTCCACCGGGACGGAGTGAAGGAGGGAACCAGGCTGGTCAGCCGGGTCAACGGGAAGGATACGGCAAGAATCATGTTTTTCCACGGAATGAGCCGGACTCCGGAAGGAGAAATCGCCTATCTTCCCAATCCTCATCTGAAAGAGAATCTGGCCTTTGCCTTTCAGATGCAGTTTGCTGCGGAGGAGCTGTATCCGGGATATACAAGAAAGATTTATCTGAAGGGACTGCGCTACAACCTGCATCTTCGCGGCAGATCTGCCTTGATTGAGGCAGGAGCTCAGACCAATACCCTCCAGGAAGCCTTAAATGCCATGGAGCCTTTGGCGGAACTTTTAGATAGGGTGTTGCAAGGAAATTGAAAAAATGGTATGATAATTTCAATTTGACAACAGGCTGTTTCTTTGAAAAACAGCCGGATAACCAGCATTTGCATAGGAGAGAATACGATATATGGCATTTATGGACCAAAGTAAAATTCGCAATTTCTGTATTATAGCCCACATTGACCACGGCAAATCCACCCTGGCTGACCGGATTATTGAACAGACCGGACTGCTGACCAGCAGGGAGATGCAGGCACAGATTCTTGACAATATGGATCTGGAGCGGGAAAGAGGCATTACCATCAAGTCTCAGGCAGTCCGGATTGTGTACCGGGCAGATGATGGAGAGGAATATATCTTTAATCTGATTGACACGCCTGGACATGTGGACTTTAACTATGAGGTTTCCCGAAGTCTGGCTGCCTGCGACGGCGCCATTCTGGTGGTGGATGCGGCACAGGGAATCGAGGCCCAGACTCTGGCCAATGTTTACCTGGCTCTGGATCACGATCTGGATGTTTTTCCGGTGATTAATAAAATCGACCTGCCCAGCGCAAGACCGGACTGGGTTGCCAATGAAATTGAGGATGTGATCGGAATCGAGGCCCACGATGCGCCGAGGATTTCTGCAAAAACAGGACTGAATATCAAGGATGTTCTGGAGGCGATTGTCCAGAAGATCCCGGCTCCTGTGGGCGATCCCAAGGCCCCCCTTCAGGCCCTGATTTTTGACTCTCTTTATGATTCCTACAAAGGCGTGATTGTGTTCTGCCGTGTCAAAGAGGGAACGGTGAAGAAGGGAACCAGAATCCGCATGATGGCAACGGGAGCGGAAGAGGATGTAGTAGAGGTTGGATATTTTGGCGCAGGACAGTTTATTCCCTGTGAGGAGCTGAGCGCCGGAATGGTAGGCTATGTGACTGCCAGCATTAAAAATGTAAAGGATACCCGGGTGGGCGATACGATTACCGATGCGGCCTGTCCCTGCGACAGTCCTCTGCCCGGCTATAAAAAGGTTACCTCCATGGTGTACTGCGGACTTTATCCGGCCGACGGCGCAAAGTACAACGATCTGCGTGATGCCCTGGAAAAGCTTCAGTTAAACGATGCCTCTCTGTTCTTCGAGCCGGAGACCTCGATTGCCCTGGGCTTTGGTTTCCGCTGCGGCTTTTTGGGACTGCTTCACCTGGAGATTATTCAGGAGCGTCTGGAGCGGGAATACAACCTGGATCTGGTAACAACAGCTCCTGGTGTTGTTTACAAGGTTCACAAGAAAAACGGAGAGGTCATTGCCCTGACCAATCCTTCCAATCTTCCGGATCCCACAGAGATCGAGTATATGGAGGAGCCGATTGTCAACGCGGAAATTATGGTGACGACGGAGTTTGTAGGCGCTATTATGACTCTGTGCCAGGAACGGCGCGGTGTTTATCTGGGAATGGAGTATATTGAGGAGACAAGAGCTCTGCTGAAATATGAGCTGCCTCTGAACGAGATCATTTACGATTTCTTTGACGCCCTGAAATCCCGTTCCAGAGGATATGCGTCCTTTGACTATGATATGAAGGGCTATGAGCCGTCTGAGCTGGTGAAGCTGGATATTCTGATCAACAAAGAAGAGGTGGATGCCCTGTCCTTTATTGTTCATGCAGATTCTGCTTATGAAAGAGGAAGAAAAATGTGTGAAAAGCTGAAGGAGGAGATTCCGCGCCATTTGTTCGAGATCCCCATTCAGGCAGCTGTCGGCGGCAAGATTATTGCCAGAGAGACCGTTAAGGCTGTACGCAAGGACGTTCTGGCCAAGTGCTACGGCGGTGATATCAGCCGAAAGAAGAAACTGTTGGAGAAGCAAAAGGAAGGAAAGAAACGGATGCGTCAGGTGGGCAATGTAGAGATCCCGCAGAAGGCATTTATGAGTGTTTTGAAACTGGATAATGAATAAAAAGAAACTGGAGCTGTATCTTCATATTCCCTTTTGTGTCCGCAAGTGCGCTTACTGCGACTTTTTGTCCTTTGCCGCACCGGAGCGGGAGTACCGGGAATATGTGGATCAGCTGATTGAAGAAATATACGGTCAGAGTGAAAATTTCCGGGAATATCAGGTGATTTCCATTTTCGTGGGAGGAGGAACCCCCTCCCTTCTTCCGGCGCCGCTGATGGAAGAGCTGTTTGCAGTTCTCCACCAGTGCTTTGATATTGCGGAGGATGCAGAAATCACCATAGAGGCCAATCCGGGCACACTGACCATGGAAAAGCTGGAGATTTACCGGCAGAGCGGCATCAACCGTCTGAGCCTGGGGCTGCAGTCGGCGGATGATCAGGAACTGAATTATCTGGGAAGAATCCATACTTATGAGGATTTCCTGAAAAGCTACCAGAGAGCGAGAGAGGCAGGGTTCACCAATATCAATGTGGATCTGATGTCCGCTCTTCCGGGGCAGGATCTCCACTCCTGGAAAACTACTCTGAGGAAGGTTCTGATGCTGAAGCCGGAGCATATTTCCGCTTACAGTCTGATTATTGAAGAGGGAACCCCTTTTTACTGCAGATATGGAGAAGGAGAGAACCATGGCTCCTGCAGTCAGTGGGATTCCCAGACAATCTGGACCGGGCGGGGATTAAAGGGAAGGCCCATGAGTCTGTGGGCGCTTCCGGATCTGCCGGACGAGGAAATGGATCGGGAGATGTACCATGTGACAAAGGAGCTGATGGCAGCCCACGGATATCACCGCTACGAGATTTCCAATTATGCCCGTTCCGGCTGTGAATGCCTCCACAATAAGGGATACTGGACAGGGACAGAGTACCTGGGCCTGGGCCTGGGAGCCTCCTCCTACACATTTTTTCACCGCTATCACAATACAGAGGATATGGAGGAATACCTTTCTCTGGATCTGTCGCAGGTCGGGGCAGCTGCCCGGGATATTCAGGAAATCAGTCTGGAGGAGCGGATGGAGGAGTTCATGTTTCTGGGGCTGCGTCTCATGGAAGGCGTGTCCGGAACAGAGTTTTTCTCCCGTTTTGGTCAGAATATGTGGAATGTTTACGGAACTGTGATTGAAAGACTGGAAAAGCAGGGACTTATCGAGGTGGAGATGCCTGTGATTCGTCTGACAGAGCAGGGAATTGATGTGAGCAATCGGGTGCTCAGCCAGTTTTTGCTGGATTAAATAGCAGGTAAAGGATATCAGGTAAAAGCCCGTCGGGGCGGAGGAGTTTTTGTGACTCCTCCGCCCCGACGGGCTTTTAAAAGTTTCTTTTAAAGGCGAATCCTGCACAATGTGTGAGAGAGATTTTGCATTTAGAAGAGGTAAAGGTGAATCTTGCACAATGTGAGGGAGAGATTTTGCATTTTCAGAGAGAACCAGCGGGATTTGCACAATTCCAGGATACAGATGTAAATAATGATAACCAGGCTGTTTTTCTTGCTATATGTAAAAATGGCTGAAAACAGAAATTTTTGTTCTCAGCCATTTGAAATTTTATGCAGGAGTCTCAGGCAATGTCCTTAATTTATTGACATTGATTTTGCAGTGTCCCGGCCCAAAATGAGCATTTCTCCCTATGAAATATGGAGCTTCCGGTAAAGGCGCTTCAGCATAACCATGGCCACGGCAGCCAGGACTACTTCTGCAATCAGCTGCGCATAGGCAAGGCCATACATGGGGAAGATCCGATCCAGAAGAATCAGGGCAGGAACCTCCAGAATCAGCTTGCGCAGAATAGAGAAGAACAGGGGAACCCGTCCGTTTCCGAGAGACTGGAAAATGCTGACTGTGAGGAAATCCATCCGGAGAAAAGGAAGGATCAGACAAAAGCCTCTCAGAAAGCTGGTTCCATACTGGATGATTGTCGGATTATCCATAAACAGACGAACCAGGTTTCCGGAAAAAACAAAGTAGAGGACAGTGATTCCAATCATAATGGGAATCAGAGCCCGGAAGGCAAAATCGATAGACTCCTTCATGCGGGAATAAAGCTTTCCGGAATAGGTGTAGCTGATAATCGGCATACAGCCCTGGGAAAAGCCAAAGGCCATCTGCATGGGAACCTGATTGATTTTCTGGGCAATTCCCATGGCTGCCACAGCATCGGGGCCGTAAACAGCAGTCAGATTGTTTAAAAGAGTCATGCTGGTCACATTCAGAAGATTCTGAATGGCAGAGGGAATGCCCACCTGGCAGACACCCAGAACCAGGTTTTTTTCCAGGGAAAAATTCCGCGGGGAAATCTGAATGCAGCTGTTTGCCCGTTTGTGGTACAGAAGAATGAAAAAGTAAATACAGGCAGCGCAATTGGATAAAAAGGTGGCAAGTCCGGCTCCGGCAGCACCCATATTCAGCCCCTGAGGCAGAATGAAAACGGGATCCAGAATCATATTGAGAATACATCCGCTCATGGTTCCGATACTGGCATGGAGAGAGGCCCCTTCCGAACGCACCATATAGGCCAGCACAACATTCAGGATAGATGGAACAGCGCCCCAGAGAACTGTCCAGTATAAATAGGCTTCTGTAGCAGCCCAGGTGGAAGAGCTGGCGCCCAGCAGCCCAAGAAGAGGCTGCTGAAGCAGAAGGCACACCAGGGAAAATATCAGGCCGGAACACAGGGCGCCGTAAAATCCGAAGGCAGAAACCCGGCTGGCAAAGTCCTCCTGCTTTCTGCCAAGAGCGCGGCTGATCATGCTGGAGCAGCCGACGCCAAACAGGTTGTTGACGGCATTAAACCCCAGAGTTACAGGGGAAACAAGAGTAACGGCAGCAGTCTCTATGGGATTATTTAACAGTCCTACAAAATAGGTGTCAGACAGATTGTAGATCACCATAACCAGAGAACTGATAACAGAAGGAATGGAGAGCTGAAGCACTGCCTGATAAACAGGGATTTCTTCAAATAATTCTGTCTTGGAAACAGAGGATGACTTTCGAAGATTCATCGTTTTTTCCTCCTTGTGTAAAGTAGATTAAAAAAGCGTATGGATATCAGTATACTATATTTCGGGAAAATTTTCAGCAGTTCCTGCGGCAGGTTTTGCAATTTCATAAAGACTTTCCTGTAAAGATTTTGTATAATGGAGGCATGGTGTGACAGGAAGGGATATACTTAAAAGAATAAAGGAGGAGCCTATGGATTTTTTAACACTTGCAAAGGAACGGTATTCCTGCAGAAAGTTTTCAGGAAAAGCAGTAGAGCAGGAAAAGCTGGAAAAGATAATGGAAGCCGGGATTGCCGCTCCTACGGCAGTCAATAAGCAGCCCTATAAAATATGGCTGATGCAGTCAGAGGAGGCCCGGAAAGCAATTTATGAGGTAACCCGTTTTACCTTTGATGCAGATGTGTTTTTTGTAGTGGGATACCTGGAGGAAGAGGCCTGGGTGCGGAAATATGACGGCAGAAACTTTGCAGATGTGGATGCCAGCATTGTGGCTGCGCAGATGATGCTGGAAATCCAGGATCTGGGTCTGGGAACCACCTGGGTTGGTCATTTTGATGCTCCCCGTCTGAAAAACCTGTATCCGGAAATGGAACCCTACGGCCTGATTGCCATTTTCCCTGTGGGTTATCCGGCAGAGGATGCAGAGCCTGCAGTCCATCATGGAATCCGCAGGGATAAGACAGAGGCAGTGAAAATCCTGTAAATAAGAAGCGCCGCTGAACCAGAGAAAATACCTGTGGTTTGGCGGCGCTTTTGAGGTTCAGCGGAAAAGCAGCTAACCGGGATTTGACGGAAGCTGATTTTAGAAGGTAGTTATTCGTAACTGTTCAGTCTTGCATCTTCTTGCCCGCTTACAGCGGACAAGAAGCTTTAGGCGTCCGCCTTATGTGGATTCAGTCAGGAAAACTCTTATGAAAGCAAACTTTCAACAAGTTTTCCTGACTGAATCCCCGCAAGGCTAAACTGTTATATTTATTCCTCGCTGCGGAACAGAATTTCAATATAAGCCAGAATCAGAGGAGCAATTCCCTTGGCTTCGTTTTTCACAACAGGCTCCCGCATATAATAGTCAAAGGTGCCTTCTCTCATTTCTTTATTGCCCAGACCGGCAACCAGGCAGATGCCGTCTAACTGCAGTTCCCCGTTTTTCTCGGAAAGATAGGTGCTGCAGATGCCGTCAAAGGCTTTCCGGCCGTACTGGAAGTAGGTTTCCTCCAGAAAGCCCAGGCGAACGCTCTTCATAATGGCATAGGCAAAAATTGCAGAACCGGAGGTTTCCAGATAGTTGGGACGGATGCCGCCGCGGTTGACAACCTGATACCACATACCGGTTTTCTCATCCTGATAAGGAAGCATGGAATCAATCAGCTCTTTGTAAATTCTGTTTAATTCCTTTTTCTCAGCGCCTAAGGTTTCCTCAGGCATAACCTCCATGGTGTCAATCAGAGCCATGGCGTACCAGCCCAGAGCACGGAGCCAGAAATTGTCGGAAAGGCCGGTTACCTTGTCGCACCAGAAGCTTTCCCGGGAATCGTCATAGGCATGGTAGTAAAGACCGTTGCGCAGATCCCGCATAAGCTCATAGACATTCTGAAACTGCCGGAAGCTGTCCTGGCAGTTGGCACCATTATTATAGGTAAGCTCATACTGCATATAGAAGGGCTGTGCCATGTAAAGGCCGTCCAGCCAGATCTGATTGGGATAAATTGCCTTATGCCAGAAATTTCCGGTGGAAGTGCGCGGCTGTGTTTTTAACTGGCTGTATACGGTATCAATGGCTTTTCTGTACTTTTCTTTTCCTGTCAGCTCATACAGGTCAAACAGAGTTTTTCCGGCATTTACATTATCCAGATTGTGTTCGTCAGGATCGTAGGATTTGATAGAACCGTCCTCGCTTACAAAATAGTCAATAAAATTGTCGGCAAAGGTCAGGTACTCTTCCTTTTTTGTAATATGGTAGAGTTCCAGAATGGCCTTAATCATGCAGCCGTCCATGTAATTCCAGGTAGGTTCCTTGCCTTCTTTGATTTTTTCGATATTCCAGACAGGCATCTGGGGGCTGCTTTTTTCCAGCAGCTGTTCAATGTAGCGGTCAAGAATTTTCACGATGTTACTCCTTTAATTGTAAGTTTTTCATTGAATCATTCTGAATTCAAACGTTTGCAAGCTATCATTATATTAACATAAAATAGGGCAGAAAAGAATTGGATAATATGCATAAAAAAGTACTTACAATATTGAGCATAATGTCTATCGACACATGAGAAAAACCATGATAAAATTTAAACATCAACAAAAGGAATGCATGGATGCCTAAAGGACTTGAATTGTAATTGCTTACAAATGGCAGAAGTGCATAAATTTTCAGATTATTTTGCAAACCTTTGCAACTCGTCAGGAGGAAGAAAAAGGGAGCGGAAGAAATGAATAAATCATAAAAGAAAGGGAGAAAAATTTATGAGAAAGAGCATGAAACAGGCAACAGCATTGACACTGGCAGCAGTTACGGCATTATCTCTGACCGCATGCGGAGGCGGAAAGGCAGATGCACCGGCAGCAACCCAGGCAGCAGGAGAGAGCAAGGCTGAAGGCGGAGCTTCCGCAGACGGCGAGCAGGTTGAACTGACCTTTTCCTGGTGGGGCGGTGACAGCCGTCATGAGGCTACTGAGAAGGCAATCGAAGCATTTATGGCAAAGTATCCCAACATCACCGTAACTCCTGAATACGGCGCATGGACCGGCTGGGAAGAGAAGCAGTCCTTAAATATTCTGGGCGGAAATGCTGCTGATGTAATGCAGATCAACTGGAACTGGATTGAGGCTTATTCCAATAACGGAGCAAACTTTGCAGACCTGAGCCAGTACGGAGATGTTCTGGATCTGACCCAGTTCCCGGAGGCTGCTTTGGAGCAGTGTAAGGCAGACGGCAAGCTGATGGCAGTGCCGGTAGCTATGACAGGACGTGTGTTCTACTGGAATAAGACCACCTTCGATGAGGTTGGATGCGCAATCCCCACCGATACCCAGTCTCTGCTGGATGCAGGCTCTGCATTTAAGGCATTCAACGAGGATTATTATCCCCTGGCTCTGGGCGAGTACGACCGTATGATTTTCCTGGTTTACTATCTGGAGTCCAAGTACAACAAGCCGTGGGTTCAGGACAATGAGATTCAGTACACTGCAGAAGAGATTCAGGACGGTATGGACTTCATCTGCCAGCTGGAAGAGGCTCATGTAATCCCGACCATCGCTACCATTCAGGGCGATATGGCTGACTCTCTGGATAAGAATGCAAAATGGATTGACGGTAAGTATGCAGGTATCTTCGAGTGGGATTCCTCTGCAAACAAGTTCCAGAAGGCAGTAGAAGAGTCTACCAACAAGCCGGGTCAGGAATTTGTAATTGGTGATTTTGTAAAGCTGGGCGATTACAACGGAGGCTTTACCAAGATTTCCATGGGTCTGGCAGTGGCAGCAACCTCTGAGCATCCGAAGGAAGCAGCAATGCTGATCAACTTCCTGTTAAACGAGGCTGAGGGTATTGAAATTTCCGGCACACAGCGCGGTATTCCCTGTTCTGCAGCAGGTCTTGCTCTGCTGAATGAAAAGGGTCTGGGCGATGCTCTTGTAAAGGAAGCAAATGCAAAGGTTATGGGCTACAGCGAGTTCCCGCTGGATCCGAAGTTTGAGCACAACGATCTGAAGGCAAATCCGGACGGCGTATACTACAAGGTATTCGGTAAGTTAAGCGCAGGCGATATCGACAGCGCAAAGGCTGCTCAGGATCTGATGGACGGCGTAAACGAGTGCATGGGCAACTAAGAAACAGACTTGAATCGAAACTTTATCAAAAACAGCATCGCAGTTGACATCCTGGCAGAACATAAAAGGGCCGCTGAAATAATTCAGCGGCCCTTATAAGGGGAATGAGTTTTTATGATAGAGAAAGCAAAGTACCCGGATCTTGTGGCAGAATTCCGCAGCTTAGGGGAGTTAAGCCCGGAACAGATGGTATGTCTTGCAGACACCATCTCTCAGGTGTCCGAGGAAATATTTGAACATTATAGAGCCCTTTGTGATTTGCTCAAAGGACAGCTTCAGCGAATCAGAAGAATCTGCAAAGAGGAAGGCTGCAGAAAGGCTTTCCCGCAGGAGGCAGACAGACAGCTTTTGGCCAGAGCGCTGGAGAGCGCATGCAGCCAGAAGGTTGTGCTGGCTGAGAAGTATGAGGAACTGGCAAAAGAATTAGTACAATGACGAGGAGGCAGCGTATGCAGAAAAAAAGCTTCAGCAGGTTTTTGACAGACAACATCGGCTTTTTATTTATTGTGCCGTGGCTGATCGGATTCCTGGTATTTAAGGTATATCCATTTGCATCTTCTCTGTATTACAGTTTTACAAACTACGATTTGTTTACTGGAATTACAAAGACAGGACTGATGAACTATCAGAAAATCTTTACGGATGAGGATATTATCCGTGCCTTTGCAGTAACATTTAAATATGCAATTTTCGATGTGCCGCTGAAGCTGGCTTTTGCATTGTTTATTGCTTATATCCTGAACTTTAAGTTAAAGGGAGTAAACTTCTTCCGTACTGCTTACTATATTCCGTCTATTCTGGGCGGTTCCATCGCCATTGCGATTCTGTGGAGAGCAGTATTTAACACCGACGGTCTGATCAATAACGTGATCGGCATGTTCGGTGCAGAGCCGATTAACTGGATGGCAGGCGCCAACAGTGCTCTGTTTGTAATTATTCTGCTTCGTGTATGGCAGTTTGGTTCTGCAATGGTTATTTTCCTGGCTGCATTAAAGGGTGTTTCCCAGGATCTGTATGAGGCAGCTGCAATCGACGGAGCAGGCAAGTGGACTCAGTTTTTCAAGATTACCGTTCCGATTATTACACCGGTTATCTTCTACAACCTGATTACTCAGCTGTGTCAGGCATTCCAGGAGTTCAACGCACCGTACCTGGTAACAAAGGGCGGCCCCAACGGAGCAACCACTCTGATTTCCATGCTGATTTACAACAATGCATTCCTTCGTCATAAAATGGGTATGGCAAGCGCCCAGGCATGGGTTCTGTTCGTTATCGTTATGACCTTTACTGCAGTTGCATTTATCAGCCAGAAAAAATGGGTTTACTATTCAGATGAGGATGGGAGGTAGAAAACATGACAAGAGAGCAAAGAGCAAAGGTCAGCGCATTTCTGCGTTACACTGTACTGATTATTGTCGGTATTATCATGGTTTACCCTCTGATCTGGATGGTAGGCGCTACCTTCAAGACCAACTCCGAGATTTTCACCAGCGCCTGGTTCTGGCCTAAGAATCCGGTATTTGACGGATATGACAATGCTTTTAAGAGCTACGGCGGTAAAATTGATCTGATTAAGTCCATGATCAATACCTATAAGATTGTAATTCCGAAGGTTGTTTTCACTGTTGTTTCTGCAACCATTACGGCTTACGGCTTTGCACGGTTTGAGTTTAAGGGAAAAGGCATTCTCTTCTCCCTGATGATTTCTACCCTGTTCCTGCCGCAGGTTGTACTGAATGCTCCCCAGTACATCATGTACAATGGCTGGGGCTGGACCGATTCCTACCTTCCGCTGGTAATTCCGTCTCTGTTTGCAGCAGATACCTATTTCGTATTTATGCTGGTACAGTTCCTGCGCGGTATTCCCAGAGAACTGGAGGAGGCAGCGAAGATTGACGGATGCAACTCCATCAAAACCCTGTGGTATGTGATTGTTCCCATGCTGAAGCCGTCACTGGTTTCCTGTGCACTGTTCCAGTTTATGTGGACATCCAACGACTTCCAGGGACCGTTGATTTACATTTCCAACATGACAAAGTACACCCACTCTATTTACCTGCGTATGTCTATGGACGGTGATACAGGCTTCCAGTGGAACCGTATTCTTGCCATGTCTCTGATTACAATTATTCCGTCTCTGATTGTGTTCTTCTGTGCACAGAACTCCTTCATCGACGGTATTGCAGCAGGCGGCGTAAAGGGTTAAGCCGGTACCTTGTGAATAACAAAGAGGGGATCTCATTTCGGGGTTCCCTTTTGTGTTTGAAAAGATTGAGAAAAAGAGGGAGAGAGAATGAAAGTCAGTTGTATTTTTCAGACAGCAAGAAACGCTGTCCTGGAGCTTGAAAATAACGGAATTTTTGAACTGGAAGAAAGCTGGGAGATTCTGGTAAACGGAGTGCCTTACGGAGAAACCAGGCGGGTGATTACAAGCGTATACGGCCTGAAACCGGATACGGATTACGAAATTACTGTCAGAAGAGGAGAGGAATGCGCTTCTGTAAAGCTTCACACAGATTATGAATTTGTAACCCTGAATGTAAGGGATTTCGGAGCAAAGGGCGACGGGATACAGAATGATACCCTCTTTATTCAGGCAGCGATTATGGCCTGTCCGAAGGAGGGGCGTGTTCTGATTCCGGAGGGAACCTACAAAATTACCAGCCTGTTTTTAAAGGATGATCTGAAAATAGAGCTGGCGAAGGGGGCTGTTCTTTCAGCAGAAACGGATCGAAGCCGTTTTCCTGTGCTTCCCGGACTGATTCAGAGCTATGATGAGGAGTCAGAGTACAATCTGGGTACCTGGGAGGGCAATCCCCTGTCCATGTTTTCTGCAATTATCACTGGAATAAATGTAAAGCATGTGGTATTCTATGGGGAAGGCCTTATTGAGGGAAATGCCAGTGGAGAACCGGACAACTGGTGGTATGATGCAAAGGTGAAGCGGGGAGCATGGCGGCCCAGAATGATTTTTCTCAATCACTGTGAGGACATTGTTTTCCAGGGAATCCGGGTGCAGAACAGTCCCAGCTGGAATATTCATCCCTACTTTTCTGATCACCTCAGGTTCCTTGACATGACCGTTTTAAATCCCAAGGATTCTCCCAACACGGACGGACTGGATCCGGAATCCTGCCGTGACGTGGAAATTGCAGGCGTGCATTTTTCCCTGGGTGATGACTGCATTGCCGTCAAATCCGGAAAAATATACATGGGTTCCAGATACAAACAGCCCTGCGAGGATATTACCATCCGGCAGTGCTGCATGAGGGACGGACACGGTTCGATTACGATTGGAAGCGAGATGGCAGGCGGAGTGAGAAATCTGACGGTCCGTGACTGTCTGTTTCTGCATACGGATCGGGGACTGAGGATTAAGACAAGACGGGGAAGAGGAGAGGACGCTGTCATTGACGGGGTTCTGTTTGAGAACATCCGGATGGATCACGTTCTGACACCGTTTGTAATCAACTGCTTTTATTTCTGTGATCCGGACGGTCATACGGAATATGTGCAGAGCAGGGAGCCGCATCCGGTGGATGAGAGAACGCCGGAGATCCGGACGATGGTATTCCACAATATTCAGGCAGAAAACTGTCATGTAGCGGCAGTTTATATGTATGGTCTTCCGGAAAAGAAGATTCAGAAGGTGATTATGGAGCATATCCGTGTTACTTATGCGGAGAATGCTTCTGCCGGAGTGCCGGCTATGCTGGACGGTCAGGGAGAGTGCAGAAAAATGGGGATTTTTGCAAAAAATGTGTCCCACCTTGTGCTTCGGGATGTAGTCCTGGAGGGCCAGGAGGGCGAGGCCATGATTCTGGAGGGCATTGACCGTCTGGAGGGTTCTCTGGAAAAATAAAGGAGAAAAACGGCAGGGTCCTGTGAGAACGCAGGACATCTGCAATGGTATCAGGGGCAAGGAGATGACAGTAAATGGCAGTAACAATTAAGGATGTGGCAAAAAGGGCCGGGGTATCTTATTCTACGGTGTCCAGGGCTTTGAACGGGATTGGCAGTGAAAATACAGAGAAGAGAAAGCGGATTCTGGAAATTGCAGAGGAAATGGGATATGTGCCTAATCAGGCGGCCATCAATCTGAAGCTTTCCCGCTCTTATGTGATTGGTCTGTATTTTTCTACGATCAGTAAAATGTCGTCGCCTTTTGTGCTGCATGATGTACTGACCGGGGTTTACAGTATTGTGGGAAGCAAATACAATGTGGTAGTCAAGGGTATTGATATGCATGAGCCGGGAACCTTAAATCCCACGTACTTTGACGGCGTTATTGTGCTGAGTCAGCGCTCGGAGGATCAGGCATTTATTGACGAAGTTCTGGAAAAAAAGATTCCCATGGTGACAATCTGCAGAACGGTGTATGCCGATGCGCCCAATGTGACGACAGATGAAGCCGGGGCCATGGAAAAAGCCATGGATTATCTGATTGAAAACGGACACAGAAAGATATGTGTGATTGAAGGTGTTCCGAATCTGGATTCTACCAGACTCCGCCACAAGGGCTGGAGAGCATCGGTGCGGAAGCACGGGATGGATCCGGAGGAGATTCCCATTGTAGGGGGAACCTACCGGTATGCCAGCGGCTATCAGGGTGCCAAGCTGCTTTTGCAGCACAATCCCACGGCAATTCTCTGTTTTAATGATGAAATGGCATTTGGAGCCAGGGAAGCGATTGCAGAGGCAGGGCTGAAGGTTCCGGATGATGTTTCTCTGATTGGCTTTGATAACTGGGATCTGTCCGGATATAACAGCATGAAGCTGACAACTGTGGAGCGGAACATGGGTGAGATTGCCAAGGAGGGAACCAGGGTTCTTTTACGGCGTCTGGAGAGCGGTGTTGTGGACAACAGCCGTATTTATCTGGAAAACAAGCTGATTATCCGCAGCACGGTGAAGGACATCCGCGAATGCCGGACAGAGAGCGACAGAGAATCTTAAGAGTTCTTTCAGTTGTTCTTTTCCTGTGGTTTTGCTATACTATGCTATATATGGAAATATTTAACTGTTCAGGACGGAGCACCGGAGATTTTCCGCCATCCTGAATCGTTATGCATATTTTTGGAAAAGCAGAATCAGGAGAGGCTTTATGAGGGAGAAGACAACAAAAGACAAGAAAAGAAAGATATGGAAACGAATGTGCAGCCTGCTGATGGCCTGCGCTCTGGTTGTGATGAGTGGGCCGCAGCAGGCTGTGGCTGCTCCTGCAGCCGGGGATACAGGTGGCAGGCCGGGGGCATCGGTGATTCGCTCGGATGAGCTGAGAGGCGTCTGGATCTCCTATCTGGACTGGGAGCAGCTTCCTTCTGAGTGGGGGTCCTACCAGCTTGCAGTGGATAAAATGCTGGACCGGTGCAAAGAATTAAAAATGAATGCGGTATTTGTACATGTGCGCCCTGACGCAGATGCCATGTATCCGTCCCAGTATTTTCCCTGGTCCCGTTTTCTGACAGGAACCCAGGGACAGGATCCGGGATACGATCCTCTGGCATATTTTGTCCGCGCCGCCCATGAGCGGGGACTTCAGTTCCATGCCTGGATCAATCCGTTTCGTGTGACGGGTTATCACAATACCTGGGATCAGGTGTCGGAAAACAGCCCTGTCAAGCAGTGGCTAAGCGACGGGGATCCTTCCAATGACCGCTGGGTTTTGAAGCAGAACGGCGCGTATTATCTGAATCCGGCAGTGGAAGAGGTAAGAGAGCTGATTGTGAACGGAGTGCGGGAGATTGCCCAGAAGTATACCGTGGACGGAATCCATTTTGATGATTATTTTTATCCGGATGTGGATGACGAGGATCCCAGCCGCTGGTTTGACAAGCCGGAATACGAGGCTTCAGGAAGTACCCTGCCGATTGCAGACTGGAGAAGGGAGAATGTCAACAAGCTGATTCGCAGCGTCTACAGCACTGTCAAGGAGACAAGGCTGTCAGCGCAGTTCGGCATCAGCCCGGAGGGCTATCTGGCTCATCTGCGCAGTGATGTCAGACTGTTTACAGATGTGGATACCTGGATGTCTGAGGAGGGATATCTTGATTATATTATGCCGCAGATTTACTGGGGCTTTGAGCACAAGACCTCCAGCGGAAGCCCTGCGCCCTTTGCGTTTGAAAACAATCTGAAGTCCTGGCTTGAGATGAAAAAGAAGGGAAATGTAAAGCTGTATCTGGGGCTTGCCATGTATAAGACAGGTTCCAATGCAAGTGACAACAACGAGGTGCCGGAATGGCTCCGCTATGATGATATTATGAAGCGTCAGGTGCTGGCAGGAAGGGCCACGGGGCAGGTATCCGGCTTCTGCTTCTATGCCTACAGCTCCTTCCAGGAGGAGGCGTGTCAGAAGGAAGTGGAGAATCTTCTTCAGGTATTTCGTTAGAGAATAAAACAGAGACAGGAAGGAAAAGAGCATGAGCACAATGAAAAAACTGGAAGACTATGTTGTCAGTATCCCGGATTTTCCGGAACCGGGGATTATTTTCCGTGATGTGACCAGCATTCTTCAGGATGCAGACGGACTTCACATGGCTGTTGACAGGCTGAGAGAGATGGTAAAGGATCTGGATTTTGATTTAGTGGTAGGTCCGGAGTCAAGAGGCTTTATTTTCGGTGTTCCGGTTGCATATGCAGAGCATAAGGGCTTTGTTCCGGTCCGGAAAAAAGGAAAGCTGCCGAGAGAAACCATTTCTGCAAAGTATGATCTGGAGTACGGCTCTGCAGAGATTGAGATTCATAAGGATGCCATCCGGCCGGGACAGAAGGTGGTAATTGTAGACGATTTGATTGCCACAGGAGGAACTGTGGAGGCAATCATCGATCTGATAGAGCAGCTGGGCGGTGAAGTCGTAAAGGTATGCTTTGTGATGGAGCTGGCAGGTCTTCAGGGACGAAAGAATCTGGCTGGATATGATGTGGATTCCGCAATTATTTACGAGGGAAAATAAAGTAAGGGATTCCTGTTTTTAAAGCAGGAATCTCTTATTTTCTTTGGCGGATACGTTGACATGACAGGGGAAAAACATTAATATGATATTCCAAAGCAGTTGAGTATGCAGCTGAGAACATTTTTATGCCATGGAAAACAGCGTTTTATGAAATAAAAACTTTCGGCCGCTGATAATGGAAAAACAAAATATGGAGACAGAATTATGACAGATAAAACAAGGCAGGAAAAATCAGAGACGGGAATCCTTTATGGAATCGGCGTAGGACCGGGAGATCCGGAGTTAATGACCATAAAGGCGCTTCGCATCTTAAAAGAATGTGACGTTGTCTTTGCACCGGGAAAAAGCAGAGCGGAGAGCACGGCATACGGGATTGCCGTTCAGGCTTTGCCGGAGCTGGAGGACAGGGAGTGCATCTGTGTGGAGATTCCCATGGTACATGACAGAAAAAAGCTGAATGAGGCTTATGACCAGGCTGCGGATCTGGTGGAGGAGCGGCTTCGCCGCGGGCAGAAGGCAGCGTTTCTGAATTTGGGAGATGTGACCCTGTATGCCACTTATCTTCACGTTCACCGCAGGATACAAAAACGGGGCTTTCAGGCAGAGCTGATTAATGGAATTCCCTCTTTTTGCGCAGCAGCGGCGGCCTTTGGAACGGGTCTGGCCGAGGGACATGAGCAGTTTCATATTCTGGCAAAGCCGGGGCAGGTAGAGGAAGGGCTTTCTCTTTCCGGAACCAGGGTAATTATGAAAAGCAGCAGGCAGAGCAGGCAGTTTCTGCAGCAGCTGGAGCAGGCAGAACAGGAGGGGCAGGAAATCTTTCTGGCAGAGAACTGCGGGATGCCCGGCCAGCGGCTTCAGAAGGGGGCCGGGGCTGTAACAGGGCAGGAAGGATACTATTCTCTGATTCTTGTAAAAGAAAAAAAGAAGCCGCAGGAAAACAGGGCGGAAAGAAGCGGGGGAAAGACAGATGAAACATGAGCTTTATGTAATCGGAATGGGACCGGGACGGGAAGAAAAGATGACATTAGAGGCGCTGCAGACACTGGAGTCCTGTGATACCATCGTAGGATATACGGTTTATGTGGATCTTTTGAAAACACGGTTTCCGGACAAGGAATACCTGACAACACCCATGCGCCAGGAGACAAAGCGCTGCCGGATGGCATTTGAGGAGGCGCAGAAGGGAAAACGGGTAGCCATGGTCTGCAGCGGGGATGCAGGTGTTTACGGGATGTCCGGTTTGATGCTGGAGCTGGGAAAAGAATATCCGGACTGCCGGGTAACGGTGATCAGCGGTGTGACTGCGGCTCTGGCGGGAGCAGCGCTTCTGGGAGCGCCTTTGATGCATGATTTTGCTGTCATCAGCCTGAGTGATCTGCTGACGCCCTGGGAGAAGATTGAGAAACGTCTCAGAGCGGCGGCAGCAGCGGATTTTGTAATTTGCCTTTATAATCCCTCCAGTAAAAAGCGTTCGGATTATCTGAGACGGGCCTGTCAGATTATTTTTGAAGAAGCGGGGCAGGATCTGGTCTGCGGCGTGGTAAAATCGGCAGGAAGAGACGGAGAACATGCAGAGGTTATGCATCTGTCAGAGCTGGAGGAGTATCCGGCAGATATGTTTACAACAGTCTTTATAGGAAATTCCGAGACAAGAGTGATGGACGGGCGCATGGTAACGCCCAGAGGATATCAGAACATCTGAGGGAGAGTGCAGAAAATGGAAGCATATTATGCAAAACAGCTGGAATGTCTCTGCAGACAGGTAAAACCGGGAGACAGGGAAGCAATGGAAGCATCAAAAAAGCATTGGAACGGGATTGCAAAGCCCCTGGACGGACTGGGGCGGATGGAGGAGCTTCTGGTAAAGATCGCAGGAGTGGTCCGCAGTGAGAAGCTGTGTCTGGAACGAAAGGCTGTTGTGGTTTTTTGTGCAGATAACGGCGTGGTGGCTGAGGGCGTAACCCAGACCGGCAGTGAGGTAACGGCAGTGGTAACGGAAAATATCGCCAGAGGCATTGCCAGTGTCAACCGGATGGCTTCTGTAGCCGGAGCAGATGTAATTCCGGTAGATGTGGGCGTGGCTGGAAAGCTGAAGGAGCCAGGGATTCGTAACTGCAGGATTGCAGACGGGACAGCCAATCTGCTGCTTGAACCGGCGATGACCATGGAACAGACTCTGGAGGCAATTCACACAGGAATTGCTCTGGCCGGCGAGTTAAAGGACAGCGGGTATGATCTGCTTGCAGTGGGAGAAATGGGAATCGGCAATACCACGACCAGCAGCGCTGTTGCCAGTGTTATGCTGAACCAGCCGCCGGAGGCAGTAACGGGACGGGGTGCAGGACTTTCCGGAGAGGGGCTGGAGAGGAAGATTCAGGTGATTCAAAAGGCCATTGCCCTTCATAAGCCGGAGCGGGAAAAGCCGCTGGAGGTTCTGTCCGCTCTGGGCGGACTGGATATTGCAGCCATGACTGGTTTTTTGCTGGGCGGAGCTATTTACCGGATTCCGGTGGTTCTGGACGGAATGATTTCCGCAGTGGCAGCGCTTCTGGCTGCAGCCCTCTGTCCGAATGTGACAGATTATCTGCTGCCCTCCCATCTGGGAAAGGAACCGGCCTGCCGTCTGGTTATGGATCGCCTGGGATTTGAGCCGGTGATTCACGGCCGCCTGGCTCTGGGAGAGGGAACGGGAGCAGTCATGCTGTTTCCGCTTTTAGATATGGCAGCTGCTGTTTATGAGGAAAACAGTACCTTTGCGGACATAAAAATCAGGGCTTATGAAAGCTTTGAGGACTGACAGGAAAGGATGGCGGACGGATATGGTGCATTTTATCGGAGCAGGGCCGGGAGATCCGGATTTGATTACAGTGAAGGGAAAACGGCTGATTGAGGAGGCGGATGTGATCATCTACGCCGGCTCTCTGGTGAATCCTCAGGTTCTGGCGGGTGCCAGGCCGGATGCGGCAATCTACAACAGCGCCGGAATGACGCTTCCGGAGGTGATTGCTGTTATGAAAGAGGCAGACAGTCAGGGAAAGACGGTGGCCCGGGTACATACGGGGGATCCGTCTGTTTACGGGGCTCACAGAGAGCAGATGGTTCGTCTGGACGAGCTGGGAATTCCCTATGATGTGGTGCCGGGAGTCAGCTCCTTTCTGGCAGCGGCTGCAAGCATGAAGAAAGAATATACCCTCCCGGGAATCAGTCAGACGGTAATTCTTACCCGGATGGAGGGAAGGACGCCTGTGCCGGAGAAAGAGCAGATAGAGGCGCTGGCGGTTCATCAGGCATCGATGGCTGTATTTTTAAGCGCAGGCCAGATGGATGAGCTGAGCAGCCGCCTGATCAGGGGCGGATATCCGGAAACAACCCCGGCGGCAGTGGTGTATAAGGCTTCCTGGGAGGATGAAAAAATAGTGACAGGAACCTTAAAGAATATCGGAGAGCGTGTGCGTCAGGCGGGGATCCGGAAAACTGCCATGATCACAGTGGGACGTTTTCTTGGAGATGAGTTTGAGCTTTCTAAGCTGTATGATGAGAATTTCAGCCACGGGTACCGGGCGGCAAAGGGAGAGAGCGGGAAGGCAGAAAAGGCAGAAAGCAGTGAAACAGGCGCAGCAACCTGAAACAGGACAGGAGGACGGAAAATGGCAAAAAAAATTATGATTCAGGGAACCATGTCCAATTCGGGAAAAAGCTTTCTGGCAGCAGCTCTGTGCCGGATATTCTATCAGGACGGATACCGGACAGCGCCTTTTAAATCTCAGAATATGGCGTTAAATTCTTACATTACAGATGACGGGCTGGAGATTGGAAGAGCCCAGGCTATGCAGGCAGAGGCCGCAGGAATTTCTCCCACGGCAGAGATGAATCCTATCCTGCTGAAGCCCACCAGCCATATGGGAAGCCAGGTTGTGATTATGGGAGAGGTTTTCGGCAATATGAAGGCCATGGATTACTACCGGAGAAAGCCGGAGCTGGTTCCCGTAATCAAAGACGCTTTTTCCCGTCTGGAGGAACAGTATGAGGTTATTGTTTTAGAGGGGGCGGGAAGTCCTGCGGAGATTAATCTTCGGGAAAATGATATTGTAAATATGGGAATGGCAGAGATGGCAGACGCCCCGGTTCTTCTGGTGGGAGATATTGACCGGGGCGGTGTATTTGCCTCCCTTTACGGAACCGTGAAGCTGCTTTCCCCACAGGAGCAGAAACGGATCCGAGGACTGATTATTAATAAATTCCGGGGAGATGTGGAAATACTGAGGCCGGGACTGGATATGATAGAAGAAAAGGTGGGGATTCCTGTGGTGGGGGTCATTCCCATGGAGCAGATTGATCTGGATGACGAGGACAGTCTTTCAGAACGGCTGGATGCGGGAAATGCGGGGGGATTTCAGACGGAAGAGGGAGAGGGGCAGCCGGTTCTGGATCTTGCAGTGATTCATCTTCCCCATATTTCCAATTTTACCGATTTCAATCCTCTGGAACAGGGCAGCGGAGCAAGACTCCGGTATGTAAGCCGTGTTTCCCAGCTGGGACAGCCGGATCTTGTGATTCTTCCGGGAACGAAAAATACCATGGCAGATCTGGCCTGGATGCGGGAAACAGGTCTGGAGACAGCCATAATCCGTCTGACAGAGGAGAAAAAGGTTCCTCTGATCGGAATCTGCGGCGGTTATCAGATGCTGGGAGAGGAGCTTCAGGACCCGGAGGGAGCTGAGGGAGAGCCCGGAGCTTCTATGAGGGGAATGGGGCTGCTTCATGCAGAAACTGTGTTTGCCTCCAGGAAAACGAGAACAAGAATTACAGGCCGCGTACAGGCGGGGAGCGGGATTTTTTCCGCAGGACAGGGATGTGTGATTTCCGGCTATGAGATTCATATGGGAGTTACCAGAGCGCTTTCCTCCCGGGAAAATGAGAAGGAGGAAACGGCAGTTTTTCTGGAGGACGGACGAAGAGACGGCCTTTGCCGGAAAGACGGACTGGTATTTGGCACCTACCTTCACGGCCTTTTCGACAATGAAGAATGGACGGGAAAGCTGCTTTCCCGTCTGGCAGAGAAAAAAGGAATTCTGTGGAGAAGTCCGGAGGAAAGCCGCAGGGCTTATAAGGAGAAACAGTACGACAGACTGGCCCGGCTGGTACGGGAAAACCTGGATATGAAGAAAATTTATGAAATCATGGGCCTGGAACCGAAAAATACAGGAGAGGCGGAACACGCAGAAGGAGAGTTGACAGTATGAAAGAACAGATGCAGTGGATTCGGCCGGAAGAGATCGAAGCCCGCAGTATGGAAATCATTGAATCAGAAATGCCCCGGGGAAGCTGGAGTCCCGGAGAACTGGCGGTAGTCAGGCGGTGTATTCACACCTCTGCAGATTTTGATTACGCAGAAAATCTGTATTTTTCTGAACATGCGGTGGAAAAAGCCCTGGAAATCTTCAGAAAAGGCGGATTTACCATTGTGACAGACACGAATATGGCGGCGTCCGGCATTAATAAAAAAGCACTGGAAAAGCTGGGCGGCCGTGCCGTGTGCTTTATGGCAGAGGAACAGGTGGCGGCGGAGGCAAAGAAACGGGGTGTGACAAGGGCTCTTGTCAGCATGGAATATGCGGCAGAGCTTGACGGCCCTCTGGTATTTGCCATTGGGAATGCCCCCACAGCCCTGATTCGCCTCCATGAAATGATGGAAGAGGGAAGGCTTCATCCTGATTTTATTATTGCAGTTCCCGTAGGATTCGTAAATGTAGTGGAATCAAAGGAGCTGATTGCGGCGGATCCGGCTCCCTGCATTGTAGCCAGAGGGCGAAAGGGAGGAAGCAATATTGCGGCAGCCATCTGCAATGCTTTGATGTATCAGCTCACCAGAGGCTGATAAAGGGAAAGGAAGTGTAACAGTTCAGTCTTGCATCTTCTTGCCCGCTTACAGCGGACAAGAAGCTTTAGGCGTCCGCCTTATGTGGATTCAGTCAGAAAAACTCTTATGAAAGCAAACTTTCAACGAGTTTTTCTGACTGAATCCCCGCAAGGCTGAACTGTTACAAGGAAGTTTGCGAAAAACCTTTTTTTCCTTGCTTTTTTCGACAAAAATAATTATAATAATTCAATAACTATGCGTATAAAAAGGTGGCTTTTCTATGGCAGAAAAACAATTGGAAACGGGAGTGGATATTGAACTGGAGAATCCTGCGGACTTTACCAGTCCGGAAGTATTGTATCAGGATTTGATCAAAAGCATCAGGAAGTACCATCCGTCTGATGATATTTCCCAGATAGAAAAAGCATACAGAATCGCCAGAGAGGCCCATAAGGACCAGAAGCGGAAGTCGGGTGAACCTTATATTATTCACCCTCTTTGTGTTGCCATTATTCTGGCGGATCTGGAGCTGGATAAAGAAACCATCATTGCCGGAATTCTTCATGATGTGGTAGAGGATACCATTATGACTCTGGACGAGGTGGAGAAGGAGTTCGGCGCAGAGGTAGCTCTTCTGGTAGACGGAGTTACAAAGCTGACCCAGTTGTCCTGGTCCATGGATAAGGTGGAGATTCAGGCTGAGAATCTGCGGAAGATGTTCCTGGCCATGGCCAAGGATATCCGCGTGATTCTGATTAAGCTGGCGGACCGCCTTCACAATATGCGTACTCTTCAGTATATGAAGCCGGAGAAGCAGAAGGAAAAGGCCCGTGAAACGATGGACATTTATGCGCCCATTGCACACCGGCTTGGTATTTCCAAAATTAAGGTGGAGCTGGATGATCTTTCTCTGAAGTATCTGAAGCCGGAGGTTTATTATGATCTGGCAGAGAAGATTTCTTTGCGCAAGGATGCCAGGGAGGCCTTTGTTCAGAGTATTGTGGACGAGGTATCCGCCCATATCCGTGAGGCGGGGATTGAAGCCCGGGTAGATGGAAGAGTGAAGCACTTTTTCAGTATTTACAAAAAGATGGTGAACCAGGACAAGACCCTGGATCAGATATATGATTTGTTTGCAGTCCGGATTATTGTGGAGACAGTGAAGGACTGTTATGCAGCGCTGGGTGTGATTCATGAGCTTTACAAGCCCATACCGGGCCGGTTTAAGGATTATATTGCCATGCCCAAGCCCAATATGTACCAGTCACTGCACACCACTTTGATTGGCAGCACCGGTCAGCCTTTTGAGATTCAGATTCGTACTTATGAGATGCACCGGACGGCTGAATACGGTATTGCAGCCCACTGGAAGTATAAGGAAAGCGGAAGCGGAAAGATTGCAGCAGGAGATGAGGCTGCCAAGCTGTCCTGGCTGCGCCAGATTCTGGAGTGGCAGAGAGAGGCAGACAACTCCAAGGAATTTCTGAATATGGTAAAGGGCGACCTGGATCTGTTTTCTGACAGTGTGTACTGCTTTACACCCACAGGAGATGTAAAGAACCTGCCCAGCGGTTCCACGCCCATTGACTTTGCCTATTCCATTCACAGCGCTGTGGGCAATAAGATGGTAGGCGCCAGAGTGAACGGAAAGCTGGTGAATATTGATTATGTGATCCAGAATGGAGACCGGATTGAGATTATTACCTCTCAGAACTCCAAGGGACCCAGCAGAGACTGGCTTGCCCTAGTCAAGAGCACGCAGGCGAGAAACAAGATCAATCAGTGGTTTAAGACTGAGCTGAAAGAAGACAATATTACCAAGGGCAAGGAGATGATTGACCGGTACTGTAAGGCCAAGGGCATTAACTATCCGGAGATCAACAAGCCGGAGTTTCAGGAAAAGGTTATGACCCGGTATGCCTTTAAGGACTGGGATTCTGTCCTGGCATCCATTGGACACGGCGGATTAAAAGAGGGCCAGGTCATCAACAAGATGCTGGATGAGAAGGCCAAGAAGCAGAAAAAAGAGGTGACGGATAAGGCGATTCTGGACGGCATTGAGGAGATGACGGCAAAAGCTCCTGAAAGCAAAAAATCCAAGAGCGGAATTGTCGTTAAGGGAATCCACGATGTGGCTGTGCGTTTTTCCCGCTGCTGCAGTCCGGTTCCGGGAGATGAGATTGTCGGATTTGTTACCAGAGGCCGTGGAATTTCCATTCACAGAACAGACTGCATCAATATTATTAACCTCCCCGGTGATGAGCGGGTTCGTCTGATTGACGCAGAATGGCAGCAGCCGGAGGGCGAGGGAAATAAGGAGAGATATTCCACAGAAATTCAGATTTATGCCAATAACAGGATTGGAATGTTTGTGGATATTTCCAAGGTCTTTACGGAGCGGCAGATAGACATTACTTCTATGAATGTGCGTACCAGCAAGCAGGGAAAGGCGACTATTATTATGACCTTTGATATTCATGGAATAGAGGAGCTGAACCGGCTGACTGATAAATTAAGACAGATAGAGGGCATTCTGGATATTGAGCGGACTGCAGGCTAGAGGCGCAGCCGCATCTGATCCGGATGCAGAAAAGAGAGAACAGAGGCAGATAGATGATATTTGCTTCTGTTCAAATTATATAAGAGGAAGGGGAAACATCATGAGCGATTTTCGGATACAGACCTGTGTAATGGGAATGGTCAGCACGAATTGCTATATTGTTTACAGAAAGGGCGGAAAGCATGCGGTGATCGTAGATCCGGCAGACAACGGAGCCTATATTCTGAATAAATGCCGGGAACTTCAGGTGGAGCCGGAGGCGGTGCTTCTGACCCATGGACATTTTGATCATATTATGGCGGTTGATGATATCCGGCGGGCATTTCACTGCAAGGTGTATGTTCACATGGACGAGGCGGAGCTTTTGAGGGATCCGTCTATGAATCTGTCAGGAACCATGGGAACGGAGCAGTTTTCCATGGAGGCAGATGAGCTGCTTCGCGACGGACAGAGCTTAAAGCTTTTAGACTGCGAATGGAAGGTGATGGCTACACCGGGGCACACAAAGGGCTCTGTCTGCTATTATCTTGATTCCGAGGAGGTACTCTTCAGCGGGGATACCTTATTTGCAGAGTCCCTGGGAAGAACGGATCTTCCCACAGGAAGCGTACAGCAGATTGTCCGGTCTATTGCAGAGCGGCTGTTTGAACTGCCGGAGGATACCATGGTTTATCCGGGACACGGAGAACCCACAACCATTGGCCATGAGAAAAAGTACAATCCGGTCGTTCCGTACTGGAAGAAAAACCGCTGAAAAACAGTTTCAGAGGAAAATATCTGTGAGGATAATGCAAAATGATAGGAATTTTATTAAATGATAATGGATATGAGCAGGATATCCGCGAGCTTTTGATGGCATTTTATCCGGGAGAAACCTTTGTTCATGAGGAACAGGAGAATCGGGAGGATGTGCGCTTTTATGTAGAGGGAAAAGTGAACCGGGAAAAACAAGTGTTTTCTCTGTCCCTGTGTTTTCCGGGAAGTTCCCGGTTTCATGTGTCGGAGGATCTGGAGCCGGAGGTCAGAAAAGAGTGGGAGGCAGCCGGTGAAAGCGCGGAGATTTCCGTAGATTATGAGGACCGGTTTGAAACAAAAAACAGGATAAAGCGGCGGCTCTATGTGCTTTTGATGGGAGAAACGGGGAGACAGCTTCCCTGGGGAACCCTGACAGGAATCCGTCCCACGAAAATTGCCATGACAAAGCTTGCTGAGGGGGATTCGCCGGAGGAGATTTTCCGTTACATGAAGGAAACTTATTTTACCAGCGATGAGAAAATCCGTCTCAGCATTGAGATTGCCCAGAGAGAACGCCGGCTTTTGTCTGCGATTGACTATAAAAACGGCTACAGCTTATATATCGGCATTCCGTTTTGCCCGACCACCTGTCTGTACTGCTCCTTCACCTCCTATCCCATTGGAAAATGGAAGGACAGGACAGGGGAATACCTGGAGGCTTTGTTTAAGGAAATGGATTATGTGGCAGAGGAAAAACGCGGCTGCACGCTGGATACCGTGTATTTCGGCGGAGGAACGCCCACCTCTCTGTCTCCAGAGGACCTGGATATTCTGATTACCCGTCTGAAGAAAACCTTTGATTTTTCCACGGTTCAGGAATTTACGGTAGAGGCGGGAAGACCGGACAGCATTACAAGAGAAAAGCTTCAGGTTCTGAAAAATCACGGAGTCACCAGAATTTCCATCAACCCCCAGACAATGAAGGAGGAAACCTTAAAGCTGATTGGACGCCGTCACACAGTTGAGGATGTGAAGGAACGGTTCCTGATGGCCAGGGAGATGGGATTTGACAATATCAATATGGATCTGATTATCGGTCTTCCGGAGGAAGGGCTGGAGGATGTGAGAACCACCATGGAAGAGGTGAAGGCTCTGGCGCCGGACAGCGTAACCGTTCATTCCCTGGCAATTAAGCGGGCGGCACGGCTGAACACCATGAAGGAAGTCTACAAGGATTTGAAGATTACCAATACTCAGGAAATGATTGATTTGACGGCGCAGTATGCCCGGGAAATGGGGCTGGAGCCGTATTATCTGTACCGGCAGAAGAACATGGCCGGGAATTTTGAAAACGTAGGTTATGCGGCTCCGGGCAAGGCATGTATTTACAATGTGCTGATTATGGAGGAGCAGCAGACGATTATCGGCTGCGGGGCAGGAACCACGACGAAGCGGCTGTTTCCGGAGGAAAACCGTATTGAGCGGGCGGAGAATGTAAAAGATGTGGAACAGTATATCAGCCGCATCGAGGAGATGATCGAGAGGAAAAGGCACCTGCTCTCGGAAAAAACCATTGCTATTTAACTGTGACAATAGTATAATCGATAGGCAAACGCAGTTGCCCCAGGGGAGGCGGCTGCAGAAGAGGAACGGAGAAAGGATATCATGGCATTGAAGAAAAAGCCGGTTACCGGCATGAGAGATATTCTGCCTGCAGAAATGCAGGTACGGGAATATGTAATGAACCAGATTAAGGAAACTTATCGAAGCTTCGGATTTACACAGATGGAAACTCCCTGTGTAGAGCACATTGAGAACCTGACCAGCAAGCAGGGCGGCGACAATGAGAAGCTGATCTTTAAGATTTTAAAAAGGGGAGAGAAGCTGAACCTGGAGACAGCAGAGACAGAGAATGATCTGGCAGACAGCGGTCTGCGCTACGATCTGACCCTGCCCCTTTCCAGATATTATTCCAACAACGGAGCCCAGCTCCCCAGTCCCTTTAAGGCGCTTCAGATGGGAAGCGTGTGGAGAGCGGATCGTCCCCAGAGAGGACGGTTCCGTCAGTTTACCCAGTGTGATATTGATATTCTGGGTGATGCTACCAATATGGCTGAGATTGAGCTGATTCTGGCTACGACCACAGCTCTTGGAAAGATCTGTCCGGACAATGCTTTCACCGTCCGGATCAATGACAGAGAAATTCTGAAAGGAATGGCTCTGTACTGCGGATTCCCGGAGGATGGACTGGATCAGGTGTTTATTACACTGGATAAGATGGACAAGATCGGTTTAGATGGAGTCAGCGCAGAGCTGCTGGAACTGGGATATGAGGCAGAGAGTGTAGAAAAGTACACCGGTCTTCTGGCAGAGCTTGGCGATGATGCGGCAGCTGTCCGTAGCCTTGGCGAAAAGCTGTCCCAGGTACTTCCTGTGACTGTGACAGAGAATCTTGCTTCTATTATGGATACAGTGACAGAAGTGGCAGAGACAGATTTTAAGCTGGCCTTTGATCCCACCCTGGTTCGCGGAATGTCTTATTATACGGGAACCATTTTCGAGGTTTCCATGGAGGGCTTCGGCGGTTCCGTGGCAGGCGGCGGCCGTTATGATAAGATGATCGGCAAATTTACCGGTCAGAATACTCCGGCCTGCGGATTTTCTATCGGATTTGAGCGGATCGTTACGATTCTGATGGAGCAGGGCGGTCATGTTGAGGACGGTACTGTGAGAAAAGCATACCTGGTAGAAAAGGGAATGGATTCCGCCCGGTTCAGCCAGATTATGAAGCAGGCGATGGAAGAGCGCCGCGCCGGTGTTCAGGTACTGGTTTCCCAGATGAACAAGAACAAAAAGTTCCAGAAGGAACAGCTGGGAAAAGAAGGCTACACAGAATTTGTGGAGTTCTACCGGGAAGCATTAAAATAGGCGGAATTCCGGAAAATGCAAATAACGGCGGCAGAGCCCGCCGGGAGATAAATAAAAGGAGATTATGATCATGGCAGAGTCTATGCTGGGACTGAAACGGTCCCATCGCTGTACAGAGCTTGGCACAGCCAATATCGGTGAACAGGTAACGGTTATGGGCTGGGTTCAGAAAAGCAGAAACAAAGGCGGAATTATTTTTGTGGATTTACGGGATCGTTCCGGAATTCTGCAGATTATTTTTGAGGAAAGCAGCTGTGGAGAGGAAAGCTTTGCAAAGGCAGAGAAGCTGAGAAGTGAGTTTGTCATTGCAGTAACAGGAAAAGTAGAGGCACGATCCGGCGGTGTCAATGAAAATCTGGCTACCGGCGGAATTGAGGTTCGCGCAGAAAGTCTGCGTATCCTTTCCGAGTCGGAGACTCCTCCTTTCCCCATTGAGGAAAATTCCAAGACAAAAGAGGAGCTTCGCTTAAAATACCGTTTCCTGGATCTGAGAAGACCGGATATCCAGAGAAACCTGATCCTGCGCAGTAAGATTGCTATTCTTACCAGACAGTTCCTGGCTGAAGAAGGCTTCCTGGAGATCGAGACTCCCACTCTGATTAAGAGTACTCCGGAGGGAGCGAGAGACTATCTGGTTCCCAGCCGTGTGCATCCGGGCTCTTTCTATGCCCTGCCTCAGTCTCCGCAGCTGTTTAAGCAGCTGTTAATGTGCTCCGGCTATGATCGTTACTTCCAGCTGGCCCGCTGCTACCGGGATGAGGATCTGCGGGCAGACCGTCAGCCGGAGTTTACTCAGATTGACATGGAGATGTCCTTTGTAGATGTGGACGACGTAATTGATGTAAATGAGCGTCTGCTTCACAAGCTGTTTAAGGAGCTTCTCAATGTGGAGATTCCTCAGCCGATTCCCAGAATGACCTGGCAGGAGGCGATGGATCGCTATGGTTCTGACAAGCCGGATATTCGTTTCGGTATGGAACTGAAGGATGTTTCTGAAGTAGTAAAGGATTGTGAATTTGTTGTATTTAAGGGCGCTCTGGAAAATGGCGGAACTGTTCGCGGTATCAATGCTGAGGGACAGGGAGGAATGCCCAGAAAGAAAATTGATGCTCTGGTTTCCTTTGCAAAGGATTACGGCGCAAAGGGACTGGCTTACGTAGCAATTCAGGAGGACGGAACCCTGAAATCCTCCTTTGCAAAATTCATGACAGAGGAGCAGATGGCTGCTCTGGTGGCTGCTATGGACGGAAAGCCCGGAGATCTGCTGCTGTTTGCTGCAGATAAAAAGCAGGTAGTCTGGGCAGTGCTGGGTGCTCTGCGTCTGGAACTGGCCCGTCAGCTGGATCTCCTGAAAAAGGATGATTTCAAATTCCTGTGGGTAACAGAGTTCCCGCTGTTAGAGTATTCTGAGGAGCAGGGCCGTTTTGTGGCTATGCACCATCCTTTCACCATGCCGATGGATGAGGACTGGCACCTGATTGATTCCGATCCGGGCGCAGTTCGTGCAAAGGCTTACGATATCGTATTAAACGGAACAGAGCTGGGCGGCGGTTCTGTCCGTATTCACCAGAGCGATATCCAGTCCAAGATGTTTGAGGTTCTGGGCTTTACTCCGGAAAAAGCACAGGAGCAGTTTGGTTTCCTGTTAGAGGCATTCAAGTACGGAGTTCCGCCTCACGCAGGTCTGGCCTACGGCCTGGATCGTGTGGCTATGCTTATGGGCGGCTGCGACAGCATTCGTGAGGTGATTGCATTCCCGAAGGTAAAGGATGCTTCCTGTCTGATGACTGAGGCGCCGACTCCGGTGGATCCCAAGCAGCTGGAGGAGCTGGGCATTGAGATTTCTCCCGAGGCAGAGGATGCGGAATAAAAGAGAATGACAATGGAATAATAAGAAGCGGAAAATGGAGAACCGCCATGTGAAAAGCATGAAGGTTCTCTGCTTTTTTCGGGCATTTATCTGTGAAAAGTATGTGAAAACGTGGAAAATGGGGCTTTAATTTGATACAATGAGGATATCTACAGAAGACAGAAATGTTGAGCAGAAATTGAATCAGAGAGAGAGGATTCCTATATGGGAACAGACGGTTTAAAGGTACTTGTTGTAGATGATGAGGCGAGAATGAGAAAGCTGGTCCGGGACTTTCTTACAGTAAAAGGCTTTTATGTGCTGGAAGCGGAAAACGGGGAGCAGGCGGTGGATCTGTTTTTTAAGCAGAAGGATATTGCCCTGATCATTCTTGATGTGATGATGCCGAAAATGAATGGCTGGGATGTGTGCAAGACCATTCGCCAGTATTCCAGAGTTCCGATTATTATGCTGACAGCAAGAAGTGAGGAGAGGGATGAGCTTCAGGGCTTTCAGCTGGGTGTGGACGAATATATTTCCAAGCCCTTCAGTCCCAAGATTTTAGTTGCGCGGGTGGAGGCGATTCTCAGACGCAGCAATATGACAGTGGCGGATGTGACAGATGTAGGCGGTATCCGCATTGACAAGGCAGCCCATCAGGTTACGATTGACGGACAGCCGGTGGATTTAAGCTATAAGGAATTTGAACTTCTGGCGTATTTTGTGGACAATCAGGGCATTGCTCTGTCCAGGGAAAAGATTTTAAATAATGTATGGAATTACGATTATTTCGGCGATGCAAGAACGATTGATACTCATGTGAAAAAGCTCCGGAGCAAGATGGGAGAAAAGGGAAACTATATTAAAACCATCTGGGGAATGGGGTATAAGTTCGAGGTAGAACAATGAACAGTCAGTCGCAATTGAGCAGACTCAGGCAGCGGTTCAGCCTGAGACATTCCATCCGCCGCCGGATTATGGTGATTTTCATCGGCCTTATGGCCTGCATGCTTCTTGCAGTCTGGGCTATCAACAACTTCTGGCTGGAACGCTACTATGTGTCCCAGAAGCAGGAGGTGATGGAGCAGGCCTATCTGGATATTAACCGTGTTGTTATGGAGCAGGTTCAGGAGGGGAAAAGCGTCAGCGATATCATCGAGGAGGAGCAGCGCCAGGAGTGGGAAAACTGGATTCAGGACAGAAAACAGTCCGGCTTCCGGGAAAATTCTTCCGAAACCCCGGAAGAGGATGCTTCTGAAAACAGCAGAAAGAATTCGAAAAAAGGAAAACAGGAAGGACCTGTGGGGCCTGAGGAAAAAGGTCTTCTGGGGACTATCCGGACTTATGGAGATCATAACAATATTACCACAGTGCTGATAGACAGCTACACAGGAACCATTCTTCTGCGCTCAGACTGGGAAACGGATTTTCTGGCCAGGAAAGTTCAGCAGTATGTTCTGGGAATGGATGTCGATCGATCCAAGGTTTTAAAACAGGGAGATAATTATGTAATTGAAATGAATTACGATTCCCGGACCAATGCAACCTATGTGGAGAGCTGGGGATATTTCTCTGATAATAAAACCCTGTTTATCATGTCCATGCCTCTGGACAGTATCAGGGAAAGCGTGGGATTGTCAAACCGTTTTATTACTTATGCAGGCCTTATTGTGCTGGTTGCCGGAAGTATTCTTATGTATTTTGCGACAAACCAGGTTACACGACCGATTTTGAAGCTGGCATCGCTGTCAGAACAGATGTCAGAACTGAATTTTGATGTAAGCTGTGATGACAGCCGTCAGGATGAAATCGGAGTTCTGGGGCGCAGTATGAATACCCTTTCGGATAAGCTGAAGGAAACCATAGGAGCCCTTCAGGAGGCCAATCAGCAGCTTCAGCATGATATCGAGGAAAAAACGCAGATTGATGAAATGCGAAAGGAGTTTATTGCCAACGTATCCCATGAGCTGAAAACGCCCATTGCCCTGATTCAGGGATATGCCGAGGGACTGACCGAGGGAATGTGCGAGGATGAGGAGAGCAGAAATTATTACTGTGAAGTCATTATGGATGAAGCCAATAAGATGAATAAGATGGTAAAACAGCTTCTGACTTTGACAGCTCTGGAATTCGGAAGAGACATGCCGTCCATAGAACCCTTTGACGGGGCGGAGCTGATACGTGATCTGGTAAATTCCTCCAGCATCCTGCTTCAGCAGAATGAAGCCAGGGTGGAGATTGATGTCCCGGAACATCTGGAGGTTCTGGGGGATGAGTTTAAAATTGAAGAGGTTGTGACAAACTATCTGACAAATGCACTTCATCACCTGGATGGAGAACGGCTGATTCGAATTCGTGCGGAAATCAGAGAAGAAACGAGACAGGCGGTGATTCGGGTATTTAACACAGGAAATCCGATTCCGGAGGAAGACCTGCCCAACCTGTGGACCAAATTCTACAAGGTTGATAAGGCGAGAACCCGCGCCTATGGCGGAAGCGGGATTGGACTTTCTATTGTCCGGGCAATTATGGATGCTCACCACCAGGATTGCGGTGTAGCCAATACAGACGGCGGAGTGGAGTTCTGGTTCACACTGGCCATGGCACAGAAGAAAGAACCTTCAAAGGCTGATTTGCAGGAAGAGGAACAGAAGGGAAGCCTGTGACAGAAATGCCAGAGCAGACGAAAACCCGGAGAGGGAATGGCAGATTTCACAGCGGGAAGAGTTTGAAAAAATATAAAAAAAAGGAAAGGAAACACAGGCAATGAAAAAAACAGAGATAAACTGGAAGCAGGATCTTCCTGAATTTCGGGAAAAAACAGCTGCATTTTATGCAGGAGAAATGGACAAGGGAGCATATAAGGGATTTTCCGGCTATTATGGAAGCTATGCCCAGAAAGGCGGAACAGCCAGCATGCTGCGGCTTAGAATGACAGCCGGACAGGTGACAAGGGAGAAGTTAGCATTTACCGCCAGAATGATTCAGAAGTATCAGGTAAAGAAAATGCATTTTACGACCTGTCAGACCATTCAGTTTCACGATTTGAATCAGGAACAGGTTTTCGGCATTATGGAAGAGGCTCTTGATGCGGGAATTATTACCATGGGCGGCGGCGGAGATTATCCGCGGAACGTGATGTGCTCTCCCCTTTCCGGAACAGAGGCCGGGGAATATTTTGATGTAATGCCATGGGCCAGAGAAGCAGGAGAATATCTGATGACCTTTATCAAGGCAGAAAAAATGCCGAGAAAGCTGAAAGTGGGATTTTCCAATTCTCCGAAAAATATGACCCATGCCACTTACAGAGATTTGGGCTTTGCAGCCCGTCCGGACGGGCTGTTTGATGTGTACAGCGCAGGCGGCCTGGGAAACAATCCCCGTTTTGGTGTTCTGGTGGCAGAAGGAATCAGACCGGAGGAGATTTGCTTCTATATCAAAGCAATGTGGCTGACTTTCCGGGCTTATGGAAATTATGAAAATCGTGCAAAGGCACGTACCCGGTATATGCAGGAGTCCCTGGGCGGTCCGGAGGCTTATAAGAATGCGTTTTTGGAAAAACTGCAGCAGGTTCGGGAGTCTGGCGAGGATTTGACGGTTCATGCTGTTTTGGAGGAAATCCGGAAAAAAGGAGACGGAAGCACTGTTTCAGACGGGCGTGCGATTGCGCAGAAGCAGGAGGGATTGTATACAGTAATGTGGCATCCCCTGGGTGGTCTGGCAGATCCGGAGAAATTCTGTGCTGTGAATGACGCGCTGCAGAAAATAGAGGGTGCAGAAATGCGTCTGGCACCGGATGAGACTGCTTATATCATTAATCTGACAGGCAGTGAGGCAAAACAGATTCTGGAACTGACAGACGACAGTGCAAAAACACCGTTTGAGGCATCTGTCAGCTGTATCGGGGCATCTGTCTGCCAGGTAGGAGTCCGTGACTCTCAGGGGCTTCTTGCAGCATGTGTGGAGGCGGTCCGCAAGGCAGGACTTCCGGCTTCTGCTCTGCCGAAAATCCATATTTCCGGCTGTCCTTCTTCCTGCGGAACGCATCAGACCGGAGAAATGGGATTTAGAGGAGGAGTAAAAAAGATTGATGGAAAGGTCTGCCCGGCATTTGTACTGTATGCAGACGGCTGTGATTATCAGGGAAAAGAGACAATGGGAGCGCAGCTGGGAACCATCGAAGAAACAAAAATTCCGGAATTTCTGGTGACTCTGGGACAGCATGTGGCTGAAAGCGGCATGGAATTCCATGAGTGGCGTCAGAAAAATCCGGAAATGCTGGAGAAGCTGGCAAAGCCTTATTTGGAATAAGGCTCTCAGCTTTGATTTTCATCAGATGAAGAGGAGCTTTTTTTGTTCTGGACAAGTGCCAGAAGCTCCTGCATATTCAGGCGCTGATCCTTCATCTCGCTTCTGGTACCTGGAAGATAATGCTCCAGAATGGGAAGGAGGATCAGAACGGTGATTCCTGCAGTAAACCCTCCGTTGTATAAAACAAACCCGCCGTGAACCGCGCTGGTTGCGGAGCACATGGAGGCGCAGAGAAAGCCGCTTAAAATACCTACCCGGAAGCCGTAATGGCCGACTAAGGGACTCATTCCTGTTGCAAAAGCGACACCATTTAAATATCCCTGGGTAGAAAGGGACCAGGTCAGCTCACGTCCGTTCATATGACAGAAAAATCCGGTAACCAGGTAAAGCAGCTGATATCCAATCAGGATAGGAAGCACGTTCCGGGGATGCTGTCCCATGGCGGAAAAGGTAAGAGCGGCCAGCATAATACCAAAGGTGGGGCCGGTGAATCCGGCTCCATTGGTAAAGAGAATCGCCAGATTCAGATAAAGTAAAAACAGAGAGCCATAAATTCCGATATTCATCAGACAGACAGGCATTCCGTATTTTTCTGCAAAATCACTTCGAAAGCCGGTATCCTTTAACAAATGAGAAAGACCCTTCAGGCTTCGTCCGTTTAAAATATATCCAGTAAGAAAGCAAAACAAAAAAATCAGCAGATAGAAACAGTTTCCATAAAACCTGTAGCTTTCCCCGAACCGGGTATAAATGGGGTTTTCTACTGTGATTACTTCCGGCGGGATAATGCCCATAGTCCGATACATGAGATTAAAAACAAAAAAACCAAAAATCCCAAAGGCCAGGCCTCCGTTGTACAGGTTATAGCCTTTATGCCATGCCTTGGCTCCGGGCAGAATAGCAGGAGTGACATAGCCCATCATCAGGCAGAAGCAGACAGCCAGAATGATACCTTTGATTTCCAGGTGTGCCTGTCCGTAGAGGAAAGAGTCTCTCTGGGTATAACGAAAGAGAAATTCACTGATAAACGGAGCAAAGGAAGTTGTATACATACAGATGTGAAGATTATCCTTATAATCCAGTTTCTGGCGGTGAAGGTAGATAAATGGCGCCAGAAAACACGGCATCATATTCAGCAGGTTCAATCCGTAGAAGCAGTGGGCAACTACAAGAAAGTAACCGGATAAGGTATTGGTGTGAGAATTGCCTGGAAGGAAAATCATAAATAAGAAGCAGACCATGCCGCATACACCGGCATTGAGCATGGCGCTGGCCAGTCCGCCTATAGCAAAATAATCGGTTACAAGAGGACATGGAGTAATAAGAATCCGATACCAGTTTTGAAATACGGATCCCCATTCGCCTGTGTAGATTGCTGCGATAAAAGAAGATACCAGGAATGCGGCAGAGAAGCCAAAAGCAATCCCGTTGATGATCTGACTGTTGCTGAATTTTTTCATTTTCATTTGTAAACCTGCTCCCCTTAAAATGATTCTGCATAGAGATTTCCCTGCAGAAGATTTGTTGAATTCTTTATATCATCTTAACATGGAAAAATGGATTCTACAATCAGCGGAAGCATTGTCTGTGAAAAAGTACATCATCAGTTGCTTCTATAAATAGAAAAGAACCTGCAAAACAGAAACAGGAGTGTGGGACACCGGGAGAGGAACTTGTGGGAACAGGGAATGGGAGAAGAAAATCAGAGAAGAGAGACAGAAAGGAAACAGACGGAAAAACAGTGGAAAACAGGAAAAAACGAATAAAAGCGAAAAAATAAAAAAGTTGGAAAAAACTGTTGACATTTGTCCGGAGGTTTGGTATTATATAACTCGCCGCTGAAAACGGCGG
>ERZ791881.145-NODE-145-length-80250-cov-24.637957_pt1 | contig 80250 bp, 71 predicted proteins | sample MGYA00510161_ERZ791881 | MGnify/ENA primary metagenome ERZ791881 (study PRJEB30046, sample SAMN00792073) | human gut metagenome | study: EMG produced TPA metagenomics assembly of the A metagenome-wide association study of gut microbiota in type 2...
ACCCGCCGCAGGCGGAGAAGCTCGCGAGCGAGCTTCTTTCTTGTTTCTTTTCAGGGGTTGGGGCCCCGATTCTTCTGATAGAGACAGGGAATTGTAAGGAAAAATTTATTGACAAACAAGACCCCAAAACGTATGATTAATCCATAGAAGAGAAGAAATGAGAAAGAGATTACGGCGATAACCGCTGTTGGAAAAGGAGATGGATTTGCAATGAAGAAAAATATATTCCGGGTGATGGCCCTGACCGCAGCATTTGCGTCACTGTCCACCACTGCAGCATTTGCGGCACATTGGGGAACCGTAGGAAAAGACTGGTTTTATTATCTGGATGACGGCACAGTGGCAAAAAATATGTGGGTAAATACGACAGCGGAAGACGGGACAGTCACTGCTTCTTACTGGGTCAAGAATAATGGCAAGATGGCTGCCAATGGGTGGGTTTATGACGGGGAATTCTGGTACTATGTAGACGGCAGCGGTCTGACTATGAAGGATCAGCTTTTTAAGCTGAATTCTGATTTGTACTGGCTGGATCCGGACGGAAAGATGGTTTCTAATGACTGGAGACAGACGGAAGAGGGTAAGTGGTACTTTTTCCAGGAAAATGGCGTAGCACTCAAGAATGGCTGGAAGGTTATTGACGGCGAAGAGTATTATTTCTTAAAGAGCGGTGTTCTGGCTGTGGATGCGCTGGTACCCGGCGGATACCGGGTGGATGCTTCCGGCCGGAAGATCATTCATTAAAAGGAGCGGATGCAAGATGAGAAGAACAGGAGCAGCGCTGATACTGACAGTACTGATGGTTCTGGCTTCTGCATTTCCCGTACTGGCGCAGACCGGGTGGGTGCGCAGCGGAGAATCGTGGAATTATTACAAAAAAGACGGCACGATGGCTTCAAACCAGTGGATTAAGAGCGGAGATGTCCTGTTCTGGATTCAGGAGGATGGAACCATGGCAGTCAATACCTGGCTGGAGTCGGGAGATAAGAAATACTGGCTCGACGGAAGCGGCGCGGCTGTGACCGGCTGGCAGGAGATTGACGGAAAATGGTACTATTTTCAGGAAGACAACACGATGGCTACCGATATGACCATTGACAGCTACTATGTAGGCAAGGATGGAGCATGGGTGGTAGGAAAGTAACTTTATAATGAACAGAATGCGGCAGAGAGGCAGCGAAGGCGGGCCACTCTGCCGTTTTTTCATTTCACTGTGAAAAATAAAAACGCTCCGGGAGGATCGCCATGGGGCGGAGGGGAGTTTTGCCGCAGAAGCGGCTCTTTCTTTTTTGCGGGGAAAAATTTTTAAAAGAGGAGTCAGAACCTTTTATAATAACCTGTAGTTATAGGAAAAATTCCATTCATGTATGGATTTCGTGAATAAATTCATGTTCATTAGTTGAAAAATGCTGTCAAATGCGATAATATGAAAAGAAACACCTGAAAGAAGAAAATGACAGGGAGAAAAAGGGGAGAATAGCAATGAATTGTAAGATTACAACCATCCCGGGTGACGGGATCGGACCGGAGATTGTACGGGAGGCGTGCAGAGTTCTGGACATGGCTGGCCAGGTTTTCGGTCATACCTTTACTTACACAGAGGTGCTGATGGGCGGATGCTCTATTGACAAATACGGAGTGCCTCTGACAGAGGAAGCCCTGGAGACAGCGAAAAACAGTGATGCGGTTCTCCTTGGAGCTGTGGGCGGCAATGTAGGCAATTCCAGATGGTATGATGTGGCTCCGAATTTAAGACCGGAGGCAGGACTTCTGGCTATCCGGAAGGGACTGAATCTTTTTGCCAATATTCGTCCGGCCTATTTATATCAGGAACTGGCGGATGCCTGTCCTTTGAAGAAGGAGATTATCGGGGACGGCTTTGATATGGTGATTATGAGAGAACTGACCGGCGGTCTGTATTTCGGAGAACGCCATACAGAAGAGGTAAATGGAGTGCTGCAGGCAACAGATACCCTTACCTACAATGAAGATGAGATTCGCCGGATTGCAGTCAAGGCCTTTGATATTGCCATGAAACGGAAAAAACACGTGATCAGTGTAGACAAGGCCAACGTGCTGGATTCTTCCCGACTGTGGAGAAAGGTTGTGGAAGAGGTTGCAGCCGGTTATCCGGAGGTGAAGCTGGAGCATATGCTGGTTGATAACTGTGCAATGCAGCTGGTGATGAATCCGGGACAGTTTGATGTGGTTCTGACAGAAAATATGTTTGGCGATATTTTATCAGACGAGGCCAGCATGATTACCGGCTCCATCGGAATGCTTTCCTCAGCCAGCTTAAATGAGACAAAGTTTGGCATGTATGAGCCCAGCCACGGCTCAGCGCCGGATATTGCAGGAAAGGACATTGCCAATCCGATTGCAACCATACTTTCCGCGGCTATGATGCTTCGTTATTCCTTTGACCTGGATCGGGAGGCAGATGCTATTGAGGCGGCTGTGCAGAAGGTGCTTACAGAGGGCTACCGGACTGCCGATATTATGGCAGAGGGATGTACCCTGGTAGGAACGGCACAGATGGGCGAGCTGATTGCCGGATATATTGAATAAATCATAAACATTAATTCAGAAGAACAGATGCTTTTAAAGCATGGAAAATACAGCGGATCAAGCGCAAGACAGAAGGAGGATGTGCAGCAATGAGAAGTGATAATGCGAAATCGGGGATGCAGCAGGCGCCGGCCCGCTCACTCTTTCGTGCCCTGGGACTGACAGATGAAGAGATGGAACGTCCCCTGGTCGGTATTGTAAGCTCTTATAATGAGATTGTTCCGGGACATATGAACCTGGATAAAATAGTAGATGCAGTAAAGCAGGGCGTAGCCATGGCAGGAGGCACTCCGATTGTGTTTCCGGCGATTGCAGTCTGCGACGGGATTGCCATGGGCCATGTGGGCATGAAATATTCCCTGGTTACCAGAGATTTGATTGCTGATTCTACAGAATGTATGGCAATGGCTCATCAGTTTGACGCCCTGGTTATGGTTCCGAACTGTGATAAGAATGTTCCGGGACTTTTAATGGCGGCAGCAAGACTGAATATTCCCACTGTGTTTGTCAGCGGCGGTCCCATGCTGGCCGGCCATGTAAAGGGGCAGAAGAGAAGCCTTTCCAGTATGTTTGAGGCAGTAGGCTCCTATGCGGCAGGAACCATGACAGAGGAGGACGTAAAGGAATTTGAATGTAAGGTTTGTCCTACCTGCGGATCCTGCTCCGGTATGTATACAGCCAACAGTATGAACTGTCTTACCGAGGTTCTGGGTATGGGACTTCAGGGAAACGGAACCATTCCTGCCGTATATTCAGAACGTCTTGTTCTGGCAAAGCACGCAGGCATGGCAGTGATGGAAATGCTGAAAAAGAACATCTGTCCCCGGGATATTATGACAGAAGCTGCTTTTCGCAATGCATTGACCATGGATATGGCTCTTGGCTGCAGCACCAACAGCATGCTTCATCTTCCGGCTATTGCTCATGAGGCAGGCGTGGAGCTGAATGTGGACATTGCCAATGAAATCAGTGCAAAAACTCCGAATCTCTGTCATCTGGCTCCGGCAGGTCCTACTTATATGGAGGATCTCAACGAAGCAGGCGGTATTTATGCAGTGATGAGCGAGATCAGCAAGCTGGGACTGCTGAATCTGGACTGTATGACTGTTACAGGAAAGACTGTGGGAGAGAATATCAAAAACTGTGTCAATAAAAATCCGGAGGTAATCCGTCCGGTAGAAAATCCTTATTCTGCAACCGGCGGCATTGCTGTTCTGAGAGGAAATCTGGCTCCGGATTCCTGCGTGGTAAAGCGCTCTGCCGTAGTGCCGGAGATGCTGGTTCACGAAGGACCGGCCCGTGTCTTTGACTGTGAGGATGATGCCATTGCAGCAATCAAGAGCGGAAAGATCGTAGCCGGAGATGTGGTGGTAATCCGCTACGAAGGCCCCAAGGGCGGTCCGGGTATGAGAGAAATGCTGAATCCTACCTCAGCCATTGCCGGTATGGGACTTGGTTCCTCTGTGGCTCTGGTGACAGACGGACGGTTCAGCGGCGCATCCCGCGGCGCATCCATCGGACATGTATGTCCGGAGGCTGCTGCAGGAGGTCCTATTGGCCTGGTACAGGAAGGCGATATTATCGCAATAGATATCAATGCCAATACCATTAACATGAAGGTATCGGATGAGGAGCTGGAGAGACGGCGGGCAAACTGGATGCCGAAGAAAACCGAGGCGACAGGATATTTAAAACGATATGCCCAGCTGGTTACCAGTGCAGATAAAGGCGCTGTGCTGATGGGAAATTAATGCAAACAGAAGAGACAGTTCATAGATAAGGAGTTTTTAACATGGCCGAAACCAGAGTATTGAATGGCTCGGAGATTCTGATTGAATGTCTGAAGGAACAGGGAGTAAAAACTGTATTCGGATATCCGGGCGGTGCGATTTTGAATATATATGATGCTCTTTATAAGCATCAGGACGAGATTACCCATATTCTGACTTCCCACGAGCAGGGAGCTGCTCATGCGGCGGACGGTTATGCAAGGGCAACCGGAAAGGTAGGCGTGTGTCTGGCCACATCCGGTCCGGGAGCTACCAATCTGGTAACGGGTATTGCAACTGCCTGTATGGATTCCATACCGGTGGTAGCCATTACCTGCAACGTAGGCGTAAGTCTTCTGGGACGGGACAGCTTCCAGGAGATTGATATTGCCGGTGTGACCATGCCTATTACCAAATACAATTTTATTGTAAAGGATATTAAAAAGCTGGCTTACACAGTGCGCAGAGCGTTTACCATTGCACAGAGCGGCCGTCCGGGTCCGGTTCTTATTGATATTACCAAGGATGTGACTGCGGCAGAGTATGAATATACACCTCAGGAGCCGGAACCGATTGTCCGTCAGAAAGACACGATTCGTGATGAGGACATGGAAGTGGCCCTGGAAATGATCCGCAATTCACAGAAGCCCTTTATTCTCGTAGGCGGCGGCGCTGTGCTGTCTAATGCCAGCGAGGAGCTGCGGATCCTGGCGCACAGAATCCAGGCTCCGGTGGCAGATACCCTGATGGGAAAAGGCGCCTTTGACGGAGATGACGAGCTTTATACCGGCATGGTAGGAATGCATGGAACGAAGAGCTCCAACTTTGGTATTTCCGAATGTGATTTGCTGATTGTAGCAGGAGCACGTTTCAGTGATCGTGTAACAGGAAATGCTTCTAAATTTGCGAAAAATGCAAAAATTCTGCATATTGATGTAGATCCCGCAGAGATTAATAAAAATATCCGCACGCATGCCAGTGTCATCGGAGATTTAAAGCTGGTGCTCAGACGGTTGAATGCCCGTCTGGATCCCATGAACCACGAGGAATGGGTAGCTCATATTGAGCGGCTGAAGGATATGTATCCGCTGCGGTATGATAAAACACAGCTGACAGGTCCGTTTATTATGGAAACCATCGACGAACTGACTCACGGAGATGCCCTGATTGTTACTGAGGTAGGTCAGCATCAGATGTGGGCAGCGCAGTATTATAAATATAAAAAGCCGAGAACCTTTCTTACCTCCGGCGGTCTGGGAACCATGGGCTACGGCCTTGGTGCAGCCCTGGGAGCCAAGATGGGATGCGGCGATATGGGATGTCCTGACAAGCCGGTATTCAATATTGCCGGAGACGGATGCTTCCGCATGAATATGAACGAGGTTGCAACAGCGACCCGTTACGGTATTCCTGTGATTCAGGTTGTTATCAATAACCATGTGCTGGGAATGGTTCGCCAGTGGCAGACCCTGTTCTACGGCAAGCGGTATTCACATACGGTATTAAATGACTCCGTTGATTTTGTCAAGCTGGCAGAGGCAATGGGGGCAAAAGCCTACCGGGTAACAAAGAAGGAGGAGCTGCGGCCTGTGCTTCAGGAGGCTATGGCATTAGGCGCTCCGGTGGTTGTTGACTGCCAGATTAACTGTGATGATAAGGTTTATCCGATGGTATCTCCGGGAGCTCCGCTTCAGGATGCTTTCGATGATACGGATTTAAAGATTCGTTAAGACAGGATTCAGAAAGAATCCGGTGAGAGGGGAAAACAAACGGAATATCCGTTTTGTTTCTATAATGTTACCGGGAAGAATCGTTTCCGGGAGCAGAAAGCCCGGTTTCCGGGCAGGAAAAGAAAAGAAAAAGAGGGAGGAAGAAACAATGGGAAGAGTCTACAATTTTTCTGCAGGCCCGGCTGTTCTGCCGGAGGAAGTCCTGAAAGAAGCCGCTGATGAAATGCTTGATTACAGAGGCACCGGAATGTCAGTAATGGAGATGAGCCATCGATCTAAGGCATTTGAGACGATTATCCAGGAAGCGGAACAGGATCTCAGGGATCTGATGAATATCCCGGACAACTACAAAGTGCTGTTCCTGCAGGGCGGAGCCCATTTACAGTTCTCCATGATACCGCAGAACCTGATGAAAAATGGCGTGGCTGACTACATTATCACCGGCCAGTGGGCGAAGAAGGCATTTAAGGAGGCACAGAAATACGGAAAGGCAGTAGCGGTTGCGTCCAGTGAAGACAAGACCTTCAGCTACATTCCGGACTGCTCCGATCTGCCTATCGATGATGATGCAGATTATGTATATATTTGCGAGAACAATACAATTTACGGTACCAAGTTTAAAACACTGCCTGATACCAAGGGCAAGACACTGGTAGCGGATGTTTCTTCCTGTTTCTTATCGGAACCGGTAGATGTGACGAAATACGGCGTCATTTACGGCGGTGTTCAGAAGAACATCGGACCGGCAGGCGTGGTTATTGTGATTATCCGCGAGGATCTGATTACAGAGGATGTGCTTCCGGGTACTCCTACCATGTGCCAGTACAAGACTCATGCAGATGCCAAGTCCCTGTACAATACACCTCCGGCATACGGTATTTACATCTGCGGCAAGGTATTCAAGTGGCTGAAAAAGCGCGGCGGTCTGCAGGCTATGAAGGAATACAACGAAAAGAAAGCAAAAATTCTCTACGATTTCCTGGACGAGAGCAAGCTGTTTAAGGGCACTGTTGTAAAAGAAGATCGTTCTCTGATGAACGTACCTTTTGTTACCGGTGATACAGATCTCGATGCAGAATTTATCAAGGCAGCTGCAGCAGCAGGCTTTGTGAATCTGAAGGGCCACAGAAGCGTAGGCGGCATGAGAGCCAGCATTTACAATGCTATGCCCATGGAAGGCGTAGAAAAGCTGGTAGAATTTATGAAGAAGTTTGAGGAGGAGCATCAGGCATGAGAAAAATTCACTGTTTAAACGCCATTTCCAAATATGGCACTGATCTTTTGAATGACAATTATGCACTGACCGGTGAGATCCAGGAAGCAGACGGCATTCTGGTTCGCAGCGCCTCCATGCATGAAATGGAATTTTCCGATTCTCTGCTGGCGATTGCCCGTGCAGGAGCAGGAGTAAATAATATTCCTCTGGATGCCTGCGCAGAAAAGGGAATCGTAGTGTTCAACACCCCGGGCGCCAATGCCAACGGTGTAAAGGAGCTGGTTCTGGCAGGACTGCTCCTGGCTTCCCGTGACGTCATCGGCGGAATCGGCTGGTGCAAAGACAATAAGGATGATGCCAATATTGCAAAAACTACAGAAAAGAGCAAAAAGGCATTTGCAGGCTGTGAAATCAAGGGCAAAAAGCTGGGTGTTATCGGCCTGGGTGCCATTGGCGTTCTGGTAGCGAATGCAGCAGCAGGACTGGGCATGGAGGTTTACGGATATGACCCGTATATTTCCGTTCACGCTGCCTGGATGCTGTCCCGTGAGGTGAAGCATACCACAAGTCTGGATGCGATTTTCCAGGAGTGCGATTACATTACCGTTCATGTGCCGGCTATGGACAGCACAAAGGGTATGATTAATAAGGCAGCCCTGGATCAGATGAAGGACGGTGTAGTGGTTCTGAACTTCGCCCGTGACGTTCTGGTAAATGATGACGATATGGCAGAGGCCTTAAAGTCCGGAAAGGTGAAGAAATATGTAACCGACTTCCCCAATCCCAAGTCTGCCAATATGGAGAATACGATTGTAATTCCCCATCTGGGCGCATCTACAGAGGAATCCGAGGATAACTGCGCCAGGATGGCAGTGGAGGAGCTGATGGAATATCTGGAGAATGGAAATATCAGAAATTCTGTCAATTTCCCGGCCTGCGATATGGGTGTGAAGAAAACCGTATGCAGAATCAGCGTGCTGCATAAGAATGTTCCCAATATGATTGGACAGATTACAGGAGCTCTGGCATCCGGAGAAATCAACATTTCCGATATGACCAATAAGAGCAAGGACAAATATGCCTATACCCTGATGGATCTGGATCACAGCCCGTCTGAGGATGTGATTGAGAAGCTGAAGAAAATTGACGGCGTTCTGAGAGTACGCGTGATCTGACAAGAGTTCTGACAGATTCTTTCCGGAACTGATCAGAAAAGCATATTTTAATAAAAAGAAAGAGGAATATTATGGCGGAGATCAGACCATTCCGGTGTATCCGTCCCAGTAAGGAAGCGGCGTCAGCAGTGGCGGCGCTTCCTTATGATGTTTATGACCGGAAGGAAGCAAAAGAAATTGTGAAAAAGAATCCCATGTCATTTCTGGCGGTGGACCGGGCGGAGACTCAGTTTGAGGATGAAAAGGATCCCTATGCCCCGGAGGTTTATGAACAGGCGGCGAGAACTCTGGAGAGATGGCAGCAGGAAGGAATTTTAATAGAAGATGAGGAACCTTGCTACTATCTTTATGAACTGGTGATGGAGGGGCGTTCCCAGACGGGAATTGTGGCCTGTGCATCTGTGGATGATTACAGCAGCGGGGCGATTGCGCGTCATGAAAATACAAGAGCAGAAAAGGAAGAAGATCGGATTCGCCATGTGGATGTGACGAATGCCCATACAGGACCGATTTTTCTGGCATATCGTTCCCGGGAGGAATTGAACAATCTGGCAGAGGAGGAAAAGAAAAATCCGCCTTTGTATGATTTTACTTCAGAGGATGGAATCAGCCACAGAGTCTGGAAAATCGGGGATTCGAAGAAGACAGAAGAGATTCACCGCATTTTTTCCGGAATATCAAGAATTTACATAGCAGACGGTCATCACCGTGCGGCTTCTGCGGCAAGGGTTGCAGCAATGCGGCGGGAAGCAAATCCGTCCTGGACAGGAAATGAGGAGTTTAATTACTTTCTTTCGGTTCTGTTTCCGGATGACCAGCTGATGATTATGCCTTATAACCGGGTGGTGCAGGATCTGAATGGTCTTACCCGGGAAGAGTTTCTGAAAAAAGCAGAAGTCTGTTTTACTGTGACGGAAAGAGGAAGTCAGGCCTTTACTCCGGAGAAGAAGGGGCAGGCAGGAATGTATCTGGGCGGAATCTGGTATCAGCTGGATGCCAGACCGGAGATTTGCACCGATGATCCCGTAAAGGGACTGGATGTATCGATTCTCCAGGACAGAATATTAGGTCCCCTGCTGGGAATCGGAGATCCCCGGACCGACAGCAGAATTCGTTTTGTAGGAGGAATCCGCGGGCTGTCGGAGCTGGAACGGCTGGTGGACGGCGGTGCGGCTGTGGCCTTTTCCATGTATCCGACCTCGATCCGGGAGTTGTTTAAGGTGGCGGATGCAGGTCTTCTTATGCCTCCGAAATCCACCTGGTTTGAACCGAAGCTGCGCAGCGGCCTGTTTATTCATTCAATAGAAAAGTAAGTTTTAGATGGACGGACGGGAGCAGCTACCGGAGCAGTTCCCCGATATCCACCAGCCCCCAGCCCTGCTGGTTTCGGGGAAGCCCCAGATCTACGGCCCGCTCTCGAAGAAGGAGCTTTACATCGCGGTTGGTCAGCTCCGGAGATTTTTCCAGAAGGAGGGCCAGAGCGCCGGAAACATAGGGGGTGGCCATGCTGGTTCCGCTTTTGCAGGTATAGCGTCCGGAACGGTTGGCACAGCTTAAAACAGAGGCGCCGGGAGCTACAACATCCGGCTTGCAGATACAGGAGCAGGTGGGGCCCCGGCCGGAATAGTCAACCATTCGGCTGCCCATAACATTGACTTCTCTGTTATCATCAGAACAGCCTACGGTGATTACTTTCCGGCTGATGCCGGGAGTTGTGATGGTTCCGCTGCGGGGGCCCATATTTCCCGCTGCAACGACTACAATCAGCCCTTCGTCCCAGGCGGCATTAACGCCCCGGACGAGGGCTGAATTTTCATTCATGTTTTTTCTGGAAAAGGAACCGACAGAGATATTGACAATGCGGATATGGTAAAGCTCCCTGTTTTCCCGAATCCATCGAAGACCGGAGAGTACATCAGAGGCATAACCGTTTCCGCGCCGATCCAGAACCTTAACCGGAATCAGATGACATTCCGGCGCCAGACCGCAGCAGGCTCCGGAAGAGGAATAACCGTTTCCTCCGATAATTCCGCATACATGAGTGCCATGTCCATTGTCATCATAGGGAAGCCGCTTCCGTCCGACTATGTCCCGGAAAGCGGCAATTCTGTTTTGAAGATCCTCATGGGGAAAGCAGCCGGTGTCCAGCACAGCAACACCGATGCCGCGGCCGGTAAGCCGGTGCGGTTCTGTTTCCCAGACATTTCTATTTGTCCGACACACCAAAAGATACCTGTTATCTTTTTTACTATTAAAGTATTCCCGTCAGCAAGGAAGGTTGACAGAAGCATCTTAATAATTTCCTAAGAATCTATTTAAACAATATACACACATTTTCCGAGCATCTGTGATATACTTTAACCATAGAAAGAGAAAAACAGATAAATCCTTAATCCTTTTTTGAAATCCTAATTCCGAAAGAAAAATGCACCCTGTACCATCCATCACGGTACAGGGCTTTTTCTTTTTTGCGGAAGGTTTGTCCTCCGGGGGACTTTTGAATTTGCAGAGACATGCACAGGAGTGTGTTCCGCTGATAGCCTCTTGTCGAAAAATGTCATGTTTTGCGATGGAAGAAGTTTGACAGGGAAAAAATTTCTATGTTATAGTAATACTAATAAAAAAGCAGATCATGGAGAGGCAGCTGTGCCTTTCTGTCCGGCATATCGCCAGATTTCCTATTGTTATGATTCGATTTCAGATAGAAAGAAGTGATGCCTTTGGGCATAAGTTAATATTGACTTTTTCAGGGAAGTATACTATGATTAGGACAAAGAAAAGAACGTCTGTTCGCTTGGAGGATAATATGACTAGAGATGATAAATTAAAGGCGCTTGATGCGGCTATTACCCAGATTGAAAAGTCCTATGGAAAGGGATCGATTATGAAGCTTGGCGATTCCGGCGCCAATATGAATATTGAGACGGTTCCTACCGGCGCACTCAGCCTGGATCTGGCTCTTGGACTGGGCGGAGTGCCCAAGGGGCGGGTGATTGAGATTTACGGCCCGGAGTCCAGTGGTAAGACAACGGTTGCCCTTCATATGGTGGCAGAAGTACAGAAAAGGGGCGGAATTGCCGGATTTATTGATGCAGAGCATGCCCTGGATCCGGTTTATGCCCGGAATATTGGCGTAGATATTGACAACTTATATATTTCCCAGCCGGACAACGGCGAGCAGGCGCTGGAGATTACAGAAACGATGGTTCGTTCCGGTGCTGTGGATATTGTAATCGTGGACTCTGTGGCGGCACTGGTTCCGAAGGCGGAGATTGACGGCGAGATGGGAGATTCCCATGTGGGACTGCAGGCCCGTCTGATGTCTCAGGCGCTCCGGAAACTGACCGGTGTGATCAGCAAGTCCAACTGTTCTGTTATCTTTATTAACCAGCTTCGTGAGAAGGTTGGTGTTATGTTCGGCAATCCGGAGACTACTACAGGCGGACGGGCGCTGAAGTTCTATGCTTCTGTCCGTATGGATGTGCGCCGCACAGAGTCGATCAAGGTCGGCGGCGAGGTGGTGGGAAACCATGTCCGTGTGAAGGTTGTAAAGAACAAGATTGCTCCGCCTTTCCGCGAGGCAGAGTTTGATATCATGTTCGGCCAGGGCATTTCCAGAGAGGGAGATATTCTGGATCTGGCGGTGAAGGACAACATTGTAGAGAAAAGCGGCGCCTGGTATGCGTATAATGGAGCCAAGATCGGGCAGGGACGTGAAAACGCAAAGGGATATTTAAAAGAGAATCCCCAGATTTGCGCAGAGATTGAGCTGAAGGTGAGAGAACTTCACGGGCTTCCGGGAGATGTAGTGATTCCGGAGATGCCTGCTGAGGAAATGACGGGTGCTTCCGGAAAGACAAAGGGTGCAGATTCTGCTGAGGAAGGACTTCTGTAGAGATGAGACAGGTGCGGACTGCCAGGGACTGTGCGCTTTCCCTTCTGGAATATCGTGACAGAACAGAGGCAGAGGTGCGCAGAAAGCTGAAGGAGCGGGAGTATGATCCGGAGGCAGTAGAGGAAACAATTGTTTTTTTAAAAGAATACCATTATCTTGATGATCAGGAGTACGCCAGAAAATATGTGCGCACTGCCGGCTGCGGAAAGAGTATCCGGCAGCTGCGCCAGAGTCTGCAGAACAAGGGGATTTCCAGAGAGATACTGGATCTTTGTTTTGAAGAGGAGACAGTGGATGAGGAAGAGGCTGTCCGGCGTTTTTTAAAGAAAAAGGGATACAGCGCCGGAGACGAAGAGGATCCGGAGAAGTCCAGAAAGCTGGCAGCAGCTTTGGGACGCCGGGGATTCTCCTTTGAGACAATTCGACGGGTAATGGACGAGCTGTCAGACAACGATTTTTGACACTGCATAAATTTTGTCCAGTATTCCCGGTTAGGGATGTAAGATACTTGACATAATGCATAAAACAGTTTAAAATTGAAGTGTTGTATTGGTGTACAATGAAAACTAAATAAGGAGGTGCTCCTGTGTCAACGATAATAGCAGTTGTTATAACACTGGTTGTTGTGGCGCCTATTACCTGGATATCGGCTGTGAAACACCGGAAGAAAACTTACGAAAGTAAGGTCGGTACAGCAGAAGTAAAAGCCAGAGAGATAATAGATGAAGCGTTAAAGACGGCAGAGACAAAGAAGCGAGAAGCTCTCCTGGAGGCAAAGGAAGAGTCTTTAAAGACTAAGAATGAGCTGGATAAAGAAACAAAAGAGAGAAGAGCTGAGCTTCAACGCTATGAAAGACGTGTACTGAGCAAAGAAGAGAACTTAGACAAAAAAGCGGAAACCATGGAACGGCGGGAAGCTGGTATTGCATCCCGTGAAGAAGCCCTGAACAGGCGGAATGCGGAAGTGGAAAGCCTGTACGAGAAGGGGATACAGGAACTGGAGAGAATCTCCGGCCTTACCTCCGAGCAGGCAAAGGAATATCTTCTCCGTTCTGTTGAGGCAGAGGTCAAGCATGACACTGCCAAGATGATCAAGGAACTGGAAAACAAGGCTAAGGAAGAAGCGGATAAAAAGGCTAAGGACTATGTAGTGACTGCCATTCAGAGATGTGCGGCAGATCATGTGGCTGAAACTACAGTATCCGTAGTTCAGCTCCCGAACGATGAGATGAAGGGACGCATCATTGGACGTGAGGGACGTAATATCCGTACTCTGGAAACTATGACCGGTGTAGAGCTGATTATTGACGATACTCCGGAAGCAGTAGTTCTGTCAGGATTTGATCCCATTCGTCGTGAAGTAGCCAGAATTGCTCTGGAGCGTTTGATTGTGGACGGACGGATTCATCCGGCCAGAATCGAAGAGATGGTAGAAAAGGCACAGCGGGAAGTGGAAGCAAATATGCGTGAAGATGGCGAGGCAGCCACCCTTGAGGTTGGTATCCACGGCATTCATCCGGAACTTGTGAAGCTTCTTGGCAAGATGAAGTTCAGAACCAGTTATGGACAGAATGCACTGAAGCATTCTATGGAAGTTGCTCAGCTGGCAGGTCTTCTGGCATCTGAGGTAGGCGTGGATGTCCGTATGGCAAAACGCGCTGGTTTATTACATGACATTGGTAAATCCATTGACCATGAGATGGAAGGATCTCATGTACAGCTGGGTGCAGAGCTCTGCAGAAAATATAAGGAGTCTGCAATTGTAATCAATGCTGTTGAGTCCCATCATGGCGATGTTGAGCCGCAGAGTCTGATTGCGTGTCTGGTTCAGGCTGCTGATACAATATCTGCAGCAAGACCCGGTGCAAGACGCGAGACTCTGGAAACATATACAAACCGATTGAAGCAGTTAGAGGATATTACCAATTCCTTTAAGGGAGTAGATAAGTCCTTTGCAATTCAGGCAGGTCGAGAGGTTCGTATCATGGTAGTTCCGGAGCAGGTAAGCGATGATGACATGGTACTGATGGCCCGTGAGATTTCCAAGCGCATTGAGGATGAGCTGGAATATCCGGGACAGATTAAGGTAAATGTAATCCGTGAATCCCGGGCTACAGATTATGCAAAATAAGAGTTTTATAGTTTAATGCAGCAGGAATGGCGCAGGTCGGTATTCTATCAGAATCGATAGGACACCGGCCTGTTTTTTTTCCCGGGAAGGAAATTACGTCCTGTGAAACAAAAACGCTTTGCGGGGCTCGTCATGGGTTGGAAGAGAATTTTGTCGCAGAAGCGACCCGCCGCAGGCGGAGAAGCTCGCGAGATTCTTTTTCGCGTATTTCTGAGTTGTTTCTTACAATTTCCTGTGGAAACTTAAGAATTCAGTTCCTGTATTGACAGGAGATAAACAATGTACTAGAGTGAAAGCAGATAAGATGCAGCCTTTTTATAAAAGAAGGATTGTATGGGCACAGAATGGGGGAAAGAAACATGAAGCACAGAAAAAAGTTAGCAGCAGCAGTTATGACTGTTTTGATGGCAGCTCTGATGGCGGTACCGGCGATGGCAGCCAGCAGAAAGAAAATCAGTTCTGTCAATCTTGAGATAGAAGCTGATATTCAGCCGGATACCCGTTTCGGTGAGGAAACCATAGAGGTTAAGACAAAGGGAGATAAGTATTCCTTTGATTACTATGAGATTGAGAATACGGGCTTTGAGTGGACCAGAGAAGATGTTCCTCAGATCGTGATTTATCTCAGAGCAGACGAGGGTTATTATTTCTCACTGAGCAAAGCCAGTGCGGTAAAGCTGAGCGGCGCTACCTATATCAAGGCATCCAAGCAGGATTCTTCTGAAATTTTGAAGCTGACAGTGAAGCTTCCTCCCCTGGCAGAGAGCGTGGGAGAGCTGACCGAGGTGGTTCTTACAGACAATGGATACGGTATGTGGGATGCAGTTCCGGGGGCAGCTACCTATGAGTTCCGCCTTTACCGGAACGGGGAAGGAATCGGCATTACCATGTTAAGTACAACGGGAACAGATTACAATTTCAAAGATATTATGGATCGTCCCGGAAGCTACCAGATGAAGATTCGTCCGGTCAATGGCCTGAATGTATCGAACAAGGGCGATTGGATGGAATCCAATATTGTAAACCTGTCCAAAGAACAGGCCGCAGCCATCCGAAACGGAGAGGCAGGCAGCCGCCCTCTGAGAGGGGAGTGGAAATCCAATTCCCAGGGCAGCTGGTATGAAATGGAGGATGGTTCCTATCCGGTGAATCAGTGGATGGAGCTGGATGGACAGTGGTATTTCTTTGATGAGAACGGCTATATGAAAACAGGATGGATCGAATGGAAGGGAAAGAAGTATTACTGCAACAGAGCAGGAGTGATGCAGAAGAATACCACCACTCCTGACGGTTACATTCTGGATGAAAACGGAACACTTAAGAATGATTAATATTCTGCTCTTTGGCCCCGCCGGGTACGGCGGGGTCTTTCATTTGCCATAAACGATAATATTCTTTGGTTTCCTGGTTTTTGACGGTTTCAGAACGGTTCATGGAAAGGAATCGGGCAAGCTCATAGCAGTCAATCCAGATTTCATTGTTTCCATCCTTCTGGGATTCATCGAAAATCAGCTGAAGACCAAAGTGAAGATGGGGGGTATCGATGTTGTTGGTGTTTTCTGTGGTGCTGTAGCCGGTGCGTCCGAGATATCCGATTACATCACCGGCCTGCACAATGCTGCCCTGCTTCAGGGATTTGTGATAGGGATAATTTTTTCTCAGATGGGCATAGTAATAATAACGTTTTTTGTCAAAGCTTCGGATTCCCAGTCGCCATCCTCCGTACTGATTCCAGCCGATCGCCTCGACCTGCCCGGATTCCACACAGATAACGGGAGTTCCCACCTGCCCCATAAAATCATGTCCCAGATGGCGGCGCTGAAAGCCATAGCTGCGGGATGCTCCGAAATCATCATAATCTTCATAAGGAAAATACCGGGCAATGGGACTGAATGCCTTCAGTCCGTATCGGGACTGCCAGACAGGCTCTGAATGTCCGTTTTCATCCGGTTTTCCGGGTTCCTGAATTTGATATTCCCCTACAAGGCCTCCTAAAACGGCTGTATAAGCTTCCAGATAATATGGATAATATTTCATATCCTTTGTTATTTCTTCCATAGAAAGACCGTTCTGAAGCTTCTGAATCAGGTGTTCCAGATCTGCTTTCTGATATCGGGAAAAATCGCCGCCGTATCTGGCGCCAAGAAAGGCAAGAAGAGAAATCCAGTCCTGGTGGCAGGGGGAAAGGTAGCTGTTAATATCATAATAAAGAGCCTGATTCATGGCTTCTGCAGTTACGTCGAAATCTACCCATCGGATGAAATTTTTTTGCCGGGAGGAGTCCGGATTCTTTGAGGAGTCGGAATTCTGTACGAAGTCCGCATTTTCGCCGGAATCGGGAGCCTTGCCGGAATCGGGAGCCTTGCCGGAGTCGGGTGCCTTGCCGGAGTCGGGTGCCTTGCCGGAATCGGGAGCCTTGCCGGAGTCGGGAGTCTTGCCGGAATCGGGAGCCTTGCCGGAATCGGGAGCCTTGCCGGAATCAGGAGCCTTGCCGGAATCAGGACGCCGGCCTGAAACAGAGTCTGAGACAGAGCAGGGCGGTGCGGGTAAAATCGGAGATACAAGCAGACCGGAAAACAGAAGGGCAAGAAGAAGAGCTTCTGCAGCCAGAATCTGAAAAGACCTGTTTTTGAAAATAGGGAACGGCTGTTTTTTTGAGGACATAAAAACCTCCCTGTACACGGACCATGATTCTTCACAGTGTATGGGGAGGTCAGAAAAAATATGACAGGGCTCTAAAAACAGAGCCCTGTATGAAAACAGAATTTACAGATCCAGAATCTCTCCGTCATCAGGAACAAACAGGTTTCCATGATAATACTGTTTTCCCTCATTCAGGTAAAGCTCTTTTCTGCGTCCTACAGACTTGTCCTCTGTATGCCAGAGCACCAGATTGCCGATGTGGAGTTCCTCAGCCAGACAGGCGGCATCCATAACCGTACTGTGGTGCTTCTCATAGGGCTTGAAGCGGTCGCGTTCACTGTAAAGGCAGAAGGCCTCGTGAAGCAGCCAGTCGCTTCCCTCGACATAGGGGGCGCAGACAGGATTGTAGGGCTCATCCCCAGCGCAGGTCAGTTTTTTTCCGTTTTTCAGAGTGGTGGTAAATCCAAACTGGCGCGCCTTGGTAGAGTGAATATCGAAAAAAGTAACCTGGTAGTCCAGAATGGAAAGCGTTTCCCCGTCGTGAACAGGAATCAGATGAATCCGGTCGCCGATGAGACGGTAAAATTTGCCCTGAAGAGTCAGGCGGCAGAAGGTATCAATGGTAGAAGTAAGCTGATCGTGACAGTAAATATTCAGATCGCCTTCATAAGTGCCGTTTAACATACGGGTTGCAATAAAGCGTACCATCCAGACAACGCCGAGCAGATGATCCGTATGTTCATGGGTGACAAAGAGATCGTGGATCTGGGAATACCTGACATCCATTTTGTCAAGAATCTGCAGGATTCCGTTGCCGCCGCCGGCGTCAACCATAAAGAAACGATCCTCGCTGCGAATGGCAAAGCAGGTATTGTAATAATGAATAACAGCGGCATTTCCCGTGCCGAATACGTATAATTGTTCCATAGGATGAACTCCTTATCTTTGGATTAGAACTTTTCATTTACCTCAGATTATGTTACTATATTTGTTAGAGAAAATCAACCTGGGGAGGATTGAAAATGAGGGATTTGGCATATCTGAAACTGCTGGCAAAAGAGTATCCAAGTCTGAAGGCAGCATCCAGTGAAATTATCAATCTGATAGCGATCTGCGGCCTGCCCAAGGGCACAGAATACTTTTTCAGCGATCTGCACGGAGAATATGAGGCATTTATTTATCTGCTGCGCAGCGCGTCCGGAATTATCAGAGAAAAGATCCGGGCAACTTATGGTTACATTATTCCGGAGGAGGAGCAGGTGGAGCTGGCAAACCTGATTTATTATCCGGATCGCAACTTGAACAAGATTATTCAGGAGGGGCGGGGAACCGAGGACTGGCAGAGGATTACCGTAAACAGACTGGTTCAGATCTGCAAGGAGGTATCCTCCAAATATACCCGCTCCAAAGTTCGCAAAAAAATGCCCAGAGAGTTCGGCTATGTCATCGATGAGCTTCTTCATGTGGATTACAATGACGAAAACAAGCGGGTTTATTATGAAGAGATTATTCGTTCCATTATTGATACGGGAATCGCTGACAAATTTATTGTGGCCCTGTGCGAACTGATTCAGAACCTGGCGATTGACAGTCTTCACATTATCGGGGATATTTTTGATCGTGGACCGCGGGCGGATATTATTATGAATGAGCTGATGCATTTCCATGATGTGGATATTCAGTGGGGCAATCACGACATTTCCTGGATGGGAGCGGCAACAGGAAATCCTGCCTGTGTATGCAATGTTCTCCGGATCGCCATCAGCTACAACAGCTTCGATGTTCTGGAGGATGGATACGGCATCAATCTTCGTCCTCTGTCCATGTTTGCTTCAAAGGTATACAGGGACGATCCCTGCAGCCAGTTTACACCGAAAATTCTTGATGAAAATATTTACGATGCAGTGGATCCGGGTCTGGCGGCCAAAATGCACAAGGCCATTGCCGTAATTCAGTTTAAGGTAGAGGGACAGATTATCAAGCGCCACCCCGGCTACAAGATGGACGACCGGATTCTGCTGGAGGCGGTGGATTACAACCGGGGCGTGGTTACCATTGAAGGGACAGAGTATCCCATGCTGGATACGATGTTTCCCACGATTGATCCGAAGCATCCTCTGCGCCTTACAAAGGAAGAGGATGAGCTTTTGCATACTCTGATTATGTCATTCCGTCACAGCGGACTTCTTCACAAGCACATCCGTTTCCTTTATACAAACGGCGCCCTGTATAAGTGCCACAATGGAAATCTTCTTTACCACGGCTGTATTCCCATGAGGCCGGACGGAAGCTTTGAGGGAATGATCTGCAACGGGGAGGAGTTGACAGGAAGAGCACTTATGGATTATATTGGAGAACAGATCCACAAGGCATATTTTCTGTCGGAGGATGATCCGGATAAGAACAGTGCCAGAGATTTTATGTGGTATCTGTGGTGCGGAGCCAAGTCACCTGTATTCGGAAAGGATAAGATGACAACCTTTGAGCACTATTTCGTGGCGGACAAGACAACCCACAGAGAGCGGCTGAATCCTTATTATAAGCTGAGTCAGCAGGAAGAAGTCTGTGATCGGATTCTTCAGGAGTTTGGTCTGTCCGGTGAAGGCTCCCACATTATTAACGGACATGTGCCTGTAAAGATCAAGGATGGAGAAATGCCTGTCAAGGCCAACGGCAAGCTGTTTGTCATTGATGGCGGACTTTCCAAGGCTTATCAGAAATATACGGGAATTGCAGGCTATACGCTGATTTATAATTCCCATCATCTGGCTCTGGCAGAGCATAAGCCATTTAATCCGGAGCAGGAAAATACGCCCAGAGTTGCCATTGTAGAAAAAATGAAAGACAGAATCATGGTAAGCGATACAGATAAGGGAAAGGAGCTGATGGCTCAGATTGAGGATTTGAAGGAGCTTTCAGCAGCTTATCGCCGGGGTGATATTAAGGAACAGGCAGATTGAAACAGAAGGAGACTGAATGAGTAAAAACGAATTTATCCAGGGACTGGAAGCAGCCCTGTCCGGCAATGTACCGCCGGAAACAGTCCGGGAAAACCTGATTTATTATCGGGATTATATCCGGACAGAGCAGGAAAAAGGCAGAACAGAGCAGGATATTATGGATGAGCTGGGAGACCCCAGACTGATTGCCCGAACGATTATGGATACAACGCCGGGGGCCGAGGAGGGAGCATTTGAACCTTATCATTTCCGGGGATTTTTCAGTGAAGGCAGCCAGTCAGGCAGTTACAGCCAGTCAGGCGGCAGTTATAACCAGGACGGCTCCTACAGCCAGAATGAGGGCTATGGGCAGGGAAACAGCTCCCGCGGTCATATTCATTATTACAACCTGGATAAGTGGTACTGGAAGCTGTTGGCAGTGGTTGTTGTGGTCTTGTTCTTTATGCTGCTGTTTACGCTGATTACAGGCTTTTTAAGTCTGGTTATTCCCATGCTGCCGGTGCTGGGACTGATTGCAGTAATTATGTGGTTTGTAGGCGGACGCCGCAGATAATGAGCCTGTTTTTGTGCCAATCGCTGAGATGTTATAAAATCTTAAAATAATTATTAACAATATGTAAACAATAACCAGGATCTCTTGACGGATATCCTGGTTATGTGTATAATAAGCCCGTAACATATTTAACAATTATGTAACATTTGAGATAAAACATTCATGATTGGAGAAGAAAATGAAGCGGTCCGTATTATACGCAGCAGTAATGGCAGTAACCGGAGTAATGATGTGGCACAATCCCATGATTTCCCATGCAGAACCTGTACAGGAAGAGGCAGTTCAGATATCTGAAGTATTGCTGGTACCATCAGAAGAAGAGGTTCTGGCGCAGAACGGACCGGATGCAGAAGTTCAGAAGGCGATTGCAGAAGAAAAGGCAGCCGAAGAGGCAGCAATTCAGGCGGCTGAAGAGGAAGAGGCAGAGCAGAATGCCCGTCAGAGTCTGGTAGATTATGCGCTTCAGTTTGTAGGCGGTGCTTATAAGGCTGGCGGAAACGATCCTCATACAGGTGCTGACTGTTCCGGATTTGTTAAATATGTGATGCAGTACGGCGCAGGAATTTCCATGAACCGCTCCTCTACTTCTCAGTCTACACAGGGACAGGCTATCGATTCCAGCGAGATGCAGCCGGGAGATTTGATTTTTTACGGAAACGGATCCCGTATCAATCATGTTGCTATGTACATAGGAGATGGACAGATTGTTCACGCTTCCACTTATAAAACAGGAATCAAAACGTCAGAGTGGGATTACCGGGATCCGGTGAAGATCATTACGATGTTTTAAATAATTTGATAATACCAAAAAGGCAGTGCCGCAAAATGATCAGGGGATGATGATTTTGCGGTTTTTTTGTGTCACAGGAAAAGTGCGTTCTATGACATAAAAACGCTCTGCGGGGATCGCCATGGGTTGGAAGAGAATTGGGCTGATGAGACGACCCGCCGCAGGCGGAGAAGCCTACGGGCGAGCTTGTTTTTTAACAAAATTATAACAAATCAGGGAAAAAAGCAGAAGGAATGCATAGGAAAACAGCCGACCAGGGGAGCTGATCGGCTGTTTTTGAGGGGAGTATAAATAATTAATAAGGCTGAAGAAACGGATTTTAAGGGAAATCACATTTCTTCAAAGTAAATTATAATGGTTTTTCTCAAAAAAATCAATCTATATTTTTGAATAATATTGCGCAGATCAGACATACTACTCCTGTAACCAAATTCAGGGATCGCCGAATCAGGAGGTAAAACCATGAAAGATTATTACAAGGATATGGAAAACAGCAGAAATTCCAGCAGAAATGACAGCCAGAATTCCAGTAAAAATTCCAGCAGAAACGACAGCCAGAATTCCAGTAAAAATTCCAGCAGAAACGACAGCCAGAATTCCAGCAAAAATTCCAGCAGAAACGACAGTCAGAATTCCAGCAGAAATTCCGGCAGAAACGACAGCCAGAATTGTGACAGGAATTCCAGCAGAAATGACAGCCAGAACAACAGCTACAGATAAAACTGTTTTCCTGTAAAAGAACAAAGCAGATATCTGCCGGAAGAAAAATCGATTGAAGCAATGACGGAAAGAACAGAGCATATGGAATGATGTGCCCTGTTCTTTTTGTGGTGCTGCGGGAAAATCCCTCCTATGACAGGCATCCCTGTTTTTGTATATGATATAGTAAAAGATAAGAACAGAAGGAAGTACCATGTGGTATCTGATAAGTGCAGCAGATTTAGAGGAATTTCTGGATCAGGGAAGGGATATGGTTCTGGTTGATATGCGCGACAGACAGTCCTATGAAAACGGCCATATTTACGGGGCGGTTCATATTCCGGGAGAGGAGCTGATGAGCAGGCTGGATGAGCTTCCAAGGGAGCGGCTGATTGTTCTGTACTGCTATCACGGGCCGAACAGCATGAGGGCGGCAAGACAGCTGGCGCAGCTGGGATATGAGGCGGCTGATGTTTACGGAGGTATTTTGGCTTACAGGGGAAAATATATGGTGCGATCTCGTTGACAACCCTATAGCCAGGCTATAAAATAACAGTTATAACTGTAAAAAAAGCCTGAAAGGGTCCGGGGCAGAACCCCTGTAAAGCAGCCCCAAAAGGCAGAAGATAAGAGGAGACAGCAGCTATGAAATATATGTTTGCATCAGATATTCACGGCTCTGCATATTACTGCAGAAAGCTTTTGGAGGCTTACCGCCAGTCCGGCGCAGAGCGCCTGATTCTTCTGGGAGATATCCTGTATCACGGCCCCAGAAATGATTTGCCCAGGGAGTATGCGCCAAAGGAAGTAATTGCCATGCTTAATCCCATGAAGCAGGAGCTTCTGGCTGTCAGAGGCAACTGTGAGGCAGAGGTGGATCAGATGGTTCTGGATTTTCCGGTTCTGGCAGATTATGCAGTGCTTGTTTTAAACGGCCTGACCTTTTTTGCAACACACGGCCATGTGTTTCATCAGGACAATATGCCGCCGTTAAAGGCTGGAGATATTCTTGTTCACGGACACACCCATCTTCTGAAGGCAGAGAAGGTTGGGGAGAATTATATTTTAAATCCCGGTTCCGTTTCCATCCCCAAGGGAGGAAATCCGGCAACCTACGGAATTCTGGAGGACACCTCTTTCCGGATTCTGGACTTTGAAGGAAATACAGTGAAGGAGATTCGGCTGAATGGAAAGCCGGAGGAGATGGTATAAAATATGGCGACAAAAGTATATGAGCTGATTGCCCCCTGCCATTTCGGTCTGGAGGCGGTTCTGAAAAAAGAAATTCTGGATCTGGGTTATGAGATTGCAAAGGTGGAAGATGGAAAGGTGACTTTCTACGGAGATGCGGAGGCTATCTGCCGTGCCAATATTTTCCTGAGAACTACGGAGCGGATTCTGCTGAAGGTGGGAAGCTTCCGGGCAGTGACCTTTGAAGAACTCTTTCAGGGAACGAAGGCTTTGCCGTGGGAGGAGTTTATTCCTCTGGACGGAAAATTCTGGGTGAAAAAGGCCAATTCCATTAAAAGTAAGCTGTTTAGCCCTTCGGATATCCAGTCTATTATGAAAAAAGCGATGGTAGATCGGATGAAAAAGGCATACGGGGCGGAGCTGATTCCGGAGACAGGAGCCAGCTATCCGGTTCGTGTGTCCCTGTATAAGGATATTGTGACAGTGGCTCTGGATACCACCGGAGATTCCCTTCACAAGAGAGGATACCGGAAGCTGACCAGCAAGGCGCCGATCGAGGAAACACTGGCAGCGGCTTTGATTATGCTGACTCCCTGGAGAAAGGACCGGATTTTTGTGGATCCCTTCTGCGGAAGCGGAACCTTTCCGATTGAGGCAGCCATGATAGCGGCCAATATGGCGCCGGGAATGAACCGTTCCTTCCTGTCTGAGGACTGGAAGCAGGTTATTCCAAGAAAGTGCTGGTATGAGGCAATGGATGAGGCTCAGGAGCTGGTGGATGATACTGTCCAGGTGGATATCCAGGGATATGATATTGACGGAGATATTATTAAGGCGGCAAGAGCCAATGCAGAGCTGGCAGGAGTAGGTCACATGATCCATTTTCAGCAGCGGCCGGTAAACCAGCTCAGCCATCCTAAGAAATACGGCTTTCTGGTTACAAACCCGCCTTACGGGGAGCGGATTGAGGAGAAGAAAAATCTTCCGGCCCTCTATACTCAGTTAGGCGAGCGGTTTGCGGCCCTGGATTCCTGGTCTGCATTTCTGATTACATCTTATGAGGATGTGGAGAAATATATGGGACGGAAAGCAGATCGAAACAGAAAAATCTATAACGGTATGATGAAAACATATTATTATCAGTTCCTGGGACCGAGACCTCCGAAACGGAAAACGGATGATGCAAAAAAGGAAGGCTGAGGAACTGAGCGTGAGTGATTCGGAACGTGAGAAAAAGCGGAGATGCCGCCGGTCCGGACGGACGGGAGTCCTTGCAGCCGCAGTTTTTTTGACTGTGGCCGGGGCGGCCGGCTGTTCAGGATACAAACCGGAATCACATTCCGGATGGGAAGGCGGAGTATGCCCGGACGGAAAGGCGGAGGAGACGGAAAACGGAGATGCTCTGGCTGAGAGGGCGAAAGAGCCGGAAAGCATGGAAATCCCGGACGATAAGGCGATGAAAATGTCTTCAGAAGCTTCAGAACAGGCTGTTAAAGGCGAAAATGACGGAGGGCGGCAAGACGGCCGGGAACAGGCAGAAAAACCGGAGGAGAGCGAAAATAACAGCTCAGAGGAGATGGCGCTTCCGGAACGATATGACGCAAGAGAAGAGGGGCGGGCGGCTCCGGTAAAGGATCAGGGAGAGCTTGGAACCTGCTGGGCCTTTGCATCCCTTCAGGCTCTGGAAAACAGTCTGCTTCCGGATGAAGTATTTGATTTTTCCGAGGATCATATGTCAAAGAACCCCAGTTTTAATCTGGGACAGAAATATGGCGGAGACTATATTATGTCCATGGCGTATCTGCTTTCCTGGCAGGGACCTGTTTTAGAAGCAGAGGATCCCTATGGGGACGGAATTTCTCCTTCTGGTCTGAAGCCGGCAAAGCATGTTCAGGAAATCCGTCTGCTTCCCTCCGGAGATCGGAAAGCGATCAAACAGGCGGTATATGAAAGCGGCGGAGTGCAGAGCGCCCTGTATACCAGTCTTCAGAACAGGGACAGCCTGTCTGTATATTATAACAGGGAATCCGGCGCATACTGCTGTCCGGAGGAAAAAACACCGAATCATGATGTTGTGATTATTGGCTGGGATGACAATTACCCGGCAGAAAATTTTACGAAAGAGGTTCCCGGAGACGGGGCATTTCTCTGTGAAAACAGCTGGGGAACCGGATTTGGAACAGACGGGTTTTTCTATGTGTCCTACTATGATGCCAATCTGGGGAAAACGGCGATTCAGTATAAAAAGACAGAGGATACGGATCGTTACGACAGGATTTATCAGAGCGATTTGTGCGGATGGATCGGACAGGCCGGGTACGGCGCGGAAACAGTCTGGGCAGTAAACGTCTATACGGCGGAAAGCGAAGAAGCTCTGGAGGCAGCAGGATTTTATGCCACGGGTGAAAACAGCGGCTATGAGGTTTATGTGGTGAGGGAGCTTCCTCAGGAGACAGATGTTTTGGAAACCTCCTGTTTTCAGCAGAGAGAACTCTGTGCGTCCGGACATCTGGAATATGCGGGATATTATACCATTCCCCTGAAACAGCCGGTGATGCTGAAACCGGGGGAACGGTTTGGAATCATGATAAAAATAACAACGCCAGGGGCGGTTCATCCGGCTGCCATCGAATATGATGCAGGAGACGGCAAATGCCGGATCGATCTGACAGACGGTGAGGGATATCTCAGCCCTGACGGAAAACAGTGGGAACGGGCTGAAAAGACCCAGGAATGCAATCTGTGCCTGAAGGCCTATACATCGTAACAGAAAAGCAGGTGAGAAATGATGAAACACAGAATTATATTTGCTACCGGCAATGCCGGAAAGATGAAGGAAATCCGACTGATACTGGAGGATTTGGGATGTCCTGTACTCTCCATGAAAGAGGCACAGGCTGATCCGGAGATTGTGGAAAACGGCGCTACGTTTGGAGAAAATGCAGAAATTAAAGCACGGGCGGTATGGGCATGTACCGGAGATATTGTTCTGGCGGATGATTCCGGCCTTGTGGTAGATTATATCGGCGGAGAGCCCGGAATTTATTCTGCCCGTTATCTTGGCGAGGATACCTCCTATGATATTAAGAATCAGAACATTATTGATCGTCTGGCAGACGCGCAGGGAGAACAGCGTTCTGCCCGCTTTGTCTGCAATATTGCAGCGGTACTTCCAGATGGAAGAGTGCTTCATACAGAAGCAGCCATGGAAGGCTTCATTGCGGAAAAGCCGGCGGGAAGCGGCGGCTTTGGCTATGATCCCATTCTCTATCTTCCGGAATTCGGAAAAACCTCTGCAGAGCTGACGATAGAAGAAAAAAATAAAATCAGTCACAGAGGAAAGGCACTGGAGGCAATGAAGGTCCGGCTGAAGAAGGTTCTGGAGGAGGAATTCTGATGAAAATACTGATCGTAAGCGATACGCACAGAAAGGACGATAACCTGGAGCGGATCATCGAAGAAGAAGCTCCTTTTGATATGCTGATTCATCTGGGTGATGCAGAGGGCAGTGAATATATGATTGAAGAATGGGTGGATAAGGACTGCCGGCTGGAAATGGTAAAAGGAAACAATGATTTTTTCTCTGCTCTGGAGAGGGAAATTGAACTGGAGCTGGAAGGTCATCGGATTTTGCTGACCCATGGTCATTATTACAATGTTTCTCTGGGCGTGGAAACTCTCCGGGAGGAGGCGATCGAACGGGGATGCGATATTGCCATGTATGGTCACACGCACAGGCCTTATTTGGAGCAGGGAGGCAAGGTAACGATTCTGAACCCGGGAAGCCTGTCTTATCCCCGCCAGGAAGGCCACAGACCCTCCTACATGATTATGGAGCTGGACGGGGAAGGAAGGCCCTCCTATCAGATTTACTATCTGGACTGAAGGGGAAAAAGAAACTGCCGGAAAGTCGGAAGGATGGAATCCTTTTTGGAAATTCTGAAGAAGCTGCGGAAGAGGGGCTGAGAAAAAGCTCCTCTTCTGATTCCGGAAAAGACCCGGAATCAGGGTGTCCGGGCATGGAAAAATGAGGGAAAAAAGCTGAAAAATTTTTTTTAAAAAAAGTTTGAAAATATAGTTGACAAATGTCAAAAGCTATTATATAATGATACTCGCGTTGCTGATAAACACAAAGGCAACACAAACAAAAAGATTTTCAGAGATCCGGGGTGTGGCTCAGCTTGGCTAGAGCGCCTGGTTTGGGACCAGGAAGTCGCAGGTTCGAATCCTGTCACCCCGATGTTTATCCCATTGGGTGTGAACAATATTTTTATTATGCGGGTGTAGTTCAATGGTAGAACACCAGCCTTCCAAGCTGGATACGTGGGTTCGATTCCCATCACCCGCTTTGCTTTTGCGAAAAAGCATAATGAGTCTGTAGCTCAGTTGGATAGAGCAACGGCCTTCTAAGCCGTGGGTCGGGGGTTCGAATCCCTTCAGGCTCATTTCCTTAAATAAGGAAACAGTTTTATATTTATGGTGGGTATAGCGCAGCTGGTTAGCGCGCCAGATTGTGGCTCTGGAGGCCAAGGGTTCGAATCCCTTTATCCACCCTCAAAATTCCTTCGGGAATTTTTTTTTACCTATCTTTAAAAAATGCGGGCGTGGCGGAATGGCAGACGCACCAGCCTTAGGAGCTGGCGGGTGACCGTGCAGGTTCAAGTCCTGTCGCCCGCATGGAAAATCCCTTGATTTTTTTGTTTTTATAAGGTACAATATATATCGCATTTTTAATTATATTTATTTTATTATTGGGCTATCGCCAAGCGGTAAGGCACAGGACTTTGACTCCTGCATTACGTTGGTTCGAATCCAACTAGCCCAGCTGAAAATTTAAAGGAGAGTTTGCAGAAGCATTGATTCTGCAGGCTCTTTTTTCGTTCATGGAAAAATGTTTTCTGCGAAATAAAACACTCCGTGAGGAGCGCCGGGCAGCGGAAGGAAGTTTTGCTGCAGATGCTGCGTACATGTCCCCAAATGCCCTTGTTTTGATGTTTTATGAGGGAAATATATTTGTGATAGGAAACTGAGAAAAATGGATTTACGGGCCAAATATGAAGCGAGGGGATATATCCGGAAAACAGGAGCTTGCTTTCCGGATATATCCCCTTCTAAGTGATGGAAGATGCAATTATCCAATCAAAAAGGTCAGGAAAGCTTCCTGACCTTTTTATGACCTCACCGGGAATCGAACCCGGGTTTACGCCGTGAGAGGGCGTCGTCTTGACCGCTTGACCATGAGGCCGAAATCGAGGCGACAAGATTCGAACTTGCGACCTCTGCGTCCCGAACGCAGCGCTCTACCAAACTGAGCCACGCCTCGAAGCGACTTCTATATACTATCATCGATTCCGGAAAATGTCAATAGAAAAATTAAAAAAATTTAAAAAAATGAAAAAAGTTGAAAAACCGCGAAAAAACCACGAAAAACCGTGGGAGGTTCTTCGTGGTCTGGATGAACAGATAAGACTCGTTTTTTGCTATTTCCAGGCAAGAACCTCTTCCCTGAGAGGAATGGAGGCAGAGGCGCCTGCACGCGTTACGGCAATGGCAGATGCCTTTGCTGCTTCCTCCATGGCTGCCTCTGCAGTGTCTCCTCTGGAAACAGCCGCAATAAAATATCCGGTAAAGGTATCTCCGGCAGCAGTAGTGTCAACCGCATTTACCGGGAAGGCCTCCTGAAAATGGAATTTTTGTCCGGACAGGAAGATGCTTCCCCCGGTTCCCATGGTCAGAAGAATCTGAAGCCCGGGATAGAGGCTGTGAAGGGCTCTGGCACACTCTTTGGGGGATTCGGGCAAGGAGGATGCTGCCTGCTTTTGTTTTTCCCACTCTGAAGCGCAGAGATCTGCCGCTTCGATTTCATTTAGAATCAGACATGAAATTTTATCCAGAGATATTTCCTTCAGCTGTTCTGTAACAGGAGAGGGATTCAGATAAATCTGCATTCCTTTTTCAAAGGCCTGTTCAATCAGTAAAGCAAGATGATTGATTTCATTCTGCAGCAGGAGAATATCTCCGGCTGAGAAGTGAGAAAGGGTTTCGCGGATCTGTGATTCTGTAATTGCCTGATTGGCGCCTCCAAAGAGAATAATGCAGTTTTGTCCGGTATCAGATACCTGGATTATAGCATGACCGGTGGGGATCTCCAGTTTTTTCAGATATTCTGTGTGAATATGGCTGGCAGTCAGTGCATCAGAAAGCATGTCTCCGTCATATCCGATGCATCCTGCATGGTAGACGGGAGCGCCGGCCCGTGAAATAGCGATGGACTGATTCAGACCTTTTCCGCCGCAGAAAAATTCCAGCTTTTTTGAAGAAATGGTTTCTCCGGGGCGGACAAAATCCTTTACCTGATAAACCTTATCAATATTTAAAGAACCAAAATTCAGTATTTTCATGGAAATGACCTCCTGTATTTGCCTTGCAAGCAGTTTAGTGCTCCTCAAAATAAAATTTTCCGAAGGAGGTTCGTCCTGCTTCGCAGGAACCGCATCCGATCATTCCGTGATCGAAGGAATCATCCTCGGCCGTAAGAACTTCCGCGCCATTTACAGAAAGAGAAATACGGTTTCCTGCAAATGAGAGGGTCAGCTGATACGGTGTGTCTGCGCTCCAGGGGAAATCAGCTTCAGCCAGCGTGGTAAATCCAAAGTCGTTTTTGATAATGACAACCTTGTTTTCCTTGCCAAGTCCGGCGAAATATCCGCGTTTTGCGCCTAAAATCCGGCCTCCGATCAGGTGGCTGGTGCCGTGGCGGGGAATTACGGAAGCAGAATATACATAATTTTTTGCGTAATAGTTTCCGGTACATGCAAGGGACGGCTCATTTCTCATCAGGTTTAAGGTTCCGCCGTACAGATCCCATGCGCCGTGATCGGTGGCAAAAGGAGTAACGGAAGCAAAGTTCTTCATCTGCTTGCCGGGATCAATGGTGTATTTGGCTTTTCCGGAGATGCGGAATTCGTCCAGATAGACGTTTCCAAGGGTTTTATTTTTGCCTGGAGCATAACCCTCCAGAATGATGCCGACCTCATCAATGATATCTCCGTTGGTATCGGGAATGGTAAAGGTAATGTTAAGCCACTGGTGCTGTACTAATTTTACATATCCATCTATGTGCAGTTTTTTGTCATGACAGGTGCGGATATAGGGAGCGGCTCCCGGCGTTTCATTTCCATTCCACTGATCCAGATAAAGCATCAGAGACATTGTCTGCCCGGAGTATACGGTGGGGCTGAATACAGGGCTGTAGCGCTCGTCAGAGAAGTCCTCTCTGGTGTAGAAGGGCTTGTAGTATATGCGGCACTGATCTCCGCGAACCATGCGATCCATAAGGATGCAGAGGGATCCGGTTCCCTTCCAGGCAACCTCTGTGCTGTGGCGCATCCGGCAGAAGAAAGGATCGGAAAGGCGGAGGCTGTGAGTGCTTCCGGGAAGCTCGAAATCAAAGTAGATTTCTTCCGGACGATAGCTGTCCTTTAAGTCCTCGGGAACCGGCTCTTCTGCAAGCATGTATCCCAGAATGACAATTTCTCTGATATAAGACGGGATATCAAGATTGTTGATATATCCGGAAATGCCTGAGCATGCAATCCAGTCACCGACAGGCTCGCGGTACCGGGCAGGAATTCCATCCAGGCCGCAGGCAACGCCCATAATGGAGCCTACATTTCCGGCGTTGCAGTCTGTATCCCAGCCGGCCATGGTGGCAATTTCCACGGTTTTGTCAAAATGGCCTTCTCCATACAGAAGGGACATGATGCAGACACCGGCATTGGGTATGATGTGGCAGACACCGGGATAACGGTCATAGCCCCATTCCTCTTCCAGGTATTTCCGGCATGCACGCCAGTCGTGAGGGTGTTCCTGATGGAAGCGGATCACTGCATCTGCTACATCCCGGTAAGTGCAGGATTCGGGAATTTCCTGAAGACCGGCCCGGATAATTTCTTTGACATCAGAAGTCAGAAAAGCTGCGGCGATGGCAGCGCACAGGAAGCGTGCTCCGTAGATGCCGTTTCCGTCGTGGGAAACGCTGGCTGCTGCCTGTCCGTAGTCGGCGGCGCGTCTGACATTGCCGGGATTGACAAAACCCCAGGTATCAATAAAGATCTGGCCTCCAATCTGTTCAGCCAGAATCTGGCCGTTTTGCTCGATGGAGCCGGACTGGGGCGCCGGAATACCGTTTTTCAGGTTCAGATAGGCTGTGTGTTCGGTGCTGATTCCATATCCGCCCCACCAGAACATTCCCACACCTTCTCTGGCGTAATTCAGCCATGCTCTGGCAACATCCTGAGGCTTTAAAGGACGATCCAGCGCATCGTCAATCAGGGCGCGGAGAAAATAGACGGGGCCGTTCACATCATCATCTGCGGCAAAGTTCTTATAGTATTTTACATAATCGTGAATGTCTCCATAGGTTTTTTGAATTCGCTCATAAGTCCAGATGGTAGGCTCTACAGGCGCACCCAGACGGATGCCGATATTCATACCAAGAAAGCCTGCGTAAACTTTTTCCATGTAATTTTTAATCATTGTCTAAATTCCTTTCTGAAAAAGTAAAATGTTCTTGCACTGAGGAAAGAAAAAATGTAAAATAAAAAATAAGAAACCGGTTACGTTAATTGTACTACGGCTAATACAATTTATCAAGGAGTTACGCGTATGAGTGGAGAAAAAAATTCAGGAGATCAAAAACGCAAATACAGTATAGAAGAGATTGCCAATATTTGCCACGTTTCCAAAGCGACAGTTTCCAGGGTGATAAACAACAGCTCTACTGGTGTGGGGAAGGAAACGCGGGCGCGGGTGCAAAAGGTGATAGACAGCCTGAATTACAGGCCGAATAATCTGGCTCAGAGTGTTGCCACGGCTCGTTCCAGGATGATAGGACTCATTGTGCCGGATGTTTCCAACTTTTTTTATCCTAAAATTATACGAAGTGTCACAGATTATATGAATGGCAAGGGATATGCAGTCCTGATAGGGAATTCCGATTACGATCCGGAAAAAGAGGCTGATCAGCTGCTGAACATGATTGATAAAAGGGTGGATGGTATTATTTTGTGCTCCGGTGTTTCCAATGCGTCCTTTTTGGAGGATTTCAGGAAATATAAGGTTCCCCTGGCTCTTATTGGAAGATCCTTTGACAGTTCATTAAGCGATGTCAGTATTACGGGAGATAATGAAAAGGGGGCATATAAGTCGGCCAGCTACCTGATAGAAGGCGGAAACAGAAGAATTGTCTATGCAGAAGGGAATCCAAAGATTTCCGGCTCGATTCAGAGGCTCCGCGGTTACCGCTGCGCGCTGGAGAATGCGGGACTTTCATTTGATCCCCGACTGGTTTTAAGCGGAGAATATTCGATTGAATATGGGAAGCAGGCGGCAGATTATCTGGTAGATCAAAAAATTGATTTTGATGCGGTTATGACAGGCAGCGACCTGATTGCCATTGGAATGGTTTCCGGTCTTTTAAAACGGGGAATCCGGATTCCGGAGGAAGTAGAAGTGATCGGGTTTGATAATATAGAGCTTTCCGGTGTATTTCACCCTCCGCTGACAACAATATCAAAGCCGCATTATGATATGGCGCAGCATATTTCAAGGCAGCTGATTAACATTATAGAAGGAAAAGAACCGAGTTTAACTCATATGCAGGTGGAACCGTCCCTGGTAATCAGGGAAACAACGAGAGAGCGGACGTAACAACCGCTCTCTTTTTTTAACATTATGCACAAAAAATAAAAATTATATCATAAAAACTATTGAAAATTACAAAATACAATGATATAATTTCTAATGTAAGTTGAGAAACCGGTTACGTTATTTGAGAAACATAAATGGAGGGTAAAACATGCAGGAAGGGACAAAAAAGAAAAAATGGAATAAAACCCTGCAGAGAATGTGGAAAGATCGATATTTGTATTTGCTGATTTCACCGACACTTCTGTATTTCCTGATTTTCAGGGTATGGCCCATTATCAACATGAGATTAGCCTTTTATGATTATAAGGCAAGGGGGCCGTGGGAATTTGCCGGGCTGAAATATTTCAAAATGATTTTTTCTACATCGGCATTTGCCTCCATTTTGAAAAACACGTTGATTTTAAGTTTCATGAAGTATGTACTTCTGTTTCCGTTCTTTGTAATTTTTGCGTTGATGCTGACAGAACTGAGACGCGATCGGTGCAGGAAATATGTTCAGGTTGTTTCTTATCTGCCGCATTTCCTTTCCTGGGTCGTTATTGCCGGTATCTGGATGTCATTCCTTGCTCCGTCTGATGAAGGCGGACTGAACCAGCTTTTGTCAATATTTGGTCTGGGACCGGTGGATTTGCTTACGAATAAAAAGGCAATTCGCTGGATTTTGATGTTATGTGAGGGATGGCGAAGCCTGGGATGGGATTCCATTATTTATTTTACTACGATTATCGGGATTGATGTTTCCTTATATGAGGCAGCGAAAATGGATGGGGCGAATAGAAAGGCGTTAATCCGCTACATAATTCTGCCGGCTCTGGTGCCTCCTATGACGACAATGTTTATTCTGAACCTTGGGTTCTTTATGTCAGCGGGCTTTGATCAGGTTTATAACTTTACGAACCCGGCTGTAAACAGCACCATTGATATCCTTGATACCTATATTAACCGGGTAGGAATTGAAAGCGCACAGTATTCGATTGGTACAGCAGTTGCTCTTCTGAAGGGATTTGTCGGAATGGTTCTTGTTTATGTCACTCATATTACATCGAAAAAGCTGACAGGGGAAGGAGTGTGGTGACGGCATGAAAAAGAAAAAAGAAAAGCTGGATATCTGGCAGATACTGCTGATGGTGATGCTGATTTTATTTTCACTGACTATCCTGTTTCCTCTGCTTCATATTCTGGCAAGATCCCTGTCTGACCCGGCTCAGTCCAGTCAGATGAAAGGGCTGGAGATTATTCCGCGGGGACTGTCTTTAGTCAACTATAAGCTGATATTTAGCAATAAAAATCTGGTTCCTTCAATTTTTAACTCTATTTTCATTACGGTTGTGGGAACGGCTCTGAATATTGGTTTGACAATTACAGCTGCATATGTGCTCACCAGGCCGGGACTTGTGGGAAAAAAGATTTTAATGAGCTTTTTTATTGTCATGATGCTGTTTGATCCGGGAATTGTTCCGGAATATATGGTCATGAAAAAGGTCGGGCTTATGGGAAGCCGCTGGTCCGTAATTCTGGGACAGGCTGTTAATGTTTATTACCTTGTGATTATGATGAGGTATTTTGAGGCCGTACCCCAGTCTCTGTGTGATGCGGCAAGAATTGACGGGGCAGGGGATCTTACGATTCTGTGCAAAATAATTGCTCCGCTTTCCAAGGCCGGAATCGCTACTCTGACCATGTTCTATGCAGTGCTCAGATGGAATGAATACTACCGGGCCGGAATTTATATTTCCAAAATCAGCAAAGTGCCCCTGCAGGTAATTTTGAGAAAGTTTGTAGTGGCAGGAGATGTCACTACGCTGGTTGGAACGCAGAATCTGTTTGACTATAACGCTCTGGCAAAGCTGGACTATACTGCGCTTCAGTATGCTACCATTGTTGTGGCGATTATACCGATTTTGTTAATTTACCCTGTTGTTTTAAAATTCTATAACAAGGATATTATGGCAGGAGGAGTGAAGGAATAGCCTGAAACGAAGAATACATTTTAAGGAGGAAGTATGATGAAACGTAAGCAGATGATGGCACTGACAATGGCAGTTATGATGGGAACCTTAACTGCATGTTCTTCCGGTGGAAACGAGCCGGAAACAACACCGGCAAAAACAGACAGTAGCGCTGCGTCTGGAGAGACAGGAAAAGCGGATGCGCTGGCGGGAGAAGACGGATGGGCGCCAATCGGTTCTCCGGATGCGCCAGTTGATGTCAAAATTATGATTAAGGATGTATTTCCGGATGAGGAGGACGTAATCAGTCTTACCACCGCTATCAACGAGAAAATGGCAGCTCATGGACAGTATGTAAATGTAATTATCGAGGAGCCGCCGGCAGACAGCTATAAAACGGCAGTGCCTCTGGCTGTAATGAATGGAGAGGTCGAGGCTGATTTGATTTATTTCCAGGGAGGAGATGAGGCTGTTTCAGCCCAGGGACTTTTGGAGGACTGGACCCCTTATCTGGAAAATTCCCAGTTCCTGACAACGATTATGGATGAATCAAATGTAGAAAAGATGGCGAATTATCCGTATCTTCTGTGGCTGGCACCGCCAAGAACACCGGCGCCTGTTATGCGGGGAGACTGGGCAGAGCAGCTGGATTCTTACAAGACCTTGACAGAAGAACCGACACCGGAAAATTATTATGCCATGTTTAAAGAGATTAAGGATAAGGGAATGGCAGAATATCCCATTACAGCAGATGGTTCCACAACAAGACTGGACAGTATTTTTAATCATGCTTTTGGCGTAACAGGAAGCTGCGTTCAGGAAAACGGACAGTGGATTTTCAGCAAGGCAAGTCAGGCTGAAAAGGCAAAGCTGGAGTTCTATGCAAAGCTTTATGCAGACGGGCTTCTGGATCCGGATTTTCTGACGAATACATGGGATGTAATGGAACAGAAGTTTTATGAAGGCAAGGCTGCTGTTCTGGCTGGTACAGCAGGTGCCGTAATTCAGGTATACAATACGAAAATGACTTCTGCCAATGGTGAAGAGGCACAGTTGGTAGTGCTTCCTCCGGCAAAGGGAGTTTCCCAGTCCTACACATCCGTAGACGTTACAAAGGAATCCAGAGGATTTGCTTTAAATATTGATTCGGAAAATAAAGAAGCGGCTGTAGCTGTTCTTGATTTTATGGCAAGCCCTGAAGGAAGAATTCTGGATAAGATTGGCGTGGAAGGAAAGCAGTACACCGTAGAGGATAATAAGATTGTATTCACAGATAAATTCGGCAGCTGGTGGGCCAGATTCTGGGATTCCAATGTAAACTTTGATCCGCAGGATCCGTCTCTGGCAGAGCCGGTTATGAGTGCTCCGGCTCAGGATTCCCTGGATAAAGTGAATGAGTATATGTGCATGGATAAAAATATTCTGATTCCATCAGAAATGACACCTCAGTGGGATGCAATGAACAATTTGTATAACGAATATTCTGCAGATATTATCAGAGGCGTTCGTCCTGTTGATGACTTTGACAAATTTATTGAAGAGTGGAATGCAGCCGGCGGAGATGCCTTTGCCCCCATTCTTCAGGAAAAACTGAAATAAGAGGATCTGAGGAGGAAAGAGATGATTAGCAGAGAAGAATTTATTCAGGATCGAAGCCGGGTGTTTGACAAGGTATATGGCGCTCTGTCAGGAATTGCGATTGGAGATTCTTTTGGAGATGCAGCCAGAATGCAGGATAACAGGGCTAATTATCAGGTGACAACAGATTTCAATAAAGGAGCTTCCTGGAGTACGGATGATACAGAATTTGCCCTTTTAACAGCGCACACCATCATTCGATGTGATGGAAAACTGACAACAGAGGAATGTGTAAAGTCCTGGATGGAGCATGTTGTAACACAGGATGAATATAAGAGAGGCGGCGCCAGTGAGGTAGAGGCTGCCAATAATCTGAGACGGGGAATCATGCCTCCTCTGTCCGGAAAATTTAACACCTTTCATCAGAGTGATGGATCGTCGATGAGAATCGGGCCGATTGGAATTCTCTGTGCCGGAGATGTTGAAAAAGCCAAGGAATATGCAAAAATAGAGTCTGAGCTGAGCCATTTCCGTGATGGAATCTGGGGTGCGCAGGCAGTTGCAGCAGCTGTGGCAGTTGCCATGGTTGATGGAACAATGGAAGAAATTATCGATGCGGCCATGGAAGCGATTCCGGAGGAATCCTGGCTTTATCATAATATGACAGAGGCATTCCGGATTCTGGAAAGCAATCACGGAAGTCTTCTGGATTCCTGGATGGAGCTTCATGACTGCCTGAGAACAAGTGCATGGGCAACTACAGCGGAGGCGATTCCGTCAGCATTTGCCTGCCTGAAGGCTGTAAATGATGATTTCAGAAAAGGCGTTATTGTTGCAGGAAACTTTGGAAGAGATGCTGATACCATCGGCGCAGTGGCCGGAGCTATTCTGGGAGCCAGATATGGAGCGGGCAAAATGCCGGAGAAATGGATCGAGAAGACCAGATACCCCAGCGGAACCTGCCTGCAGTTTACAAAAGGAATTGATATCAGGGATTATGCAGAGAAAATCACAGACATTATCATGAAAGGATAAGCTGCAGATTCTGTCAGGGAAGGATGTGCCAGTCATATCCTTCCCTTTTCTGTATCAATATGACTAAAAAACAGAGGAGAGAACATATGCTGGAGATAAAAAAAGCGGCAGCAGCCGGTACCATGGAATCAAGCGATGTAATGATTTTGATTGAGCCGAATGAAAATCACGGAATTGAAATAGAGCTGGACAGTAATGTAATAGAAATATTCGGAGAGGCTATTGAGCAGACAATCCGAGAGGTGTTGGATAAATTTGAAGTGAAGCATGCCCGTATAACGGCCCATGACAGGGGCGCTCTTGACTTTGCGATTCGTGCACGAACAGCCTGTGCAGTTTGCAGGGCGGCAGAAATAACCTATGACTGGAGTGAAGATGATGGAAAAGAATGAGCCAAGACTGTTTAGAACGTCCATATATACAGGGGGAACCAGTCCGATAAAAATGATTCAGGCTGGATTTTATCACGAGGATTGTATTGTATACGATTTGGAAGATTCCGTTCCGGAAGGGGAGAAGGACGCTGCCCGTCTTCTGATTTACCATTTGATAAAATATCAGAGACCGGAAGATAAATATGTTATTGTCAGGGTAAACGGGATTTATTCCAGAGAAATCCAGGAGGATTTGGAGGCTATGGTCAGAGCCCGGCCGGACGCTCTGAGAATTCCCAAGGTTGAGTATGCCAGAGAGATAGAGGCCATTGACGGGAAAATAACAGAGATAGAGAAGAGGGCCGGACTGCCTTTGGGAAAAATAAAGCTTTGGTGTAATATTGAGTCGTATACAGGTGTTTTGAATGCCAGGGAGATTGCTTCTGCCAGTCCAAGAATTGAAGCCATGGCTCTGGGGGCAGAGGATTTTACGGCCAGTATGATGGCGAAGAGAAGCAAAGAGGGCTGGGAGATTTTTTATGCGAGAAATGCTGTTCTCATGGCCTGCCGGGAAGCAGGAATCTCAGCACAGGACGCAGTCTTTTCAGATGTAAGAGATGAGGAAGGTCTGAAACGGGATCTGGAAATGACGAAAAATCTCGGTTTTGACGGAAAGACCTGTATTCATCCGAATCAGATTGATCTGGTGAATGCCTGCTTTACCCCGGGAATGAAGGAGATCCGAAACGCAGAGAGAATTCTTGAGGCATTAAAAGAGGCGGAAGAAAATCATTCGGGAGTCTGCCTTCTGGATGGAAGCATGATAGACAAGCCTATGGAGCTGCGTGCAAGGATGGTTCTGGCCAAAGCCAGAGCCGCTGGAATTGAGACAGGAGGAGACATATGATCAATGCAGTAAACAGAGAGCTGCCGGAAAAAATAGGAGAGTACAAGGTCCGGCCGTATGAACAGGCTTATGGTGAGGTGGAAGAAAAGGAGATTGTTACCAGACGAAAAATGGGGCATATGCTTCCCGGCTCGTCAAAGCTGGTATCCGGCTTAGAAGAGGCAATTGTAAAATCAGGCTTAAAAGACGGAATGACGATTTCTTTTCATCACTGTCTCAGAGAAGGAGATCAGGTTGTCGGGAAGGTGCTGGAAACGATCAGGAAGCTTGGCATCAGTCATCTTCGGTTTGCACCCAGCGCAGTCGTAAATATTAGAGATACTTCGATTGGAGATTATGTGAAAGACGGAATAATTTCCAGGATTGAGGCCAGTGGAATTCGTGGAGAGCTGGGAGATGCAGTATCTATGGGAGAACTGGAAAATCCTGTAATCTTCCGCCCCCATGGAGGAAGACCAAGAGCGATTGAGGCAGGAGAATTACAGATAGACGTAGCCTTTATCGGGGCTTCTGCAGCTGATGATTACGGAAACTGTACAGGATTGACGGGAAAAAATGCGTTTGGTTCTCTGGGCTATGCTTTTGCAGACGCTCTGCATGCTGCATGTGTCATTGTAGTTACTGACGAACTGGTTCCATATCCCTGCGTACCTGTAAGCATCTCGCAGCAATATGTGGATTATGTGGTTTCGGTTGATTCAATAGGAGATCCGGAAAAAATCAGCGCCGGGGCGGCAAGATTAACGAAAAATCCCAGAGATCTGATGATTGCGAAAACATGTGTAGATGTGATTGCAGCCTCCAGGCGATTTCAGGACGGGTATTCTTTTCAGACGGGGGCAGGAGCAATCTCTATTGCAGTGACAAAATTCTTAATGGAAAGGGCAAAGGAAAGAGGGGTTACTGCAAGTTTTGCTCTTGGAGGAATTCCGGCGGCAATCATTGACATGTATGATGAGGGGCTGGTAAGAGCTGTTGCATGCAGTCAATCCTTTGATTCTGTGGCAGCCAGAGCCATTGTTTCCAGACCGGGAGTTATGGAGATTGATAATGCAGATTATGCCAATGCCTATACAAAGGGCGGCTATTTAAACCGGGAGGACTTTGGGGTTCTTGGCGCCCTGGAGGTAGATACAGATTTTAATGTAAATATTCTGACGGGCTCTGATGGCCGGATTATGGGAGGACTGGGAGGCGGTCCGGATGTGGCGGCCGGCGCACAGCTCTCTATTGTAGTTCTTCCTATCATAAGAGGACGGGTTCCCTCTGTTGTAAAAAGAGTATTAACGGTATGCGAACCGGGAGAAACCATTGCGGTTGTGATTACGGAGGCAGGAATTGCTCTGAATCCCAGACATAAAAATTATCAGGAGATAAAGGATGATTTGGCAGCAGGAGGAATTGAGACGGTTTCTATCGAAACGCTTCAGAAGACAGCGGAACGGCTGACAGGAGTTCCCAGACCGGTTGAAGTGACAGACCGGATTGTTGGAATTGTAGAATACAGAGACGGCACTGTTCTGGATGTAATAAGGGAAAAAGTTCAGCCATGGGGGGATTCGGTCAGGAAAACGCGATGAGGACTTGATTCCATAAGCGTTTTGATGTCTGAATCTGCATAGGGGCGGATGCTCCCTGGTTCCTGTCCGGTTTTGCCGGACAGGAGCCAAAGGTGCAGGGAAAGCTTTCCTGGCATTTCCCTGCAGTTTTAAAAGTCTTACAATCTTTAAAGTTTTACAATCCTGCCGTTCAGCGCCGCAACCTCCTCTTCCTGATGGGTGGTTATAAGCAAAAGCTTTCCGGCAGTTTTTTCTTTTACATAGTCAATGACAGTCTGCTTGGTATCCTCGTCCAGGCCGGTAAAGGGTTCGTCCATGATAACGGCCTGAGATGGGGATAAAAGGGCTCTTGCGATGGCTGCGCGCCGTTTCATTCCTCCGCTTAAAGTAGAAGAGGGACGGAGGATGGACTCCTCAGGAAGGAGGCGGCACAGCTCGGAATATGCGGTCTGGCGGTCAATGGCTTTCCCTGCGGCAAGCAGTACATTATCCAGGGGCGAAAAGGCCTCGCAGAGGCGGTTTTCCTGGAAGACCGCGGTGACGGGAGAGGGCATCTGCACCTGACCGCCATCAGGCGTTTCCAGCCCCAGCAGAATACGCAGAAGCGTGGTTTTTCCGGCGCCGGAGGGCGCCATCAGACAGTAGACTCCGCCGGGATCAAAGGAAAGCTCCAGTTGACTGAAAACAGAAAGCTCACCGTAGGATTTGCACAGTCCGGAAACAGATGCGGGAGCTGACGGAGAAGATTTTGAGCCGGAAGAAAGGGCATTTTCTTCGCCGGAATCTTCGTTCTGCAAAGCAGAAGCACGCCGCAGGCCGTTTTCGGGCTGATACTGTTCATTTTTCTTTTTCATCCATATAATGAGCTGCAGAAAGAACTTTTCAAATAAGGCGCTGACCAGAATAATGACAATGGTCCAGGCAAATATGTCCGGTGTGGCCAGATAGATTTTTGCCATATAAAGATTTTCTCCGATGGTATGGGAGGGAACGCCGATAACCTCAGCGGCAATTCCTGATTTCCAGCTCATTCCAAGGGCGATTTTGCAGCTGCTGATCAGGTATGGCATCAGAGCCGGCAGATAAATAAAACGAATGCGCCGGGGCAGGGAAACATGAAAGACCAGGGCCATTTCCCTGAGTTTTGGATCTGTGCTTTCCAGTCCGGCGATGGTGTTTACATAGAGAATGGGAAATACAACAAGGAAGGAAATAAACACAGACAGACCGGAAGAGCCAATCCAGATGAGGGCCAGAATAACGAAGGAGGCCACAGGAATGGATTTGGCCAGAAGCATCAGGGGTTCTAACAGCTCCTGAAGAAGACGAAAACGGAAGGCCAGGCTGCCAAAAAAGATTCCGGCGGCAAAGGCGGCGGCAAAGCCCAGGGTGATTTTGCCGAAGGAGTGGCCGATGGAGATCCAGAATTCGGCAGAGGGAAGCAAAAGAGAAAGGGAGCGGACTACGTCCGCCGGCCCTGCAAAAATAATGTCGTTCTGAATGACCATGGCTGCAAGCTGCCAGAGGGCAATCCAGAACAGAATTACAAAAATTCTGTGAGGTGATATCCGGTTTTTCATAGCTGCTCCCCTTTGGTATTACTGGATGTAATAGAACTCATCTCCAGGAAGTTTTCCGCCTACAGACTTGGCATCCTGATCAAAGAGTACCTGAAGGTATCCGCTTAAAGCAGATTTCATTTCCTCGCCGGTCAGGCAGACAATGTTGCAGTAGGGCAGAGCCTTCTGGGCAACAGGGGCCTTTTCGATGATTCCGGCTTCGGCAATCAGCTTGGAAGCTTCTTCCGGCTTTTCGTTGGCAAAGGCGGCAGAAGCGGCATGCTCTGTCAGGAAGGTGTCAATAACAGGCGGATTTTCTTTCAGGAAATCGTTGCGGACAACGGTTACTCCTGTTACCAGGCGGCTGCCGACTTCTCCCTGTACTGCCTCCCATTCCTTGGTCAGATCCAGCACAATGCTCAGCTTGTCATTCTGGGCGCAGGCTGCAGTAACAAAGGGCTGGGGCAGCAGACCGATGGCATCCGGCTGCTCCTTCAATACAGCGGCAACCTCGGTGGGTTCTGATTTGTATTCCAGAGTTACATCACTGTCACTCAGTCCGTTTTCTCTCAGCAGGTAACGGATCACATAGTCCGGGCTGGTTCCTTTTCCGGTCAGATAAAGGGTTTTTCCTTTTAAATCGGCAATGGACTGGATGGAAGAATCTGATGCAACAATGTCCAGTACGCCCAGCGTATTGATGTCAATGACGGAGATTCCGCCCTGAGTTTTATTGTAGAGAACAGAAGCTACGTTGGCGGGAAGCAGTGCAATATCCAGATCGCCGCTTACCATTTTTCCAAGAAGCTCGTCTGCTGCTGTTACCATAGTAAATTCATAATTGCACAGGGCTTCGTCCTTTTCTGCCTTGTCCATCAGCTCTACCAGTCCCATGGAGGTGGGGCCCTTTAAAGAGCCGACCCGGACAACAACATCAGTGTCTACCGGCTGGGCGGCAGAGCTTTCAGCAGCGCCTTCCCCTTCACCGGGAGTTTCTGCCTCTGTCTGGCTGTTTTCCGTTTCTTCTTCTGTAAATGCCTCAATGGTGGTTTCTGCTTCTGTGGCTGCTTCAGAGGAAGCTGCTGCAGTGGATGGGGCGGCTGTCTTGCTGCCGGAGCATCCGCTTAAAAGGGAGCCGACCATAAGTGCGGCCATTGCTGCAGACCAGGTTTTTTTCATCATAGTTATCCTCGCTTTCTGTTCGTGTATCTTTAGAAGCGTGTTGATTGGGATTCCGTCTTCTCCGTCAGAGCTGATTTGTAGATTTCAGTCTTACAGGTTAGCACGAACAAAGCCATTATAGCACAAAAGATGCTTTGTATACTATAAAAAACAAGGATTTGTGCAAAAAATCAATTGATAAAAATATGTCAATATGAGATAATAAGGGTAACTGTGACAGAAATTTGGACAGAGGGGTTTTACATATCTTTACGTTATTATTTATCATTATGGAGGGATAAGCTATGAGAGTTACAATTTGTATTGGAAGCGCATGTCACCTGAAAGGATCCAGAGAAATTATCCAGCAGCTGCAGCAGCTGGTAAAAGAACATGGAGTATCGGATAAAGTAGATTTAAACGGTGCATTCTGTACTGGAAACTGTGTGAATGGAGTTTGTGTGACCGTTGACGGAACCCTGTACTCCTTATCTCCGGAAACTACAAAGGAGTTCTTTGAAAAAGAGATTCTCGGGAGGCTGTAAATATGGCGATTATTGACTTCAAGGCCACCAAGTGCCGGCATTGCTACAAGTGTGTGCGCTACTGTGAAGTGAAAGCCATTATGGTAAAGGACGGCCGGGCGGAGATTATACCGGAAAACTGTATTTTGTGCGGCCGCTGCCTTCAGATTTGTCCTCAGTCAGCCAAGACTCTGGTCAGTGATCTGGATCTGGTAAAGGGGATGCTCCAAAGAGGAGAAAAGGTAATTGTTTCCATTGCGCCTGCTTATATGGGACTTTTAAAGTACAAGACAATCGGTCAGGTCCGGGCCGCTCTCCTGCGGCTGGGCTTTGCAGATGTGCGGGAGACCTCCGAGGGCGCTGCTCTGGTAACGGCAGAGTATGCCAGACTTCTGGAGGAGGGCACCATGGAAAACATTATTACCACCTGCTGCCCCAGTGTCAATGATCTGATTGAAAAGTATTATCCGCAGCTGACTCCATGGATGGCTCCGGTGGTATCACCGATGATTGCCCACGGCATGATGCTGAAAAAGCATCTGGGAACGGATGTTAAGGTGGTATTTTTAGGGCCCTGTATTGCCAAAAAGAAAGAGGCTCAGGATGCCCGCCACAGCGGCTATATTGATGCAGTGCTGAATTTTAACGATATGAACCGCTGGCTGGAAGAAGAGGATATTGTGATTGAAGACTGTGAGGATATGCCGTTTACGGCGATGAATCCAAGAGTAAACCGCCTGTATCCTGTATCCAGCGGTGTTCTGAATTCTGTTCTGGCAACAGAAAAGACAGTGGATCAGTACCGGAAGTTTTATGTTCACGGGGAAACCCATTGTATGGAGCTGTGTGAAAGCCTGGTGAGGGGAGAGATTAAGGGCTGCTTTATTGAGATGAATATGTGCTACGGCGGCTGTATTCAGGGTCCAACGGTGAACAACAGCCCTGTTTCCCGGTTTAAGGTGAAGCTGGATATGGAGGATGCCATTAAAAAAGAGCCGGTTCCCTGTGAGGAAACAGGACCGGTGATAGAAGCACTTTCCCTGCGGAAGGTATTTTCCGATCATTCACCGAAGGAGCCGGTTCCAACCAATGAGGAGATTCAGCAGATTCTGGCAATGACAGGAAAGCTTCATCCGGAGGATGAGTTAAACTGTGGCGCCTGCGGATATCCGACCTGCCGGGAGAAGGCGATTGCAGTATTCCAGCGGAAGGCAGAGTTAAACATGTGTATTCCGTTTATGTATGAGAAGTCGGAGTCCTTTGCCAATCTGGTTATGGAAACCTCGCCCAATGTGGTGCTCATTGTCGATGAGAATATGAAGATTATGGAATATTCTGCTGTGGGAGAGAAATATTTCGGCAAGACCCGGTCAGAGGCATTGAAAATGTATCTGTACGAGTTTATTGATCCGGTGGACTTTCAGTGGGTATTCGATACTCATCAGAATATTCACGGAAAGAAAGTCAGCTATCCTGATTTAAAACTGGATACCCTTCAGAATATTGTATACATAGAAAAGGAAAACGTGGTTCTGGCCACCTTTATTGACATTACAAAAGAGGAAGAGCAGGCTCGTCTGGATTATGAGAAAAAACTGGATACCATTGATTTGGCCCAGAAGGTTATTCATAAGCAGATGATGGTTGCCCAGGAGATCGCAGGTCTTCTTGGAGAAACCACCGCTGAGACAAAGACAACCCTGACAACGCTCTGCAGGAGTCTGTTAGAGGATGGCAGCGATAACGGAGGTAGGTAGATGGAAATTACCGTAGACGTTGCGTATAAAAGCCTGAACAAGTTTTCAGAGGTGCTCTGCGGCGATAAGGTGGAAATGCTGCAGACAGAGGATTCCAATATTCTGATTCTGGCAGACGGAATGGGAAGCGGCGTAAAGGCCAATATTCTGGCTACTCTGACTTCCAAGATTCTGGGAACCATGTTTTTAAATGGCGCGACTCTTGAGGAGTGTGTGGAAACCATTGTGCAGACTCTGCCGATTTGTCAGGTACGTCAGGTGGCTTATGCTACTTTCAGTATTCTGCAGGTGTTCCACAGCGGAGACGCCTACCTGGTGGAGTTTGATAATCCCAGCTGTATTTTTATCCGCAACGGAAAGCTGATTCCGATTCCGGAAAATATCCGGGAAGTGGAAGGAAAAAAGATCAACGAATACCGTTTTAAGGTTCAGAAGGGGGATGCCCTGATTCTGATGAGTGACGGAACCATCCATGCGGGGGTGGGGCAGCTGCTGAATTTCGGATGGCTGTGGGAGGATATTGCAGCCTATGCGGTGAAACAGTACAGTCTGACGGTTTCGGCTGTCCGGCTGGCTTCTGCCATCTGCCAGGCATGTGACGAGCTGTATCAGTACCGGCCCGGTGATGACACGACCGTAGCCTGTATGCGGATTATCAATGCAAAACCGGTTCACCTGATGACAGGTCCTGCAAGGGATCCTGCTCAGGATGAGGCAATGGTTGCAGACTTTATGAGCGGTGACGAATCCACCAGATATGTAGTCTGCGGCGGAACCAGCGCGACCATTGTGTCAAGGGTGCTGAACAGACCTCTTGACGTATCCATGGATTATGTAGACCCGGATATCCCGCCCATTGCCTATATGAAGGGAATGGATCTGGTGACGGAGGGTGTACTGACATTAAACCGGGTGATTCAGCTGCTGCGGCGTTATGCAAAAAAGGAAGCCGTCACAGAGGAATTTTTCCTGGAGCTGGATAAGCCAAACGGCGCGTCCATGATTGCAAAGATGTTGATTGAAGACTGTACCGAGCTTCATCTCTATGTGGGAAAAGCTATGAACAGTGCCTACCAGAATCCGGGCCTGCCCTTTGATTTGGGTATTCGCCAGAATCTGGTGGAGCAGCTAAAGCATGTAACAGAGGAAATGGGAAAGAAAGTTACAGTTACTTATTATTAGGAGTATATGAGGAGGAAAAATCATGGTAACAAATGACGCAACAATTTTACGCTTAAAGCACGACGTACTTTATGAGGTAGCAAAGCTGGCCTGGGAGGGCGAGCTGGAGGAGAAGCGGGAGGAGATTCCTTATCAGATGATTCCGGGACCGCAGGCTCAGTTCCGGTGCTGTATTTACAAGGAAAGAGAAATCATCCGTCAGAGAGTACGTCTGGCAGAGGGTCTGTGTCCCACCAGCGGAAAGGATACCCGCAATGTAGTTCAGGTTATCGGCGCAGCCTGTGAGGAGTGTCCCATTGCTTCCTATACCGTAACCGACAACTGCCGGAAATGTATGGGTAAGGCATGCCAGAATTCCTGTAAATTCGGCGCAATTACCATGACTGAGACAAGAGCTCACATTGATCCCAACAAATGTAAAGAGTGCGGAATGTGTGCCAATGCCTGTCCTTACAATGCAATTGCACATCTGGAGCGTCCCTGTAAGAAGGTATGTCCGGTGGATGCGATTACCTATGATGAAAACGGTATCTGCGTAATTGACGAGAAAAAATGTATCCAGTGCGGCGCCTGCATTCACAGCTGCCCCTTCGGTGCAATCGGAACAAAAACCTTTATGGTGGATGTTATCAAGATGATCAAGGCCGGAAAACGGGTAGTTGCCATGGTTGCTCCTGCAACTGAGGGACAGTTTGGCGCAGATATTACTATGGCCAGCTGGAGAACCGCTTTGAAGAAGGTTGGTTTTGCTGATATGATCGAGGTTGGTTTAGGCGGAGACCTGACAGCAGCTTTTGAAGCAATGGAGTGGAATGAAGCATACAAAGAAGGCAAGAAGCTGACCACCTCCTGCTGCCCGGCTTTTGTTAATATGATCAAGCAGCATTTCCCGCAGCTTCTGGATAATATGTCCACAACCGTATCTCCGATGTGTGCCGTATCCCGTATGCTGAAGAGAGAGAATCCGGAGACTGTTACAGTATTTATCGGACCGTGTATTGCAAAGAAGAGCGAGACTCTGGATCTGAATATTAAGGATAATGCAGACTATGCCATGACCTTTGGCGAAATCCGTGCAATGATGCGTGCAAAGGGCGTAGAGCTGGAGCCGGAGGAGAATACCTATCAGGACAGCTCTGTATTCGGAAAACGCTTCGGAAATTCCGGCGGCGTTACCAATGCAGTAGTACAGTGCTTCAAGGAAATGAATGCAGGTATTGAGCCTAACGTTATGAAGTGTAATGGCGCTGCTGAGTGTAAGAAGGCACTGCTGCTGATGAAGGTAGGCAAACTGCCTGCAGACTTTGTAGAAGGAATGGTCTGCGTAGGCGGCTGTGTAGGCGGCCCCAGCAAGCATAAAACCGAGCAGGAGGCAAAGAAGGCCCGTGATCTGTTGATTGGACAGGCAGATGGCAGAGAAGTATTTGCAAACCTGAAGGAAAAGGGTCTGGACGATCTGCATATGCACAGAGGAGAATAATGGATTCTTTTTAATAGAATAGTTTCTGAAAAATAATGGCTGCCGCCGGGGATGTCTGGTTATCCTCGGCGGCAGTTTTTATGTGGCAGAGAAGCGCGGCGAGCTATGATACAAAAATGTTCCGCGAGGATCGCCGTGCGGTGGAAGAGAAAAATAGCTGCTGGCGCAGCCGTTGCTGTGATCCAGTGCAGTAATGTGCCAAGATATATTTTTTTACATGATAGAGATAGTTGCGTTATGGTGAAAATGTGATTTATGAGTGGGGGAGCTAGGGACATAAATGCGTAGTGAGAGTATGAAACCTGCGGGGGAAGCAATGGAGTGGATTTAAACTGGACAGATTTAAACGAAGTAGATTTACGCTGAGAGAATGTAAATTGTGTGGTTAAGGAAAAGAAGTTTGCTTGAAATGCTGTGCAGGAATGAGGCGTTTGGACTGAAAATGCACAGTTTTAATCTTGGATTTTGCAGAAAACGCCAATTTGATTTGAAAATGCAAAAAGTCAGCTCGAGATTTTGCAGGATCTGCCATATTCTTTTGAAAATGCAAAAAGTCAGCTCGAGATTTTGCAGGATCTGCCATATTCTTTTGAAAATGCAAAAACTGAGGCCGATATTTTGCAGAAAACGCCAATTTGGCTTGAAAATGCAAAATCTCCTCACCCAGAGTTTGCTCGCATACAGGTTCCATGCTTTCTTCTTGAAATGAAAAACTATTTGCGTGAGTTTGTACTAAGTAATACTTTCTTGAGCATTGCGCTCTAAAATAAAAAATATGGATTAGGGATTATGGTGGAATAGTTTATTATAGGAAAGCCTCTCTAAAAATTGGATGAAGCGATAGTAAGATCACAGAGAAGTAAAAACTTGACATACCAAGAATTGTTATGGTAAAATTGGAACATACCAATTATTGTTATGTTAAATAGGAAGGAGATTGCTATGGATTTTTCTTTAACAGATTCCCCCAAAATACTGTATCTATCTACAGAAAAGGAATTACGGACTTATATGCATCCTCTTCGTCAAAAAATACTGCGGATTTTAAAACTTCATCCAGACGGAATGACAGCCAAGCAGATTGCAGACACTCTTGAGATTGCCCCATCCAGTGCCGGTCACCATTTACAGGAGCTGGAAAAAATAGGTGTTGCTGTACTTGCAAGGACTGAGAATATTCACGGATTTACAGCAAAAATTTACCAATCGGCTAATGTTGTTGTTTCATTAAGCCAGGCGAATACAGATTCTGGGGATGTTAGAGAAACTGTGATCCGCCATGGTGTAGAACAGGTATTAAATGGCTATTTTGAGACAGTACGAAAACAGGCATCGGATACTTTGAAGAATTCAGATTCTAATCAGGAGGCATTTTTTGGAGTATGGTATTTTACTCAGGAAGAGGCGGAACAGCTGGAAAACCTGATTCGGGAATATCTCTGTGCTCATAGCCATCCCAAAAAGGGAAGCATTGCATATGAGCTGGCTTTGATTGTTCATAAACCTGGTGAAGAATGAGGTGACTGAAAAGAGGGGGGCGACTGGGAACTATGAGGAGAGTGGGAAATGGAAACGCTGCTTTTTTTTCTATTGTATTGGAATCAACCGCCCGCGGTATTTTAATTCCAATTTTTAGTCTGATTTTTCTTTCCAGAGGCTTTTCCTTAGCTCAGCTTCCTGCCGGAACAGCTGTCTGTGCGGCTGCTATTCTGGTATTCGAATTGCCGGGAGGAATAATTTCTGATTCCATAGGGCGAAGAAAGGTATTTCTATATGCGCAGTGTCTCTATTTTTTGTCACTCATTATTTTGCTGTGTGAAAAAATATGGTATACTACGCTTTTTTCTATGGTTCTATATGGAGCTGCCAGAGCAATGTCCAGCGGAAGCATGGACGCATTGCTAATTGATACCTATATGCTTCATGAGGGGAAAGAATCTCTTCCTAAGATTACAGCCAGATTGTCGGCAGCGCGGGGAGGAGGACTGGCTTTAGGTGCATTGGCAGGGGGAGGAATTTATCAGCTGGGACTTGCGGAAGATTGCGGAGTAGAAGCGGCGATTGCTGCGGCAATACTTTTAACAGTATTTTCTGGAGGAACAGCTTTCTTTTTTACCAGAGAAGCTTGCTGCCCTTCTCAAACAACGAAAAAAGACAGCCTTTTTTCTGTTTTAAAATGGGAAAAACATTTAAAAATTTTATTTTTTACGATTATTTTAATAGGAGTATTTACCTCACTGATTGAAATTTACTGGCAGCCATATTTTTCTGATCTTTTAAGAAACGATTCTCTGATGTGGTTATTGGGAGGATTAAGCTTCGGCTATTTTGGAGTTGCTATTATGGGAAGCTTGGCGGCAGAGAGATTATTAAAGAAATATTTGGCAGCAGCGCTTTTTCCGAAAGCCTATTGCCTTTCCGGTATTTGTTTGCTGCTGCTGAGTGCTATAGAACATCCTGCTGTTTTTTCGGTAATATATCTCCTGCTTTATTTTTTTACAGGAGTGGGAGACACGGCTCTGTTGACTTCTCTGAACGAAAAAATTCCACCATATTTGCGGGCCACGGTTTTAAGCTGTCAGAGTTTTACGTTCCAGGTGGGAGGTATGATGGGGGCTGCGATTTCAGGGTTAAGCGTAAATAGTCTCACTATTTCTGGGCTTTGGTTTATCGGAGGATGTATTTTCACAATTAATATGGGAATTGTGTATGCGCTTCAGAAATGGAGTATGCGATGAGGAAATGACTTATCTAATCTAAACATAGAGCACTCAGAAGATCCATATAAAAGGAAGAGGGGGTTGCAAAACAGGTTTTTCACTCCAGATATGGCAGTTTGCATAACAAGCAAAATGCTATATCCAGTAGGATTACCATATTTTGCAACACCCTCTTTTCGTCTATGGCAGAAATAAAAGTTTTAGATTTCGTTTACTTTTCTTTTGATGTAGGTTGTGTGCAGCAGGTGGTGAGCCTTTTCGCTTCCCGGCTCGCCTAAGTAGGTTGCATACAGTTCCTTGATAGCCGGGTTCTCATGGGATTTCCGAATCGGATTATTCTTATCGGAATCGTAGAGTACCTGGGCGCGCAGAGCACGAATATCTACGGTGTTGCGTACATATCCAGGCTGCTGAGGCTGTCCGCCGCCATTGATACAGCCGCCGGGACATCCCATAATCTCGATAAAGTGGTATTCGGCTTCGCCGGATTTTACCTTATCAAGAAGCTTTTTCGCATTGCCAAGACCGGAAGCAACAGCAACCTTTACTTCCATGCCTGCAACCGGGTAGGTGGCTTCCTTGATGCCTTCCATACCGCGGACTTCTGTGAAGTCCAGGCTCTGAAGTTCTTCGCCGGTCAGGGTTTCTACTGCAGTACGCAGAGCTGCCTCCATAACGCCGCCGGTGGTTCCGAAGATTACGGCTGCGCCTGTGCCCAGTCCCAGAGGTGCGTCGAAGCCCTCATCCGGCAGATCGCGGAAGCGGATGCCCACCTTGCGGATCATGCGGGCCAGCTCTCTGGTTGTCAGGGAGTAGTCAACATCCGGTACTCCGTTAGCTGCTTCATCCGGGCGCTGTACTTCAAATTTCTTTGCGGTACAGGGCATGATGGAAACAGATACAATATCCTTCGGATCCAGTCCCTGCTTTTCTGCGTAGTAGGATTTGGCAATTGCGCCGAACATCTGCTGCGGAGATTTACAGGAGGACAGATTCTCAGTCATATCCGGATAATAGTGTTCACAGTATTTGATCCAGCCCGGAGAACAGGAGGTAATCAGAGGCAGCTTGCCGCCGTTCTGTACCCGATTCAGGAATTCATGGGCTTCTTCCATGATGGTTAAGTCTGCGCTGAAGTTGGTGTCAAATACTTTATCAAAACCGATTCTGCGAAGAGCGGCAGCCATCTTTCCTTCTGTATTGGTTCCGATGGGATAGCCGAATTCTTCACCCAGAGCAGCCCGGACAGCGGGAGCGGTCTGAACAATTACGTGCTTGGACGGATCTGCAATCGCTGCAAGAACTTCATCTACCTGGGATTTCTCCTGAAGCGCACCGGTAGGACAGACAGCGATACACTGTCCGCAGGATACGCAGCTGGTTTCGCCCAGTCCCATATTGAAGGCAGAGCCGACGAAAGTAGCAAAGCCTCTTTCGTTTGCGCCGATTACGCCGATATTCTGTACCTTTTCACAGACAGCGATACAGCGGCGGCACAGGATACATTTGCTGTTGTCGCGAATCATATGAACCGCGCTGTCGTCAATACAGGACGGAGTATGTTCGCCATCGTAATATCCCTCATCCTCTACGCCCAGCTCTTTTGCCATCTGCTGCAGCTCACAGTTTCCGCTGCGGACGCAGGACAGACAGCTGCGGTTATGATTGGAAAGCAGAAGCTGAAGGGTTTTTTTGCGGGATTCCAGTACCTTGGGGGTGTTGGTCCATACCTCCATACCCTCATTGATGGGGTATACACAGGCAACAACCAGACTTCTTGCTCCCTTGACCTCCACAACACACATACGGCAGGCGCCGATCTCATTGATATCCTTTAAAAAGCAGAGAGTCGGAATCTCAATGTGAGCCAGGCGGGCTGCTTCCAGGATGGTGGAGCCTTTTGGAGCACTTACTTCAATGCCGTTAATTTTAATTGTAATATTCTCCATATCCATTCTCCTCCATTACTTTTTGTAGATAGCGCCGAATTTACATTTCTCCATGCAGGCGCCGCACTTGATACACTTGTCTGTGTCAATAACATGCGGATTCCGTACAGAGCCGATGATGGCGTTGTTGGGACAGGTGCGGGCGCACAGGGTACATCCGCGGCACTTATCCGGATCAATGTGGTAGGAGAGAAGGGCTTTACATACGCCTGCCGGGCACCGTTTTTCCTTGATATGAGCTTCGTACTCATCACGGAAATAGCGCAGGGTGGAAAGCACCGGGTTGGGAGCAGTCTGTCCCAGTCCGCAGGCAGAGTTTTCTTTTACATAATAGCAAAGCTGTTCCAGCTTATCCAGATCCTCCATGGTAGCCTCACCCTTGGTGATCTTGGTCAGGATCTCAAGCATACGCTTGGTACCGATACGGCAGGGAGTACATTTGCCGCAGGATTCTTCTACGGTAAATTCCAGGAAGAACTTGGCGATATCAACCATACAGTCGGTTTCATCCATAACAATCAGTCCGCCGGAACCCATCATGGAGCCGATGGAAATCAGGTTGTCATAGTCAATGGGGATATCATAATGCTCTGCCGGGATACATCCGCCGGACGGTCCGCCGGTCTGGGCAGCCTTGAACTTCTTTCCGTTGGGAATGCCGCCGCCGATCTCTTCAATAACCTCGCGAAGGGTGGTTCCCATGGGGATCTCCACCAGACCGGTATTGTGAATCTTACCGCCCAGTGCAAATACCTTGGTTCCCTTTGACTTTTCTGTACCCATGGAGGAGAACCACTCCGGTCCGTTCAGGATAATCTGAGGAATATTGGCATAGGTTTCTACGTTATTTAAAATGGTCGGTTTTCCAAACAGACCTTTCTGAGCAGGGAACGGCGGTCTGGGTCTGGGCTCACCGCGGTTGCCCTCGATGGACATCATCAGAGCAGTCTCTTCACCGCAGACGAAAGCACCTGCACCAAGACGCAGATCAATATCAAAATCAAAGCCGGAGCCGAAAATGTCTTTTCCTAAGAGTTCCATTTCTCTTGCCTGATTAATGGCAATTCTCAGACGCTCAACAGCAATGGGGTACTCGGCACGAACGTAAATATAACCCTGATTTGCTCCGATAGCGTAGCCGGCAATAGCCATGGCTTCCAGAACAGCATGGGGATCACCTTCCAGAATGGAACGATCCATGAATGCACCCGGGTCACCCTCGTCGGCGTTACAGCAGACATATTTCTGATCAGCGTCATTCTGCTTGGCCAGCTTCCATTTGAGGCCGGTGGGGAATCCGCCGCCTCCGCGGCCGCGCAGACCGGAATCTAAGAGACACTGGATAACATCATCAGGAGTCATCTCTGTCAGAACCTTACCAAGGGCAGCATAGCCGCCGGTACCGATGTACTCTTCAATAACCTCCGGGTTGATAATACCGCAGTTTCTCAGAGCAATACGGTGCTGTTTTTTGTAGAAATCCGTATCAATCAGAGCCTTTACACCGGCGGGAGTTACAGTCTCCTGATACAGAAGACGGGTAACAACACGTCCCTTTAACAGATGCTCATGAACAATCTCCGGAATATCCTCTACTTTTACCATGGAGTAAAAGCTGGCATCCGGATAAACAATCATAATCGGGCCCAGTGCGCACAGGCCGTGACAGCCGGTCTGAACAACGGAAACCTCATTTTCCAGACCTGCTTTTTTAATCTCTTCTTTCAGGGCTTCCATAATCTGCTGGCTTCCGGAGGAAGTACATCCTGTTCCGCCGCAGACCAATACATGTGAACGATACATTGGCGCTCCTCCTTATTTGATATCTGCAGAATTCAGGGTGTAGTTTTCTACGATATGGCCGCCGATTAAGTGGCGCTCCACCACTTCTGCAGCTTTTTCTGCGGTCATTTTAATATAGGTAACCTTGGGTTTTCCAGGTTCCATAACTTCCACGATAGGCTCATACTGGCATAATCCGATGCATCCGGTCTGGGTTACGGAAACACGGTCAGTCAGACCTTTTTCCTGAACCAGATTGGACAGGGCGGTCAGAACAGGTCTTGCGCCGCTGGCAATTCCGCAGGTAGCCATTCCGACAACAACACGGGTATGGGTGTGATCCTCTGCCCGCATACTTACCTGGCTCTGCATCCGTTCACGGATGGCTCTTAATTCTTCAAGACTTTTCATGTAATCCTCCAAATCTACAGCTTCATCCCAGAGAGAGGGGAAGGGCTGTGCTGTTCTACAGGCGGTCCTCAGTACAGAGCGCCGCCGTCAGTTTCCAGTTTATTCTCTGTCAGATATTCTTTGATATATTCGGATACCTCTGGTGTGTCAAAGGGAACATCTCCCAAAATCTGCCGAAATTCCCTGGTGTCCAGGGTGAAGGCTGTGCCGTCATAGCAGTATCGGTAAAGAAAATCTGTTTCGGGGTGGTATACAATCAGCGTGTGAATGGTGCTGGTTATGTCCCCGAGGGGCATCCGGTCAATGTGGGAAAGGACGAATACGGCAGTTACCTCAGTACCCTCCCCCAGTCTGGATTCGATAGAAAAGCTTCCTCCGGTGCTTTCCGCTGCGTATTTAAAGAACGGAACGCCCAGCCCGACCTTTCGGGTGGTTCTGCTGGTAAAGAAGGGATCCGTTACCTGGGATACCTGCTCCCTGGTCATGCCGCAGCCGTTGTCCTCGATAACAATGGTCAGACGGTCGGAAACAGTATCTGCATCTACGGTGATTTCAACCAGAGAGGCTCCGGCGCGGGTGGAGTTTTCTGCCACATCCAGAATATTTAAGGAAATTTCAGGCATCATAGGCCTTATTGATATTTGGCAAGAATGCCGGGAATATCATCCGGTGTCAGACGTCCGTATACCTCATCATTAATCATCATAACGGGAGCCAGTCCACAGGCACCTACACAGCGGCAGGAATCAAGAGAAAACCGACCATCCGGGGTACATTCTCCATTAGTAATGCCAAGCAGTTCTTCCAGTTTGCTGAAAATCGCTCCGGATCCTTTTACATAGCAGGCGGTTCCGAGACAAACAGAAACCTGATATTTGCCCTTGGGCTGAAGTGCGAACTGTGCATAAAATGTGGCAACACCATAGATTTTCTCCAGCGGAATGCCGGTTTCGTCAGAAATCATGGTCTGAACTTCGATGGGAAGATAACCGTAAATATCCTGCGCCCGCTGCATAATGGGCATCAGAGCGCCTTTTGTGTCCTTCAGTTCTGCGATTGCCTCCTTTAAAGCAGCTTCCTGCTCCGGAGTACCGCTGAAGGAAACACCTTCTTTTTTGCAAGCCATGTTTATTCCTCCTATACAAAATGTCGTTGTTAAATGTAACTAATATTTTATCATAAAGATAATAAAAAAGCTACAATAAAACGGGAGAAATAAAAAGGTTTTTAGAAATCATGTTGATCATTCATATGTTCAATGGTATTCTAAAAGCATGAGTTGAGAAAAATGACCGGCTGCATGAAATGACTGGAAAAGGTGCAGCCGCATCAATAAAAAGGGAGGGCGATGCAATGACTGCAAGAGATGTACAGAAAATACTGGGAGCCAGGGTGCTGACCGGGGAAGAATTTCTGGATCGGGAGGTGCGCAGCGCCTGCGGTTCCGATATGATGAGTGATGTTCTTGCATTTTCCAAGGATCATTCCGTGCTTTTGACAGGTCTGTGCAATCCCCAGGTAATCCGGACTGCTGAGATGCTGGATATTGTCTGCCTGATTTTTGTACGGGGGAAAAAGCCGGATCAGACGATTCTTGATATGGCAAAGGAAAGGGAGCTGATTGTGATGGAAACCGGCCACAGGATGTTTTCCTCCTGCGGCATGCTGTATCAGGCAGGACTTGGCGGGGGTGCGATCTGATGAGTGATGCAATTGTGCTGAATTATACAATCCCGCCGGATGATTTTACACGGGCGGGGGAAGCCAGCAGCGATGTGAAAAGCAAATTAAAGCAGCTGGGAGTGAGTCCGGAGGCAGTCCGCAAGGTGGCGATTGCCATGTATGAGGGAGAGATCAACATGGTGATCCATGCCAAGGGCGGGGAGATTACCGTGGAAATCAGCCCGGAGAAGATCAGGATGATTCTCGATGACGTGGGCCCCGGAATTCCGGACATTGATCTGGCTATGAAGGCCGGATATTCTACTGCGCCGGACGAGGTAAGGAGTCTGGGCTTTGGCGCCGGTATGGGACTGCCTAATATGAAAAAATATACAGATGACATGAAAATAGAGACAGAGCTGGGAGTGGGAACCACCATTACTATGGAAGTAAACCTGGCATAGAGCTTTGGAGGTTGAGGAGACAGAATGGATAAATTCTATCATTCCGTCCGACTGGACGCGGACTTATGTAAGGGATGTATTAACTGTATTAAACGGTGCCCGACTCAGGCTATCCGGGTGAGGGGCGGCAAGGCGCAGATTAACAGCAAGTTCTGTATTGACTGCGGAGAATGTATCAGAGTCTGTTCTTATCATGCAAAAAAGGCGACTTATGATAAGCTGGAGACGATGAAGCAGTTTAAATATACCGTAGCGCTGCCGGCTCCTGCGCTGTACAGTCAGTTTAACAATCTGGATGATGTGAATATTGTTCTGAATGCATTGCTGATGATGGGATTTGATGATGTTTTTGAGGTAAGCGCAGCGGCGGAGCTGGTGTCGGAAGCGACCAGAACCTACCTGACTACCCATGAGGAACAGCTTCCCCTGATCAGCACGGCCTGTCCGTCTGTGGTGAGGCTGATTCGGGTCAGATTTCCCAATCTGATTCCACACCTGCTTCCTTTAAAGCCGCCGGTGGAGGTGGCAGCCATTATGGCAGTTCAGAAAGCCATGGAGCGGACGGGATTTGCCAGAGAGGATATCGGCATCTGTTTTATTTCTCCCTGCCCTTCCAAGGTGACGTATGCAAAGTCTCCTCTTGGAACAGAGAAAAGTGAGATAGACTGTGTGTTTGCCATTAAAGACGTATATCCCCAGCTTCTTTCCCATATGAAGGCAGTGGGAGACGAGGCGCTGGAGTTAAGTACTTCAGGAAAGATTGGTATCAGCTGGGGGCGGAGCGGAGGAGAGGCCGGAGGGCTTTTCACGGAAAATTATCTGGCTGCAGACGGAATTGAGAATGTGATTCGGGTGCTGGAGGATCTGGAGGATCAGAAGTTCTCCAATTTGAAATTTGTAGAGCTGAATGCATGTAACGGCGGCTGTGTCGGCGGTGTTCTTACTGTGGAAAATCCCTATGTGGCAGAGGTAAAGCTGAAGCGTCTGCGCAAGTATATGCCTGTGGCACGCAGTCACATGGAAAATGAAGAACATGCAGAAACGATTGTTCCCTGGACAACAGGCGTACAGTACGAGCCGGTATTTAATCTGGGGGACAATATTATGGAAAGCTTTGCAAGACTGAACCAGGCAGAGCGGCTGTGCAAGAAATTTCCGGGGCTGGACTGCGGCTCCTGCGGCGCACCTACCTGTAAGGCTCTTGCGGAGGATATTGTCCGGGGACAGGCCAGCGAAAATGACTGCGTGTACTATCTGAGAGAAAATCTGCACAGGCTTTCGGAGGAGGTGGCGATTCTTGCCGACGACCTTCATGCGGGAAACACAGGAGGTCAGGAGACGCTGAGAATTATGAAGGAATATATTCAGCGAATCTACAGTGAGATGTCGCGGCTGGACAATAAAGATGATAATCAGGAGGACGGCGTATGACAGTAAGACAGCTGATTGACAGCGGCAAATTTTCGGTGATTCATGAGGGCGATGAAACAGAACGGGAAATCACAGTTCCGTTTTGCTGTGATCTTCTCAGTGTGGCCATGGGACGGGCGCCTGCCGGCTGCGCGTGGGTGACTGTAATGGGGAATATGAATACGCTGGCAGTGGCAACGCTGGCAGATGTGGCCTGTGTGATTATGGGAGAGGGAGCTGCTCTGGATGAGATTGCCCTGAAAAAGGCACAGCAGCAGGAAATCACGGTTCTGGCCACAGAGCTTCCTGTATTTGATGCAGCCCTGTGGATCTGGCAGCAGCTTCATGATTAATCTCAGCTATGATTTACATATTCATTCCTGCCTTTCCCCATGCGGGGATGATGATATGACACCGGGCAATATTGCAGGCATGGCATCGATTAAGGGACTGGATGTGATTGCAGTGACGGATCACAACAGCTGCCGCAACTGTCCGGCAGTAATGAAATTTGCACAGGAATATGGTGTGCTGGCAATTCCGGGAATGGAGATTAACACTTCGGAGGAGGTTCATGCGGTATGCCTGTTTCCGACTCTGGAGGCGGCCCTGAATTTTGACGGATATGTATATGAGAGGCTGATGAAGTTTCCTAACAGGAAGGAGATTTTCGGAAAGCAGCAGATCTGCAATGAGGAGGATATTTGTGTGGCAGAAGAGCCGAATCTGCTCATTAACAGTACGGATATTTCCTTTGACAGACTCTGGGAACTGACCGGGGATTTTGGAGGCGTTATGTTTCCGGCTCATGTGGAAAAATCTGCCAACAGCCTGATTGCCAATCTGGGCTTTGTACCGCCGGACAGCCGGTTTAAAACAGCTGAGCTGAAGGATTTGAAACAGCTGCACAGGGTAAGGCGGGACAATCCTTATCTGGAGGGATGCCGGATTATCAGCAATTCCGATGCCCACTATCTGGAGCATATTCAGGAGCCGGAGAGAACGATACCGGTGAGGGAAAAATCCATTGAGGCAGTGCTGGATTATCTGCGTGGACGGTAAATGAGAAAGCGGTTCAGGACGGCTTTTCCGAACAGGAGGATGCCGTCCTGAGCTTTGTGCAAAAAGGGAGGGAAAGGGGGACTTCCGGGACTTGTTTTTGACAACCGTATCATGTATACTGAGGGCATAACAGATAGAAATTCAGGAGGTCAGAATATGAAAAATCTGAGATTTATTTCCGCAGTTGCGGCAGCCTGCGCCCTGTTTGCTTCCCAGCCGGCACTGGCAGCAGAAATGCCCTTTGATACATACGGATCAGCAGTGATTACAGCAGGCCAGGGTGCAGCGCAGGGAGGCGGCGCAGAGGCACCGGGCCAGGGAACGGAAACGGTTCATTTTTATGGACCGGGAGGCCAGGCTGGAGGAGCCGGCGAAACTACAGGAACGGTTGAAAATGTACAGGCTCCGGCGCCGGAGAGTTCCGGTTCTGCCTCTTCCCCGGTGATTACAGCAGGGGGAACAGAAAATCAGGAACCGGTTTTGCAGGCTTCTCAGGAACCGGCGGCAGGAACAGAGCAGGGCGGAGCAGAAAGTCCGGCAGGAGTTCCTTCCGGGGAGCTGTTTCCGGCTGATCAGAGTACGGCACAGGCAGAGACAGCAGGAGCTGAGCAGGCGGCTTCTTCCGGCCGCGTGGTTGATCCGTCAAAACCCATGGTAGCCCTGACCTTTGATGACGGTCCTCAGCCTTCTGTAGGAAACAGAATTATGGACTGTCTGGCCCAGTACGGGGGAAAGGCAACCTTCTTTCTGGTAGGCGAACGGGTTGGCTCCTACGCATCCGAAGTACAGAGAATGGTGGCAGAAGGACATGAGGTGGCCAATCATTCCATGAACCACAAGTATTTCCAGAAGCTGGGACCGGCCCAGATTCAGGCCCAGGTCAGCCAGGCAAACGATGCCATTGAGGCAGCCTGCGGAGTTCGTCCGAAGCTGATGAGACTTCCCGGCGGCAATGTAAACAATACGGTAAAAGCCAATGTCAATATGCCTATGATTCAGTGGAACATTGATACCCTGGACTGGAAAACGAAAAATGCAGACAAGACGGTTCAGGCTGTTTTAAGCAAGGTAAAGGACGGAGATATTGTACTGATGCATGAGCTTTACAGCCAGAGCGGCGATGCTGCAGTCCGTATGATTCCGGAGCTTGTAAACCGGGGATTCCAGCTGGTGACAGTCAGTGAGATGGCTGCTACCAAGGGAAAAACCCTTGAGCCCGGAAAACTGTATTCCAGTATGCCGTAAAAAGAAAAGGGGCTGTAAAAACTTCCCCTGACAGAAAAATCGCCCGGACCGTAAGGTCTGAGCGATTTTTTGTTTCGATAACGATACTGCTGTTTATTTCTCTTCCAGAGGTTTAATATCCATATCCTTTGGCAGCACCAGGCTGAGGATGATGGAAACTACAAATACAACAGCTACTACATTGGCAGAAAATACAGACTGCACCAGCTGCGGGAAGATACTCCAGATACCGCTCTCACTGGCTGTGGTAAATCCGATACCGATTGCCAGGGAAAGAGAGATAATGGTAACGTTGCGCTGTGAAAAGCCGCATTTTGCAATCATCTGTACACCGGAGGTAAGGATAGAACCAAACATCATAATGGTACATCCGCCCAGAACACATTCCGGCAGAGATGCGAAAAAGTTTCCTACAGGAGGAAGCAGACCGGCAAGGATCATGCAGGCAGCACCTGTCATAATGGTAAAGCGGTTGACAACATGAGTCATGGCTACCAGACCTACGTTCTGAGAGAAGGAGGTAACCGGCGGACAGCCAAACAGTCCGGAAATAGCAGAAGCATATCCGTCACAGGCAAGGGAGCCGGAGATTTCCTTTCCGGTAATTTCCCGGTTTAAACCGCCGGATACCAGAGCAGAGGTATCACCGATGGTTTCTGCTGCAGATACCAGGAAGATAATGCAGGCAGAAAGAATGGCACCCGGATGGAATTCCGGAGTAAAGGGAAGCAGGTGGGGCAGAGAAATCAGACCGCCTGACATAATCAGACTTAAATCTACCTTTCCTGCAAAAATGGAAATCACATAGCCGACAACAAGTCCTGCCAGAACAGAAAGCTGTTTTAAGTAGCCTTTTGCAAAAATGTTCCACAGCAGGCAGGTAACCAGTGTGATGGTACCGATAGCCAGGTTTTCAACAGAACCGAAATCCTCAGCATAGCCGCCGCCGAAGGAGCGGGCGCCTACAGTAAACAGGGAAAAACCGATGGCTGTTACAACAGAGGCTGCAACAACGGGGGTAATAATTTTTCTCCAGTATTTTGCAAGAAGTCCCAGGGTTCCTTCAAAAAGACCTCCGACCAGAACTGCGCCGATTACTGCCGGATATCCGTAGTTGGCGGCTACAGTACAAAGCACGGTTACGAAGGTAAAGCTGACACCCATAACAACAGGGAGCTTTGAGCCGATGCGCCAGATGGGGTAAAGCTGAATCAGAGTGGCAATACCGGCTACAAACATGGCATTCTGAAGGAGAATGGCAACCTGAGCCTGGGAAAGTGCCGGCTGGGCAGCGCCGGCAATAATGGTAATAGGAGCAAGGTTAGAAACAAACATGGCCAGGATGTGCTGCAGGCCAAAGGGGATCGCCTTTCCGATGGGGACGCGTCCTTCCAGTCGATAAATATTATTAATGCTGCAGTCTGCGCTGGCGTTTGCAGGTTTTCCCATGATGCAATCCTCCTTTAATCGGTAGCTTCTTCTTTATGAGTTGTCCGATAGACTTCCTCCACGATCCGTTCCATGGCATTTAAAATATTTTCATATCCGGTACAGCGGCACAGGTGTCCGGAAATCAGCTTTTTCAGCTCTTCCCGGTTATATTTTTTGCCGGTTCCGACAATTTCAACAGCACTCATAATCAGGCCCGGAGTACAGAAACCGCACTGAACGGCAGCTTCTTCGATAAAGGCCTTCTGAATAGGAGAAAGCTCTCCGTTAGGACCCTTCAGGCCCTCTACAGTCATAACGCTCTTTCCATCAGCCCAGAGGGTCAGATAAATACAGCTGTCAATCGCTTCTCCATTTACCAGTACGGTACAGGCTCCGCATTCACCAACCTCACAGCCTTTTTTTACGGAAGTCAGTCCCAGGCGGTTGCGGAGGGTATCCAGAAGGGATTCCCGCTCGTCAACAGCCAGTTCTGTTTCCTTTCCATTTACTTTCATATGTACAATTTTAAGCATTGACGGCACCTCCTGCTTTTTTTACTGCTTCACATAAAGCACGTTTTGCCAGCTCTTCTACAAGCTGAAGACGGAATTCCTTGGATGCTCTCCAGGAAGTACGGGGATTTACTTCTTCCAGAGCATTCTTACCAAAGGCAAGAACAGCATCGGCATCGGTTGTTTCGCATCCCTTTAATCCTTCCTCAGCCTTTCTGCAGCGGAGAGGAGTGGGACCGGCTACTCCGTAGCCCAGGCGCACATCCTCGATGCGCTTTTTATCCTCACTGAGTTTTACACGGACAGCACAGCCAAGTGTTGCGATCTCCATGGCTTTCCGTTTTCCGTATTTCACATAATGTCCGGTCCAGCCTTCAAAGTTTTCTTTCTTTACAAGAAAGCCGGTGCATACCTCACAGCGATCGCGAACCGTTCTTCCCGGACCGGTGTAGAATTCACAGACAGGAACTGCGCGTTTTCCGGCAGGTCCTTCCAGTAAAACCTCTGCCTCCAGAGTCCACATGGTAGAAGCAGAATCAGCGGAAGTAGCGCCGTTGCAGATATTACCGCCGATGGTACCGGTATTGCGGATCTGAGGTCCTCCTACCATGTCAACAGCATCTCCCAGCATGGGAATGTATTTCTGGATCAGCGGATCATTGGTAATATGGGAAAATGCAGTTCCCGCTCCAATCCAGAGATCTCCGTTTTCTAACAGTTTTACACCTTTTAATTCCTGGAGGTTGTGGATAGACACCAGGGATCTCCCTGCATCTTTGCCTTCTCTGACGCGGATCAGCACGTCCGTTCCGCCGCTGATAATTTCTGCGTCCGGATCCATTTCCAGGGCTCTGATGGCATCAGCCACATCCTTTGCCTCGTAAAATGATTTTATATCAAACATAACGTTCTCCTTATATCAGACCTTTTTCTTTGAATTTTTCAATGAGCCGCTGTGCGGTCATCGGGGTTACATTCATATGTACGCCGGTTGCATTTAATAAAGCATTCCGGATAGCCGGAGCAACCGGGATAGCCGGCGGCTCACCCAGGGATTTGTTTCCGAAGGGACCGGTAGGATCTTCAAGCTGAATGAAGGAAACATTCAGATCCGGAGTATCCATGGCTGTAGGAATCTTATAGTCGAGCAGGTTGTTGTTCAGCGGACGTCCTGTTTTTTCATCTACCAGAAGTTCCTCAGACAGTCCGTAGCCAAGTCCCATACTCATGCCGCCGTGTACCTGAGCTCTGGCAGTTGCCGGGTTAATCAGAATACCGGAATCATGAACATTGATAATATCCTTTACTGTAACCAGTCCCAGGGGCATATCAACTTCAATCTCTACGAAGCAGCAGCCGGAGGAGAAGGTGTTGTCCTTACAGTGGTTGGTTACCTCTGCAGTCAGATGGATGGAGCGATCCAGGGAATAGAATGCAGTGTCAGCAACGACAGCCACATCAAAGAGAACCGGATCTCCGCCATTTACAACAATCTGGCTGTTTTCAATATCAAGCATATCCTCAGTGATTTCCTCTTCCGGATTCAGTCCCAGGACAGCTCTGACTTTTGCAGCAGCGTCCTTTACAGTATCAGCATAAACAGTTTTTGACATATCGGATACATCATGGTTCAGCATATAAGCTGCATATTCCAGGATTTTGTGCCGCAGTTCCTCACCGCATTTTTTGCAGGCCATACCGGATACATAGGTCTGGCGGGAAGCATAGGCGCCGGTATCAAAGGGAGTGATATCCGTATCCTGTGTGGATACAATATAAACCTTATCAAAGGAGATTCCTGTGGTCTGGGATGCCATCTGGGAGAAGACGGTATCTGCACCCTGTCCGATTTCCGTAGCGCCCATGCAGACCTGCATAGAGCCGTCCTGGTTTAATACCATGCGGACAGAAGCGGTTTCCAGGGAAATGGGATGAACGCCTGTTTTGTAGCAGAAAATTGACATACCGACACCTTTTCGTACAGGACCGGTCTGGTTTTTGTAAGCGCTCCATTTTTCATCCCAGTGGATATGTTTGCGTCCCTCTTCAATACATTTTTTCAATCCGTAGGAATGGAAGGTAATTCCGTTGGACGGATCCACAAATCCATCTTCCATACAGTTTTTCAGGCGGAACTCGCAGGGATCCATGCCGATGGCATCTGCCAGATCATCGGTCAGACACTCTGCAAACCAGGCTGCCTGCGGGATTCCGTAGGCTCTCATAGCGCCCGCTGTAGGAGAGGAGGTATAGACTGTCCAGCAGTCTACTTCAGTACCCAGCTGATCCCGGTACAGATCCTTGAATACATTTCCGCAGTTAGCGCAGATAGCGTGACCGTGGGATGCATAGGCTCCGTTGTTGGCATAGGCATCCAGCTGGCGGGCCAGAAGTTTTCCGTCCTTTGTTACAACGCCGCGGCATTTGCCCTTAATGGCATGACGGGTACGGGTGCCGGAAATGGTTTCTTCACGGCTGATTTCCAGTCTTACAGGACGTCCGCCTACAGAAATGGAAAGGAAGGCGTTTAACGGCTCATAGAGCACATCCTGCTTGTTGCCGAAGCCGCCGCCGATATAAGGCTTAATGATGCGGACCTTTCCGACAGGAAGGCCGAGAGCCTGAGCGGTACAGCGCCGTACAATATGAGGAATCTGGGTTGAGCTGACAATGGTAACCTTTCCGTTGGTGTCCACATAGGCCCAGGAAACCGGCAGCTCAATATGACAGTGAGAAATACGCGGGGTATCATATTCTTCTTCCAGAGCTACAATATTTTCCCTTCCATACTGTTCTCTGGCTTTTTCCAGTCCTTCTTCATAGGTAAAATCAGGATTGCCCATGGTCATATGAGAATGAACAATCACATTGTCCTTGCGGACATCCGGGTGAAGCGGAGTTGCATTTTCAGCCATGGCTGCTTCTACGGTAACGATGGGCTCGTACTCTTCGTATTCAACCTTAATCAGCCGTGCAGCTCTTGATGCAGCAACCTCATCCTCTGCGATAACTGCTGCAATGTCATCTCCGTAAAGCCGGACTCTCTGATTTAAAATCTTACGGTCACAGATATCCTGATGCTTTGTTTCTACGCTCCAGGGATGACCGGCAGTAGGAAACTGGCAGTCAGGAACGTCAAAACAGGTGACGATTTTTACGACTCCCGGTACTTTATAGGCTTCTTCTAAATCGAAGCTTTTTACCAGGCCGTTGGCGATAGTAGAATGAACAACTTTTCCGTGGAGAATGTCTCTCGGCTCCAGATCGGCAGTATACTTGGCCTCACCGGTGACCTTGCCATAAGCATCCACTCGTTTTACTTGCTGACCTATCATATTCATGCTTTTTGATGCCTCCTTACTTTTTTGAACCAATATTTTTTCGTTCAGATTTGTGATGGGAAAACTCAGAGAATCACCTTTAAGGGAAAAAAAGAGCTGACTACATAAGATATGTAGTCAACTCTTTCGGTAGTTGGTAGAGACTCTGGGCCAATCCCCAGGATATACATATTGGTGACAAAAAATATTTAATTTTCATTTGATAAATTGATTATATCGTAAAAAAAGTGTTAAGTCTATGGCATAACTGTGAAAAAAATCACGTTTAAATTAGTGAAAGTGCATAAAAAACATTGTGAAAAACCTAAAAAATTTTTTGATTATTCTTAGGGCAAGATGTTCTTGCTCATTTTCCCTGAAACAGGTAAAATAGAAGTCAGACTGCACTATAAATATAGAAGAGAGAAAGAGGAGGGAGTCTTTATGACAACCGCATCTGTGAAATTAAAAAAAGGTGAGGGCCGCAGCTTAAAGGCTGGCGGAGCATGGATTTATGATAACGAAATTGCAGAAATCAGGGGCGATTATGAAAACGGAGACATGGTTTTCGTAGAGGATTTTGACGGATATCCCATGGGACAGGGCTTTATCAACACCCGTTCCAAAATCACTGTCCGCATGATGACAAGAAAACCGGATACAGAGGTCAATGAAGACTTTATTGAAATGCGTGTCCGCAATGCCTGGGAATACAGAAAGTCAGTGACCGATACATCCAGCTGCCGTCTGATTTTCGGGGAGGCGGATTTTCTGCCGGGAATTGTGGTTGACAAATTCAGCGATGTTCTGGTGGTGGAGTCTCTGGCCCTTGGCATTGACCGGTGGAAGCCGGTGATTCTGGAGAAACTGAAAAAGGTGCTGGCAGAGGACGGAATTGCGATTCGTGGAATTTATGAGCGCAGTGATGCCAAGGTGCGGCAGCAGGAGGGCATGGAGCGGTATAAGGGCTTTGTAGGAGAGCCCTTTGACACAAAGGTGGAGATTGTGGAAAATGGTGTCCGGTATCTGGTGGATGTGCAGGACGGTCAGAAAACAGGATTTTTCCTGGATCAGAAGTACAACCGTCTGGCGGTTCAGAAGCTTTGCAAAGGGAAAAAGGTGCTGGACTGCTTTACTCATACAGGCTCCTTTGCCTTAAATGCAGGAATTGCCGGGGCCGAGTCCGTACTGGGAGTAGACGCATCCCAGCTGGGCGTGGAGCAGGCGAGAGAGAATGCGGAATTAAACGGGCTTTCCGAACGCGTATCCTTTGTCTGCGCAGATGTGTTTGATCTGCTTCCGGAGCTGGAACAGAAGGGGGAGAAGTACGATGTGGTGATCCTGGATCCTCCGGCGTTTACCAAATCCCGCAGTTCTGTAAAAAATGCAGTAAAGGGATACCGGGAGATCAATATCAGAGGTCTGAAGTTGGTAAAAGACGGAGGTTATCTGGCAACCTGTTCCTGTTCCCATTTTATGGATCCGGAGTTGTTTACAAAAACCATCCGGGAGGCGGCAGCAGGAGCCCACAAACGGCTGAGACAGGTGGAATACCGTACACAGGCAGCGGATCATCCGATTTTATGGACAGGCGGAGAACAGGCATCCTATTATCTGAAGTTTTACATTTTCCAGGTCTGCGATGAGAAGTAAAACAGGCCGTATCCTGACCCGGGAACCCGGAAAGGGAGAACACAGGAGACAGACCGGGGCAGATGGAAAAGGAAGGACTGACGGAAAGAAATAAAAGACCGCGCAGGACAGAAAAATCAGAGAGGAAAACAAAAGGGCAGGGGAGGAAACAGGATGGCAGAACAGGAAAAGGGCCTGAATGCAAAGTACAAGCTGGCGGCCTCCATTAAGGAGTGCATGAAAACAACACCGGTGGATCGGATTACGGTAAAGGATATTGTAGAAGGCTGCGGCCTGACCCGTCAGACCTTTTACCGGAATTTCAAGGATAAGTATGATTTGATCAACTGGTATTTTGACAAGCTGGTGCTTCAGTCCTTTGAACAGATCGGGGTGGGGCATACAGTAGGAGAAAGCCTGACCCAGAAATTTGAGTTTATCCGCAGTGAGAAGGCCTTTTTTACAGAGGCATTCCGCTCCGATGACTATAATTCTGTAAAGGAACATGATTTTACCCTGATTCTTCAGTTTTATATGAGTCTGATTGCCAGAAAAACCAGCCGGCCTTTAAGCGAGGAGCTGGAATTTCTGCTGGAAATGTACTGCAGGGGCTCTGTCTATATGACAGAAAAGTGGGTGCTGGGAGGAATGAAGGATTCTCCGGCGCAGATGTCCTATAAGCTGGTGGAGGCAATGCCTCCTAAGCTGGAAAAGGTGTTTTCGGAGCTGGGACTGCTGTAAGGAATTGTGCTTAGTTCATAATAATGTTTGTGAAGAACTACCAAAAATAAGAAAAAAGTGACAAAGCCCCTGTTTTGTCACTTTCTTTTTTTTCTTTACATTGTTAAAATAATGACAGAACATGAAGCAATCAGAAGCAGCTTCAGAAAGAATCTGCTCTGATCCATATCCCAAAGGAGGATTTTTATTATGGCGAACAGAATCGTTTTAAATGAGACATCTTATCATGGCGCAGGTGCCATTAAAGAAATTCCGGCAGAGGTAAAAACAAGAGGCTTTGCAAAGGCATTTGTATGTTCTGATCCGGATTTAATTAAATTTGGTGTAACCAAGAAGGTAACAGACGTTCTGGATGAGGCAGGACTGGCATATGAGATCTACTCTGATATTAAGCCCAATCCCACCATTGAAAATGTACAGACCGGTGTTGCAGCATTTAAGGCATCCGGCGCAGATTATATTATTGCAATCGGCGGCGGTTCTTCCATGGATACGGCAAAGGCTGTGGGCATTATTATTACCAATCCGGAATTTGCAGATGTAAGAAGCTTAGAGGGTGTTGCTCCCACAAAGAAGCCCTGTGTTCCGATTATTGCAGTTCCCACTACCGCAGGAACAGCTGCAGAGGTTACGATTAACTACGTTATTACTGATGTAGAGAAAAAGAGAAAATTCGTCTGTGTAGATACTCACGACATTCCTGTTATTGCTGTTATTGATCCGGATATGATGGCATCAATGCCGAAGGGCCTGACTGCAGCAACCGGTATGGATGCTCTGACCCACGCAATTGAGGGATATATCACCAAGGGTGCATGGGAAATGACCGATATGTTCCATCTGAAAGCAATCGAGATTATTTCCAAATCTCTGCGGGGCGCAGTAGAAAATACACCGGAGGGTCGTGAGGGAATGGCTCTGGGCCAGTATGTAGCCGGCATGGGCTTCTCCAACGTTGGTCTTGGAATCGTACACTCCATGGCACATTCTCTGGGCGCTGTTTATGATACTCCTCACGGTGTGGCAAACGCAATTCTGCTTCCCACCATTATGGAGTACAATGCACCCTGCACCGGCGACAAGTACAAATACATTGCAAAAGCCATGGGCGTTGAGGGCGCAGAAAACATGACACAGGAGGAGTACCGCAAGGCAGCTGTTGACGCAGTGAAGAAGCTGTCTGCTGACGTAGGCATTCCTGCTGACTTAAAGGCAATTGTGAAAGAAGAGGATCTGGACTTCTTATCCGAGTCTGCATTTGCAGATGCATGCCGTCCCGGCAACCCGAGAGATACCTCTGTAGAAGAGATTAAGGAGCTTTACAAGTCCCTGATGTAAAATAGTCCGGATATCCGAAAACATTTTTAACAAAATATAAGCTGAATTTTCCTGGGGATTTTACAGAATAACAAAAAATTATTCTGTAAAATCCCCTTTTTGACATTATGTTCAGAAAATAAAAATAGAAATTGTGGGATTGTCCATTGAATAAAACCGGTAGATCGTATAAAATAATTTTGATGGTAGAAAAATTGTAACTGTTCAGGGCGGGGCATCTTCTTGTCCGGCAAAGCCGGACAAGAAGCATCGGAGATTCCTCCGATGTGAGATCTGGCAGGAAAATCCCTTTACAAGCGAGCTTTACAGGAATTTTCCTGCCAGATCTCCCGCCGTCTTAAATAGTTACGAAAAATTATACGCAGGCTGATGCATTTTCTGGCCGGAAGGAAGGTATTTATGGAACACAAGAATCCTCTGTGGACGAATGTTACAAGCACAAAGAAGTTTATTACTATTGGTGAAATTATGCTGCGTCTGACACCGCCCAACTATGAGAAGATCCGTTTGGCCACAAATTTTGAGGCGAGCTACGGCGGAAGTGAGGCAAATATTGCCATGGCCCTGGCCAATCTGGGAGTGGACAGCACCTTTTTCAGTGTAGTTCCCAACAACAGCCTGGGAAAAAGTGCAGTTCGCTGGCTTCGCTCCAGTGATGTACACTGTACTCCCATGATTCTGACAGGACCGAAGGAGACTCCGACTCAGCGTCTGGGAACCTATTATCTGGAAACAGGATATGGAATCCGCCCCAGCAAGGTGATTTATGACAGAAAGCACAGTGCAATGGCCGAGTATGATTTCAGCAATCTGGATGTGGAGAAGCTGCTGGACGGTTATGACTGGCTGCATTTAAGCGGAATTACACCGGCTTTGTCAGAGAACTGCAGCGAACTGATTCTGAGATGTCTGAGAGTTGCAAAGGAAAAGGGACTGACAGTCAGCTTTGACGGAAACTTCAGAAGTCTTCTGTGGACCTGGGAGGAGGCCAGAGATTTCTGTACGAAGTGTCTGCCTTATATTGACGTGCTTTTGGGAATCGAGCCGTATCATCTGTGGAAGGATGAGGAGGATCACAGCAAGGGAGACTGGAAGGACGGCGTGCCCTTACAGCCCAGCTATGAGCAGCAGGATGAGATTTTCCAGCGTTTTATTGAGCGTTACCCCAATCTTCAGTGCATTGCCCGCCATGTCCGCTATGCCCACAGCGGAAGTGAAAACAGCCTGAAGGCATTTATGTGGTATGAGGGTCATACCTTTGAGAGTAAGCTGTTTACCTTTAATATTCTGGATCGGGTCGGCGGCGGAGATGCCTTTGCCAGCGGTCTGATCTACGCAATGGTTCATGGATACAAGGCAATGGATATGATTAATTTTGCTGTAGCCAGCAGTGCGATTAAGCATACGATTCACGGAGATGCCAATATCACGGATGACGTAAATTCCATTAAGAATCTGATGAACATGAACTACGACATTAAGCGGTAATTTTACAAAAATAAAATCCGGCAGAGCTTTTCATTTTCGAAAAGTTCTGCCGGATTTTTAAATAAAGAAAAACGATCCCTTCGTTTTACCGTCTGCAGTGTCTGCCATTACCGCTGCCGGAACGCTGGCCTCTGTGGTGTCCGCTGCCGGAGGCCTGATCCCGGTTGGGGCAGGACGGCCGTTCTTCGCTGTCGCTGCCTGAATAAGCCGGGCAGTCCTGGCGGTGATCACAGATGCCGTCTTCATCCTCATCAAGATAGGAACAGTTTTCTCCACACAGATGAGCTTCCTGGCAGACAGGGTATTGTCTGCAGGCCTGGCGGCCATGAGCCAGGGCAGGGACTGCAAAAGTCAGTGCCAGTGCACAGGCAAGTACACTGATGGATAATGCTTTTTTCATAGTATCTCTCCCTTCTGGTGATAAAAGAAGCGTACAATAGACGGAGCAGAATTGCAAGCGGAATCAGAGAGAAAATCGTGAAAAATCTGTGAAAAAAAGAGATCGAACAGGCAGCTGAAAATATGGTATAATGAGCCTTGCAGAAAATACAGAAAAGGACATAGAAAAAATGACAGATCATTATTCAGATATGGAACTGATTCAGAAAGTGAAAGAAAAAATTGCCTCGGCTGACAAGGTTTTGATCGGCCTGGGGGAAGAATGGAAGAGGGGAAAAAGCGATGACAGGGAGCTTCTGTCAGCTTATGACAGCCTTTATGAACTAATCAAGGATAAGGATTACTTTATTGTGACCATGGCAGTGGACGGAATGATTTTTGAAACGGCTCTGGGAAGCCGGATGGACGGGGCTGTGTCTTCCGATCCGGAACCGGAAGAGAACTTTTCCTGTCCTTCGGCAGATGATGAGACCATGGCTTTGATGGATCGCCTTTTTCCGCCAAAGGAGCAGAAGCGCCCGGAGCAGGATACCCGGTTTCAGCGGATTGTGGCGCCCTGCGGCAATGAAAACTGGCGTCAGTGTTCGAACGGATGTACAAAGGATATCTGGGAACCGGGAGAAATACCGGATGACATCTGCCCTCACTGCGGAGCGCCCCTGACGGGAAATACGATTCAGGCAGACCCTTATATCGAAGAAGGATATCTGCCCCAGTGGGGAAAATATACCCAGTGGCTGACAAAAACCCTGAACAGAGAGCTTGTGATTCTGGAGCTGGGATGCGGATTTGAAAACCCGGGAGTGATTCGTTTTCCTTTTGAAAAAACATGCTTTTTTAACCGGAAATCATTTTTCTGCCGGGTACACAGAACTTTTCCCCAGGCAGCGGCAGAGCTGGGAGAGCGGGCTGTGGGGGTGAAGGCCTTTTCTCCGGAATGGATCCGGAATTTTGTTGTGAAATAAAGGAGAGTATGATAAACTGTTGACATCAAACGGGCCAAAGAGACAAGGGGAGACAATATGACAGCGATTATTGATTACGATGCAGGAAATTTAAGAAGTGTGGAAAAGGCGCTGCAGGCTCTGGGGGAGGAGACTGTGATCACCAGGGACAGAGACAGGATTCTGGCGGCAGACCGGGTGATTCTTCCGGGTGTAGGAGCTTTTGGCGGTGCAATGGAAAAGCTTCAGCAGTACGGACTTGACGGGATTATCCGTCAGGTGGTTCAGAAGGGGACGCCCCTTCTGGGAATCTGCCTGGGACTTCAGCTGTTGTTTGAAGAAAGCGAGGAGAGCCGGGGTGTCCCGGGCCTGGGAATTTTAAAAGGGAAGATCCGCAGAATTCCGGATACGCCGGGACTTAAGATTCCGCATATGGGATGGAATTCTCTGACGATTCGTCCCGGAACCAGACTGTTTTCCGGTCTGGGAGAGGAGCCCTATGTGTATTTTGTACATTCCTATTATCTGGAGGCTGCGGATCCGGAGATTGTAGCGGCCCGCACAGATTACGGTGTTGAGATTCATGCGGCAGTAGAAAAGGACAATGTATTTGCCTGCCAGTTCCATCCGGAAAAGAGCAGTGATACAGGACTTCAGATTCTGAAAAATTTTATCAGCCTTTGACGGATAAGGAAGAGAGGAAGGGCATATGTTTACGAAAAGGATTATTCCCTGCCTGGATGTTCATGGCGGGAGAGTGGTTAAGGGAGTCAATTTTGTGAATTTGCGGGATGCAGGAGATCCGGTGGAGATTGCGGCGGCCTATGACAGAGCCGGTGCAGATGAGCTGGTGTTTCTGGATATCACGGCCTCTTCGGATGCCAGGGAAACGGTAGTGGATATGGTGCGCCGGGTGGCCCAGACCGTATTTATCCCGTTTACCGTAGGCGGAGGAATCCGCACAGTGGAGGATTTCAGGCGGCTGCTGAGAGAGGGAGCTGACAAGATTTCCATTAATTCCTCTGCTATTAATACTCCGGAGCTGATATCAGATGCGGCAGATAAGTTCGGCCGCCAGTGTGTGGTGGTGGCGATTGATGCCAGAAGACGGGAGGACGGATCCGGATGGAATGTGTATAAAAACGGAGGAAGAATCGATACGGGACTGGATGCGGTGGAATGGGCCATGAAAGCCGACCGTATGGGCGCGGGAGAGATTCTTTTAACCAGCATGGACTGTGACGGAACAAAGGCGGGATATGACAATGAGCTGACGGCTTTGATTGCCGGCAATGTTTCCGTTCCTGTGATTGCCTCCGGAGGAGCAGGAACAAAGGAGCATTTTTACGATGCACTTACAGCAGGCGGCGCAGATGCGGCTCTGGCGGCTTCTTTGTTTCACTACAAGGAGCTGGAGATTCGGGATTTGAAGTCGTACCTTCGGGAACGGGGAATCCCGGTGCGCCTGTAGGGGAATTTATTTACAATCGATAAGCAGTAAAGGAGAATGAAAAATGGGAGCCATTGCAAATGACTGGCTGGAGCCCTTGAGCGTGGAATTCAGGAAGCCATATTACAAAAAACTGTATGATACTGTGAAGAGGGAATATGAGACAAGGCAGATTTTTCCTGATGCCAATGATATTTTTAATGCCTTTGAGTTCACCCCTCTTTCTCAGGTAAAGGTGGTGATTCTGGGACAGGATCCCTACCACAATGTGGGGCAGGCTCACGGGCTCTGCTTTTCTGTAAAGCCTGATGTGGAGATTCCGCCGTCACTGGTGAATATTTATCAGGAGCTTCACGACGATCTGGGATGCTATATACCGGACAATGGATATCTGGTAAAATGGGCAAAGCAGGGAGTAATGCTTTTGAATACGGTTCTTACCGTGCGGGCTCATGCAGCCAATTCCCACAGGGGAATCGGCTGGGAGGAATTTACCGATGCGGCAATCCGGATTTTAAATGACCAGGATCGCCCGATGGTATTTATCCTGTGGGGACGGCCGGCCCAGACAAAGAAGGTGATGCTGACGAATCCCGGACATCTGATTCTGGAGGCGCCCCATCCCAGTCCCCTGTCTGCCTACCGGGGATTTTTCGGAAGCAGGCCATTTTCCCAGACCAATGCATATCTGGAGAAAAACGGACTGACGCCGATTGACTGGCAGATTGAAAACAGAAAAGGAGAATAACTCATGGATTTTATTGAGATTTTAAAGGTTCTTGTGCTGGGAATCGTGGAGGGCTTTACGGAATGGCTTCCCATCAGCAGCACCGGACACATGATTCTTGTGGATGAGATTATCCAGCTTCATGTCACGGAAGAATTTATGAAAATGTTTCGCGTTGTGATTCAGCTGGGAGCCATTCTGGCAGTTGTGGTTTTGTATTTCCACAGGCTGAATCCCTTTGACAGAGGGAAAACCCAGGGACAGAAAATGGCCACAGTTCATCTCTGGATTAAGATTGCAGTAGCCTGTCTTCCGGCAGCAGTGTTCGGACTTTTGCTGGATGACTGGCTGGATGCCCATTTGTATAATGCCTATGTGGTAGCAGCCATGCTGGTGCTGTACGGAGTTTTGTTTATTGTATTGGAAAACAGAAACCAGTACATAGAATTTCCCATTCAGAGAACCGCCCAGCTCAGTTACCAGACTGCTCTTTATATCGGACTGTTTCAGGTGCTTTCACTGATTCCGGGAACCTCACGTTCCGGAGCAACGATTCTCGGCGCCATGATTCTGGGCTGTTCCCGTGGTGTGGCAGCAGAGTTTTCCTTTTTCCTGGGAATTCCTGTGATGTTTGGCGCAAGCCTTCTGAAAATGCTGAAATTCGGTTTTGATTTCACAGGAGTCGAGATATTCTATCTGATTTTCGGTATGGTGGTAGCATTTCTTGTATCTGTTTATTCCATTAAGTTTTTGATGGGATATATCAGGAGAAACAACTTCAAGCTTTTCGGATATTACCGCATTGTTCTTGGTGTGATTGTTCTGGCATATTTTACGGCCGTGGGATTGATGAAATAATAACTGGAAAACGCGACACCCGGAAACCGGGTAACTGACAGAGAGGACAGCTGATGAAAATAAAAAAGCCACAGCCGCGGGAAAGACAGTTTCTGCTTCTGGCCCTTGTTCCGGCATATTTTATTCTGGTGGGATTCTGTATGCAGCCTCCAGGTGAAATTCTGCAGGGAATTATTACGATTATCCGGGAGCCGGATTTTCTGATTACAGATTATTTTATTATTGGAGGCGTGGGAGCGGCCTTTGTCAATGCCGGCATCCTGACGTTAGTAAGTATTGGAATTGTATATGGGCTGGGGATGGAATTTGACGGACATACCATCACCTCTGCCTGTCTGATGTTCGGATTTTCTCTGTTCGGAAAAAATCTTCTGAATATCTGGGCGATTATGCTGGGTGTATTTCTTTATGCCCGGTATCACAGAACCTCAGTGTCCCGTTATATTTATATCGGATATTACGGGACCAGTCTTTCTCCGATTATTACGCAGGTCATGCAGATGTGGGAGCTGCCGGTTCCGGTGAGAATGGTGCTCTGTATTCTTACCGGTACGGTAATCGGTTTTGTGCTTCCTCCCCTGTGTACCCATGTTCACTATTCCCACAAGGGATATTCGCTTTACAATGTGGGCTTTGCGGGAGGCATTATTGCCACGGTTATTGTGTCCATGTTTAAATCCTTCGGCATTACCATTGAGTCCAGACTGCTCTGGTCGGAAGGGAATAACGGCCTGTTTCTGACCCTGCTTTCCGTCCTTTTTGGAGGAATGATCCTTTACGGCGTTCTTGCAGAAAGAGGGGAGGCTGTGCGGGGATACCGGAATATTTTAAAATGCTACGGCCTGGGAGGTACAGACTATTACAAGACAGAGGGCGGAAGCGCCACTCTGATCAATATGGGTGTCAATGGTCTGGCATCTATGTTTATTCTGGTTGCTTTAGGCGGTGAGCTGAACGGTCCGACCATCGGAAGCATTTTTACAGTAGTAGGCTTCAGCGCCACGGGAAAGCATCTGAGAAATATTCTTCCGGTTATGGTGGGGGTGTGCCTTGCCAGCGTGGCAAAAAACTGGTCGATTACCGATCCGTCTGCACAGCTGGCCCTTCTTCTTTCTACAACACTGGCGCCTATTGCCGGAGAATTCGGCATTCTTGCAGGAGTTCTCGCAGGTTTCCTCCACTCTTCCGTAGCGCTGAATGTGGGAATCGTTTACGGGGGAATGAATCTGTATAACAACGGATTTGCAGGGGGAATTGTGGCAATTTTCCTGGTTCCTGTTATTCAGTCCGTAATGGACCGGAGAGCACGGGCGAGAGGCGGACTGTCCCTGTAGGAGAACTGTCCCTGTTTTTTTGAAAATTATTGTTTGCTTTTTGAAGAAGAGAATCCGGATTCCGGCTGATCGTTTATCATTTCTGTTTGATAAGATCTCCCGGGAGCGGATTCTTTTTCTGATTTCACGAAATTTCTCCAATAATAGTTTTTAAAGGCAGAAAAGGTTGTCTTTTTAGAGCAAATAATGATAAAATATAGTGGAAAAAGAAACAAAGAATGACAACAGGGCGGGATGCGTATGAAAAACAAAGAAAAAAGAAAATATATTTTTATTTTTCTGGTTATCGTAGGAATCACAGTGTTTATCGGTTATACTTTGTCAAAATTTGATCGTGATATCCAGGAGCGTGTATATTATAAACAGGTAGAGAACATGCGTGAGATTTCCATGCAGGGAAGCGCGGTTGTGGAGAAGCAGCTGGGAGGACTTGTGAATACGCTGTACGGTTTTGCAGAATATTTGCGGGAGGAAGATATTTGTGATGACACGAATATATACCGGCTGAAGAATTTTTTGGACAAAAGGAAGATTGGATTTCAGAGAATCGGGATTGCAGATGCTGATGGAAACGCACATCTTACAAACGGAGAACATCTGAACATCAGTGATCGGGCATATTTTCAGACCTGTATGAAGGAAAAACGTGCAGCAACGGAGATTCGGCAATCATCTCTCAACAATCAGCAGATCTGTATTGTGGCAGTTCCGATTCTGACGGAAAGTGAAGAATTTATCGGAGTGATCTACGGTGTTACGGAGCTTTCCATGTTCCGCATCTATGAAGATACGATTATGGAAGGTAAAAATCAGTATATCCAGATTATCGATATGGAAGGAAACTACATCCGGAAACAGGTTTCCAGTCTGATTGGTAAAAAAGATAATATTTTTGAGGGAATCAGCGGTATTGAGGGAGAACAGGATGCGGAGATTATCCGAAAGAAGATTCAGGCGGGGGAGCAGGTCTATACGGAGGTCAGCGACGGGACTTCCCATGAGATTCTGTATTTTACTCCTTTGAAATTAACGGACTGGTGTATCGTTACGGTTCTGGATTACTCGGCAGTGTCGGATTTTGCTGAGTATATTCTGGAAAATGATGTATATGAGGTGATGGTGAAGGTGGTTCTCGTCATTGCGCTTCTGTTTCTTTTGATTATATATTATTCCTGGCAGGATCGGAAGAGAATCCAGAAATTCAATGAGAAACTGATGTTTGATGAGAAAGTGGTGCAGATAGCGGCAGAAAAATCAGGATTTGCCATTATCAGCTATGAGATCAAATCAAAACAGATGCGGTTTATTGCAAATACCATGCTGAACTGGGAGTTTCCGAGAGAGATCAACAATGCACCGCAGGAGCTTATGAAATATCTTCCGGATGATGAAGAGGTGCGGGAGCAGATCAGGGGAATCTTTGCAAGTCTGGAACAGAACGGTGCGAAGAAGGAATTCCTGATTACATTGATGCAGGATGATAAAAAGGTGTATCTGTGGCTTCAGATTATTACACTGGAAGGAAAAAACGGAGAGATCCGGAAATGTGTCGGCGTATTGGAGGATGTTACGGAAGAAGAGGAGCTCCGGGAAAAGGCGGATAAAGATCCCCTGACAGGGCTGTATAACAGAAGCAGTGCGATTGAGAAGATTGAGGACTGCCTGAAGAATGAGGAAATCTATCCGGGAAGCGTTCATGCCTATATGATCATGGATATTGATAATTTCAAGACGCTGAATGATACACTGGGACATCAGGTGGGAGATAAGGCGCTTCAGGATGTAGCAGGTATTTTAACGTATCATTTCAGACAATATGATATCGTGTGCCGTCTGGGGGGAGATGAATTTCTTGTGTTCCTGAAAAATATTCCGGAGGAAGTGCTCGATCGGAATATGGACAGCCTTTTGAGAAAATTAGTGCTGACGTATGAAGCAGGCGGAAAATCTGTGCAGATTACGGTTTCCGCAGGGATTGTGGTTGTGCCGGATTCATCCATGGATTTTTGTGAAATGTACCGGAGAGCAGATGAAGCGCTTTATCGTGTAAAGCATGAGAAGAAAAACAGCTTTAAGATATACGGACGATAAGGCGGGGGTATATCGGGACGGGGGAGGAACGGGTAAATGAATTTAGACGAAGAACTGAAGATCTATATGCAGACAGTACAGTGTCTGGATGAAAGTACGGATGATTATTTATATGTGTATGATCTGGCCAATGATCAGCTTTATTTTGCAGACAAGATTCGTGAAAAATATGATCTGCCTTTGGGAAAGGAGGGAATTTCCCTTCCTGAGTGGGCAAAGATCGTGTACCCGAAGGATCTGGAGCAATTGGAGCAAAATATCAGGGATATTAAAAATCAGGTCATCGACAATCATGATATGGAATACAGGATTGTGGATAAGAAGGGGAATAAAGTATGGATTTCCTGCCGGGGAACGGTTGTAAAGGATAAGGAAAGCCAGCCTGCATTTTTAATGGGGAGCATTTCGGAATTGGCAATGGCCCGTAAGGTGGATAATCTTACGGGCTTGTGGAATTATGAAAAATTTATGGAGAACATGGGGAAAAGTTTAAGGGAAACTCAGGGATATCTCATGTTGTTCGGAATTGATAATTTTAAAAATATCAACGTAAAGAACGGAAGAACCTTTGGAAATCAGCTTTTAAAAACGATTGTGAATATTCTGGAGGAGAATTCCGATCGGTTTATCAAGCTGTACCGTCTGGACGGGGATCGGTTTGCGGTAGATTTTCCGTGGAAAACAAGAGCAGATGTAACAGCATTTTATCGGATATTAAAAAAGGAGCTGGAGAAATACTGCACGATTTCAGCAGGTGTTGTGGATTACTATTCCGATGACGGAGAGGACAGCAGCATCATTTATCAATATGCGGAAAATGCACTGGACCGGGCGAAAAAAGAGGGAAAGGATAAAATCATTTTTTTCTCCTTTGAAGATTATCAGAAAAGTCTGGAACAGATTCAGTTTCAGGATGAACTGAAGACGGCAGTAAAGGAGGATTTTCTCGGGTTTTATCTTTGCTACCAGCCGCAGATCAAAGGGGAGGATTTCTCCACCTATGGAGCAGAAGCATTGCTTCGATACGAATCGCCGTGGCGGGGAAGTGTAAGCCCCATGGAGTTTATTCCTTTTCTGGAGCAGAACGGCCTGATCTGCAAGGTCGGGGAATGGGGGCTTCGGACAGCAGTTGAAAAAAGGCTACCGCAATCCCACTGGCTTTAGACGGTGGGTTAAGGTAGCTA
>ERZ791881.147-NODE-147-length-79702-cov-27.097631_pt1 | contig 79702 bp, 73 predicted proteins | sample MGYA00510161_ERZ791881 | MGnify/ENA primary metagenome ERZ791881 (study PRJEB30046, sample SAMN00792073) | human gut metagenome | study: EMG produced TPA metagenomics assembly of the A metagenome-wide association study of gut microbiota in type 2...
TGCCCTTTGGAAACTGGAACGAGTGTCCCGACACGCCGGAGCTGATGGCGGTGGCGAAATACTGGTTTGAACAGCATGGAGCGGTCCCTGCCGCTATGACCCATGACGAGCTGGAGTTCCTGCTCCCGGTCCCCGTTTCCAAGGAGAAGGCCATGGAATTGGCCGCGGAGCAGTATGGGTTCTGCCCAGACATTGTGGATCAGGAGCAAGATGACCCGACGGTGGGCAATTTAGCAGATGTTCTGTGGCAGTCCACTGTCTGGTACTTCTGGTGGGATTGAGTAACATCACGGGAGGAGAAAGGCATGAACAAATCAAATCAACATAGCTTGCCCCAGTCGTTAGAAGTGGCCATCGCACTATGGGAGCAACACCTGAATGAATTTGCCGTTCTCCTCTCGGATGCCATCCCTTCCTTAAAGAACACAGACTGGATTATAGAGAAAAAGCGAGTGTTTGTTTGTGGCTCAGATGGTTCCAAGAAAAGAAGGCGAACCGCAAGCGGGCCCTCTTACCATTCTGGCGTTTCGCTGAACCGCTCTGATACAGAACAGATCTGGAATCACTTTCAGGCGTTTGCGGGAGCCATTGGCCTGGATGAGGTGGAGCGGATTCCTGCCAATGAGCAGGAACTGGGACGGTATGATTTCCGAGCGTCCAACAGCCAGACAGCGGATAGTTTCACTTGCCTGATCTATCTGCCGGGCGAGTGGAATCAGGCTGGGGTCCATATCTCTGTATTTATCGGGCCGAGATACCGGGATGCGGATTTGCATGAGACATAAGGAGCACCTATGATGAGAATATGGAGGGGGCACAATGAACTTTAGCGAAGCAATGCAAATGCTTGGAACCAAGTTGCAAGGAAAGTACGGGCATTTAGGATTCAAGTATAAAAAATCCGACAAAACACTTACGAGGCACAGTAAAAATTTCACCTATATGATTGCGTTTTCCTCATTTGGCGGGAACACAAAGGATAGCATAAGCATAGAGGTTTGCTATATAATCAACACCCGTCCATACGACCCTTATGGTTATGCCAAACCAGACACCAACACACAACCACTGTTTTACAGTTTAAGAGACAATGAAATATATCTTGATATAGGAAATGAAGAAAAAATTGACAATACCTTTGAGATTGTTTGTCAGTGGATGGATAAAATACTGATTCCAAAAATGAATGAGCTTTGTGCTACCGAGTAATGTGGAAGTGATGGCGGAGAAAGAGCGTGGACACCTATGAACACAGAATCATTGACAGCAAAGCTCCTGGACCTGGTCGAAGGCCGGGAAACACCAGAAAGTTGGCGGAACTGGTGGGACGAGCATGAGCCGGAACTGGAAACCCTGCTGAGTCGGGGCGAATTTCTGAAGCTAAAGCCCTGCCGGCATGGTTTCCAGTGGGTCCCGGTGTTTGGCAGCCAAAAGGGAGCCATCGCCATTCTGGAAAAGAGCGGCACAGCATTTGAGGCCAGCAATCTCTACCAGGAGCGGTATCTGGCGGAGCTGGATGCGTTCTGCAAGAAGCAGAAGCGAGTGCAGCGGGAAAAGCAAAAGGAATTCAAGGCCAGCCACCCAGAACTATTTGGCCGATACCCCAAGTTCTCCAAGGCGTTGGCAAAGGTGCTGGACCCCTCTGATGAGATCAAGCCCGCCACCACGGAGGAGCAAATCGGGAATCAAGAAAGCGTGATGGACTTCACGCTCCCGGCCCAGGTGCGGGAGTTTTTCCTGCTGACCGCAGGCATCAATGTATTCACAGGCGTAATCGTTGAACTCTCTGGAACATTTAATTTGACCATCCACGGAGAGCGGTATTGCGTGCTGGGCGAGTTCTGGAAAGAAGCGGACGGCGACCAGCTCCTGCTCCGCCCCGGAGAGGAAACCATCTGGTACTACGCCCATGAGCAGGACAAGGTAAAGCGCCTCTGCAATGATATGACAGAACTGCTGGAGAAGAAATTGGCGAGGTATCTCAATGAACACTGAAAATATATTCGGGAGGAACTGCCATGTCACAGATTGCGTCCTTTTATCTGATAAAAAATAACCGGCGGCAGGAACTGTCCAACGGCGACTGCTCCGGTGCGGTCTATATGGCCATCTGGGACTGGTGTGAGAGCGTGCTGGATATGGATGTCCGTTTTCCTGCTCCCCAGACCGAGGACACCCTGGACTGCGCTCTGCTGGAGGGAGAGCTGGCGTCTAAACTGCTGGCAGCTCTGCGGGAGCAGGACCTCCCGGAGCTGGCCGCTGAAATTGCCCCAGACTGGGACCTGCCCACCGAGGCGGTGCAAAGCGGACTGGAAACGCTGCGCTCCCATCTGGAACTGGTGCAGGACGACGCTGCCCTGCTGTATGAAATGATATAGACAAAAAAGGAGTGAAACTTATGGGACTTGACATTTACGCCGGGACGCTGACCCGGTACTATTCTCACAACTGGAAAACTGTTGTTCAGCAGTGGGCGGAGGAAAACGGATACACCTTTAACCGGATCACCCCGGATGGAGAACCCGCCGACAACGAGGAGGAGCTGTCCCCGGCTGAGATCCAGGCGGCAGTGGAGGACTGGCGGGATCAGATCTTAGCCGCCATTTCCCAGCCGAACCAACCGCCCTACACTCCATGGCCGGAGGACAACGAGCGGCCCTATTACACCGATAAGCCGGATTGGGATGCCTTTGGCGCTATGCTGCTGGTGGCCGCCTGTCATACATACGAGGAACCGGTGCCTCTCACCGTGGAGAAGGACTGGGACTTCGGGGAGCATCCCCTGATTGCCCGCCTTGCATCGGACGAGGAGCGGGTGTGGTCCCTGCTTCGGGGCGCGACTTGGTGGCTTCCCCTCACCGACAGCTTTCTATTCCAAGGCCCTCTGCCCACCGATGATCAAACGATGATCGCCACTTTGGGCGGTCTGCGAAAGGAACTGGAGAAGCTGAACCAGCTGGCATGGCAGGCCGATGAGGACACCATCCTTGGCTGGGCCGACACTGAAGGATACCCGGTAGACGGAACCATAGACTCAGATGGACAGTACAGCAAGGCAGACATCCCAGAACACACCCAATATGACACCCAATCCTTGGCCAAGTTTGCCTTCTCCGTGTTCTGGCGGGCCATGCGGTTTGCCGAGGAACAGCAGGTGCCTATCCTGCTTGACTATTAAAGAGAATTCGTCAGGGGGTGGAGACCGTGGAACAAAAACGGCCGGCAGATATAATTCAGGAACTTCTGGACTACCTGTGGAACGGCCTGGGCCTGGAGGAAAAGGGCTGGAAGCGTCTGAAAAAGGGCGACTTCAAAAAGAAAATGAAAAACGGGCTGACCTATCAGATCTGGTTTGACCGGAGCCGCTACAACTACATAGACTACGAAATCGGCCATGGAAATGTGGAGGTGGGCTTCAGCTGTATCATAAAGCAGGGAGATGACTACCTCTACTCTTTCAGAATTGAACCCACAACAGGCGGTTCATTCTTTCGGATGCTGACAGAGGACCTGCGGCTGAACACCGGGCTGCTGGACACCTTTCTGCCCCTGGTCAAAGCCAACTACCTCGACTTCATCGACCGCTTCGAGGCAGACCCCGTGGAGGCATTACAGCCGGTCTGCGCCCCCTTCACCGAGGCGGAGGACTACAGCTGGTTCATCTATGTGCGGGAGCAGATGGTGGAACGGTACGGAACGGCGGAGCAGATGGAGGAGTACCGCCGTCAGGCGGAATTGCGCGGAACGCCTGGACACAAGGCAAAGAACTGGATGGGTTCGATGTTGTTCCACCTCTCCCACGCCAATGATGTGGATCAAGCCTGGGCCTCAAGCCGCACCAGAGAGGAACTGGACCAGGTGGTGGAACCCTTTGTGCAGGCCAAGCGGCAGACAGGACAGTGGACACAGGAGGATGAGGCGGGCTATCAGCTCTACCGGCAGGAAACAGATCCGAAGAAGCGCACCTTTCGGGTATGGTATCTCATCGCCAACCCCCGCGGCCTGCCGAAAGAGTTTGTCCAGAAAGAGCTGGAGTTTCGGTGGAAACTGTTCCCAGAAAAGAAGGAGGAAACCAAATGAGCAATAAAGCTTTCCAGCAAAATCTGGACGACAAAAAAGGCCCCCAGCCCGGAGGTCCCTATCTCATTCAGATGCTGTTCAAAGAGCCGGTAGAAATGCCGGATAAAGAAAAAATGACTGCCATAATGGAGAAGCACATCGGATCAACAGAGTGCTTCTGTTATGATAAGAAAATGGCCGGCTTTGCCGCCCTGGATCATGTCGCGGAATTTCAGGACGGCAAGTGCCCGGTACAGCTGATGGTGATGAAATGCGACAAGTTCAAGGGCAAAGGCTTTGATGCCTTTCTGATGAGCCAGATGTGGGACTGCCAGGAGGACCGTGACCGGATCTTCCGGGAGTGCAAATATCAGGTGGTGGCCACCGATATGCTGACTGCGGCGCTTTCAGCGCTGGAGCGTGCCAACCTGGATGCCGACTTTCTGGAGGCTCTGGCAGAGCTGTACCCCACCTGTGAGGCGTTCTATTTCCAGAACTGCGGCAAGCTGTTTCTGGCGGAGGATGTGCGCTCCCATCAGATTGAGGGGCCGGATCGGTTCATCCGCTTTGGCGTCAATGTCCGCTTCTTCAACATTGAGGGCACCGAGGATATGCTCATCGACACGGTGGGCATGAGCACCCTGTTCCTGCCCGACCTCCAGTACCACTTCCACGACATGGACCCCAACTGGGTGGTAAACCACGCCTACAATGTGGCATCGTACATATTGGAGCATGATAACCCCATTCAGGATGGGGAAACCATAGACGGCGTGGCGGATGGCCAGATGTGCCGGGAGATCCAGTGGAAGTGCCAGTATGAGGACGCCCTGATCCAGCCGCCCAGAGGGGTGCTGGACATCCACATGGGGAACCATGCCTCTGGAGGACGCTGAATGAACGGCGTTGTGCTCCTGGCAGGCGGACTTCTGCTTGTGGCGGTGATCAAGCTGATTATAGATCGAAATTGGATCGGCCTGCTTCTGGTCTTTGGGGCCGGACACCATACAAAATAGGCCATTTTAAGAATCGAGGAGGTGAAGTATGCAGAATTCAACAAATATGCGGATACTGGAATTACTCCGGTTTCTCTATGAGCGGACCGATGAAAACCATCCCGCCACAGTATCTGACATCATTGCCCATCTGAATGGAAAAGGAATTCAGGCAGTGCGGCAGACTGTTTACGCAGATACCAATGCGCTGATCGATGCAGGGATTGATATTGTGGTGGTCAAGAGTACCCAAAACCAATATTTTATGGGAAGCCGTCTGTTTGAGTATCCAGAACTGAAAATGCTGACAGACGCAGTAGCATCCTCGAAGATCATTTCTGCCAAGAAATCCGAGGAGCTGGTGCAGAAATTATGCCGTTTAGCCGGCACATATCAGGCAGAGCAGCTTCAAAAATTTGCTGCTTTATCCAGCCGTGTCAAACCGCATAATGAAAAGGTTTACTATATCATTGATAATATCCAAACAGCAATTGGAAACCATCAGCAAATTCGGTTCCAATACTATGAATATACTCAGGAAAAAAAGAAAATCTTGAAGCATGATGGATATTATTATGTCGTAAATCCTTATGCGCTTGAATGGAAAAATGACCACTATTATCTGATTGGATTTTCTCTGAAGCATCAGAAAATTGCTCACTTCCGTGTAGATCGTCTAACAAGCATAGAAAATCTTGAAACTTGCTTTATGCCGATAGAGGGATTTGATGTAGCCTCCTATACAAATAAAATGGTTGATATGTTTACATCGGAGTCATCGAAGGAAGTAACCCTTCTATGTGAAAACGAATTGATGAGAGTAATCATAGATCATTATGGAGAAGATGCCCCTGTTGAGAGATATGATGACGCGCACTTCACAGCAAAAATTGAAGTGAACCCCAGTGGAACTTTTTATGGCTGGATATTCAAATTTAAGGGAAAAATAAAAATTCTATCCCCAAAAGAGTGCATTATAGAAATGCAGCAAATCGCTCAGGAATTTATATAGCGCAAAAGAGGTGTTATTGATTTTTAACACCTCTTTTTAAATGAAATTTTTATCCTTGAAGTGAACAGATGTTCGATATACAATATAAGCAAGATGTTCGCAGTTCGTCGAACAAATGAGAGGTGAATGCTGTGGGCAATATAACTTTTGGATCATTTATAGCCGAGAAACGCAAGGCGCACAAATTCAATTTACGCGATACAGCCAAGCATTTGAATATTGCTTACGGCTATCTGTGTGATATTGAACAAAGCCGCCGTCCTGCACCCAATGGAGATTTTGTGGAACGCATCTCCGCCTTTCTGAATTTGGATAAATCAGAACATGAGTTGCTTTTGGATCTGGCTGCAAAATCACGCAATACAGTATCTGCTGATTTGCCAGACTATATCATGGAAAAAGATATTGTTCGGGCAGCCTTGCGTGTGGCAAAAGAAGTAGACGCTACCGATGAAGAATGGCAGACATTTATGAAAATGCTAAAGGAGCGTAAACGATAGGGGGGATAGCTTTGTCAATTCCACAAATCCGTACAGAAGCAATCGAGGCGGTAGGGCGAAAAATCCTGATGGAATATGATCCCTCTCTGCTATCCGGGCAACCATGTTCTGTGCCAATCGAAACCATTATCGAGACAAAGTTTGATCTAATCCTGGAGTTTCATACACTAAGAAAAAACCCCAAGATATTAGGGGAAACAATTTTCGATGACGGTGCCGTTGTTTTATATGATCAGATACAGAGACAGTATCGAATGATTGCAGTAAGAGCTGGTACAATCTTAATTGATGAACGGCTTTGTGATCCATCAAAATTAGGGCGGCTCCGTTTTACCTGTGCCCATGAGCTGGCTCATTGGGTACTACATAAGAAGTTATACTCCGGTACTGGAGATGTTGCTGCTTATAACGGAAATGTTTCTTCCGACGAAAGTCATGGCATAATTGAGCATCAGGCGGATACCCTGGCCTCTGCTCTGCTGATGCCTTTACCGCAGATCAAAAAATGTTTTTACCGGCTTAGAATAGGCCGGACAGATGAACAGCTCATTGCTGAAATGGCAAATATTTTTGAGGTTTCCAAGCAAGCAATGCAGATTCGTCTAAAATCCAGAAACCTGATATAACCAAATGGGGGAATAGAGAGAGGCACTGCCCTCTCTCACGCTCCTCTGCTATGCTATTTTGTACCTAATATGTTCGCAATATTGCGAACAAGGAGGGATGTTCTATGAGAAAAGAAAGCACAACAATCCAAAAATGTAACAGCAGGCTAACAGCTTTGGGGCTTAACAGCGACGCTGCGTTTCATAGAAGTAAGCTGATTCTAAAGATTTACCGTGATGTAGTCTGGGTTCTGAGTGAGCGGGCAGAAGAATTACAAGAAACCGCTTGGATTATGGGAGAACAAGATATAGAGTCTGGCCTCTGCTATCTTGAAAATTTTGCACCAGATATTGAACTGCAAGCCTTTGAAGAAAAAGTTTGCTGCCTTGTTCAAAATCAAATGCTGGTCAATATTATTGACCGTGCACTCCTTCGTCTGAAACGGTATCCGGATCGAGGAGAACTTTACTATGAAATTTTGACTAAGCAATTCATCTATCGGTTCAACAGCACAGAGAAAGAATTGCTGGAAGAACTAAATATAGAGCGCAGTGTCTTTTATGACCGAAAACGAGAAGCCATCTATTTATTTTCTGTTTGCTTGTTTGGATATTCTATTCCAGAAGTCCTGGAGGAGCTGCCCCGACTAAATTCCGACTAAATCCCGACAAGTCCCCGACCTAATCCCTACTCCCTTCCGACTTCCGACCTGCTATACTTGTTATAGTGGCAGGAATGCGCTAAATTGAATACTTTTCTACATAAGGCCCGGCATTAACCGGGCTTTTTTCATTCCTGCTGCAATATGGCGGCAGGAACATGGCTGGAGGTGAAAACACTTCCGGCCTTTTTCTTTGCCCGGTATTAGGAGGCCGGTATGCGCTGGGAGGCGTACATAGCAAAATATCCATGACACCGTTCAAATTCGCTGACTACCAAGAATTTGAACGGAGGAAAGGATATGACGAGAGTATTCATTTGGAAAAATAACAGCCCACAGGAATGGGAGGAAATCAGTTTTTCAGCGTTCAGTAAGGCACGCCGCAATGGTTGCTTTACTGGGCGCTTTTTTGTTGAAACAGTCAAAATGTTCCGTGATGAAGATGACCGCATTATCATGGAATGTTCTCGCAAAGATTTTGAAAAATACCAACAGGAGGACCGCCACAGCCGCTATCTCCAGGAACATGAGAAAAGTCGCTCTATATTCCCGGCTTCTCATGTGGGAGATCGTGACGGCACAGAGGAAGGTTATCAGGATACAGATTTGTTTGTGGATGAATCTGTTGATACTGCGGAACAAGCTATTCAGAATTTACTTCTTGAGGATTTACACCAAGCTCTATTGAAACTGAGTCCAGCAGAACGAGATTTTATATTGTCCTATTATGAAATGAAAATACCAAATGCAACTTGTTTAGCCCAACGATATGGTATTACTCGGCAAGCCGCAGATAAGCGATTGAAAAAAATTGAAGAAAAAATAAAAAAGTTGGTTGCGATTTTCTAAAAAAGTGGCAGTAGCAAGTGAGAGGGAAATCCTTTCACTTGCACCTTGACAACCTCATATACGAATCATTAAGTTTGATCCTCTTTGGGCGTAATAGCCGCTACATCAGCGGTATATTTTCTGAGAGCTGCCACTCGCATAACAGGCCAACCCATTTTTGCTGTATAGATGAGTTTTCGGTTTATCAGAAATATATCAGGCTGGAATACATCGGATGGCATCCGGTCATGGCATAACAAGGAGGAAAGCTCTCTTACAGCCATAGTCCGAGCGTGATAATAACCGTCGCAGGCCATGGGTAAGACCAAACGAAGTGGAGGTGAAACTCCTGAGAAGCAGGCCAGCCACCTGCGGCTTAATGATTACCCAAATCCCTGGGGTGTCGTGGACAAGTAAGGGATAAAACAGGCGCTAAATTGAAGGAGACTCTGTAATTTGCAGAGCCTCCTTCTTACATAATCAAATCTCAAAACATAGGAGGATGAACATGAAAGAAGATTGGATTTATAAGCGTGGGGATTTATATTATGCCAATTTGAACCCTTATTTTGGATCAGAGCAAGGCGGCACCCGTCCTGTCCTGGTTCTTCAAAACAATGTGGGGAATTTTTTCTGCCCCACTTTGATCGTAGCTCCACTCACCAGTAAATGGATTAAGAAAAAGGAGCTGCCCACACACTATGCACTGGAGAGCGTTCCAGAGCTTGGACTGAAATCTGTTGTTCTGCTGGAGCAAATTAAAACGATTGATAAAAGGCGTGTTTTATCGTACATTGGGCGCGTATCTCGCGAAGAAATGAGAGCGATTGATGATGCTCTGCAAGTTAGTTTAGATATTCATATTCCGGAGGAAATGGAGGCTCCGTAAGGCCACTTACCGGATAAAGGAGGCGTTTTTATGTTTGAAGCAAGAATTGCGGAATTGAACCGCTTTAATGAACAAAATCCTGTCAGCTATGACAAAAGAACCTATACGGTCGATGAGATTCAGGACATTCTGGGTATCAGTCGTCCCACAGCATATAATCTGGTAAAACAGGGTGTATTCCACAGCGTCAGAGTCGGCGGTCATATCCGCATTTCCAAAAAGAGCTTTGATGACTGGCTGGATCACGCAGATGAATGATTTGTCAAGGATGCCGATCTCCAAATCGACATCCTTAACTTTTTTTCTGCTTTCTCTTACAATGAGGCCATAGCAAGAAAAACTTTATAGAGGAGGCAAAAGCCATGCAAAAACAAAGAGTAAAGACCAGTATGTCTGTACCAGAGATGGGCAAAATGCTTGGGCTTGGTAAAGTAGAATCCTACTGGTTGGTTAAAAAGAACTATTTCAAAACAATTCAAGTGGCCGGACGAATGAGAGTTATGCTGGATAGCTTTGAAGATTGGTATGCCGGCCAGTTCCACTATAAAAAAGTGGATGGTACACCGCCCGGAGAGAAATGGAGGCATACTACGATGTCAGTTCCGGAAATGGCGGATCTTTTGGGGCTGAAATCTGGCACAGCTTATGACCTTGTTAAAAGGGGCTATTTTGAGACGACCTTGATTGATCGAAGAATTCGTATCATTACCAGCAGTTTTGAAGCCTGGTATCAAAAGCAAACTCATTATGTGAAAATCTCAGAAAGGAGCAATGAAAATGGCATCTATCGTGAAGCGTAAAAGCAAATATTCTGTGGTGTATGATTACACAGATGAAAACGGAAAACGCAGACAGCGTTGGGAAACCTTCAGCACAAATGCAGAAGCAAAAAAACGAAAAAAGCAAATTGAGTATGAGCAGGACTCTGGAACCTTCTTTATTCCTACGGCAAAGACCCTGAACGATCTGCTCGATGAATATATGTCCATCTATGGTGTAAATACCTGGGCAATGTCAACATATGAAAGCCGCCGTGGTCTGGCGAGAAACTACATAACTCCTATTATCGGAGATATGTTACTATCCGACATCACTCCAAGGATGATGGATAAGTATTACCGTGATCTGCTCTCTGTGAAAACGGTAAGCGTCAACAACCGCAAACCCACAAGCGAATATCTGACCCCGCATACAGTAAGAGAAATTCACAAGCTACTTCGCAGTGCCTTTAATCAGGCGGTGCGTTGGGAACTAATCAGCCGTAACCCTGTCCTGAATGCGACACTTCCCAAAGAAGAACATAAAGAACGGGATATATGGACTGCCGAAACGCTGAGCAAGGCTATGGAAGTCTGTGATGATCCTATCCTCTCCCTTGCCTTAAATCTGGCGTTCTCCTGCTCTTTACGCATTGGTGAAATGCTGGGCCTTACCTGGGACTGCATTGATATTGCACCACAGAGCATAGAAAATGGTTCAGCTTATATATTCGTCAACAAAGAGCTGCAACGGGTTACACGAGGTGCATTGGACGATTTGAGCGACAAAGGTGTTATTAAGAAGTTTCCACCTTGCATAGCCAGTACCCATACTGCTCTGGTCCTGAAAGAGCCTAAAACCAAAACCAGTATTCGCCGCGTGTACCTGCCGAAAACAGTTGCCTATATGCTGGTAGAGAGAAAAAAAGAAATTGATGAGCTGATGGATCTGTTTGGAGATGAATACATCGACAATAACCTGGTCTTTTGCTCCAGCAATGGCCGTCCGATGGAAAGCCAGGTGATTAACCGTGCTTTCAATAAACTTATCAAAGAAAACGGACTGCCTCATGTTGTATTCCATTCTCTCCGTCACTCCAGTATCACCTACAAGCTGAAACTCAATGGTGGCGATATGAAATCCGTCCAGGGCGACTCTGGTCATGCTCAGGTAAAAATGGTTGCAGATGTCTACTCTCACATCATCGACGAGGATCGCTGCATAAACGCTCAGCGATTGGAGGAAGCATTTTACTCATCCAAGACTCCTGACCCTGTTGAAGATACAGAGCCTAAAACTGCGGATACTGCCGTCACTGAAAGTGATGAAAGTGATGCAGCGAAGATACTGGAACTGCTTAAAAATCCCGAAACTGCCGCACTGCTCAAGCAGCTGGCAAAAGCTTTATAAAGTCCCCACCTCAGAAGAACGCCTCTCACTTTGTGAGAGGTTTTCTTCGTTTGAACCACTTTGCACAGTGACCAAACACTTTTTTTGTTAGCAAGGTTCTGAAGGCATTTTTGAGCGATGTTAGCAAATTCACGATTTTGTTTGCAAATCCCTCTGATTTCTGCTAACAAATGTTTGCAAGTTCCTTTGGTAAAAATCGAACCTCTGACTTACCGCCTTTCTTAGCAAAAGGCCAAATCTCGTTAGCAAATGTTAGCAAACCAAGGTTTTTTGCAAAAAAGTCACAAAAGCCGCAGAAATAAGAAAAGCCGAAAACCCTGATAAATCAAAGGTTTTCGGCGTGTTTGCTGGCGTCCCTGGCGGGATTCGAACCCACGGCCTTTCGCTTAGGAGGCGAACGCTCTATCCTGCTGAGCTACAGAGACTTATATTAAATTGAGACTGGCAACGATCACTTTTCCCCGTAAGGCAGCTGGTAGAGCACAACCTTAGGAGGCGTGTGCTCTATCCAGCTGAGCTATATGGACGTGTCTGATATATGATTATAGCCCGGCAAAAGTCGAACTGCAATCCCTTATTTAGTTTTTCTAAGGTGGCCGCCCAAACGCAACCTTAGGAGGCGCTTGTTATATCCATTTAACTACGGAAACAAATGCCGTATTTACGGGCTTTTCTGCCCGTTTGGCTTCGGCCTGCCTTATTCCTGCGTGATCTGATCCTTCTGCTCTTAAAAGGCGAACCCTCTATCCCTCTGAGCTGAAGAGACAATACTCACTTTGCTTATTATAAAGAAAAACCACCTGATCGTCAAGGGTGTTTTCCCACTTTTCCCTTATTCCCGGCACACATCCACCCAGTCTGCGGTATCCGCGGCCTGCTCCAGTTCCGGAATGGTAAGCTTCACAGCGCTGTGATCATTCCCGGCGGCTGGATATACCACCTCAAACTTTCTCAGACTCTGATCCAGATAAACCTTCACATTCTCATTCGCACCAAAGGGGCATACTCCGCCGGGCGCATGACCGGTTGCCGCCTCCACCTCCTCAAACGGTATCATCCTGGCCTTCATGTGGAAGGTATCCTTGTATTTCCGGTTGTCAATCCTGGCTGTTCCCTCTGCAAGGATCAGAACCGGAGTTTCTCCCTGAAAAAATGACAGTGTTTTTGCGATCATTCCCGGCTCCACACCCAAAGCCTCTGCTGCAAGAGATACCGTAGCTGTGGAATGATCCAGTTCTATTATATGATCCAGAAAACCACGATCTGCCAAATACTTTTTTGCCTTTTCCAATGACATTTTATATCTCCCTCCTTCACCTGAAACAATCTTCTATCCTTCGATAAATTTTGCTGCTCCCTGCATCCAGATCTGTCCCTTAAACCGACGGCCAACCTTTGGCTCACCCATCAGATCCTCTGCTCCGATTCCCACATGGAATACCATATCGTTGCAGTCCAGCGTCAGGTCATAAACCATCTCTCCGGTAAAGCTGTTTTTCTTCTCCTCAATGCGGATAATCTCACCAATCACAGAATACTGGTCACATTCAATTCCACAGGGCATAAAACAGGAATCCACGATGGAATACAGGTCTTCCTTCATGGCTCTTCTGGAAATCTGAGAATACATGTCAATATCCTCGATTGTCAGAGTTTCCATGGCATCCTCATCTCCGTTTTTAGCCGCTTCGATCAGGTTGGTGCGATCTCTGGCCGCAACCTTTGCCAGCTCAATCTGCTTTCTCGTTTTGTGAAGCGGAAGAAGGATTTTTCCATCCATGGCAAGACCGGTCAGATTCACAGATTCTACCCGGCGGGATGATTTGTTCAGCTTCCGTTCCCGATATTCAAAACCATTCTCCAGATAAAAAATCAGAGAAATTCCTACCCGGTATTCATCCAGAAGGCCGGCATAGGTCTCCTTTTCTGTATGACGCTGAATGGAGCATTCTGCCTTTGAGGATACGTCGCTGCTGCTCAGATAGGGATAATAAAACTCCCGGTGAAAGCTTCCCTGTTCGTCCACCTCTCCCACCAGAACAATCCCCATACCGGGAGCCAGCTCCGCTCTCAGTTCACAGAGATTTTCATCCGCATCTATCTCAATTCTCCGTCTCAGTGCTGTCTTCTCCAGCTCTGAAAGCATTTTTTCAATATCACGTTTTTTTGTATAAGTACGAAATCCGACACTTCTCAAAAATCTATGCATTCCTTCACCTTCTTTTCTTTATATGGAATCAGCTCTGCTGTCTTTTTCATTCACTTACTCATTTTCAGAGTCAGGAAAAGGCGAAGAAAGTCCTTCGCCTTACATCTACCCAATCATTATACATGATAGCTTCTCTTTTTTCAATTGTAACCTTTGCTTTTTCCTTATTCACCCCCGCATTACCAGACTTCCGCGTCTCCTCACATTCGGCTGGCCCCGCCGCTCGGATATTCCGCTCCCTCTGGCCATCCCCTGGCCTCGCCCCTCGGATATTCCACTCCCTCTGGCCATCCCCTGGCCTCGCCCCTCGGGCATTCCGCTCCCTCTCCGCATCCCTTCAGCTTTCTCCCCAGCTAGTCGTCCGCCTCCACCCGCAGCATCCGGTAGCCGATTCCCACATGCGTCTGGATGTACCGGGGATCCGAAGGATCCTTCTCAATCTTTTTTCGCAGTGTAGCCATAAATACCCGCAGAGATGCCACATCATTATCCCAGCTGCTTCCCCATACCTCTTTTGTAATATAAGAATGCGTCAGCACCTTTCCCACATTCCGGGCCAGAAGGCACAGCAGCTTGTATTCTATCGGAGTCAGATGAAGCTGAGTTCCATTCAGGAAAACACAGCAGGATGCATAATCAATCTTCAGCTCCCCATTTTCAAAAACAGAATGATTGTCTCCGTCTGCTGCCGCCATATCATTCAGCCGGCGGAAAGTTACCCGCAGACGGGCCAGCAGCTCCTCCACTGAAAAAGGCTTGGTCAGATAATCATCTGCACCCGCATCCAGAGCTTCAATTTTATCCGTCTCTTCACTGCGGGCGCTGATCACAATAATCGGCATTTTCGACCAGCTGCGCACCTTCCGGATCACATCTACCCCATCCATGTCCGGCAGCCCCAGATCTAAAAGCATGACCGCCGGATTTCTCGATACGGTTTCCATAATCGCCTGACCGCCGTTTTTCGCAGTACAGTATTTATAATCTCTGGTTTCCAAGGTAGTCGTAATCAGATTGCGGATCGCTCCGTCATCCTCTACCACCAGCACCAATGGTTTATTCACGTAATGTTACCTCCTCTTCCGGCAATGTAAAACGGAACAGCGCGCCGTGGGGCTGATTGTCCAGCGCTTCTATCGTTCCCCCGTGTGCCGTAATAATCGACTTGCATAAAGACAGCCCCAGCCCCAGGCTTCGCCTGCTGTCCACCACTCCATCGCCTGCAACAAAAAACCTGTCAAAAACCCGGGCCTTCGCCTCATCAGAAAGCCCCTTTCCATTGTCGGCAATATCCACCACCACACAATTTTCCTGCCGCCTGACAGATATGGTAATCCGGGAACCGGGCGGTGTGTATTTCATGGCATTGTCCACAATATTAATAATCACCTGCATAATCAGTCTGGCATCTATTTTCACCAGAAAAAAATCCTCTGACGGCACTGCAAAAATCTCGTGATCCGCCTTTCTCCTGTTTACATGCTGAAGCGCCTCTGTAATCACCTCATCCATCAGTTCTGTAGAAAGGTGAAGCTGCATAGTTCCGTCCTCAATTCTTGTAACTGAAAGAAGGTTCTCCACCAGGTTAATCAGCCACAGCGAATCATCATAAATATTTTCATACAGCTGTCTGCGGCTGGCGCTGTCCAGACTGTTTTCATTTGACAGCAGAATCCCCGCATTTCCTGAAATTGTCGTCAGCGGCGTCCTCAAGTCATGAGAAATCGAGCGGAGAAGATTGGCCCGAAGCTGCTCATTTTTCGCCAGAAGGGCGCTTTCCTCCCTGGCCCGCAAAGCCTCCTCCTTTTCCAGGGCCAGAGCGCATTCTCCCAGAATGGAAATCATAATACTGTATTCAAATTTTTCCGGTTCCGCATCCGGATCCGGAATGGGAATTCCAACGACTCCATAGACCTTTTCACCGGAACAGATTGCCAGGTAACGGCACCTGGTCTGAGGCATTTTCTCTGTTCCTGCCCCGGCGGGTTCCCCGCTGCAAAATGCCTGCTCCGCTGCCTGCCTCTCCTTGTTACTGGTATATTCTGCATGGCGCAGCATTTTCTGTTCCAGGTTTCCCGTCTCGTGCTCCGGCTCCGCCGGAAAAATATACGGTGCTGACAGACCGTCTTTTTCTGCCATATAAAAAATAATATCTCTCCGGAAAAGCTTCACAAGCTGTCCTGCTACCACCCGGATCATCTCCCGCCGCTCTCCCTGCTGCTGAATCAGCTGATTGGTTTCCAGAAGAATATGCGTTCTGTAAGCCGCCTCTGATGCGTCCTTTGTCTGCTGCTTCATCCGGACAGCCAGCGTACTGGTAATAAATGCCGTCAGAAACATGGTCAGAAACGTAACCGGATAATCATCGCTGTAGGCCTTCAGCGTAAAATACGGCACAGTGAAAAAATAATTAAAAGCCAGTACACTGAACACCGAAGAAATAAGTCCGTAAATCCGCCGTGAAGTTGCCACAGATATAAACAGCACTCCAATAATATAGGCCATGATAATATTAGACTCCGGCAGATTGATTTTCTGAAAAAGCATACCTGTGCCGGTTGCCGCTGCCAGAAGCAGAATGCTTTTTGCAATATCGCCAATCCTGGTAATCCTCTCTCCTCTGCAGCCCTTCACCATTCTCTTTTTCCTCCGCATCTGATTTCTGCTTCCATTCCTGTTTATAACTATAACACGTTTCCCTTTTGGAAGAAATCCCGTATTTGGCTATAACTGCGCCTCCGGCATTAAGCTTTCATTAAAATCAGGAATCCTTATCAGATTTCCCTTTTTATATTTATAAAACCTTAATAGGATCGCCTGAACACCAATCCAAAACTAATACAAAATCCTTTATAATATAATTAAAGATAAGAGTGATTCACAGGAAGCTTCAAGCAGGAAAATGCACGGAATCTGAAAAAGCCGGGAAAGGAAGGTGACATTATGGCAGCGGTAATCATCATTGCAGTCATTGGTTTTCTGTTTTTTACGGGGTATCGTTTTATGGAGAAATTTGACGGATTTCTCAGCACCTCTGCCTGCATGCAGGAGGAGGAAGTCCTGGATCGGAAAAATCACCGCTTTTCGTTATCCATGACTCTGAAACAGGCATCTTAAATGCTTCTGAATAGAAAGATCAAACGGGGCTGCGGAAAACAAAAATCTGTTTTCCGCAGCCCCGTTTTCATCCTTTTTTCCTGCTTATGGTATGGGGGAATCAGCAGAATTTTTCTGTTTTTTCAAGCCGGAAACGGCCTGAAAAACAAGGGAAACAAAAGCTTCCCGATTTATACAACACCCTGGGCAATCATGGCTTCTACAACCTTCTCAAAGCCTGCGATATTGGCGCCTGCCACATAGTTGCCCTCTACGCCGTAACGTTTTCCGGCATCATCTACCTTTGCGAAGATATTTACCATGATGTCATGGAGTCTTGCATCTACCTCTTCAAAGCTCCAGGACAGTCTCAGGCTGTTCTGGCTCTGCTCCAGTCCGGAGGTTGCCACGCCGCCTGCGTTTGCTGCCTTACCCGGCATAAACAGCATTCCGCTTGTCAGGAAGAAATCTGTTGCTTCTCTGGTAGAAGGCATATTTGCACCCTCGGCAACTGCAAAGCAGCCGTTTGCCTTTAATGCCTTTGCATCATCCAGATTCAGCTCATTCTGAGTTGCGCAGGGAAGAGCAATGTCGCAGGGGATGGTCCAGATGCCCTTTCCTTCTGTATATACAGCGCCCGGAACAGCATCTGCATACTCTTTGATACGTCCGCGGCGTACTTCCTTAATCTCCTTTACAACATCCAGCTTAATGCCGTCCTTGTCGTAAATATAGCCGTTGGAATCGCTCATGGCAACAACCTTTGCGCCCAGCTGCTGTGCCTTCTCTGTCGCATAGATTGCAACATTTCCGGAACCGGATACCAGAACACGCTGTCCTTCCAGAGTCTTTCCATTGTGCTTCAACATTTCATCCAGAATATAAATCAGTCCGTAGCCGGTTGCCTGGGTTCTTGCCAGAGAACCGCCGAAGGTCAGACCCTTACCGGTCAGAACACCCTCGTATAATCCGGTCAGTCTCTTATACTGGCCGAACAGATAGCCGACCTCTCTTCCGCCAACACCGATATCACCTGCAGGAATATCCGTATCCTTGCCGATATGGCGATACAGCTCTGTCATAAAGCTCTGGCAGAAAGCCATGATTTCACGGTCAGATTTGCCCTTGGGATCAAAGTTTGAGCCGCCCTTGCCGCCGCCCATGGGAAGCCCGGTCAGAGAATTCTTCAGAGTCTGCTCAAAGCCCAGGAATTTTAAAATACTCTGGTTTACAGACGGATGGAAACGCAGTCCGCCCTTGTAGGGTCCGATCGCGCTGTTAAACTGTACACGGTATCCCTTGTTTACCTGTACATTTCCCTTATCATCCACCCACGGAATCTTGAAGGAAACAATTCTTTCCGGCTCTGTAAAACGCTCCAGAACACCGGCCTTGCGATATTTCTCTTCGTTTGCATCAATCACCAGCTTTAAAGAGTCCAATACCTCTTTTACTGCCTGATGGAATTCCGGCTCACCCGGATTCTGTTCAACAACTCTGTCATAGATCTCATCAACATAGGACATTTTCATTCTCCTCCTTGCAATTTCCCATAATAAGAAAAATGTCTCTCGACAACATTCCCGCGCCAGCAGCCACTTTCCCCTGAAATAAAGACAGGGCTCTGCCATACGGCAGAGCCCCTTCGCTCGTTTCTTGTCGTAAGAAATTATAGCAACTTAATTTCTTAAAGTCAATATATCCATCAAGAAAATTTCGTTTCCTCCTGCTCTTTCCGGCAGGAACAGCAGGATCCTCCGGCAGGACAGCCGACACATTTCACACCCTTTTTCTTCGCCCGGATGAGATAAGCTGATGCTCCTCCTGTCAAAATCACCAGAACAATTACCCCAATCAGATTCTCCATATGCTTTCCTCCTTTTTTAAACAGTCTTCCCACTGCCCGAATATTCCTTATGACTGCGCAGCATGCAGGCTGTATTCGGAAGCAAACTCCTTATCATATTTGCGGATTCTCCACAGAACAATCAGCGCAAATACAAGGACTGCAATCAGTCCGGGAACAAATGCAGTTCCGGGGGAACCGGTTGTTACCCAGGTACCAATCTGATATACCAGGAATGCCACGGTATAGCCTGTACCGAGCTGGAGACAAATTCCGCCCAGCAGCCATTTTCCGCTCTTCATCTCAGAATTCATGGCTCCCAGAGCTGCAAAGCAGGGCGGTGTATACAGATTAAACATCAGGTAAGCCAGAGCTGCCGCCTTCGTCAGCCCCATAACCGCTGCCACTTCACTTCCGCTTCCAATCAGGGCCAGCTCTTCTGTATCAATCAGGTTTGTTACACCATACACCACAGCCAGAGTACCAACCACATTTTCCTTTGCAATAAAGCCGGTTACTGCCGCTGCTGCCAGCTGCCATGCACCAAAGCCCAGCGGAATAAACAGAAGGGCAAAGGGATGAGCAAGAGACGCCAGAATGGATGTGCTTTCCGCTCCCTCCTCAATCAGCTGAAGCTGCCAGTTAAAGCTCTGCATAATCTGTACTGCCGTGTTGCACACCAGAATAATAGTTCCAGCCTTGACAATATATGCCTTTCCCCGCTCCAGCATGGAAATGCAGGCTCTCTTCAGGCTTGGAATCTTATACTCCGGAAGCTCAATAATAAAAAATGATTTTCTGTATTTCTGACCGGTAATCTTTTTCACCAGCAAAGCGCCCAGCAGCACCAGCAAAATTCCAGTCAGGTACATAACACCAGAAACCCACCATGCATCCGCAAAGAAAGCCCCTGCAAACAGGGCAATTACCGGAATCTTTGCTCCACAGGGCATAAAGGGTGTCAGCATGGCCGTAGTCCGACGCTCCCGCTCATTACGAATGGTACGGCAGGCCATAACACCGGGAATCGCGCATCCTGTTCCAATGACCATGGGAATGACAGATTTACCGGAAAGTCCCACACGCTTAAAAATCGGATCCAGAACTACGGTTGCTCTTGCCATGTATCCACAATCTTCCAACAGTGCAATCAGGAAATACATTACCATAACAAGCGGCAGGAAACCAACCACTGCGCCAACGCCGCCGATAATACCATCAACAAGAAGCGCATATAACAGCGGGCTTGCATTTTCCATCTTTCCGCCGGCCCAGTCCTGGAAGGCTTCAATCCATCCTACCAGCCAGTCAGCAATCCAGGTTCCCAGAGTTGTCTGAGAAATATAAAATACCAGAAAAATCACAGCTACAAAAATCGGAATTCCAATGATCTTGTGCGTAATGATGGCGTCAATCTTATCCTGAATATTTTTATCCTTCGTAAAAATCTTTCTCTTTTCCGCCTGCTTTACAATGCTGTTCACAAAAGCGAATCGCTTTCGATCCTCCGCCTCTACAGCAGCCTTATCCTTCCAATCAATCTCCGCCTGGACATAGGGCGCTTTCTGCCCCGTTCCAGCCAGCTCTGCCGCCGCCTGAACCGCCTCCTTCAATCCCTCATGACCGGAAGAAGCAGAAACCGTCTTGATCACCGGACATCCCAGCTTTTCAGACAAAAGCTTTTCATCAATCTTCGTCTGTTTTTTCTCCACAAGGTCGCTTTTATTCAGCGCAACCACCACCGGAATCCCCAGCTCCAGAAGCTGCGTGGTAAAGAACAGGCTTCTGCTTAAATTCGTGGCATCCACAATGTTGATAATCGCATCCGGCTTCTCATTCTTCACATACGCGCTGGTAATGCTTTCCTCTGACGTAAACGGAGACATGGAATAGGCGCCCGGCAAATCAACCGCAACTATCTCCTCCGTTCCGTTATAATAGCTCTTTTTAATCGGGCTTTCCTTTCGTTCCACGGTAACTCCCGCCCAGTTTCCGACATGCTCATTTCTGCCGGTCAGGGCATTATACATGGTGGTCTTTCCACTGTTCGGATTTCCTGCAAAAGCAATCCTCATAATCCTGCCTCCCTTGTGTGATATTATTTCTTTCTAACCATGATTAGTGTAAACTAACCATCATCCAAAAAAATCAGCAAGCGCCCTTGCCATTTATTATATTGAAATAGCCTTCGCTAAATCAGTATCCATATTGTAACGTCCGTCCTTAATAGAAACGACGCATCCGCCTTTTAAATGAGAAACCACCGTAATCGGCTCGCCGCTGTAACAGCCCAGAGAAAATAAAAAAGACTTCAGCTCTTCATCCTCTGCTGCAATACCCTTTACGATGTATTCCTCGCCTTCTATCGCATTCAGCAGGTTCATCCTCTTCCCTCCTCTAAAAAAGACATTCCGGTCTTATAAAATCATTTTTCCCGACGACTTTATCTTCACGCAAGTTAGTTTACACTAATCACAGTTTATTGTCAATAACTTTTTTGCGGTTTTTTTAATTTCATGCAGCATATCACATACGTTTCTTCTCAAAATCCATATAATAAACCCGGGGCTATCCCACTAAATTAGTGCAATAGCCCCGTCAACCTTAATCTGTTTCATCTTTTCTCAATAAAACTTACTATAAGCTCCATATTTTTATCGTTTCTTCAATACAAAACAGAATTCTATGATACCCTTACTGCTCCGCAATCCTTGCAGCCAGATCCTCCAGATACATCCACCGCTCCATTTTCTCCTCCAGAGCAGTCTCTGCCTCCTCCTTTTCCGCCATCAGCTGATTTAGCTTTACAAAATCATGGGCAGAGGCTTCTATAGCCTGATCCAGTTTGGCAATCTTTTCCTCCAGAGCCGCCATATCTGCCTCTATGGTTTCATAATCCTTCTGCTCTCTGTAGGTAAACTTCAGCTTCTGAGGGCCGCGTGTACGCTGTCCCTTCTCCTTTGCAGGCGTCTCCTGCTTTGACGCTGTTCTGCCGCCTTCTTCCTCTTCAAAGGCCGCCTCTGCCGCCTTTCTGGCCGCGTAATCCGTATATCCGCCTTCATACTGCCTGAGCTTTCCGTCGCCCTCAAAGGCAAAAATACGCTTCATCGTGCGGTCCAGGAAATAACGGTCATGAGAAATGGTAACCACAATTCCCTCGTAGCGATCCAGATAATCCTCCAGAATAGTCAGAGTGGCAATATCCAGATCATTGGTGATCTCGTCCAGCAACAGAAAGTTGGGAGAAGAACAAAGCACACGCAGCAGATTCAGCCGTTTTTTCTCACCGCCGGACAGCTTGCCAATGGGGCTGTACTGTTTCTCCGGTGTAAATAAAAACTTTTCCAGCATGGCAGAAGCAGACAAAACTCCGTCCACAGTCTGAATATACTCTGCCGTATCCTTTACATAATCAATCACCCTCTGCTCCGGATTCATATAAGAAAAATCAATTCCGTGACTGTCTGTGTCCTCCTCCGGAATTTCCGAAGCAATCTCCTGGGCGTAATATCCCATTTTCACAGTCTGTCCCACAACAACCTGGCCGGAATCGGGAGGAAGCAGTCCTGCGATTATTTTCATCAAAGTAGATTTTCCGCACCCGTTAGAACCGATAAAGCCGACCCGATCTCCCTTTAAGAAAATATAACTGAAATCATCGATCAGCTTTTTCTCCCCGTATCCCTTGCAGATATGATCCAGCTCAACCGTTGTCTTTCCCAGCCGTGTAGAAATGGAGCTTAATTCCAGCTTCGACTCCTGAACCGGGGCTTCCCGATCCCTCAGCTCCTCATATCTCTGAATATGGGCCTTCTGCTTTGTAGAGCGGGCTCTCGCCCCGCGGCGCATCCACTCCAGCTCCACCCGCAGAATCGACTGGCGTTTTCTCTCACTGGCCGCCTCCATGTCCTCTCTCTGGGCCTTCAGCTCCAGAAATCCGGAATAATTGGTCTGGTAGCTGTACACCGCTCCCTTGTCTATTTCCACAATCCGATTGCAGACACTGTCCAGGAAATAACGGTCATGGGTTACCATAATCAGGGCGCCTCTCCATTTTTTCAGGTGCTCCTCCAGCCAGTCCGCCATATCATTGTCCAGATGGTTGGTGGGCTCGTCCAGCAGCAGAATATCCGCCGGGGAGAGCAGAACGGAAATCAGCGCAAGCCGCTTTCTCTGTCCGCCGGAAAGCTGGCCGGCCGGCTGTTCAAAATCCTTGATTCCAAGGCGTGTCATCATCGTCTTTGCATCACTTTCAATCGTCCAGCGGTTTTCCTCTGACACATTGCCTGCCAGAACGCACTCCAGACTGGACATCTCCGGATCAAACTCCGGATGCTGGGGAAGATAGCGGATAACCACATGATTGGCTGTTGTAATCGTGCCCTCATCCGGCTCCTCCATTCCGGCCAGCATTTTCAGAAGCGTAGTCTTTCCGGTTCCGTTAATGCCGATGATCCCGACCTTTTCTCCTTCCTGCAGGAAAAATGATGCCTGATCAAATATTTTCCGTTCTGCAAACACCTTTGTTATTTTCTCAATATTAATTAAATTCATTGCGGTATCTCTCCCTTTATATTTCCTGTAACAGGAGCTGTTTTGTCAAAATCTGACAAGAACTTAAAAAAATAAAGTGACATTGTGCGATAATTATAATTATTCGTCATTTTTTATCAAAATCTTAATGCATTTTCTCTATAAAAACATTGTTTTCTAAAAGATTTTATGTTAAACTGCTTATATCTGATTTTATCTGAAGCATTTATATTTCATTTCTGTAACCCATTCACCCGGCTTCTGCAAAAGGATATTTGCGCATACAAAGGGGGAATTATTATGATATCCAGGCAGGTAGACACATGCCGGCGCTACAGACCGGTGCCGCTTTCCTTTCTCATTGACACAGCCAACGCATTCCTTTGTGATATTTTTGTAGAATGCGATAATGTTCAGGTCAATGTCAAAAGCTACGATGAGATGATTCGCAACCTCAAGTTCCACGGCAGGACTCTCCGGTTTTTCTTTAACGGACAGGACGAGCTGGACGCAGAAAAAACTATCGAAAGGATTTTTCAGGCATAACAACAATGAATAACCCAGACAAGCCAAAGAGAAAAAGGACAGCCCTTTTCCATTTCATTCCAATGATGAAATCGAACAGGGCTGTCGCTTTTAGTTGTCTTCTTCCTGCTTCTCTGATACAGAGAATACAAAACGCTTTCTTGCCATCTCATCGCTTTCCAGATACTCGTCATAAGAAGTAATCTTATCAATCAGCTGGCCATTTACAATTTCCATAATACGGTTTGCCGTAGTCTGCACAATCTGATGGTCGCGGGAAGAGAAAATCAGCACGCCCGGGAATTTTACAAGACCTGTATTCAGGGCGGTAATTGACTCCATATCCAGATGGTCGGTCGGCTCATCCAGCATCAGAACGTTTGCTCCGGAAATCATCAGCTTGGAAAGCATACAGCGCACCTTCTCGCCTCCGGAAAGCACCTTTACCTTCTTCACTCCGTCCTCACCGGCAAACAGCATACGTCCCAGGAAGCCGCGGACATAAGTAACATCCTTCTCCGGAGAATACTGGGTCAGCCAGTCAACAATCGTATCATCACTGTCAAACTCAGCGCTGTTATCCTTGGGGAAGTAAGACTGGCTTGTGGTCAGTCCCCATTTATAAGAGCCCTCATCCGGCTCCATCTCTCCTGCCAAAATCTGGAAGAGAACTGTCTTGGCACGCTCGTTCGGGCCAACCAGGGCAACCTTGTCATCCCGGTTCAGAGTAAAGGTCAGGCCGTCTAAAATCTTCTCGCCATCAATCGTCTTTGTCAGATTCTCTACCTTCAGAACCTCATTTCCAATCTCACGGAAGGGACGGAAATCAATATACGGATACTTACGGCTGGAAGGCTTGATATCATCCAGCTCAATCTTTTCCAGAGCGCGCTTTCTGGAGGTCGCCTGCTTGGACTTGGAAGCGTTGGCAGAGAACCGCTGAATAAATTCCTGCAGCTCCTTAATCTTCTCTTCCTTCTTCCGGTTTGCCTCCTTCATCTGCTTAACCATCAGCTGACTGGACTCATACCAGAAATCATAGTTACCTGCATAAAGCTGAATCTTGCCGTAGTCAATATCTGCGATATTGGTGCAGACCTTATTCAGGAAGTAACGGTCATGAGAAACGACAATTACGGTATTTTCAAAGTTAATCAGGAACTCCTCAAGCCATGCAATCGCATCCAGATCCAGATGGTTGGTCGGCTCGTCCAGAAGCAGAATATCCGGGTTTCCAAACAGTGCCTGGGCCAGCAGAACCTTCACCTTCAAAGCGCCGGTCAGATCCTTCATCAGGCTGTAGTGGAAGCTGGTATCAACGCCCAGACCATTTAACAGGTTTGCTGCGTCAGACTCTGCTTCCCATCCGTTCATCTCTGCAAACTCGCCTTCCAGCTCTGCAGCCCGGATACCGTCCTCGTCAGAGAAATCCTCTTTCATGTAAATAGCATCTTTTTCCTTCATTACCTGATACAGTCTCTGGTTTCCCATGATAACCGTATCCAGAACCGGAAACTCGTCATATTTAAAATGATCCTGCTGCAGGAAGGATAACCGCTGTCCTGCCGTAATCACCACATCTCCGTTGGTGGGCTCTAACTGTCCGGAAAGAATCTTTAAAAATGTGGATTTTCCAGCTCCGTTAGCACCGATCAGGCCGTAGCAGTTGCCCTCTGTAAACTTAATATTTACATCTTCAAACAATGCCTTTTTTCCTACCCGGAGGGTAACACCATTTGCACTAATCATGTTTTAACACCTTTCTTCCTCTCAAATCAATCTATTCCTTGTTCTCACTAAAAAGAGAAGCCCGCCTGCGGGCATTTTCCAATATCACAGACTTTTCCTGTGACATCAGAAAAAATGGGGGCAGCTTCTGTCCCCATCCTCTGTATCACTTTCATTGTACAGGAAAATCACGATTTTGCAAGCATTTTTCAAGATTTTCCCCGGTCAAATCCTGCTCCCGGACAGGAAATCCCCGTTTCACTCCGTTTTTCTCTGATTTTTTCTTTTTTGTGATTAATTAAATTAAGTTTTTGATTAATTATTTTAAGAAAAGTATGTTTATTTGTTTATTTTCTTCATTATTTCATTTTTTCTAAAAGGTATTTACATTTCTTTCATTCAGTGTTATGTTGCAGTCAGAGAGAACGTTTTTACCGCATCATCAGGTACTTCCCCGGCCGGTTTGCGCGGGCAGAAAGATACCTGGCCGGGCGGTTATCACCATTTTATTTCACACATATATACAGGGAGGAATTTACTATGTTAACTCGTCTGGAAGCAGATTCCATCGGCACCATGGAGGTTCCTGCGAAAGCTTATTACGGTGTGCAGAGTCTTCGGGCAAAGCATAATTTCAATATTACAGGCCGCCCGCTTCATCCTGCTTTTATCAACAATCTGGCACGGATCAAAAAAGCCGCAGCCATGACCAATATGAATGCCCATGTTCTTGATGAACGGATCGGCCAGGCCATTATCAGCGCCTGTGATGAAATCATTGCAGGAAAGCTTCATAACCAGTTTATCGTAGACGCCATTCAGGGCGGCGCCGGCACCTCTGCCAACATGAATGCCAATGAGGTAATCGCCAACCGCGCTATCGAGCTTCTGGGCGGGAAAAAAGGCGATTATTCCATCGTTCATCCCAACGATCACGTCAATATGGCCCAGTCCACCAATGACGTCATTCCCTGCGCCGGAAAGCTGACCATTCTGGAGCTGATGCCGGGCCTGATTCAGGAATTAAAACGCCTTCACAAGGCTCTTATGGACAAATCCATTGAGTTTGATGATGTGGTTAAAATGGGACGCACCCAGCTTCAGGACGCTGTTCCCATTCGTCTGGGCCAGTCCTTTGAGGCCTATGCTGCCGTGATTGCCCGGGATATCCGGCGGCTTCAGCAGGTAGAAGAAGAAATCCGCGTTCTCAATATCGGAGCAACCGCGGTGGGAACTGCCATCAACGTCAATCCCATTTACCTGTTCCACATTGTCAAAAACATCAATCTTGTATGCGGCACAGACTGCAGCCAGGCTGAGGATCTGTTTGATGCAACCCAGAATCTGGACGGCTTTGTATTTACCTCCTCCATGCTGAAAACCTGCGCAGTCAACCTGTCCAAGATCTGCAATGACCTGCGGCTTCTTTCCAGCGGCCCCAAAACAGGCATCGGAGAAATCAACCTTCCGCCCAAACAGAACGGCTCCTCCATTATGCCCGGCAAAATCAATCCGGTAATTCCCGAGGTGGTCAGCCAGGTGGCCTACAACGTCATCGGAAATGACACCACCGTTACTCTGGCCGCCGAGGCAGGACAGTTAGAGTTAAATGCATTTGAGCCTGTAGTATTTTACAAAATTTTTGAATCCATTGACACCATGACAGGTGCTGTCCGTACACTCATTGACAACTGCATCCTTGGCATTACAGCCAACAGAAAACGGTGCGAACAGCTGGTAGAGTCCAGCGTTTCCCTGGCAACCGCCCTCTGTCCCTATATTGGATATAAAAAGGCGGCAGATATTGCCAAACAGTCTCTGGAAACAGGAATTCCTGTCCGGGAGCTGGTTCAGAACTCCGGCCTTCTCACACAGGAGCAGCTGGAAAACGGTCTGAATCTTCTGTCCATGACTCAGCCGGGACATCAGTTCTAGTATAAACACCGTATTCCGGTGAGTTTCACAATCCATAAGCATATACAGACTCCTGGGTTTGTGCTAAAATAGCCTTTGTTTCAGCACTTACTCAGGAGGTTTTTTATGAAATACTTAGAAAAGCATCCGATGATTATGATTGTCATCGGCATTATGGGAATTTCCCTTTCTGCAATTTTTGTCCGGTATTCACAGGCGCCCTCTGTTGTAACCGCCGCCTACCGGCTTTTATGGACGGTTGCTCTGATGGCTCCGGTTGTATTTCTTTCCGGACCAAGGCGCGAAGAACTGTTTTCTACAGACAAAAAGACGGCGCTTCTCTGCGCCGTCAGCGGTATCTTTCTTGCCCTGCATTTTGTACTCTGGTTTGAATCCCTGCGCCACACCTCTGTAGCCAGCTCAACCACAATTGTGTGTACCGAAGTGATCTGGGTGGCCCTGGGCTTCTGCATTTTTCTTGGGGGAAAGCTGTCCGCAAAAGCCGTTCTGGCCATTGTCATTACCCTGGCCGGAAGTATGCTCATTGCCTGGTCAGATTCTGCCTCAGAGGGAAACCATCTTTACGGAGACTTTCTGGCCCTGCTTGCCGCCATCGTGGTTGCTGTTTACACTCTGATTGGACGTGTAGCGCGGACAACCACCTCCACCACCATTTATACCTTTATTGTGTATCTGTTTTCCGCAGTCACGCTGGTGCTTATCACCCTGTTCCAGGGCTGCTCTCTGACCGGATACGGAGCCAGCGGCATTGTTGTGGGGCTGCTGCTGGCTGTATTTTCCACGATCCTGGGACACAGTATTTTCAGCTGGTGTCTGAAATTTCTGTCTCCCACCTTTGTCTCTGCCTCTAAACTGTGCGAGCCTGTGGTTGCCGCTTTGTTCGCCGTATTCCTTTTTGGCGAAATTCCCGGCATTCTTCAGATTGCAGGCGGACTTGTCATTCTGGGCGGAGTCCTTTATTATTCCAGACTGGAAAGCCAGTGTCAGTAGTCGCCGCCCGGCCTGACATACGATGCTTAATACTGTTTCCCAAATAACAGGCCCGGAGCTGCTGCTCCGGGCCTGTTGGTTCGCCTTTTCTGCAATTTCCATGGCCTGCTGCTTCGGCTTTTCTACAATTTCCGGAGCCTGCTGCTTCGGCTTTCCTGCAATTTCCGGGGCCTGCTGCTTCGGCTTTTCTGCCGTTTCCGGGGCCGCCGGTTCGTCTTTTCTTACATAGCCAGAACCTGGTTCCACTTCTCCTCTACTGCCGGAATTCCCTGCTCCATATTTTCCTTAATGCTCTTTAATTCCAGCTCGCCGGGATAATATACCTCTCCGCCTTCCTGAACCGGAACAGAGGATTTCACATCATCTACAATCTTTGTTACAATCTCATCTGTCAGCTCCGGCGTATTGGCCTTGGACGGATCAATGGCAATCATTACCTGAGTCAGGCCTACCTCATCTCCAAAGGTGCCGATTTTCTGAACAGAATTTCCATTAGACAGAACTGTTGCAATCAGATCCAGAGCGATAGAAATACCGCTTCCCTTCCAGTAGCCCATAGGAAGTACTCTCCAGGTTTTTTCGATTTCGCCCGGATCCGTTGTCAGATTGCCGTTGGTATCGTATCCGCCGGGAACAGGAAGCTGAACTCCTTTCAAACGGCAGTCCTCCAGCTTACCGTAAGAGAACTGAGATACTGCGCAGTCAATCACTACATGCTCTCCGTTGCTTCTGGGAACTGCAAAAATCAGCGGGTTATTTCCGATCTTTCTGTCAACACCGCCCCAGGCCGGCATATTGGGACAGGTATTGGACCAGCAGATTCCGATGCAGCCCTGATCTGCTGCCTGCCAGCCGTAGCTTCCGCCCCGCATCCAGTGATTGTTATTGCCCAGGGCAACAATGCCGATGCCGTACTGCTTTGCCAGCTCTACAGCGCGATCCATGGCCTGCTTTGCATTTAACGGTCCAAAACCTCTGTGGCCGTCCCAACGCTCAAAAGCGCCCATGCTCAGAACACAGTCTGCCGTCACCTGAGGATCAATCTCACCCTTCTGAAGATATTCAATCACTCTCGGAAAACGGTTTAAACCGTGGGAATACACACCGGCCAGAGAATTCTGTGCAAAAATCTGCGCTGCATCCTTTGCATTCTTCTCGTTAAAACCATACTTTTTCAAAACACGCTCAAACTCGTTTACCATAACCTCATATTTTACTCTCATCTTGCTTTCTCCTTTTTCGCTTTTATAATGAATCAATTCCTGCTTTTACAATGTGTCAACTCTTACCTTCAGAACAATCTTTTTTACATCCTCTGCCTCTCCCATCTGACAGCAGGGACGATGTACATCCTCCGGGAAAAAGATTGCGTAGCAGCCGTCAGTCATAGGAAGCATAATCTCATTTACCTTGTCATTTTCTTCATAGAACAGAACATCATCCTCAGCCAGTCTGTCCTCTTTTACTCTGCCGTTTTTCTGATCCGGATAAAAACCGATGTATTCATGTCCATGAACCATATACTGCACATCAATATATTTTCTGTGAATCTCCGGACGCTTAGTCTCCTTGGGACCTGTTGTCACCTCGTTGATCTGAAGAATCAGTTTATCTCCGTCCAGGGGATATTTTCCATGATGCATTTCTGTTACATCCGTTTCCCTTAAAATCCGAATTGCCTTTCTGATTGTCTCAGAGTAAGCTGCCGCACTCTCCGGCGCATAAATATGTCCGTAAATCATGGTTTCTCCTCTCTTTCCCGGGCGATTTCTGCCCTCCGGTTTCAGGATCTTTTCTTTCCCTCATTTGCCTCTTTAATGCAATCGATTGCCAACTTCTTTTATAGAATAACAGACGTTTTTCATATTTTCAATATGTAATTTTCACATTTTATCATAGTTATATTTGTGCATATTTCATAAACCAAAATATATTTATAGCAATCGATTGCTTTTTGTTTCAAAAAAATGCGCGCTCTTGCCGTCTTCTCTACCCGGGGCAGGGTGCAAAAGCTGACGCTTTCCTTCCAAATTGCAAAATCCACCTCCTACATTGTGCAGAATCCGGCTCTTTCTTTCTAAATTGCAAAATCACGCCTGTACATTGTGCAGAAACTAGCTCTTTCTTTCTAAATTGCAAAATCCCATCCCCCGCAACGCTTCAAAAAAGGGAGTCACAAGGTCATCGACCTTATGACTCCCCAATCCCCCGCATAGCGTTCCCCGCGGAGGTTTTTTCATTTCATAAAAACATAAAAAACAATTTCCTATGAACCAAAAAATCCGGGAACCGACAACTGCCGGTTCCCAGCCAACTGCAGACAATATGCTTTACGTTGATTCTCTCTCAATAATTTCCGTATAAAGCATCATTCTTTTGGAAACTTCCTTCTTTTCCAGCGCGTTCAGCAAAATGCCGGAGGCATTGCGGCTTACCTCCACCAGCTTATTGTCCAGTGTGGACAGCTGCGGCCTGCAGATCTCGCCGTAAATCGTGTTGTCTACGCCCATAACGGCAATCTGCTCCGGCACTGCGATCCCCTGGCTCTCCATCTCATGAATACCGCCGATTGCCAGCAAATCCACACAATAAACAATGGCATCCACCTGAGGATTTTCCTGAAGCAGCCGTCTGGTTGCCCCCGCCCCCCGCAGAATAGTATTGCGGGGATCCGACAAAGAAACTCCCTCCCAGTCTGCCTGATACAAAAGCTGCTTCTCCGAAGGAATTCCCTGACGCATCATCGCCGTCATAAATCCACGTTTTTTACTGTTGTTGGAAGGAGTTTCCGCATCCATCACAAAGGCTATATTTTTACGGCCCTTGCTGGCCAGAAGCTCCACACATTCCTCAATTCCCCGCTCCTCATCCGCTATAACCGAATACACATTAGGGAGATTCAGATATCCATTTACAATCACAATCGGGATTCCGCTGAGATGCTCATGAATACTCTCCTCCACCTCGCTGGTGCCAAACATGGAACCCATCAAAATAGCTCCCTCTACCCGCCGCTGCTCCAGATGGCGGATATATTCTGCCTTCTTTTTCGGATCCGGTCCGGTGCTTAAAGTAATGCAGGTATAGCCCAGGCGGGTCATCTCCTGCTCAATCACATAAGCCGATTCTGTATGATGAACCACCCGGATATCCTCAATCAGGATTCCGATAATTCTTGATGACTGAGTTACCAGTCCCCTGGCCGCCTCATTGGGAATATAATTATACTTTTCCAAAAGCTGCTGAACCTTTTTTCTGGTATTTTCATTGACACCCGGCTTGTTATTCACCACTCTTGACACTGTACTCGCCGATACGCCAGCCTCTTTTGCAATATCGTAAATCGTTTTTACTGCTTCCATTCTCAACCGCTCTTTTCTGAACTCTCTGCAGCCGTTCAAAAAGCCCGAACCGCCGCCAATCCTTTTTATTATTTTTTCCAAAATAAAACAAATGGCCGGGAATCCTTCTGAAAAGACGCCCAACCATCATTTACATTTGACTCCGATATCCTTAGTTTAACATAAAATACCGGTTCCGTACAAGTTTTCCTTTTTATTTCCCATAACTATTTCATGCCTTCAGCATTTCTCCATATCGTCCCAGGAAGCTGAGTGTCCGTTCATTTTCAGAAGCAAACACCTCCTCCGGACGGCCTTCCTCCACGATCACACCGTCCGCCATAAAAATAACCCGATCAGAAATATCCCGCGCAAAAGCCATCTCATGAGTTACAATAACCATGGCAATATGGAGATCGGCCAGAGACTTAATCACCTTCAGCACCTCTGCTGTCAGCTCCGGATCCAGAGCTGACGTAGGTTCATCAAAAAACAGAATCTTCGGATTCAGAGCCAGAGCCCTGGCAATCGCCACACGCTGGCACTGTCCGCCGGAAAGCTGGCAGGGATAGGCGTCCGCCTTATCCTCCAATCCCATTTTCTTCAGAAGCTCCATGGCGGTCTTCACAGCTTCTTTTTTATCCCGTTTCTGAACCGCTACCGGTGCATCTGTAATATTCTTCAAAACGGAAAAGTGAGGAAACAAATTATAATTCTGGAACACAAGTCCGTAATTCTGACGGATTTTCCGAAGCTCCTGCTTCGGCGCATACACCGTCTCCTCCTGTTCATTGTTCCAGGCTGCCCGCTCGCCCAGATATATCAGCTCTCCGCTGTCCATGGTTTCCAGCATAGTGGCGCACCGCAGCAGCGTAGATTTGCCGGAGCCGGACGGCCCGATAATAGAAACAATCTCCCCCTCTCCCACATGGAGAGAAATGTCCCGTATCACCTCCAACCCGCCAAATGACTTTTTCACATGATTCATTTCCAGTAAATTCATGATGCTGATATTCCTCCGAGCCTATTGATAATAAGACAGCTTCTTTTCCGTATGATCCATAACCACTGCCACAATCAGATTAAATACATAATAAAACAGACCTGCTGCCACAAAGGGAATCATACTGGTCTGAGAAGACGCCAGAGCCTTGGCCTGGGTAAACATCTCCAGCACGCCAATAGTAAAAGCCAGAGACGTATCCTTAACCAGAGTGATAACCTCATTCGTCACAGACGGCAGAATCCGCTTAATCACCTGAGGAAGAATAATCCGGAAAAAGGTCTGTGTTCTGCTGTATCCCAACAGCCTGGCCGCCTCATACTGTCCTGCAGGCATGGACTGAATTCCGCTGCGGTAAATCTCCGCAAAATACGCGGCATAGTTGATCACAAATCCGATAAATGCCGCCCAGAGCCGAAAACTGTTTCCCACCTTAATATGAAACAGATAAAACGGTCCGAAATAAACCATCATCAGCTGCAGCATCAGCGGCGTTCCACGCATAATGGAAATATAGACCTTTACTATATTCCTCAGAATGGAATTCTTTGACATTCTTCCAAAGGCAACCACAAGCCCAAGGGGCAGCGAAAACACCAGTGTCACCATAAAAATCTGTATACTGACAAACATCCCTTCCGCCAGTTTGGCAATTATCACACTTAGTTCCATATCAATTCCCGCTGCTCCTTCTGCTTCTTTTTCTTATTTTCCGTCCAGCGCTTCTCCCCTTGGCCGGACAGAATCCTTCTATGACTGCTGCTCCCTCATATCACATATGCTTCAGCAGTCATTTCTCCCTTCGTTGTTCTCTCCCTTAAACTCTTCAGCCTTCATCACTTTTATTTTCCGATTACAGTCACATCACGGCCGAACCATTTATCAGAAATCTCTGCCATGGTACCGTCTGCCGCCATCTCCTCCAGAGCGGCCTGTACCTTGTCGCGAAGCTCTTCATTGCCCTTCTTAAAGCCAATGCCGTACTCCTCTGCTGCCAGAGTCTCATCCAGAATCACATAATTATCGCCGTCAGCTCTCTGCTCAATCTGATAACCGGCTACAATCACATCCATGGCAATCGCATCTACAGCGCCCATTTCCAGATCCATGAATGCAGTATTATAATCTGCAACAGTCTGCAGAGTTCCAAAGCTGCTGCTCAGCTCCTGATTGTCCTTCAGAGCTGCTTCTGCAGAAGAGTCTGTCTGAACCTCTACAACCTTTCCTGCCAGATCCGCCAGAGTTGAAATACCGGAATCTGCTGCCACTACAAATACCTGGCTGTTGTCCATGTAAGGATCGCTCCAGGTATAAGCATCCTCACGTCCGTTCATCGTAAATCCATTCCAGATACAGTCAATGGTTCCTGCTTCCAGTTCCATATCCTTTGCATCCCAGGCAATCGGCTGAGGAACATACTCCAGTCCCAGACGGGAAGCAACCTCCTGAGCCAGCTCCAGATCAAAGCCTGTATACTCGCCGTCGTCACCGACAAATCCCATCGGCGGGAAATCCTGATCAAATCCAACTGTAAAGGTGCCTTCTGCACTGCTCTCAGAGGCCTCTGATGCCGCTTCTGTGGATGTTTCTGAAGATTCTGCGGCAGTAGTCGCTGCCTCGGTCTTGGACTCCTCTGCGGACGTTTTCGCTGCCTCAGCAGAAGAATTTCCTGCGCCTCCGCATCCTGCCAGAGATACTGCCAGCAAACCGGCCATACATGCACTCACAAATCTTTTTTTCATAATATGCTCCTCCTTTTGCCATTTCCGGCGGCATCTCACTCCCCTGCCACCACATCGCTCTACCATAGTAGCATACTAAAGTGTTTCTGTCAAACAAAACTTTTTAAAATCCTGACTTTATTCAGCTTCTACTCCGATTTTCTTCTAAAATGCATAATCCTTCCTGTGGGATTGTGCAGAAATCGCCGGCTTCTCGCTTTTTTGCAAAATTCTGGCTTCGCTTTGTGCAAGAATCGCCTGGTTTCGGCTTTTTTGCAAAATTCTGACTGGACTTTGTGCATATATCGCCTGGTTTCGGCTTTTTTGCAAAATTCTGGCTTCGCTTTGTGCAAGAATCGCCTGGTTTCTGCTTTTCTGCAAAATTCTGGCTTCGCTTTGTGCAAGAATCGCCTGGTTTCTGCTTTTCTGCAAAATCCTGGCTTCGCTTTGTGCATATATCGCCGAGTTCTCGCTTTTCTGCAAAATCCTGGCTTCGCTTTGTGCATATATCGCCTGGTTTCGGCTTTTCTGCAAAATCCTGACTGGATTTTGTGCATATATCGCCTGATTTCTGCTTTTTTGCAAAATCCTGACTGGACTTTGTGCATATATCGCCTGGTTTCGGCTTTTTTGCAAAATTCTGGCTTCGCTTTGTGCATATATCGCCAAGTTCTCGCGTTTTTGCAAAATCGCTCATGATAATAAACATAAAACAAGCACCCGTCATTTAAAAACTCCGATGAAAATTTTGAATCAAAAAAGGCATTGCAAAACAGGTTTTTCGCATCAAATATGGCATACTCATAGCAAGTAAAAAACCATATCCAGTAGAATTACCGTATTTTGCAACACCCTTAACAATCGCATCCTGCTGACATACAGCGTGACACAAACTCTACCTCATCACGCTGACATACAGCGCGACACAAACTCTACCTCATCACGCAGCCACACAGCGCGACACAAACTCTACCTCACCCCGCAGACATACAGCGCGACACAAACTCTACCTCGTCACGCAGACAACCTACAACCGTTACTCCACTCGGCGCGCCACTACAACAAACCGGCCATCTTCTGTATAATAGCTGCAGGTAGATAAAATAATCAGCTGATCTCCAAATTCCGGCCAGCTTCCGGTATCATAAAAAGAATACTGTCTGAGCAGGCCCATAAACTCATCAAACTTGTCCTCAGTCATATCTCCCACATATTCATAATACCGGAATCCCTCCTGATTTTCATAAACCAGTTTCGTCCGGAAAGCAGCAAAAATTTCATAACGGCGGTTCTCATCCGGCGTATCAAACTCCAGAACAGAATGCCTGTTACGATAAGCCTCAGATTCATACTCATCCAGCTCACCAAACATCGTTCCATTCTTCATATTGTGGGCATAAATAATCATGCTGCCGCTGTCCGTATCGCAGAAATCACCAATAAACGGAGTTCCGCTTACAGAACTCTTTCCATAAAAATCGCGACGAATATAATACTGCATGTCATCCGGCGTATGCATCACAGGATAATCCACCTTTGTACCGGGGATTCGCAGCCATCCGGCAAAATCCGGATTCTTCTCCTTCAAAAGAGCATAATTGCGCTTTGGCTTCTCCTCCTGCACACTATTTCCCAAAGTGTCCCCATTCCCGGCGTCTGACTGCTGTTCCGTCCCGGAAGCAGCAATATCTCCGGAAACATCCTGGCTGTCTTCCGCATTGCCTTCCTCCGCCATTTCAATCAAATCATCAAAGGTACTTTTCTCACGACGGGCATTCACAAGAGTTCCTGTAATTCCAAAAACAGAAACTGCAAATACTCCGATACACAAAACCATCAGAATCCGCCACACAACTTTTTTCGGGCTTCTTCTCTCTTCCAAATCCATGCTGTCTCTCTTCAAGAAATCTTCCTTTCCGCCTGCCCGGATACCGGTTTCCGATTTTCATATCTGCCCGGTTTCACCCCTTCGCCAGACTGCATTTCATAATAAAATCTTTCCTTTCCATAAGTAAACCATTTCCAGTCCCTTTCGTCAACCGGTTTCCATGGTTTTCCTACTCAGAAAAAATATTCCCTAAACAGAAAAAGCGAGGCGGCCATACCGCCGCCTCACAAATCAACCACTATTCCATTTGCTTCAATCCATGCGCTTCCTGAATACCATCAAAGCAGCCATACCGCAGCCGGACAATACTGCCATAAGAATCCAGAAAGAAAGCATTGTAGTATCACCGGTTTTAGGAAGTCCTGCTAACGGAACTCCCTCATCAAAAATCTGCGTCAAACCGCCTAAAGGCGTTTCATTATCGCCAATTTCTATAAGTCCGTCACCTTTTGCATTGCCAGGACCGGGGCCAGGTGTGGGATCAGATCCTCCACCAGAGGAAGAACCGCCGCCTCCTCCTCCACCGCCGCCAGGACGGCTGTAGCTGTTGGCAAACAAAATATTCTGCGTTTTTTCTTCGCCGGAAGCCTCCTCATCTGCTGCCCAAATCTGAGTAAACAAACCACCATTATCATCATTCAATACCTGAACCGTTACCTGATAAACCCTTTTATCATAAGTAAAACGATTCTGAGGTTCAGAATTCTGATAAATCCGATACTCATAATTTCCCGGTACTGTATAAGTAATCGGTCCAAATGAAGACTTTCCGCCATTTACCAGCACCAACTCTGCAGACGAAGGCATAGGAGCATTCGATGTTACTGCTTCTAATTTCAGCTTATACGGAACATCTGACGGAATTCTGCTGCCGCTTACCGTAACCTCTACAGGAATCGAAGCGGTGCAGGATATCTCCTGTGCAAATGCTGCAATCGGAAGCAGTAAAACTGCAAGCACTGCCGGAACGAGCGTATGAAAAACAAGGTTTCTTAATCTCTGATACATATCTATTTCATTGCACCTCCTTCGTGCTTATTTTTCCTCCAGCCGACCAAAAAGAATCATACGGCCATTGGTTGTTGCATCCACACAGGTGGACATTCCCACAATCCTGTCCTCTGCCGTTACTCCAATATCCCGGTACTGCTCCGATTCCTCTTTCAGATAATCCAGCAGCGCCTGCATATTGCAGGACTCCCCGGGAGTATAAATCAGCTTATCATAAGCATCTGCCTGAATACAGGCAAACAAGGTAATTCCATAAGTCTTATGAGGAAGATACAGCGTACCTGTCTCATGAGACTCAAAATAATCTGTTTCAACAAATTCCATTACATCCCCGAACATTCCCCCATTTTCCATGTGGTGTCCGTAAATCAGATTATACTGGTCTGAAAAATCCGGGCTGTTTAAGCAGGACAGGAAAATAGCGCCAGACAAAGAAAACTCTCCGTAAATGTCCGTATTTACATATTTCATATCGTCCTCGCCCTGAACCACAGGATAATCAATATGGGTTCCATCAATGGTAAGCCAGCCCCGTGTTTCCGGATTCAGCGCCATCAGCTCCTCCAGGGACAGGTTATCCTCGGTACCACTGTTTTCCGGCGGCTTGTATTTCAGCAAGTCACTGGTCAGGAAGGCTCCGCTGTTGATCATGTAATTATCCCAGAGGGAATAACCGCCATAAGCCAGCATCAGAATTATCATGCACACGGCTATCAGGCTTAATATAAAATTTCCAATTCTAGCAAGCTTAACAGCTATTTCCACTCCTGTCCTCCTGTTAATCCAGAATTTTCATTCGCTGTCCTCCCGATGCTTCCCCGCCGGACATTCCGGCGGGGAGCCGGGGCTGCCGGAGCAGCTTTTTTAGATTTTACAATCTATGATTTCTTAAAATTCTGTCATTCGCTTTTATTAAATCTCATCATCCTCGCGTTTCTTCTTGCCCAGTACCACTGCGCCCAGACCGCCTGCTGCTGCTACTAAGAGAACGTAGGGAGCGAAGGTCATTGCAACGCCGGTTGCCGGACCTACCTGCTTGTCGTTGATGAATTCTACAACCTGTCCATCAGCTGTCAGAACCTTGCCATCCTCTCCTGGTGTACCTATTGCAGGAATATTTACAAACTCATCATTGTTTACATCATCTTTTACAATAGTAGTATATCCATCTGCTGAATAATCAGTCTCTGTTACTGTATATGTATCTTTTTCAGACAGACCGTAAATATGCAGGGTCTCGCCGTCCATTAACGTAAACTCCTGTGCTACTCCATCTGTAATATGAATAGTTTCCTCTCCACCAGTCTTTGATGTCTTTACAGCCATATACTTCTCAGCGCCTGCTTCTGGTTTATCTGCATCATCGCCGTCAATCGTAACTGTGAAGGAGAACTCCTTGTTTTTATCACCCTGGTTACCGGTTACAGTTTTCTTTATGATGAAATCATGGATATCATCATCCGATGTGCCATCGCCGTAAGAATTGACAATCTTCAAATCATCTTCCTTAGCAGTCTCTCCATCCTTTACTACCTTAATTGCATCTACCTCATAACCATTTGTTGCATTGACTACGAATACGTAAAGATGTCTTGGAGTCACATCATAGGTGATTCCATCATAGGTACCCTGTGTTTCTGTTACAAGATAGTGATAAACTCCAGGCTTTTCAAATACACCTACATTTACATTGATTTTTCCTGTTTTGGTGTAAGTAGCTGAAGTATCTGCTTCAGGAGCAAAGCTGAAAGCATTATTAGCTGTATCTAAAGTCAAGCCGCCTGGAACACCGGCATAAACCTTTGCTGTTCCCAAAGTACCTTCATCGCCCTCTGTTATTGTAAAACTGAAAGCAGTATTCGGCGCATGGGTTTTTCCATCTGTAGTAACTTCCTTGGTCAAATTAAACTCTGTTACTGCGGCCCATGCCATTCCATTCATAGATAAAACCATTGCGCCTGCTAGAGTTGCTGCTGCCATTCTCTTATTCATTCTTCTCTTCATAATTATTTATCCTCACTTTCCTTGTTTATTCATTTTTATTTACTGCCGCTTTCCGCTGTAATAATTCAAATCACAAAATCAAAAACTTCTTTTACAGGCTGGAGCGCCGGAGCACCGCCAAAACCTTTCCTTTGATTTCACTCTGATTGACTGCTCCGAAATAGCGGCTGTCCTTTGCGCCGTTTCGGTAATCACAGAGAATAAAATACTGAGTTTCTTCCAACACTACCGGATAGGCAACCTCATCTCCATATTTGGGAGTGGGATAAAAGATATCTGATTCAAATACGGCACTGTTGTTAATCTTCAGTGTGGAATCATCTGTTACCTCCACACTGTCGCCGCCTTTGGCAACGATTCGTCCCACATACTGCTTTCCATCCTTCTCAAATACCACTACATCCTGAGAATGGAAGTTTTTTTCCGGCCGGTAATACAAAAGTACATCTCCTGAGCTGATTCTCGGTGACATATCATTGTTTTTCATGGGAGTGACTCCAAAGAACACTCCAAACAGCAAAACCATGAAAACTATCATCCAGGTCAGCTTGATAAAGAACGAAGTAATTTCACTCCAGTCTGCCAGCCTGTGGATTCTGGCCCGTATTACCCGTTCCGGGGTCAACGGCTCTTTTGCCTTTTCCTTTTTTCGTTTACTCATGGGCAGGGCCCTCGGAGAGCTTCTTTTTCAAAGAAGCAATCTCCTCATCCCTTTCCTGCAAACGAGCTTCGTATCGCTCCTGCTGAATTTCATATACAGAACGGTATTCTTTCTGAAGCTGTTCCAGCTTCTTCCACACATCCATCTCGCTTACACCGCCAAGCAGCTTCTTTCGGAATTTCATTCCCTTGAAAAGTTCCGCGATGTCATCCATGTTCTTTGCACTCATAAGCAGAACTCTCCTTTTTCATCATCATTTTTAGTCATCGTCTCTTGATTTCTTTACCCGCTTTTTCCTCCAGCTAAACCCGGTCAGTCCGATAGCTGCCATGGCAAGCATCATCAGATAGGGCAGGTTGTCCGTGAAGATTCCGGTCGGCACGTTCAGTGTCTTTGTATTGGTAAAGTCGATTACTGCAGCAGTATTCATATTTTCTACTGTTACTGTTTTGCTGCTCTTCTCCTCACCGCCATCTACTTTTACTGTAGTAGTGTAGCCTTCCTCCTCCGGAATGCTTTCTGTTACTGTGCAGGTTACTCCGTATGGCAGTTCCGGAATCACCAGAGACTGACCATGCTTTAATTTGAATTGACCATTCTGAACAAATATTCCCTCGTAAGTACCGTCTACAGATACCGGCTGCCCTTCGGAATTCTGTGCCTGAACAGTAAAATCAAACTCTCTGTTCCTGTCGCCCATATTTCCATTAACCGTTTTGCTTACTGTCAGACCAGGCAATGGATAGTTGGTAACCGTTACCTGTACTGTGGCATTTGTACCTAATTCTTTTCCTTCTTTTGCGGTAGCGGAAATACTGTTGTCACCTGTTACAGCCGGTGCTGCCAGCGGCCCTGTCATCACGTATGTCGGAGCCTTTCGCCCGCCATACTCCGTTTCCTGAACCGTGATTTTGTTTCCGCCCATTAAGCCGGTGATGATAGCGTACTGGCCTGCCTTCAAGGTTAAGATTCCTTCCTCTGATGCAGTCTTTGTCGCCTCCCGTTTGCCATCTTCCCACACCTGATACTCTCCTGTGTAGGGCTTCTTATCCTCCAGACCTAATAAAACCTTAATCTTGAACTCTGCATCCGGTCTTGAACCATCTGACATTACTTTGTCAATTCTCAGATTGAACATATTATCTGCTGACACTGAGTTTTTAAATACTACATAAGGATTGTTGTCAACAGATAATTTATCTGTCTCAACACCCAGCTCTTCTGTTGTAGAACCATCCTCGTATATGATTTCTACGTTTACGCCATCAATGGAAACGTCGAACTTATCACTGGTAGCCCCTATCTCCTGTATGTAGTATTTACTGGTCGCCTGGATAGCAGAATCGGTCAGACGAGCCATCTGATCGTCCTTCAGCAAAATAATTCCGTCTCCTTCAGTTTCTGTCTTGACAGGATTATCAAAATCCGATGCATTGTAAACCTCGTATGGTCCTGTATAAAGCTTATAATCGCTTTCAGAAGATGTTCCTCCGTAATTTACAAATGTTCTGAATTTAAAATCAATATCGGAAACGTCCTTTACGTTGCTGTAGGCAATCTCTTTCTGGAAATTGATCGTTCCCTTTGGAATCGGCGGCATATTAAATTCTATAGTACAGTTTGATCCTCCTCTTCCTCGTTCCAGATAGAAGAACTTCAATTCATGGTTCTTATAATCAGAAGCATCCCAGCTTTTCTCTGCCTTTTGGAACATGGCGCTGATGGTTGTGTTCTGTGGATTGCCTGTTCCATTCACCTTTTCTACGTAAACGGCGCCTGTCTGGAAATTGATGCTTCCCTCGTAGTTGTCGTGAACGCCTCCTAAATCAAGTACAAGAACATCGTCGATAAACACCCATACGTCATCATCACCCTGGAAATTGAAAACCATGTCATTGCCGTTAATTTTTCCATCCTTCGGCATAATAAAATCAAAATCAATGGTCATTCCAAAGCCGAAATTTTCTGTTTCTCCATTTCCGATAGCATATTCTCTATATCGTTCTCCTTTGTCTGGATCACCGTCGTATACATTTTCAAGTGTGGTTACCTTATTGATAATGGTATTGTATGGCAAAAACTTCGGTTCGCTTGGAGGGGTCGTTTCATCTGGATAACGTGCCGTTTCATACAGTACGAAATCTCCATTCTCATCTACAGATGCAAAGTTTGTATTGCTGTCGTAATAATAAGCATAGTCCTCTGGGTTCTGCTGAAGAAGATAATTTGCATTACGGTAGCTTCCGCTCTGCACATAATCTCCATCTTTTGAAAAAAGACAGCTCAGAGATTTGTTATCTTCTTTCAATACCGGATATCCATTTTTTAGCAATGGCTTTACCAGTCCCTGCTTTACGCCTCCGCCTTGTCCTCCTGTATAGCCATTTCCTCCAAATACAAAGTTATCTGTGACTTTTTGATATTCATTGTAATCAAACAACTGGATCTGAATCAGATCACTCGTATCTTCTCCCTGGAAGGTCGGCAGCGGTTCTGACTCATAAACCAGGTAGATGGTTGAGCCATTTGAAATTACATAATTTTCATTATTTTTTTTATAATATAACCGCACTGAACCGTTTTTCGTGTTCGGATAAATATTATCTGATTTTTTTGTAGTAAGAAGGGTTTCTCCGTCTTTATTGTTCAACTGAATAACCTGAAATTTGTATCTAGCATCTGTTACAATATAGTCTGACATCTTAAAACTTGTGCCTAACGTAATTTCCTTATCGTTTTTCTCAGGATTCAGATTAATCTCTTCAAACTTTTCGTTGACATATTTAACCGTTATTTTGCTGTCCCCACTCCTCCACGTTATCGTGAACTTCGAGAACCCGTCCACCACAAACGCCGTCTCAACCACAGCCGCCTCGCCGTCTGTCTCAATGACCTTCAGCGTTCCCGGCTCTGCGTTGACCGTATCCATAATCGTCTCAACCGGGTTTTCCGGATCCGCCTCCTCGATAATCACATCATCAAGAATTTCCTCTTCAAGTGGAACCGCATCTGCGTTCAGGCTCATAAGAGACATGGTCATAGGAACCGCTGCTGTTTCGTCTTCTTCTACAGTCACTGCCTTTGCCACAGTTTCTATCCGGATTCCCTGATCCGTTTCTGCGTGATGCTGAACCTTTAACGTTCCCACATCTACATCATCCGGAAGAAGATTTGCATCCATTCTGATCTTGACCTGAACCTCACTTCCAGGCTCCGGTTCTATCTCTTCATCATTCAGCCAGAAGCCGATGTCCAAAGCCATCATTCCGCCATATTCCTCATTGGCTTCGTCCAGGGCATTCTTTACATCCTGATATTCATTTCCATCTTCTGTCAGATATCTGGCTCTCAGTTCTGCGCCCTCAGGAATGGTTCCTCTCTTGGCTGTCACATCTACCAGAATATTTTCCGCGCCGTCTACCGGCATACTGTATCGGGTCAGTGCATTGGAATCTGTAGCTATCAGAGACATATCATCCAGCCCCAGGCTTCCTGTTGTGGTCAGAAAACCAACTGCCGTTCCCTCTTCCACGCTGGTCAGCTCATAAATCTCGCCCTCCAGCTCATCTGCCGGCTTTTCCTCCGGAATCTCTGTTTCCACTTCCTCACTGTCAGAAGGTGTGGCCGGCATTCCGTTGGAAGGTGTTGCTGTCTCAGCTTCCTCACCTGTTTTTGTTGTATCAATCACAGGGGAAGGTGATGTTATCAGCTCTGCATCAGACTTTACATTTACCGGTATCACAAATTCCGGTGTGTGCTTTTCATCAACTGCAACCGTGACTTTCTGATCCTTCTCAGAACGATTGACTGCCAGTAACATCAGCTCTTCTGTGCCGTCTATTACATAATCATCACGTTCGCCTTCAACCAGCTCACTCTCTTCGATTCTTGCAAAGATTCTCAGTTCTGTCCGATTTCCCTTTTTCCCGTTTTCCAGATTTAATTCATAATAATCGCCCGGCTCCAGGAAAAAGTCTTCATATTCTGCGCTACTTCCGCCTGTGAATTCCACATCTGCCCGTGCATCTCCGGCAATGGCATTCTGCAAAGCTTCATACAGCTCTTCTCCTGTCAGCTGGAAACGATGAAGCTCATTTCCATTTGACGGTGTTGCTGTGTCAACGGTATTGCTGGGAGTTGCCAGACTGCTTTCTCCGGAAACAATCACATTAGATGCATTCGCAATACTTCCGGCATTTCCCATAACCATACTGGCGCAAAGCATTGCTGCACAGAACCGTTTTCCTTTATGGCTCCAAAAATACTGGGTTTTTCTTTTTATTTCGTTTATGTGATTTTGCATCCTGGAATTTTTTCCCATTGTCAGTTATCCCTCCCTCTTCTTTATTTTTCTATTCTTCTGTCTTCCTGTTTTAACCATTTTCCGCTTCCTCCCCTTCTTCGCCGTCTAACGCACTGTCAATCAGTTTCAGAAGCTCCAGCGCACTGCGAAATCCCTGACGTTCATTTTTTTCTGCCCAGATAACATCTCCCTGCCAAGTTGCGTTCTGCCGATACCGGACATGTACAATAAAGGTTCCTTTTCCTCCATTTTTATTGTGTAAACGTGATGCATCCATTTGAAGTTCGACCCCTTTCCTATGTTCTTCTCCGGCAACGGGTTTCTTAGCTGAAAAGGAACGGCTGTCTGTAGAACTCTGTGGAAAATTCCATTGATTAAACAGATCTTCTATAAACCGAACCATCTCTATAGTTCCTTGAAAGAACAGAGGCTCATCTGAATATTGATGCCAAATCCGTCCGCTGTATTCCCCATTATTTCCCCCGTCAATTCCGATACAAATCAGATTAGGGGCAAACAGATTGTAAACGACTGTCCTCATTTTGCTCACCTCTTATGTATAAAACTTTACCAAATGCATTCTTAAAGAAACTCTTAAAAATTAATTATTTTTTCGAAAAAATTATAAAAAAAAACAGATAAGCGATTTTTTTTTGTGCACTTATCTGTTTCTCTTCTATCTCAATATATTCTTTTTAAATTCCATGTAAATCTGCCAGCGACGCCACCGTATAGCTGATGGAGGCCTTTGTGTGGATCTGATCTCTCAGACGGTTTTTGATTCTCTGATATATGAGCTCACAATTTTCTTTATTTGTTCCAACCAGCATAATCAGGTACTGAGACTGATTATATCTGGTAAAGGTATCGCCCTCTCTCAGACATCCGCAAATCACCTGTTCCAGATCTGACGCGCGAAGCTTCAGCTTTTCCGGATTCCGGATCGCCTTTCCCTCGTAGTCGCTCAGAGTACAGAGCATCAGGTAAATGGACTTTCCAAGACGCTCCATATTTCTTCTTGAAATATGGCATATTTCGGTAAAGGTCCGGTAATCGCAGAAATATGCGCCCTTTCTGCGTTCCTCTTTTTTCTCACATAATTCCCGTTTTATAAGTTCCATATCTCCCGGCAGGTCATGGGATCTCCGGCTGATTTTCTCATAGCATTCCAGCATCTCCGGCGTGGGATCCAGCCCCATCTCATCGGAATACATCTGAACCATCTTTTGATAAATCTCCAGGGCTCTTTCATTTTCTCCCTTTGCCAAAAGAGCCTCAATCTGAGCCAGCTGCCAGTTTTCATATGGAAACAGACTGACCGCCTTCTCATACAGCGCTTCCAGCTCTTCGTTCTTCCCTTTGTCTCTGAAATAATCTGACAGCCAGTAAACGCAGGTATCAAAAATCATCTTCAGCTTCAGATTCTCCTCAATCACCCATATTTCCGTGGAAATCTCGGGAAGAAGCTCGCCTTTGTACAGTTCCAGTGCCCGACAGTAATAACCGGCTTTTTTGTCCTCATCCAATTCTGTTTCCCCGGCTTGTGCCAGCTCCATAAAACTCTGGCCATCTGTTCTTACCGGAACCTCTGAACCTGCCATATATCCTCCTTCTGTACGGGTAATGTAATCACAGTCCGGAAGCCCTGCTGCCGGAAAATGCTTTTTAACCTGATGAAAAAGGTTATTAATACTGTTGTTGGGATCTGCAACGTCTCTTCTGTCATACATTGCATCTATCAATTCTTTTTTGGAAATTTCTTTATTTCCTCTCAGCCATATTAGCTGCATCAGCTGAATAAACTTCAGGGTGTTTTTTCTTCCCAGCAAAATCTCTTTTCCAAGATACTGTACGGAAAATCCGCCAAGCATATATACATTCAGCTGTTCTTGTTTTTGGGTTTCCATTTTACCCCCCCCCGAAAAAAAATGCTGCAATAATCGGAGACCGTTATCGATTAGATACAGTTTTCTACCTGGAAACAGTATAGCACAAAATACGCAGAAATACCATAAATTCTGCAATTTTTATGTATGTATGTTTTACCACTTTTTTATCTTTTTTTTATACAATGTTTCCTCTCCTGAAGCTATTGTATTGTTTTTTTTCAGAAAAAACAATCCCTTTGGCAAGAACATACATTTTCTGGCCTCGAAAAGACAAAGAGGAGACTGGAATTGACACATATTTTTATGATAAAATAAAACAGAAGGGAATGTGATGATTATGAAAATCGCTATTGTAGATGATGATCGAAGTTATATAGAGCAGGTGAAAATTCTCTGCAAAGATTTTGAAACCAGAACCGGCGAACCGGCAGAGCTTACCTGCTTTTTGGGAGGATCTGATTTTCTGGACAAATTTCAGCCCGGTATTTATCAGATTGTTTTTATGGATATTTTTATGAAAGGGATCACCGGAATTGACACAGCCAGAAAGCTGCGGGAAATCGATCACACCTGTCTTCTGGTTTTCCTCACTTCCTCCAGTGATTTTATGCCTGATGCCTTCTCATTTCATGCCTTTGATTATATTACCAAACCGTTTTCTGCAAAACGGATCTTTCAGGTCCTGGATGATGCCAGAAAACATTTTCCAAAGCAGAAACCCAGTATCAACATTGTCAGCGGCCGGCAGACAATTCCTCTCCTGCTGTCTGATATTGTGTCTGTGGTAAATGATGCTCATTATCTGGATATCCGCACAAAGGACGGAAAACATCTGCGCAGCCGCATGACTGCAGAAAATTTTCTCCGGCTTACTGGCCACGATCCCCGTTTTCTGTCAGCCAACCGGGGAATTCTTGTCAATGCGGATTATGTAGACGCCCTTACAAAGGAAGCCTGTATTCTGACTGACGGCACAAGCTTTCCTGTCCGTGTCCGGGACAGCCAGAAGCTGGAAAATGCTCTTCGCCAATACCATTTTACCTGGCTTCGCAGCGAACATCATCACAGGCACACCTGAATTTTTCTTCGTATTCCTGCAAAACAGGCATTTTCCAAAAAACTTTCTTCTTATTATAAAGGGGGATCCTATTATGAATTTTCTGGCAAGTCTGGTTCAATTTCTTGTTCTGATTCCCGCTGCCCTCCTGTGCTATCTTCCCATGAAAAGCAAGCTGCGCTATTCTCCCGCCCGCACAGCAGGACTTTTTGCACTTGTATATCTTTTTTTCATTCCTGCTGCCGCATGGTTTCTGACGATTTTTCACATTGGCGCCAATGCAGTCATGTTTCCGGTTATTTTTATTTCCTTTTTGTTTTACTGGAAAACGCTGGACGTGTCTCTTTCTAAAGCCCTTGCTGTTTATACCCTCAACTGCTCCCTGCTTTCCTTTTGCTACCTCTATTCTATTGCCTTCAGCGCCTGGCTCCATCCCTGCGGGACGTATCTGGATGTTTTTCTGGATACCGTTTTGTTTCAGCTTTTTGCCTCTCTTTTTTTAACGCTGATTCTGTCTGTTTCCTTCAGCAAAAAGCTTGCCCACCTGATCGAATGTCTGGATATTGATCACATCTGGTATATTACCCTGCCTGTTTCCGGCTTTTTCCTTTTGTTTAATATCCAGCTTATTCCCCATTCCTACGAAACCCTGTACGTCAACCGCGTTTTTTTCATATTCCTGATCTGTATCACTCTCCCCCTGGGACTTCTTCTGTTTCTCTGTGTTCTTTTCTATCATACGGTTGTTCTTTTGATCGACTCGTTTCATCAGACGGAACGGACGCATTTTCTTGAAATCCAGGCAGAGCAGTACAACCTCCTTTATAATCATATGGAACAGACGCGGCGCCTGCGCCACGATTTTAAGCATTCTGTCCATGCGCTTTCTGTTCTGGCAAACAGCGGAGACATGGAAAGCCTGAAGAAATATTTGGCGGACTATGAACAGCAGGTACTGATTCTGGATCAGCTGCGCCCCTTCTGCAAAAATGCGGCGCTCAATGCCCTTTTTAATCACTATTATGCCATGGCACAATCTGCAGAAATCCGGACAGACTGGCACATTTCCATTCCTGATCCTCTGACGGTTTCCACTCTGGATCTGTCCAGTCTTATGGGAAATATTCTGGAAAATGCCATTGCAGGCTGCCGGACTGTTCCGGAACAGGAACGGTATTTCATTCTGACAATTGAAGTTCTGGAAAAGAACAGTCTGTATATTGTCTCTTCCAACAGCTCCGATGGAAACCTGAAAAAGGAGTCCGGAATTTACCAGACCACCAAAAATCATGGAGGCGGCAGGTCACAGACAGAACATGGAATCGGCCTGTATTCTATCCGGACTCTGGCTGAAAAATACAACGGAATGTCGCAGTTTTCTTATGAAAACGGACAGTTTTGTGTCGATGTGGTTTTAAAGCTTTAATTTCTCATAAGATATTTTCTCACAAGAAAGAAGCTCGCAAGCGAGCTTCTCCGCCTGCGGCGGGGCGCTTCTGCGGCAAAATTCTCTACCAACCCATGGCGATCCCCGCGGAGCGTTTTTATTTCATAGGACGCAATTTCCTATGAAATAAAAAAAGAGACTGGACGGGAGTCTCCGCTGTCTTCGGTTTCTCCTCATTCAGTCTCTTCTTTTATTTTGTTTTACTGTATTTTACAGTATTTTTCTGAATTTCTCTTATTTTCCGTAATAAGCTCTCAGATACATTTCTTTGATTTCGCTCATCAGCGGATATCTCGGGTTTGCGCCTGTGCACTGGTCGTCAAATGCCTGCTCTACCATTGCATCCAGAGTATCCAGGAAGTATTTCTCATCTACGCCGTACTCAGCGATGGTCTTCTTCACACCTACAGCAGCCTTCAGCTCTTCAATCTTCTCGATCAGCTTCTTAACAGCTTCTTCGTCATTTGCAGCCTGAATACCTACAAAACGTGCGCACTCTGCGTATCTTGCTCTGGTGTGCGGATACTGATACTGGGAGAAGGTTCCCATCTTTCTCGGGCACTCAGCAGCATTGAACTCTACTACCAGAGAAATCAGCAGGGCGTTTGCAATACCGTGCGGTAAGTGATGGAATGCGCCCAGCTTGTGAGCCATGGAGTGACATACGCCCAGGAATGCATTTGCAAATGCCATACCAGCCATGCAGGAAGCATCAGCCATTTTGCTTCTTGCCTCTACATTGCTGCCGTCGCTGTAAGCGGTGGGCAGGTATTCAAATACGTTCTTCATTGCCTTCAGAGCCAGACCGTCTGTGTAGTCGGTTGCCATTACGGAAGCATAAGCCTCCAGAGCATGAGTCAGAACGTCTACGCCGGATGCGCTGGTCAGTCCCTTGGGCTGGCTCATCATATTGTCGGTATCCACGATTGCCATGTTCGGCAGAAGCTGATAGTCAGCCAGCGGATATTTTACGCCAGTCTCCTGATCGGTGATAACTGCGAAAGGAGTTACCTCGGAACCTGTTCCGGAAGAAGTGGGAACTGCTACAAAGTAAGCCTTCTCACCCATCTTCGGGAAGGTGTATACACGTTTCCGGATATCGATGAAGCGCATTGCCATATCCTGGAAATCTACTTCCGGATGCTCGTACATTACCCACATGATCTTACCTGCATCCATTGCAGAACCGCCGCCCAGCGCGATGATAACATCCGGCTGGAATGCAGTCATGGCCTTTGCGCCTGCCTGTGCATTTGCCAGGGTCGGATCCGGCTGAACATCAGAGAAGCACTGGTAAACAATGCCCATTTCATCCAGCTTGTCAGTAATCGGCTTGGTGTAGCCATTCATATATAAGAAGGAGTCTGTTACAATAAATGCTCTCTTCTTGTTCATAACAGTGCCCAGCTCATCCAGGGCTACCGGCAGACAGCCCTTCTTAAAGTATACCTTCTCCGGTGCGCGGAACCACAGCATATTTTCTCTCCTCTCAGCAACAGTCTTAATGTTCAGCAGATGCTTCACGCCCACGTTCTCAGATACAGAGTTGCCGCCCCAGGAGCCGCAGCCCAGTGTCAGAGACGGAGCCAGCTTGAAGTTGTACAGATCACCGATACCGCCATGAGAAGAAGGAGTATTAATCAGGATACGGCAGGTTTTCATTGCTTCTGCGTGCTTCATAATCTTTTCCTGCTCATTTACGTTAACGTACAGGGAAGCAGTATGGCCGTAGCCGCCGTCTGCAACCAGACGCTCTGCCTTTGCAATTGCCTCGTCGAAGTTCTCAGCCTTGTACATAGCCAGTACCGGAGACAGCTTCTCATGAGCAAATTCCTCGCTGATATCTACAGATTCAACCTCACCGATCAGGATCTTGGTATCAACCGGAACCTCAACGCCTGCCAGCTGTGCAATCTTATAAGCGCTCTGTCCTACAATCTTTGCATTCAGAGAACCGTTGATCAGAATGGTCTTTCTTACCTTATCCAGCTCTTCCGGCTTCAGGAAGTAGCAGCCGCGGTATGCAAATTCTTTCTTTACTTCATCATAAACAGATGCCAGAACAGTTACAGACTGCTCAGAAGCACAAATCATACCGTTATCAAAGGTTTTAGAATGAATAATGGAGTTTACTGCCATCTTGATATCAGCAGTGTCATCCAGGATAACCGGTGTATTTCCTGCGCCTACGCCCAGTGCCGGTTTTCCGGAAGAATAAGCTGCTTTTACCATGCCCGGGCCGCCGGTTGCCAGAATAATATCAGCATCCTTCATAACGGTGTTGGTCAGCTCCAGAGACGGTACGTCAATCCATCCGATAATTCCCTCCGGTGCGCCGGCCTTAACAGCTGCATCAAGAACAACCTTTGCTGCTGCAATGGTGGATTCCTTTGCACGGGGATGTGGGGAAATGATAATTGCATTTCTTGTTTTTAAGCAAATCAGAGTTTTGAAAATAGCAGTGGAGGTCGGGTTTGTAGTAGGAATAACTGCTGCTACCAGGCCGATAGGCTCTGCAATTTTTTTGATTCCGTATGCCTTGTCTTCTTCTACAACACCGCAGGTTTTGGTGTTCTTGTAGGCATTGTAAATATACTCTGCTGCATAGTTGTTTTTAATAACCTTATCTTCTACAACGCCCATGCCGGTCTCGGCTACTGCCATCTTAGCCAGCGGGATTCTCATTTTGTTGGCTGCAGATGCTGCCTCGTAGAAAATTTTATCAACCTGCTCCTGGGTAAAGGTGGCAAATACCTTCTGAGCCTCACGCATTGCCTGCATCTTCGCTTCCAGAGCTTCTACACTGTCAATGATTTCGGGAACTGCAATTGTCTGCTTCTCTGCCATTGTCACTTATCCTCCATAAAATAATGATAAAAATAATGATATCCTAAAAGTGTTTCTCTGTTTCCTGTATTCAAGTCCGACATGAAATATCTCTTTTGAAACTCGATATTTTTTTAACAATGTCACTATAAGCATTATACTTGCTCGTTAAATAATTGTCAATGAAATCGTATCTAATTTTTCTATTTTTTTTCACGCTTTTATCGTCAAAATGCATAAGAGAGAAGCCTGGCCGCAGACTTCTCTCTTATGGGGTTTCTGTTTTATAGGGTTTTGTTTTATGGGACTTCTGTTTTATAGGGTTTTGCTTTATGGACTTCTGTTTTGCGAGACTTCTGCTTTATGAGACTTTTATTTTGCGGGACTTTTGTTTTATGGGATTTCTATTTTGCAGGACTTTTCCCTTATAACCGGTTATTCGTCCGGCTCCAGATCATCAAAAATATCGGAGTCGTAAAACTCGCGGATTGTTACGCCAAGACCGTCCGCTATTCTGTTAATATTAACGATTCCCGGATTCTCACTTTTTCCATTTACAATACTCTTATAAGTTGACGCAGGAATTCCGGCCTTATATGTAACGGAATATCCACTCAGCTTTTTTTCCTTACATAACTCTGTAATTCTATAGCTTGTTGCTTCACTTATCGTCATTGTAAGAATCCTCCTTATTATGGACTAGTTTAGTCGAATTTTGGAAGATCTTAGGGCGATATATCGCCCTATCAACTACGATTTTATTAAATTTTATCGTTTTTTGTAGTCCATAAATGGAGTATACGGCTTCAGACATGAATTTTTGCCCATAGAGATCTCCTGGCAAAGCGTTTTTTGCCCGGGTGACATTTCCTGTGAGAACATAAGGCCGAAAGAAAATGCAAGAGGATGACGCAAAAACTATTTTGCGGCACCCTCTTGCTTAAATCCTGAATCCTGTCTTTTTGTGTTTTTTCTTTTGTATCTTTTTTCTTGCTTCTTTTGTTTTTGTTTCTCTTGTTTTTGCTTCTTTTTGTTTCTGTTTCTTTTTGTTTCTGTTTCTTTTCGTTTCTGTTTCTTTTCGTTTCTGTTTCTTTTCGTTTCTGTTTCTTTTTGTTTCTGTTTCTTTTTGTTTCTGTTTCTTTTTGTTTCTGTTTACTTCACGTTTCTCTGCTTCTTTTCTTTTATTCCCGGCGCTCTTTCGCCCCGATTTGTAAGTGTTTTATTGAGACGATGTGCTCTTTTCCTTGTAGCCTAAGGCCTGTTCCAGCGCCATTTTTTCTTCATTTCCAAGAGCAACGTCTGTCTGGCCTCTGTCCACATCTTTAATATAGAGATAACATCCTTCTCTGCTGTGAACAGAATTAATCACAAAACCTGTATTTGTATAATCCAGTAATGCCAGAGCAAAACTCAGATTTCCTCCCATTCCTTTAAATGCATTGTATTTTACAATGCCCATTTTTTGAAAAGACGCTCTGGAATTCTTGTTGGCCGTGCGAATAGAATCTTTATTGGCTCGATCCTGCGATTTCAGATCAATGATATCCTCCATCTGCTTTATGATCATTTCCTCCATTGATTCCGCATCTTTCCCTCTCATAAAATAATCATACCGCCGGTATAACTTTTTTATCTTAACTATACACACAATAACAACTACCAGCAGTATCAATGTGATAGCCGACTGGGCAATGATAAGATAGACGGGATCAAATCCCAGGTTATTTAAAATACTTCCTTCCATCTTTGTTCACTCCTGTCCTTTGCATATCCCTTACCGGATGGATTCAATCAATTCTACAATACGCTCCAGCTCCGACTCCGAATAATACTCAATTTCTATTTTTCCTTTTGATTTGTCCTTTCGGCTGATATTTACCTTTGTACCCATAACTGTTTTCATTCGCTCTTCCAGATCCTGAAATACCAGTTCAAGGGCTTCATCTACCGGCTTTTCTTTCTTCGGCTTCTTTTCTTTGCCCACCAGTTTTACAGCTTTTTCCACTTCGCGAACACTCATTTTATTCTGTTCGATTTTGTGAGCCAGCTCAACCTGCTGTTTGGGATCCTCCAGAGAAAGCAGGGCTCTTGCGTGTCCGCTGGAAAGGCGGTTTTCCACCAGCATCTGCTGTACCTCTTTTGCAAGATTCAGCAGTCTCAGGCTGTTGGTGATCGTTGTTCTGCTTTTGGATACTCTCTCCGCAATTTCTTCCTGTTTCAGATTAAATTCCTGAATCAGCTGCTGATATGCCATAGCCTCTTCAATCGGGTTTAAATCCTCCCGCTGAACATTCTCGATCAGAGCAATTTCCATAGTCTGCTGGGGATCGTATTCCCGAACTACCACAGGAACCTCCTTCAAGTCTGCCATTTTGGCTGCTCTCCAGCGGCGCTCCCCTGCAATAATTTCAAATCCATTTTCTCTCTTCTGAACCAGAAGCGGCTGCAGTACACCATACCGTTTCATGGAATCAGCCAGCTGCTGAAGCTGTTCCTCGTCAAAATTCTTTCTCGGCTGAGAACGATTCGGCTCAATTTTAGAAATCTTTACATAGATTTCCCCCTGAGTCTCTTCCGCCTTTTCAGATGCGGAAATCTGTTTCTCGATTGCCTGATTTTCTGAAGAAGCATCTGCCCCCGGAAGGGTGTCTGTAGAAATCTCAGATAATGTTTCACGTGAAACATTTACCTGTTTATCGGATTCAGTTTTCTCTGCCTCACCGGATAAACTCTGGTTCCGGGAATTTTTCACCCCTGTCTCTTTCTTCCCTGCGCCTTTATCTTCGGAAGAAGCCTGATTCTTCTCGCTGGATTTCACATCAGATGCTGACGCACGTTTTCTTCCCCGGGAAATCTTTTCCCCTTCACCGTCAGCACTTTCGTGAGAATGGCTGCCTCTCTTATCAAGAACAACCCCCTCAACAACATCTTCTCCAAACAAAGCTCCAAGTCCTCTTCCCAATCCTTTTCCAAGTCCTCTCTTTGCCTGTGCCATTATACCTCTCCTCTGCTGATCACTTCTGCTGCTAACATTCTGTAACTCTCTGCTCCTGTTGAGCGGGTATCATAAAGATTGATCGGCATTCCGTGGCTGGGCGCCTCTGCCAAACGAACATTCCGCGGAATAATTGTTTTATAAATCGTTCTGTTTAAATGTCTCTTTACATTTTCAACAACCTGCAGAGAGAGATTTGTTCTTGCATCGTACATGGTGAAAACAACGCCCTCCAGCTCCAGCTTCGGATTCAGTTTTTTCTTCACCAGATCAATCGTCTGCAGAATCTGTGTCAATCCCTCAAGAGCATAATACTCGCACTGGATCGGAACAAGGACCGTATCCGATGCTGTCAGAGCATTGATTGTAAGCAGGCTGAGAGAAGGAGGACAATCAATAATGATAAAATCATAATTATCCTTTACCTTTTCCAGTTCCTCTCTCAATAAAGATTCCTTATTTGCCACATCAAGAAGCTCAATCTCAGCTCCTGCCAGATTTACGTCAGATGGAAGCACGTCCAGGTTGTCCTGAACATCCTTCACGATACACTCTTCCAGCTGGCATTCGTCCATCAGCAGCTCATAAACAGTTTTATCCATATATCCCTTTTCAAATCCGAGACCGCTGGTGGCATTTCCCTGCGGATCAAAATCCACAGCAAGTACCTTCTGTCCTGCCTCTGCCAGACAGGCGGACAAATTAATGGCTGTTGTAGTTTTTCCTACCCCACCCTTTTGATTTGCAATTGCTATTATTCTTCCCATATTCTTCCCTTTATTCTTGGTAACTATCCAGAAGCGGAGATATACCTGACCGATTGTCTAAAAACAGGAAATGCGCTTTTTTGAACAGCTACTATAGTATAGTAATATCTGTATTGGTATTAAGTATAACATACTTTTCCATCTTTTCCTATGTCTATAAGGAAATTAATCTCATGAAATTTTCGTAAAATCCACATAAATTATTCAGCAGTCCGACAACTTTTCCTCGTTTTTCGTTGTATATGATACAAAATTGTATTATACTAATAGGAAGAGGCTGAGCTATTTACAGCTCAATATTCGTTCAGGGGAGGTATTTATGCGTACCAAAAACAAGCTTTTCACCTTACTCCTTGTTGGTGCCGGGACAACCGCATCGATTGCTGCAATCAACAAATGTATCAAGATTTCAGCAACTTCAAAGAATTTACTCTCAGAACCCAAATCCCTCTGCTACAAATGGAGACTGGGAAATATCCACTATACCAAAACAGGAAACGGAAAACCACTGCTTTTGATCCATGATATTCATGCTGCAGCCAGCGGACATGAGTGGAGTCAATTAGTTCCGCTGCTTCAGGAGCATTATACGGTTTACACCATCGATCTGCTGGGCTGCGGTCGATCAGAAAAAGTAAATATGACTTATACCAACTACCTGTATGTACAGCTGATCTCAGATTTTATTAAATCTGTTATCGGCCACCGGACAAATGTTATTGCATCCGGAGAAGCAGCTTCGATTCCCGTTATGGCCTGCGCAAGTAATCCGGACTTATTTGATCAAATTATGCTGATCAATCCTTTAAGTCTTCTGGATTTCAGCCTGATCCCGGGTAAACTGGCAAAAATGTATAAATTTATGGTTGAACTGCCCGTGATCGGCACACTGCTCTATCATATTGCAGCCAGCAAACATATCCTTGCCGAGGAAATAAGCTCCCGCGGATTTTATAATCCATTTTCCGTAAAGCCGAAACTGGTAGACAGCTACTACGAGGCAGCCCATCTGGGTAATGCACCAAAAGCCATTTATGCCAGTTCCAAATGCAATTACACCAAATGCAACATCACCAATGCGATTCGAAAGATCGACAACAGTCTCTATATCATTGGCGGTTCCGCTGTTTCTGATATTGAGACACGGCTGGATGAGTATAAAAACTGCAATCCGGCTATCGAAACCGCTATTATTCCGGAAACAAAGGTTCTGCCCCATCTGGAAGCCCCGGAAAAGGTATTGCATCATATAGAAACATTCTTTGCATAAAGATCAGGAAGCGGTTCTTACACCAGTTACCTGTTTTCCCCTTGTGGAACATCAATTTTAAAATGTTTCACGTGAAACATTTTAAATGAGTCAAATTTTACAGAATCGTTTTTACAAAACAGTCAATTAGATCAGATATAAAGCAGATAATCAAAAACAAAGAATTTTAGAAACTATCACTACTTAAAGTAAAGAAAGGGACGCTTATGACAACATTTAATCATTTTAATTTCAACGTTCTTGACCTGGAAAAAAGCCTGAAATTTTACAAAGATACTTTAAATTTAGAGCCCGTCAGAGAGAAAACAGCGGAAGACGGTTCCTTTAAACTAGTTTACTTAGGTGACGGAAGCAGCGACTTTACCCTGGAATTAACCTGGCTTCGTGATCGCACCGAGCCGTATAATTTAGGAGAATGTGAATTTCATCTCGCATTTAAAACAGATGAATACGATCGCCTCCACCAGCTCCACAAAGATCAGGGAGTAATTTGTTTCGAAAACGAGAAAATGGGAATCTATTTTATCCTGGATCCAGACGGATACTGGATTGAAATTGTTCCTGACAGACATTGATGGAAACCAGATAATTTCCAGAGAAAAAGAGGGTGCAGCAAAACCGGTAGTTTGAAAACCGGTTTTGCTGCACCCTCTTCACCTGCGGCGGGTCCGTTTCTGCGGCAAAATTTCTTTCTGCCGTATGGCATTTCATGCATAGCTCTTCTAAAAAAGCCTTTTTATCCCATGAACAACCGTCAAAAAGCATACTTCATTTGCAGAAGATCTATTTCTTCCGCAATATTTCATTTCATTTTCTCTCGTTTTTCCCTAAAAAACACATCAAATTACAGAAAAAACACGCTTCAAATCATCTATTATTTCTTTTAAATTCCGCTGCAAATAAACCTGTTCTGACACACTTTTTCCGACCGGTCTTGCAGAAAGTCCTTTTGAATTCGCACCTTCCGTTATCTCAATTTCCGTTTCCTTTCCCCTGGAAGAAAGCAAAAATTCTCGATAGCCTGCCATACTTTCGCTTTCAAAAGACAGCTTCAGGCAGGTGAGAGGAACCAGCTTTTCAATGGCCGCCATGGTTTGATATCCTTCTCGATTGAACTCCTGATAGTGTTTTTCATCGATCATTTTAACTTCATTCACGTTTTCTCTCCACCGGGGATATTTTTCGAAATCCACTAATATATCCCAGATTACACAAGCTTCTTCGGGAATCACAATGGTTTCTTTTCTTGTTGTCATACGCTGTTCTCTCCTTTCTAAAACTTTCGGTCTTTTTTGCTCCTGTCACAATTTTATAGCATGATTTCTTCATATTCCAACGAAACTTTCTACTGTAAACCATCTTCTAAAGCAGCTTGTGTTCGCTCCTTCTCCTCACATTTTTTCTCGCATTTTTCCTCTCGTTTTTTTCATCTCGCCCCTCTTTTTTCTCGCTTTTCTCTTCGCTTGTCTCCTCTCTTTCCTTCTCTCTTTCCGCCCCTTTTTCTCCTCGCTTTTCTCCCTCTTTTCCCCTCTCTTTTCTCATCTCCTTTCGCCCTTCTTTTTTCTCGCTTTCCTCCCCTTTTTTCTTCTCTTTTTCTCTCCTCTTTTTATTCTCTGCTCTGCTGTTTTTCTGTTTTCTGCCCTTGATTTCGCTTTTTGTATATACAGGATATTTTAATATTTATACATTTTGATATACATTATTTTTGCATAAATATTCTGTATATTCATTCATAGCAGAGACAGCATATTTCAAAAAACACACAAAAGCCCCCCTGCCACAACATTCTATATTCAATGTTTCACGTGAAACATTATGTTTTTCACAATACTTTTTTCACATCATCATACCTTTTTCAAAAAATCTGCATCTGCAATTCATATCTGTCCCGTGCCTTCCCGAAGAAACTTTAATTTCAGCGCGGAGTCGGCAGCGGTAACCCGCTTTTTCGTCAGGATCACTTTCCGCCGCAAAGCCCTGTTTTCATCATATCCTCCTCATTTCCATCCCAAAGCCCGCTTTCCATCATAAAATTCGACTCTTCATAACGTAAAAAAGAGCATTTTCCGGCACAAATTCCTATGTCGGAAAACACTCTTTTTTATTTTAATATCTTTTATTTTTTTGCATCTACATCCAAAAATTACATCTTGATCGGTTCTTTTGACGGAACGCCCGCTTTTCTCGGATACCGCTTCGGTGTTGCAGATACCTTTTTAATTTTCACCAATGTACGTTCTGCATCTGCGCCGATCAGAGAAAAATGAATCACATTTTCCACAGCGCCGCCCATACTTTCAATGGCTTTTGTTCCCTCTTTCAGCTCTTCTTCTATTTTTCCTGATTTATATGGAAGAAAAGCGCCGCCAACCTTCACAAAAGGAAGACAATATTCCGATAAAGTAGCCGTATTTGCTACTGCTCTGGAAACACAATAATCAAATTTCTCCCTGTATTTTGGATTTTTTCCAAAATCTTCCGCTCTGCCATGGATCATCTCCACTCCAGAAAGGCCCAAAGCGCTGCATACTTCCTTCAAAAAATTGATCCGCTTATTCAGAGAATCTAAAAGAGTGATTTTCAATCCCGGAAAAGCAATTTTCAGAGGAATTCCCGGAAATCCTGCTCCCGTTCCCACATCGATCACTGTTTTGCTGCAGGTTTCCAGATCCGTTTCTGACTTTATCATACACAAGCTGTCTACAAAATGCTTGGTAACAACCTCTTCCATTTCTGTGATCGCCGTAAGGTTCATCACCTTATTCCACTCCACCAGCATTTCGTAATACTGGTAAAACTGTTCCAGTTGCCGATCACTGAGAGTTATCCCAAGCTCCTCTGTTTCACTTCTCATTTTATCAACAAATTTCTGCTCCATGTTCCGCCTTCTCTCTCCCCTGAATCTTCGTCTATTCAGGATAATATCTGTTTCAAAATTCTGTTTTCCGTCTGAAATCCGGATTTTCAGGACGTCTGATGTCTTTTTATAAGTCGTCAGACGTCTTTTGCCATACCTTTCATTATTACCATCTGATACGCCTGCAGTCTTCCTGTTTTTATCCGGAAGAGACACAGAAAAACCATATCGTTATTTAATTATCATTATGTATAACTATATGTTTATATTGTATATTTATTCTATTTCACTGTATTTTTCTCTTGTTTTTGATTGTTTTCAGGATAACTATTCAGTTCCGTATTCCGCTTATATTTCCTGCCCTCTCTGTCCGTGACGCATCTGCTCCAAATGAACCAGAAGCACGGAAATATCAGCCGGAGATACGCCGGAAATTCTGGATGCCTGTCCAATGGATGAAGGCTTGTACAGATTCAGCTTCTGCACTGCCTCTCTCCGCAGGCTCTTTACGGTACTGTAATCAAAATCAATATCCAGCTTTTTGTTTTCCAGCTTTTTAAACTGAGCCACCTGCTGCTGCTGACGTTTTAAATATCCCTCATACTTAACATTGATATTCACCTGCTCTGCAGTATCCTCCGGAAGCTGAGGTCTTGTTTTGTCGATTTCCGCCAGGGAAAAATAATCCAGCTCCGGTCTGCGCACCAGCTCTGCCATGGTTGCTCCTGTTTTCAGAAGTGTGCTTCCGTGACGCTCCAGGAATTCCTGCACCGCCGGGCTTGCTCCTACGGTTGTCTTCTCCAGACGCTCTGTCTCCGCCTCAATATCCCGCTGCTTCTGCAGGACACGTTCATAATCCTCATCGCTGACAAGGCCGATTTCATGGCCAATCTCCCGCAGCCTCAGATCCGCATTATCCTGGCGGAGCAAAAGCCGGTATTCCGCCCGGGAAGTCATCATCCGGTACGGCTCATGATTTTCCTTTGTCACCAGATCATCGATCAGAACTCCGATATAAGCCTGGGAACGATCAAGAACATAGGGTTCCCGTCCCAACACCTTCATAGCCGCGTTTACGCCTGCCATAAAGCCCTGTACAGCCGCTTCCTCATATCCTGAGCTTCCGTTGAACTGACCGCCGCTGAAAAGCCCCTGAATCGCCTTAAACTCCAGGGTCGGCTTCAGCTGTCTGGAATTGATGCAGTCATACTCAATCGCATAGGCATTGCGGACAATCTTTACATTCTCCAGTCCGGGAACTGTCCGGTACATGGCATACTGAACATCCTCCGGAAGAGAGCTGGACATGCCTCCCAGATACATTTCATTGGTATACAGTCCCTCCGGCTCTACAAAAACCTGATGCCTGTTTTTATCCGGGAATTTCACCACCTTATCCTCAATGGAAGGACAATACCGGGGACCGGTTCCCTCAATCGCGCCGGAAAACAGCGGAGAGCGATCCAGATTGGCACGGATAATCCGGTGAGTTTCCTCATTGGTATAGGTCAGCCAGCAGGAAACCTGATCCTTCTGAACAGACTCCGGATCCGTTGAAAATGAAAAGGGAACCACCCGCTCATCTCCAAACTGCTCTTCCATCTTTGAAAAATCAATGCTGCGCCGATCCACACGGGCCGGAGTACCTGTTTTAAAGCGATACATTTCAATCCCGTTTTTTATCAGGGACTCGGTCAGGTAATTGGCTGCCTGAAGGCCGTTAGGCCCTGTATACATGCTTACATCACCATAAATACATCTGGCCTTCAGATAAGTTCCTGTAGCCAGAATGACAGCCTTTGCGTGGTAAACAGCTCCGGAAAAGGTTTTTACACCCCTGATCTGACCGTCCTCAGCCATAATTTCTGTAACCTCGGCCTGACGGATAGTCAGGTGATCGGTATTTTCCAGGGTGCAGCGCATCTGGCGGGTATACTCCTGCTTATCCGCCTGGGCGCGGAGAGAGTGAACCGCCGGTCCTTTGGACTGGTTTAACATTTTTGACTGAATAAATGTTTTATCAATATTTTTTCCCATCTCTCCCCCAAGAGCATCCAGCTCCCGCACCAGATGTCCCTTGGAGCTTCCGCCAATATTGGGATTGCAGGGCATCAGCGCAATACTGTCTACGCTGACTGTAAACATGATGGTTTCCAGGCCCAGCCTGGCACAGGCCAGAGCCGCCTCACAGCCCGCATGGCCTGCGCCTACCACCACAATATCATAAGTCTCTTCCACATTCGGCATGACCGACAACCTCTTTTCCTTTTATTTTCCAGTGCAGAACCTGCTGAAAATCTCATTCACCAGATCGTCCTCTACCGCCTCTCCGATAATCGCTCCCAGCTTCTCATAGGCATCCATCAGATCGATCGTAAGAAAATCCTCCGGCATCTGATTTTCTATGCTCTGCTTTACCATTTTCAGACTCTCCAAAGCGCCTGACAGGGCTGTTTTATGACGTACATTGGTAATCATCACCTCGTCATTAAAATCCAGATCCCCTTCATAAAACATCTCTTTTATTTTATTTTCCAGCTGATCGATTCCTGTTTCCTCTCTGGCTGATACGGCAATCACATCCAGCCCCGTCTTTTCTGACAGCTCCTTCTCGGAAATCACCGTCTTCAAATCCGTTTTATTCAGAAGAACCACAGCCTTTCTGTCCCGGATCAGATTCATAATCAGATCGTCATTTTCATCCAGAGGCCTGGAACCGTCCACCACATAAATAATCAAATCGGCCTGATCTGCCATCTGCCTTGCTCTGGAAACTCCAATCTGCTCTACAATATCCTCTGTTTCCCGGATTCCGGCCGTATCGATCACATTCAGAGTGATTCCGTGAAGGCGGATCTGCTCCTCCAGAATATCGCGGGTTGTTCCTGCAATATCCGTTACAATCGCCCGCTCCTCTCCTACCAGAACATTCATCAGAGAAGATTTTCCTGCATTGGGTTTACCCAGAATCACGGTTTTGATCCCTTCTGTGACAATTTTTCCGTTGTCAGCAGAGCGGACCATGGATTCCAGCTGTCCAATCATCGGATCCAGCTTCTCCATCAGCTCATCCTCATAACCCTCCAGAGAAATATGCTCCGGATCGTCCAGGGCGGATTCAATAAATGCAATCTGATACAGAATATCCTCTCTCAGCTTCCGGATTTTTCTGGAAAGGGATCCCTTCAGCTGACTGACTGAGCTTTTCATTGCATAATCATTTTTAGAATTAATCACATCCATCACTGCCTCTGCCTGAGACAGATCGATCCGCCCGTTTAAAAATGCCCGCTTGGTAAATTCTCCCGGCTCTGCCGGACGGGCTCCGTATTTAATTACTGTCTCCAGTATTTTTTTCATAACCAGGACACCGCCGTGGCAGTCAATTTCCACCGTGTCTTCCGCTGTATAGCTGTGAGGTCCGCGCATGGCTATCACAAGAACCTCATCTAAAATTTCCTCTCCGTCCTTTATCATACCATAATGAACACGATGAGAGGGAGCTTTTCTTAAATCAAAATTCTTCTTTTTACTTTCAAATATTTCATTTACTATGGAGAATGCATCACTGCCGCTGACTCTCACAATTCCGATTCCGGAGCTGCTCATGGCTGTGGCAATTGCTGCAATCGTATCTGAGCTTCTGTCCTTCAGCATATTCCACCTCTCAATAACAAAGGGGCATCCGGTGGTGGTCAAACCACTACCAGACACCCCCGTTTTCTAATTTTACTCCTGTACAGTTCCTGTCTCTGCAGGCTCTGCAGCGGCTTCTGTCACAGTCTCAGACTTTTCCTGAGTTTTCTGTGCTGCCTTATCATAATTTTTCTCACCGCGGCTTCTGTCGCTGCGGCGGGAACCGTAACGCTCCTTACGGCTGCCGATGTAGCTGTCCTTCTTCAGGGAAATCACTACATGGCGGAAGGGATCCTCGCCTTCGCTGCGGGTCACTACATACCGGTCATTCTGAAGAGCAGAGTGGATAATCCGTCTTTCGTAAGGATTCATCGGCTCTAAGGATACCGGATGCTTGGTTCTCTTTACCTTATAGGAAATGTTTCTGGCCAGTGTTTCCAGAGTTTCTTTCCGTCTCTCCCGGTAATTCTCCGTATCCAGCTTGACTCTCAGATAACCTTCTGTTTCTTTGTTGACTACGAGGCTTACCAGATACTGAAGTGAATCCAGAGTCTGACCTCTCTTACCAATGAGAATGCCCATATCGTCGCCGTTCATCATCACCTGGAGTTCTCTCTCCCCGGCATCATAAACAGTTTCAATGGTTACTTCCATTCCCATAGCTCCGAATACCTGAAGCAGGAAATCCTTGGCTGCCTTTTTTACAGCCTCTTCATTTACCTTTCCTGCAGGTTTTTCCTTCTGGATTTTCTCCTCCGGCTCTGCCTCTGCAGTTCTGGCAGGCTTTCCGGAAGTCTCCTGTCTGGGAGCTGCCTCCTTTTTGCCTTCTCTGCGCTGATATTCTTTTTTCTCCCGCTTCTCCGGTCTTGCGCCTGATTTCTCAGAACGGTCTTCACGGTTTGCAGGAGCAGCTGTTTCTTTTGTTTCAGATGCTGCTGAAGCCTTCTGAGCGGCCTCTCTGGCAGCCTTCTCCTCTGCAGCCTTTGCTGCTTTCTCGGCTGCCGCTTTTTCTGCAGCTGCTCTGGCTGCCGCTTTTTCAGCTGCGGCCTTCTCAGCTGCAATTTTTCTTTCCTCTTCCTCACTCATAACCCGCGCACGAATTACACAGGGCTTTGCCCCAATAAATCCCAAAAAGCCGGAACTTTCTTTCTGTACGACTTCGTACTGCAGATGATCGCTTGTTGTCTGTAATTCAATGAGAGCTTTTGTAATTGCTTCATCCAATGTTTTTGCAGATACTGTAATCTTATCGTCCATTGTTTCCTGCCCCCCTTATTTATTTGTTGTGCTTTTCGTTGTACTTGGCAACCATGTTTGCCTTGGAAGCAATACTGCCGGGCTTTGCGTCATTGTTGTAGTAAGCGTTGGAAGCCTCAACCTGTTTTTTCGTCTTCTCCAGCTTCTCTGCGCGAAGGGCTTCCTCTTTTTCAGCTGCAGCCTGCATGCTCTTTAAGCTGGCAGTTGCATTCTGATTGATTTTCTGAGGCGGAAGACCTTTTTTCGCACGTTTTTTATTGGCCTTCTCAACGTTCTTGCGAATCATCTCATCAATGTCCACTCTGTTCAGATAAGCATTTACAATAACCTGCTGGATAATCATGAACACACTGCTGGCTACCCAGTAAATACCGATTGCTGCCGGGAAGGTAAAGCAGAACCATACAGACATCAGAGGCATAATGATGTTCATCTGCTTCATCATCTGGGTTCCCATGCTGTTATCATCCTGCTTGGGCTGAGACTGGGCAGACATCATCAGCTTGGAGCTTAACCACTGAGTCAGACCTGCCAGAATCGGAATCAGCCATGCAATATTCGGCACCCAGGAACCATTGAAGGGGTTGGTTGCCAGGTTGATTCCAAAGAAGGAGTTCATTCCTTCGATTACTGCAGAGTTTGCTGCAATTACACTTGCTGCATCCGGAAATGCATTTCCCAGCTCGGTCCACTGAGCCGGATTTAATTTGTACAGAATATCTACCATCTTGTTGGCCAGAGCTTCACCGGTTACGCCGGTCAGATCGCCGATGGTTGTCATGCCGGTCAGCGGAATATTGTTGTCTGTAGCAAACTGAACCAGCTTGGATGCTGCGCCTTCCTGAAGAGCGGCTGCATTGGCAGCGCCTGTAATTGCGTAAACCACCTGCAGGAAATATTCCTTAACCTGTCCCACATAGGCGGGAATTGTGTAAATTACCCGGTACAGAGCCAGCATAATGGGAAGCTGAATCACCAGCTGCAGACAGCCGCCGGTCATGGATGTGCCGTACTTTTCATAAACGGCCTTCGTTTCCACGTTCATTCTCATCATGGAGTCGTTGTCAGTTTTTCCCTTATACTTGTTCTGAATTGCCATCAGCTCCGGCTGCATAACTGTCATCATCTTAGATGATTTCTGCTGCTTGATGGTCATGGGGAACATGAGAATTTTCACTACCAGAGTAAACAGAATAATGGACAGACCGATGTTTAAAACGCCAAAGGAGCTGGTAAAACGAAACAGCGCGTCCATAATCCATCCCAACACCTGGGAAATGGGGCCCATAAACATGCCCTCAACCTTTGTCAAAACTAAATAATCCAATGTGCTACCTCCTCATACGTTACGGAACCGGGTCATAACCGCCTTCTGCCCATGGGTGGCACCTGAGTATCCTCCGCACAGACAACCATAGTCCTTTCACCACACCGTACTTTTCCAGTGCCTCAATGGCGTATTGAGAACACGTAGGTGTGTAAATACAGTGAGTCCATACTTTCATCGGCGACAGAAAAATCTGGTATCCCCGAATCATCAGGATCATAATTTTTTTAATCATTTTTCTCACTTCGATTCTCTAAAATGTTATGAAGCCCGCAGAGGTGCAGAAATGCACGCTCTATAGTTTTGTAATCCGATTCTTTTGCAGCGGCACGGGCCACTACAACGATGTCTAATCCAGTCTCTAATATGTCCCTGTGTAACCGGAAACTTTCCCGTATCAGACGGGTCAGCCGATGCCGGACAATGCTGTTTCCTACTTTTTTGCTGACGGATATACCAATGCGCGTATCCCGGTTCTCCGCCCGCATTACATACATAACCAGCTGTCTGTTGGCATGGGAGTTTCCTGTTCGATATACTTTTTGAAAATCAGAATTTTTTTTGATGCTTGGAAATCTTTTCATATTTTTTACCAAAGGCTTAATGCACACGCAGACACTGAAAATTTTCTTTCCCTGTGCAGATTTTCTCTTTTGCACGGCTCAATGCTTGCGTGAAAAAAAAGGTCACAATTTCTTGTGACCTTAGATTCATTAAGCGGATAATTTTGCTCTGCCTTTTGCTCTTCTTGCAGCTAATACTTTTCTTCCACCCGGAGTACTCATTCTAGCTCTGAAACCATGAACCTTAGACCGCTGTCTGTTCTTTGGCTGGAAAGTCATTTTCATGGCGCACACCTCCTCTAATATTAATCGCTTATCTGTCAAACATATTACGACTATTATAATCAAACATCTTCTCAATTATATAGAAAACATACGGCTTCGTCAAGGGTTTTTATGAAAAACCGGGGTCTTTTCCTTAGAATTTCCCTGGAAAAACCGTATTTACCTCTCGATCTGTTTGTGCTATAATAAGGCCGAACGTTATTCTCAGGAAAATGTATCACGAAAAAAGGGCTCGCAGGCCCCTGTACTCTGCGGATTATTTTATCATTTCAAACTTACTGAAAACGGGAAAACCATCTGTGCGGACCCTCTGCGGCTGCAACCTTTGCTTTTGTTTTCCGGTTTCTGTTCCATATGCAGCGATATCTCTGCGCCTTTTTTCATTCCTAAATTTCGTTCATTTTTATTTCCGTATTACAGGCCGTTCTTCTTATTATATAAGAGAAAATCTTATCACAAAAGAAAACCGCCGCTCATCAACTGAAAAACAGGCATCGTTTCATGCCGTTTTATCAGAAAGAAAAGGAGAAAAAAGATGAATGCAAGACTTTCAACACCCATGAATTCCCGTATCCCCTCACAGAACCTGACCCATCAGGCAAAGACAAAGCGCATGGTTCAGCTGGCGCTGATGATTTCCATTATCTTCGTCATGGCCTTCTCGCCTCTGGGCTATCTTCGGACTCCGGGACTGACAATTACGTTTCTTACCGTTCCTGTGGCTGTGGGCGCTGTCCTTATGGGACCTCTGGCCGGAGCCGTCTGCGGTCTGGCCTTCGGCATTACCAGCCTGATTACCGCTCTGACCGGCGGCAGTCCTTTCAGCTCCATGCTGCTTTCCATCAATCCTCTGGGCCTGGCCTTTACCTGTCTGGTTCCCCGCGTTCTGGAGGGATGGCTTTGCGGACTGATTTTTGCGGCTCTCAGACCTCGCTTTAAAAATGCTTCTTATTTTATTGCCTGTCTGGCCTGCCCGCTTTTAAACACCGTACTTTTTATGAGTTCTCTGATCTTTTTCTTTTATCACACAGATTATGTTCAGGGAATCGCCGCCTCACTGGGCGCATCCAATCCGCTGATTTTCGTCATTCTTTTTGTAGGAATCCAGGGCGCTGTTGAAGCTGCGGCATGCACAGTTCTCGGCAGCGCAGTCAGCAGAACCCTGGCAGCGGCATTGAAACGGTAAGTAAACTGTGATAAATCAAAAAATAAAATTCAAGTGACAGGAGGAAGTATTTATGAAACCCTCATCCTTTGTCAGGGAAATTCCCATTACAGACATCCCTGGTCTTCGCATCGGCCATGCACAAAATGAAGAAGCAAAAACCGGCGTTACCGTTCTGATTTTCGATCAGGGCGCCGCTGGAGGCGTAGATATCAGCGGAGGCGGGCCTGCCTCACGGGAAACTCCTCTGACTTCTCCTGTCACCGCGGACAATCCTCTGAATGCCATTGTTCTTTCCGGAGGCTCTGCCTTTGGTCTGGCTGCCGGAGACGGAGTAATGCGCTACCTGGAAGAGCACGGTATGGGATATCCCACAGGCTTTGCCAATGTTCCCCTGGTCTGCCAGTCCTGTATTTATGACCTGGGAATGGGCCGGGCTGATGTCCGCCCCGATGCGGCCATGGGCTACGAAGCCTGTGTCCAGGCAGAAAACTGGGTCAAAAATGCCTCTGTGCAGGAAACCTTTTCCTGCGCCGCTGATTTTAACAAAAGTCTCTGCGGCAGTATCGGCGCCGGCTGCGGAGCCTCTGTGGGAAAAATCTGCGGTATGGAGCGCTCCATGAAATCAGGCATCGGCATCTGCGCCGTTTCTGCCGGCAGCCTGAAAATGGCCGCTGTTGTAGTATTGAATGCTCTGGGCGATATTTTCAATCCGGAAACAGGGGAAAAAATTGCAGGTCTTCTGGATCCGGAAAGAAAGCACTTCTGCGATACCTGCGAAGAGCTTTACCGCTTCAGCCAGCAGACGGATCTCTTTACGGGAGAAGAAAAACTTTCCTCATCCAATACCACCATCGGAGCAATCATTACCAATGGAAAATTCTCCAAAGCCCAGTTAACAAAAATCGCTTCCATGACCCGGTGCGCCTATGCCCGGTGTATTAATCCGGTCGCAACCATGGCGGACGGAGATTCCATTTATGCAGTTTCCACCGGAGACGTTCCGGCAGATATCAACATGGCAGGCACACTTGCCGCCCAGATTATGGCAGAAGCTATCCAGAGAGCCTGTTGATATTGTAGATAACTTATCCACAGTTTGTGGATAACCCTGTTGATAAATTCACCAAAACGGCCATATTTTTTCGTTTTTCGTTGAAAAAATGGCCGTTTTGTTATACAATGGTTTTAGATTGGGTTTATTTGCGTATCCACAAATTTCTGCGGAATATCCACAATAACTGTGAATACCACCTGAAAAAGATTAGGAGACAAAGGTATGTTAGAAACACTAAAAGAAAAATGGGACGAGATTTTACTCTATTTAAAAAACGAATATGAGATATCCAACGTTTCTTTTCAGACCTGGCTGCTTCCTCTTGAGATCTATTCTATGGAACAGCCCGGGAATGTTATTCAAATCGTCGTTCCCGACGCCAATTTTCTTGGCTATATTAAGAAAAAATACAGCGTCATGCTAAAGGTATCTATTGAAGAAGTAACCGGCATCCGCTGTGACAACGTGGAATTTATCGTCGAGGACGAGATTATCAGGGACAGCATTTCCGATAACCAGCTGATCAATCATACGCAAAATGCGGTCAGCCCCGTTACTCTGCAAAATGCAAACTTAAATCCCAAATATACCTTTGATTCCTTTGTAGTCGGCGCCAACAACAACCTGGCCCATGCAGCTTCTCTTGCTGTTGCGGAATCTCCCGGTGAAATCTACAATCCGCTGTTTATCTATGGCGGCGTAGGTTTGGGAAAAACTCACCTGATGCAGTCCATTGCCAATTTTATTCTGAAAAACAATCCAAAAGCCAAGATTTTATACGTTACTTCAGAGAAATTCACCAATGAGCTGATCGATGCGATCCGGAATAAAAACAACATTTCCACCACGGAATTCCGGGAAAAGTACAGAAACAACGATGTTCTGCTGATCGATGATATTCAGTTTATTATCGGTAAGGAAAGTACGCAGGAGGAATTCTTCCATACGTTTAACGCCCTTCACGAGGCGAAAAAACAGATTATTATTTCATCTGATAAACCGCCCAAGGAGATTGAAACTCTGGAAGAACGGCTCCGCTCCCGTTTTGAATGGGGCCTGACTGTGGATATCCAGTCCCCGGATTACGAAACCCGTATGGCCATTCTCCGTAAAAAAGAGGAGATGGAAGGATATAATATTGATAACGAGGTAATCAAATACATCGCTACCAATATCAAGTCCAATATCCGTGAGCTGGAGGGAGCTCTTACGAAAATCGTCGCTCTGTCCAAGCTGGAAAAGAACCGGGAAATCAACATTGCACTGGCAGAAAAAGCCTTAAAGGATATTATTGCTCCGGGTGATAAGAAAGAGGTTACTCCTGAATTTATTATCGAAGTAGTTGCCGATCACTTTAACCTGACTCCGCTGGATATTGTTTCTCAGCGCCGGAACAAGGAAATCGTATATCCCCGGCAGATTGCCATGTATCTCTGCCGCAACATGACGGATACGGGACTTCAGAATATCGGAAAGTCGTTAGGAGGCCGGGATCACACGACAATTCTTCATGGAATTGATAAAATTACGGCTGACCTGGAAGGCAATCCGACCCTGCAAAACACAATAGATATACTTAAAAAGAAGATTAATCCACAATAATTAGTAGTTATGCACATTTTTCTGTGGATAACCAGTGTATAAACTGTGGATACCCTGTGGAACAGATCGATCTCCGTTTTTATGTAAACCTCGCCGGAAATCTCCCCTGTGGATAATCCATCAGAATTACCCAGACTTCCCAAGAGTTATCAACATACTTATAAACGGACCTGAAGCCTTGATCTTCAAGGGAAAAACGGCTTTTACACATACCCACAGCCCCTACTACGATTACGACGAAATTTAATTATATATTGCTTTATAAAGCACCACCAACAGACAGAAAGGAAGTTATCAACATGAAGCTCCAGTTTCAGAAAAGCGCATTATTAAACGGTATCAGCATTGTATCCAAGGCGATCCCAGCTAAGACAACCATGTCAATCCTGGAATGTATTCTGATCGATGCAGATGCAGACCAGATCAAGCTGACAGGTAATGATATGGAACTTGGAATTGAAACAAGAGTAGAGGGATCCATTCTGGAACGGGGTAAAATTGCTCTTGATGCAAAACTGTTTTATGAAATCATCCGTAAACTGCCGGATGGAGAAGCACCGGTAATCATTACTTCTGATAATAAATTTAATACAACGATTCAGTGTGAAAGCGCCCTGTTTAATATTCCCGGAAGAGATGGAGAGGAATTTTCCTATCTGCCTTATATTGAACGGGATCAGTCCATTACTCTGTCCCAGTTTACCTTAAAGGAAGCGATCAGACAGACGATCTTTTCTATTTCACCAAACGACAGCAACAAGATGATGGCTGGCGAGCTGTTAGAGGTAAAGGAAAATATTTTAAAGGTGGTTTCTCTGGACGGACATCGGATTTCCATCCGCAATATTGCTTTAAAGGAAAGCTATGAAAGCCACAAGGTGATCGTTCCCGGAAAAACCCTGTCTGAGATCAGTAAAATTTTAAGCGGTGATAATGAAAAAGAGGTTCAGATCTTTTTCAGCAAAAATCATATCTTATTTGAGTTTGATGATACCATGGTGGTGTCCAGACTGATCGATGGAGAGTACTTCAAGATCGATCACATGCTTTCCAGTGATTATGAAACACGGGTTAAGGTAAATAAACGGGAATTTATGGACAGTATTGATCGATCCATGATTCTGATCCGGGACAGCGACAGAAAACCGATCATTTTGAATGTAGAGGACAGCAATGTAAACCTGAAGGTGAGATCAACCATCGGATCCATGAATGCCGATGTGTCTGCCTATAAAGCAGGAAAGGACATTATGATCGCATTTAACCCGAAATTCCTTCTGGATGCTCTTCGGGTGATCGATGACGAGGAAGTGGAGCTGTATATGATGAATCCCAAATCCCCCTGCTTTATCAAGGACGAGGAGGGAACCTATATTTATCTGATCCTTCCGGTAAACTTTATCAATGAAGGCTGAAAACAGGAGAAAAAAATGGAAATTATTAAATTAAGAGATGAATATATTAAGCTTGGCCAGGCACTGAAGGCAGCCGGACTGGTAGAGTCCGGCGTAGATGCCAAGTATGCGATCGAGGAAGGCCTGGTAAAGGTAAACGGCCAGGTGGAATACCAGCGGGGGAAAAAGCTCCGTGACGGAGATGAAGTACTCTTTCAGGGAGAGACGATCCGGATAACATTATGATCATTGAGTCAATTGAACTGAAAAATTACCGGAACTACCGGGAATTACATATGGAATTTGATCCCGGAACCAATATTCTGTACGGAAATAATGCCCAGGGTAAAACAAATATTCTGGAAGCTGTATATGTATGCTGCACCACCAAATCTCACAGGGGCAGTAAAGATCGGGAACTGATTCATTTTCACGAGGATGAATCCCATATTAAACTGAATATCCGGAAAAATGACGTACCGTATCGGATCGATATGCATCTGAAGAAAAACAAGGCCAAGGGAATCGCGATAAACGGGATTCCCATACGAAAGGCCAGCGAGCTGTTTGGAATTGTCAATGTGGTGTTTTTTTCACCGGAGGACTTGAATCTTATAAAAAACGGTCCTGCGGAGCGGAGACGGTTCATCGATCTTGAGTTATGTCAACTAAATAAGCTGTATGTTCATTCCCTTACTTCTTACAACCGGGTTCTGATGCAGAGAAACCGGCTGTTAAAGGAGCTGGCTTTTCATCCGGAGTACGAGGAGACTCTGGATGTGTGGGATATACAGCTGGTTCAGTACGGGAAAGAGGTGATCCGGCTTCGGGAGGAGTTCATCGATCAGCTGAATGATATGATCTGTGAAATTCACAGGACTCTTTCCGGCGGGAAGGAAAATCTCAGAATTGTGTATGATCCCAATGCCTCTGCCGATCAGCTGGAGGCGGAGCTGAAAAAAAGCCGTGCTCAGGACAGGAAGCAGAAAACAACTCTCACCGGGCCGCACAGGGATGATATCGGATTTTTTCTGGATGAAATCGATATCCGGAGATTCGGTTCCCAGGGACAGCAGAGAACGGCTGCCCTTTCCCTGAAGCTGGCAGAGATCGAGCTGGTGAAAAAGCTGGTGCGGGATTATCCCATCCTGCTTCTGGACGATGTATTGTCCGAGCTGGACGGACACCGGCAAAATCAGCTGTTATCAGCAATTCATCATATTCAGACCATGATTACCTGTACGGGCGTGGAGGACTTTGTCAGCAACCGCTTCCGGATCGACAGACTGTTTCAGGTGGTGGATGGAACTGTGACAAGAGAAAATTAGAAGTAAACATAAATCTAGGAGGAATCAATATGAGTGCAGAATACGGAGCAGACCAGATTCAGATTCTGGAAGGGCTTGAGGCAGTCCGGAAACGGCCTGGCATGTATATAGGCAGCACTTCTTCGACAGGTCTTCATCACCTGGTATACGAGATTGTAGACAATGCGGTGGATGAGGCACTGGCCGGATATTGCCATAATATTCAGGTAACCATTAACCGGGATAATTCCATTACTGTTGTAGATGACGGACGGGGCATTCCGGTAGGGGTTCAGAAAAAGGCTGGAATTCCGGCAGTTGAGGTCGTCTTTACGATTCTGCATGCCGGAGGAAAATTTGGCGGCGGGGGATATAAGGTATCCGGCGGTCTTCATGGCGTAGGAGCATCTGTTGTAAATGCTCTGTCCACCTGGCTGGAGGTTCGCGTTTATCAGGACGGCAAGATCTACCAGCAGAGATATGAGCGGGGTAAGGTAATGTATCCGCTGAAGGTTGTGGGAACCTGTCCGATCGATCAGCACGGTACGGAGGTTCATTTCCTGCCGGATCCGGAGATTTTTGAAGAGACTGTTTACGATTTTGAGATTTTAAGAATCCGTCTTCAAGAAACGGCATTCCTGACCAAGGGCCTTCGGATTTTACTGAAGGACGATCGGGAGGAAAAGCGGGAAAAAGTATTCCATTACGAAGGCGGAATTCAGGAATTTGTTACTTACCTGAATAAGGGCAAGGTACCCCTTTACAGTGATGTGATTTACTGTGAAGGAACAAAGGACGGAGTTTTTGTAGAGGTTGCCATGCAGCACAATGATTCCTATACGGAAAGTATTTACAGTTTTGTAAACAACGTAAATACTCCGGAGGGAGGAACGCATCTGGCAGGTCTGAAAAATGCTCTGACAAAAACGATCAACGACTATGCCCGGAAAAATAAGCTTTTAAAGGACAGTGAGCCCAATTTAAGCGGAGAGGATATCCGTGAGGGACTGACCTGTATTATCAGTGTCAAGATCGAGGATCCCCAGTTTGAGGGACAGACCAAGCAGAAGCTGGGTACCAGCGAGGCAAGAGGAGCTGTTGACGGAGTGGTAAGCGAGCAGCTGACTTATTTCCTGGAGCAGAATCCTACTGCAGCAAAAACCATCTGTGAGAAATCTGTTCTTGCCCAGAGAGCGAGAGCGGCAGCAAGAAAGGCCCGGGATCTGACAAGAAGAAAGACGGCTCTGGAAGGAATGGCTCTGCCCGGAAAGCTGGCAGACTGCTCCAACAAGGATCCGGAAAAGTGCGAGATCTTTATCGTAGAGGGAGACTCTGCAGGCGGTTCTGCAAAGACTGCCCGCTCCAGAGATACCCAGGCGATTCTTCCTCTTCGCGGAAAGATTCTTAACGTGGAGAAGGCGAGACTGGACAAAATTTATGCCAATGCTGAGATCAAAGCCATGATCACGGCATTTGGAACAGGAATTCATGAGGATTTCGATATTTCCAAGCTCCGCTATCATAAGATTATTATTATGACAGATGCGGATGTGGACGGCGCTCATATCAGTACCCTGATGCTGACCTTTTTATACCGGTTTATGCCGGAGCTGATCCGTCAGGGGCATGTATATCTGGCGCAGCCGCCTTTATATAAGCTGGAGAAAAATAAAAAAATCTGGTATGCCTACAGCGATGAGGAGCTGAACCAGATTCTGAAAGAGGTAGGACGTGATACCAACAATAAAATCCAGCGGTACAAGGGTCTGGGCGAAATGGATGCAGAGCAGCTCTGGGAGACAACCATGGATCCGGAGCGCCGGATTCTGCTTCGCGTAAATATGAATGATGATGTGGCTTCAGAGCTGGATCTGACCTTTACAACCCTGATGGGGGATCAGGTAGAGCCGCGGCGTGAATTTATTGAGGCCAACGCAAAATACGTACAGAATCTGGACATCTGATTGTAAGGAGATAATTATGGAACCAAATATTTTTGATAAAGTTCATGATATTGATTTGAAATCCACCATGGAAAAATCATATATCGATTATGCCATGAGCGTAATTGCCGCCCGGGCGCTTCCTGATGTGCGCGATGGCTTAAAGCCGGTTCAGAGACGAGTTCTGTATTCTATGATCGAGCTGAACAACGGACCGGATAAGCCTCACCGTAAGTGTGCCCGTATCGTTGGCGATACCATGGGTAAATATCATCCTCATGGAGACAGCTCTATTTACGGAGCCCTGGTTAACATGGCACAGGAATGGTCTACCCGGTATCCGCTGGTGGACGGTCATGGAAACTTCGGTTCTGTAGACGGAGACGGCGCTGCAGCCATGCGTTATACAGAGGCGAGATTAAGTAAGATTTCCATGGAAATGCTTGCAGACATTAACAAGGATACCGTGGATTTTATTCCGAACTTTGATGAGACAGAGAAGGAGCCGACGGTTCTTCCTTCCCGTTTCCCCAACCTTCTGGTCAATGGAACCACCGGAATTGCCGTTGGTATGGCAACCAATATTCCTCCCCACAACCTGCGGGAGGTTATCAGCGCTGTGGTAAAGATCATCGATAACCGGATTGAGGAAGATCGTGAAACCACAATGGAGGAGATTCTGGACATTGTAAAGGGACCGGATTTCCCCACAGGAGCAACGATTCTCGGCAAAGCCGGTATTGACGAGGCATACAGAACAGGCCGCGGCAAAATCCGTGTGCGGGCTGTGTCTGATATTGAAACCCTTCCCAACGGAAAGAGCAGAATTATTGTGACAGAGCTGCCTTATCTGGTAAACAAGGCCCGCCTGATCGAAAAAATTGCGGATCTGGTAAAGGAGAAGCGGGTGGACGGCATTACGGATCTGAGAGATGAATCGGATCGCCAGGGTATGCGGATTGTAATTGAGCTGCGCCGTGACGTAAATGCCAATGTGGTTCTGAACCAGCTGTTAAAGCATACTCAGCTTCAGGATACCTTTGGCGTGATTATGCTTGCCCTTGTAAATAATGAGCCGAAGATCCTCAATCTTCTGGATATGCTGAAATATTATCTGAAGCATCAGGAAGAGGTTGTTACAAGAAGAACCAGATATGATCTGAATAAGGCAGAGGAGCGGGCGCATATTTTGGAAGGCCTGCTGATCGCTCTGGATCATATTGATGAGGTTATCCGGATTATCCGCGGATCGGACAATGTACAGTCTGCAAAGCTTCAGTTGATCGAGCGGTTCGGTCTGAGCGATGCTCAGGCCCAGGCAATCGTAGACATGCGTCTGCGGGCTTTGACAGGTCTGGAACGGGAGAAGCTGGAGAATGAATATCAGGAGCTGATGGAAAAGATCAGCGAGTTAAAGGCAATTCTGGCAGATGAGAAGAAGCTTCTGGGTGTAATTAAAGAAGAGATCACAGTGATTTCCGGAAAGTACGGAGATGACAGAAAAACATCAATCGGATTTGACGAATTTGATATGTCCATGGAGGATCTGATCCCCAATGAGAATACCATTGTGGCAATGACAAAGTTAGGCTACATTAAGCGAATGAGCGTAGATAACTTTAAGAGCCAGAACAGGGGCGGCAAGGGAATCAAGGGAATGCAGACCATTGATGAGGACTATATTGAGGATCTGATTCTGACAAAGACTCATAATTATATCATGTTCTTTACCAATAAGGGACGTGTATACCGTCTGAAGGCTTATGCAATTCCGGAAGGAAGCCGCACAGCCAGAGGAACGGCGATTGTGAATCTGATTCAGCTGCAGCCGGGTGAAAAGATTACGGCTATTATTCCTATGAAGGAATACCAGGAGTCTGATTATCTGTTTATGGCAACCAAGGACGGCATGGTAAAGAAGACCCCGTTAAAGGAATACGGAAATGTCCGCAAAAACGGACTTCAGGCTATTGTGCTGCGTGAAAATGACGAGCTGATCGAGGTAAAGGTAACGGACGATACCAAGGATATTTTCATGGTAACACAAAAGGGCCAGTGTATTCGTTTCCATGAAACAGATGTCCGCGTAACAGGACGTGTATCCATGGGCGTGATCGGTATGAAGCTGAATGAGGGAGATCAGATTGTTGCCATGCAGATGCATACGCAGGGAGAAAGTCTTCTGGTTGTTTCTGCCTACGGAATGGGCAAGCGGACTCCTATTGAGGAGTTTACGGCTCAGAACAGGGGCGGAAAGGGTGTGCTCTGCTATCGTATCACGGAGAAAACAGGAGATCTGATCGGTGCCAAGCTGGTTCATGATGATCATGATATTATGATGATTACAACAGAAGGTGTTGTAATCCGGATTTCTGTAGACGATATTTCCGTAATCGGAAGAAATACCTCCGGTGTAAAGCTGATGAATGTGGATCAGGATTCTGATATCCGTGTCGCCAGTATTGCAAAGGTAAGAGATGACGGAAAGAAATCAGAGGGAGACGGCATTGAGGAGCTTCATCTGGAGGAAGAGCCGGAGGAAGACAGCACAGAAACAGAATCATAAATTTTGATGTACGGCTGACTTTCTGAGACGGCCAGACACGCATGAAAAGGGGGTATCGCAAAATATGGTTGAGAAATCTGTTTTGCGGCGCCCTCTTTCTGATAGAAGCAGATTTGTGAGCAGAAGCTGCAAGAAATCATAAAGGGGAATTTCGGAGGAAAAATATATGTTAAGGACCATTGAAACCAGTGTTATTTCCAAAGCCATTGAGGAAATGTGCATAGAAGCGAATCATTTTTTGTCAGAAGATATGAAGGAGTGCCTGGGTTGTGCAGCAGAGACTGAAAAATCTCCCCTTGGCCGTCAGATTCTCAATCAGCTTCAGGAAAATCTTCAGATTGCAGGAGATGAGATGATTCCTATCTGCCAGGACACTGGAATGGCTGTGGTTTTTGTAAAGGCAGGACAGGATGTTCATTTTGAAGGTGGAAGTCTGACAGAAGCCATTCATGAGGGAGTCAGAAACGGATATGTGAATGGTTTTCTCCGAAAATCTGTGGTAAAGGATCCGATTTACCGGGAAAACACAAAGGACAATACCCCGGCTGTGATTCATTATGAGATTACAGAAGGAGATCGGGTAGAAATTACCCTGGCGCCCAAGGGCTTTGGAAGTGAGAATATGAGCCGTGTATTTATGCTGAAGCCGGCAGATGGTATTGAAGGGGTAAAGGAGGCTATTTTAACGGCTGTAAAGGATGCAGGTCCCAATGCCTGTCCTCCTATGGTGATCGGTGTGGGAATCGGAGGCACGTTTGAAAAATGCGCTCTGATGGCAAAGCATGCCCTGACAAGAAATCTGAAGGAAGAGTCTCCGGTTCCTTATGTCCGGGAGCTGGAAAAGGAAATGCTGGAAAAAATCAACAGACTGGGAATCGGACCGGGAGGACTGGGAGGAACTGTAACGGCCTTTGCCGTAAATATTGAAACATACCCAACCCACATTGCAGGTCTCCCCGTTGCAGTGAATATCTGCTGTCATGTAAACAGACATGTGCACAGGGTAATTTAGGAAACCGGGAAAGAGAGGAAGAATCATATGAATCGAAGAATCAGCGCACCGGTATCTCCGGAAGACAGAAAAAGCCTGAAGGCAGGAGATTACGTATATCTCACAGGAACCATCTATACTGCGCGGGATGCAGCTCATAAAAGAATGCAGGAAGCATTGGACGAAGGGAAGCCTCTTCCTGTTGAGTTAGAGGGAAACGTAATATATTATATGGGACCGTCTCCGGCAAGAGAGGGGCGTCCCATTGGTTCAGCAGGTCCTACCACAGCCAGCCGTATGGATAAGTATACGCCGGCTCTGCTGGATTTAGGTCTGGGGGCTATGATTGGTAAGGGAAAGCGTACAAAAGCCGTTCAGGAGGCTATTGTGCGCAATGGCTGTGTGTATTTTGCAGCAGTAGGAGGAGCAGGAGCTCTGCTGTCCCAGAGAATCAAATCATCCCAGGTAGTAGCTTATGAGGATTTAGGCACAGAGGCAATCAGAAAGCTGGAGGTAGAGGATTTTCCGGTGATTGTTGTGATTGACAGTCAGGGAAACAATCTGTATGAAACTGCTGTGAAGGAATATGCAGAATAAGGAGATATCAGGCTGAAAACAGATGAAAGACAAGCCGAAAAAGAGGCTTTGAAAAACTGCTGAAAAAAAACTGCAAAATTTTGATAAAATTATAGTTGACAAATAAAATATTATCCAGTATAATTGTCAATGCGTCTGAAACAGAAATGAATCGGACAACTCATATGGAATTATGAATTCGGAGAAATACTCAAGAGGCCGAAGAGGCGCCCCTGCTAAGGGTGTAGGTCGGGCAACCGGCGCGAGGGTTCAAATCCCTCTTTCTCCGCTTTTTATTCCAGATGATGGTTTTTCTTTTTAAGTCAAAATGACTGAAAAAGAAAAATAAAAAAATTTAAAAAAGTTGTTGACAAACGCAAGCGACTGTGATAAGATAAACGAGTTGCTGCTG
>ERZ791881.150-NODE-150-length-77637-cov-26.928862_pt1 | contig 77637 bp, 72 predicted proteins | sample MGYA00510161_ERZ791881 | MGnify/ENA primary metagenome ERZ791881 (study PRJEB30046, sample SAMN00792073) | human gut metagenome | study: EMG produced TPA metagenomics assembly of the A metagenome-wide association study of gut microbiota in type 2...
CGCTTCTGCGACAAAATTCTCTACCGCCGCATGGCGATCCTCGCGGAGCGTTTTTATTTCATAGGACGCAATTTCCTATGAAATAAAAAAGATCTCCTCTGCACTGCCGCAACATTTCCGGCTCCGCCCTTTTAAGGCTGCAGAAAAGATCTTTTTCGCTCAGTCCATTGCCTCTCAGCTATGACTGCTTTTATAAACCTCAATCGCTTCACTTACACTGGCTGCACGTCCCTGACGTACAAGCTCTGACAAATCACTGATTTTAAATGGATCCAGAAACTCCCGGCCCAGATGACTGCCATACTGCTCCGCCACCTTCAGGCGGCCCTCCTTTACCCGTGCTGCTGTATCATGCAGCTGGCTCTGCACCTCTTCAAACTGGCTCTTCAGCCCGTCCAGCCGTTCCCGATAAGTGTGCTCAATTTCATCCTGAAGAATATTTTTCGTAACAGTTTCAAAGGTGTGAAGGGCATCCTTCTTTTTGGCAGAAACATCATTCAGCTCCTGCTGAAGGCGGGCAATCTCATCATCAAACTTCTCCAAATCGTAAATCGCCTCATTGCGATCCTTGCGGATTGTTGATGTGATCACCCTGATTTTCCTGTCATTGGCATGAATCTGATCCAGAATCTGACGGCCCTCCCGTAAAATCTCCATATACTGAAGCTTGGTATGGTTTCCGATCGTCATGTAGAGTCCGCCCGGTATCAAAAGAACTCCTGCATAAATTCCCACCAGATACAGGATCTTCTGCTGGGGAAGCATCATGTAAATCCCCCAGGGAAGCCCTACAAATAAAACCGTCATAAATAACAGCAGAATCAAAAATTCTTTTGCCCATCGCGGAAAATACAGACTGTAATAAAGTTTTGTACGGCAAAATCCCGGCACATGCCCCCTGCGGAAGCTGGATTTCATCCGATCCCGCAGCTCCTTATTATACGCATGGAGCTCTGCAGTTTCATCTGCTATTCTCTCTTTCACTCCCTGATTTTTTGCCTTTTCCCGCTTTGTCCTTGCCTTTTTCAACAAATCCTGAGCCTTGTTGATCTCCGAATCATAGCTGGCACTGATCTCCTGCCTGCGCTTTTTCACCGTAGCCTGAACAGCATCTGCCATCTGCTTTTGTTCCGCCTCCAGCTCCCTTTCCAGCCGCTGGCAGTCCTGCTCCATCTGCCGCTCACTGTCCTCTGCTACTGATAATTCTGACACTGCTTCTCTGGCCTTTTCCAGAAACTCCAGACACTGCTCCCCCGTCTGAGGCATAGACAGTCCCTCCTTTGTATTTTTCCTTATTCTGACTTCTTTTCTGCCGCAATCCATGTTTTTACGGTATATTGGCGTCTATTCCCTGTTTTTTCAGATAATTCTCTGTTTCTATTGTAACAAGATTCCTGCAGGAACACAACTAAAAGAATAAATAAAAAAGAAGCCTGCTTGCAGGACTCACCCCCCTCATTTCCCCTGTCCGGAAATTTGAGTACGACTTGAGTAAAAAGGTGTACGCCCTGATAAACATTTGAGTACAAAAAAACGAAAAAAAGCCCCGGAAACACTAGGTTTCCAGGACTTCTCCATGTCAAAATTATTCACATGTATAGGGCATCAGGGCAATATGACGTGCTCTCTTGATAGCAACAGTCAGAGCTCTCTGGTGCTTTGCACAGTTTCCGGTAATTCTTCTCGGAAGAATTTTACCTCTCTCAGAAACATATCTTTTCAGCTTGTTGGTGTCCTTGTAATCAATTACACCGTTCTTATCGCCGCAGAATACACAAACTTTTTTTCTTCTGCGAATGCCGCCTCTTCTTACTTTGGCGCCATCTGCTTTATCAGTCTTATTGAATGCCATTGGTACTGCCTCCTTCTCCAAATAATCCGTGTCTTCCAGACCAGGACGTCTGAGTCCTTAGTTGAAAGGCAAACCTTCGTCTTCCACACCATCCGGAATGTTCATAAATCCATCGCCGATTGCGCTGGAGGGAGCCGGTCTGGATGTGGGCTGATAGCCGTATCCGCCGTTGTCGCCAGCATTGCCTGCTGCGCCCTTGCTGTCTGCAAACTCCTGATCATCCACGATGATGTCTGTGGTATAAACACGCTGACCTTCTTTGTTGGTATAGCTGCCAGTCTGAATACGTCCGGAAACCAGAACACGCATACCCTGACGGAAGTACTTCTCTGCAAATTCACCAGCTCTGTCAAATGCGACAATGTTGATGAAGTCTGCGGTCTGCTCATTTCCATCCTGATTTCTGCGGCCTCTTCTGTCTACTGCAAGCGTATATCTTGCAATCGCCATGGAACGCTCACCCTGGGAATATCTTACCTCCGGGTCTCTGGTCAGTCTGCCCATAAGAATTACTCTATTCATACCATCACTCTTCCTTTTTTACTGGTCGTCAGTATTGATCTATTACTGCTCGTCCTGCTTAACGCAAAGATATCTGATAACCGGCTCCATGATACGAACGTGTGCTTCCACTTCGTTAGAGCAATCGGAATTCTCAGCCTCGAACTTGATGAAGTAATAGAAAGCTTCTTTCATCTTCTGGATCTCGTAAGCAAGTCTCTTCTTGCCCCAGTCATCCACGTTGGTTACAGTGCCACCGAAGCGGGTGATATAACCCTGTACCTTCTCCAGTGCTGCAGCTCTCTCTTCGTCTTCGAGTTTTGCGCTCAGAACAACTGCTAATTCGTATTTGTTCATTGCTTTACCTCCTTGTGGTCTCTGGCCCTTGACTTCAGTTTCAAGAGCAAGGATTATTGTGTCACGGATTACTATTCTAACAGAAAACGAAGATAAATGCAAGTACTGTTTTCCCTGTTTTTTCAGGTTTTTTCAGGTTTTCGCAGCCCTCTGGTGTTTTTTTCCACCATTTTCCGCTCCGCCATCACCTGATGACCGCATCCCTCGCATTTCAGCCGGAAATCAGCGCCCACCCGGAGAATTTCCCATTCCTGACTTCCGCAGGGATGAGGCTTCTTCAATTTAACAATATCTCCGACTTCATAATCCCACTTTTTATCCATTGCTTTCTCCCTTTTGCCTGTCTATGACAGCAGTCCCGGATCCTCTCCCAGAATCTCATCAATCCGTGCCAGCTCCTGCCCGGTAAATTCCAGATGATTCAAAGCTGCCGTATTGTCCTCCAGCTGACCGGTGCTGCTGGCTCCTACCAGAACGCTGGTCACCTCCGGCCGCCGCAGAACCCAGGCCAGCGCCATCTGTGCCAGAGTCTGTCCCCGTTCTGCCGCAAGCTCATTTAAGAGACGAACCGTTTCCAGTCTCTCCTCTGACAGGTATCGTCCCTCCACGGTCGTTCCCTTACGTGCTGCCCGGGATCCTTCCGGAACACCCTTTAAATATTTATCTGTCAGGGAACCCTGCGCCAGCGGACTGTAGGCAATACATCCTACTCCCTTCTCATTCAGCACATCAAGAAGCCCCTTCTCTGTCCAGCGCTCAAACATATTGTAACGGGGCTGGTGAATCAGACAGGGCGTTCCCATTTTTCTCAGCATGTCAATGGCTGCAGCTGCTTCCTCTGCCTTGTAATTGGAAATTCCCACGTAAAGAGCCTTCCCCTGCCGTACCATGTCAGCCAGAGCCCCCATGGTCTCCTCCAGAGGAGTCTCCGGATCCGGACGGTGATGATAAAAAATATCCACATAGTCCAGCTTCATCCGCTTCAGACTTGCATCCAGACTGGACATCAGATACTTGCGGGAACCCCAGTTTCCATAGGGGCCCGGCCAGAAATCATATCCTGCCTTTGTAGAGATCATCATCTGCTCCCGATAACCGGCCATATCCTCATGCAGGATTTTTCCAAAGTTTTCCTCTGCCAGTCCTCTGGCCGGCATTCCGTAATTATTGGCCAGATCAAAATGGGTAATTCCCAGATCAAAGGCCCGGAAAATAATTTTCTTCTGCTCCTCCAGAGGCTTTTCCAGTCCAAAATTCTGCCACAGTCCCAGTGAAATCAGCGGAAGCAGAATTCCGCTTCTTCCGCAGCGTCTGTACTGCATTTTATCGTAACGTGTTTCATCTGCCTGATACATAAACAATTAACTTCCTTTCTTAAATCTGCCCCAGTACCTCTCCGATTTTGCCGCTGATAACCAGGTCTGCTCTGCTGTCCATAGGCGTCACAGACTTATTAATCAGAACCAGACGGCTTCCCCGGTAATAGTCAATCAGACCTGCTGCCGGATACACCGTCAGAGATGTTCCGCCAATGATCAAAACCTCCGCCTGGCGAATATACGTCACTGCCTTCTGAAGGGTTTTCTGATCCAGCCCTTCCTCATACAGCACCACATCCGGCTTAATGATGCCGCCGCAGGAGCATCGGGGCACACCGTCCGCAGCCATTACATCTTCCAGAGTGTAAAATTCTCCGCATCTGGTACAGTAATTTCTATGTACAGAGCCGTGCAGCTCCAAAACCTCTCTGCTTCCCGCCGCCTGATGAAGTCCGTCAATATTCTGGGTGATCACCGCCCTCAGCTTTCCCTGCTCCTCCAGTCTGGCCAAAGCCAGATGGGCCGCATTGGGCTTTGCATCCGGAAACAGCATTTTATTTTTGTAAAAACGGTAAAATTCCTCGGGATTTCTCCTGTAAAAGCTGTGACTGATAATCGTTTCCGGCGGATAATCATACTGCTGGTTATACAGACCGTCTACGCTTCTGAAATCCGGTATGCCGCTTTCTGTGGAAACACCGGCTCCGCCAAAAAACACAATATTGTCGCTTTCTCTGATCCACTGCTTTAACTGTTCCAATTCCTGCATATGCCGCATCTCCCTTCTGCAGGTCTTTCACTTTATTCTTCCCGCTTCGTTCCTTCTCCTCCGGCAGGCCGCATCATGTTCAGATACTCCTTCCTACACAACCTCGTCCAGAAATACCCCATGAAGAGGCTGTACCAGCCCTGCCCATGGCTCTGCCGCCTTCGGTATCTCATAGCCAAACAGCCAGCCGGTTAACTCCGTAATCGTCAGCCGCAGAATCTCCGGCTTCTGTGTCCCGTCTGCCGCCCCGCCGTCAAAGGACCTGCGGAGGTTTTCTTCATCCGCCTTCTCCAGTCTGGAGCCGTTCTGTGTCAGATGCCAGGTCCAGAGTCCCTGATTTTCCGGAATCAGGGGATCCTCAAGAAACAGAGAAATCTCCGTCTCCTCCTCCCCGCCTTCCTTCAGAGGCTTCCTGCCTACAGCCTTTACAAACTCCTCCGGAGAAATAATCCGGGCCATAATTGCAGGCCGCGGCTCTCCCTCCTGCTTCAGAAGTCCGTCCTCCGCATACAGAAGCCTCTGCTCTCGTTTTTCCAGGCCCCAGATGCTCTGAACACCCACCAGCCTGCCATCCTGATACAGGGCCTCTAACACGCCGTTTTCACTGGCTGTCTCTGCCAGAAGCATGGATACATAAGCTTCATCCCGAAGAGAAAACACCTGATACCGCTCCTTCATCCACCGGTTCATCCACCCGGCAGTCTCGCCAATCATCTCTGCCGCATTTTTCCGCGTCAGACCATTCTCCTTCAGACTCCACCTGGGCTGGTCAAAAATATAAGTAAAACCAAAGGGTCGGTAAATCGCCTCAGCTGCCGGCATCAGAAAACAAAAGGGCATTCCCTCCCGGCGCATATCCCCCATCATTCTCACAAGAAGCTGGCGCATATATCCTCTGTGACGCCTGTTTTTCCGGGTTGCCACACCCACCAGATAATCTGCCTTCCAGACAAGAGGGCCTGCCTGGATCGCATACGGGTTCAGCTGAATCATGGATTCAATCGAGGAGGGGCTGAGCACTTCCTCATCTGCACACAAAGCCAGAATCCTGTTTTCTTTTATTTTCTCACTGAAATAATAATCATCAAAGGATCGGGAATCCTCCGGAAATGCCTCTTCCCACAAATCACGGCTCAATCTCCGCTCCTCTTCTGTCAGATACCTGATCATTTAATCCTCCGGTACAAAATTCTTCTGTTCAATCAGATATTTCCGTGCAAAGCCGCAGGGATTGTAGGACATTTTCGCCCGGCGCAGTCCCTCCTGCCCCAAATCATCCTCCCGGTTTACCAGCTTTACATCCGGAAATTCATGAATCAGAAACTGCTGGTTAATAAACTGATACAGGCCGCGGATTTCCGGATTGGCCTTTTCAATATGAATAACCGCCATATCCTCCAGAGGATTGTAGCTTCCAATGGTAAAGGCCTCCAGCTGTCCGTCAATATATACGCCGGACATCCGGACATTTAAGAAGGAGCAGTTTTTCAGAATTTCGTGAATTCCTGCCACCTCATAATCCAGGTGATCCTCCACATCATCCCCCTTCTGCTCTCTCCATTTATCCAGGAATGTCCATACATCCCCTCTGTCTGAGCAGCAGAGGCGGCGGTATTCATACCGACCCTCGTACTCCTTTAAAAACGCATTCAAATGGTTTTTCTTCTTGTGAAGCTTCTTTCCGGAAAGCCGGCGGAGGGCTTCTCCGTCATAAAGGTAATCCTTCAGATCCTCCTGCTCAGTTACAATAAACTGATCCGATTCTCTCAGCTTCAGATAATCCACCGCTTCCTCGTCTGCCAGATAGATTTTAAAAGGTATCTTCAGCACCTTATTAAAATATTCTACGATTTCATAAAAATAATGCGGCAGATCCTCCTCTTTGCACATCGGCATGGCGCTGTGCTTTATGCCGTTTTCCTCCATCAGCCACTGGATTGCTTTCCCGTCACGGATTGCAAATTCCACATGATAATAGTAACGCCATATGAAGCTGTCCAGCGCCACACTGTCACAGGTTTTATTCGGGCGCTGACAAAATAACGGTGTCATCTCCATAATGTCTTCTGCTTCAACAGGCTTAAATTTCAAATCCATTGTTCTATTTCCCTTCTGTAAACTGTTAACGCCCCCAATCCCGTCTCTTAATTTCCGCTGGTAGGAATAAACTGCGCAATCCGGCCTGCAAACTCTGCAACATTCTGCGTCTGCAGCACCACCCGTCCCGGACCGGTCAGCTTTGTCAGAAACAGACCCTCTCCTCCAAAAAAGATATTGCCCAGTCCCTTTACCGTTTCAATCTCATATCTTACGGAACGATCAAAGGCAACCACGTTGCCGGTATCCACCATCAAAACCTCCCCCGGCTCCAGATACCGATCTACCATATCTCCGTCAACCTCAAGAAATACCATGCCCCTTCCGCTGATATCCTGCAGAATAAAGCCCTCTCCGCCAAACAGGCCGGAGGAAAACTTCTTGCTGAGGGTAATCTTTAACTGAACGCCGTCCTCTGCGCACAGAAAGGCGCCTTTCTGGCAGATCATTCCTCCTGTTGCCGCCACATCAAGCGGAAGAATTCTTCCTGCAACGGTGGAGGCAAAAGCAATGGTTGCCCCCGGACGCCGCGCCCGGTAGGTTGCCATAAACAGAGACTCTCCGGCAAACATTCTGCCCAGTCCCTTCATGAAACCGCCTCTTGTGTTGGTGGACATCTCAATTCCATCACTCATCCAGGCCATTCCTCCGGACTGAGTATACATACATTCTCCCGGTGCGTCAAACATCACTTCCACTGCCGGCATAGTGTCACCGATAATCCGATATTTCATTCCTGTTTCCGCCGCTCAAAATCTGCTGAGCAGGCTCTCCTTTCTCTGTATTCTGCTTATCGTCCCCTCATTCTCAGCCAGGCTGCAATTTCCTTCATCCTTGGCAGGGCTGCCTGAAACAACATTTTGTAGGAAGGACAGAAATAATTAAGTCCCAGCCGTCCCGTCTCATCCAGCTGCCTGTTTCTTCTGCAGCCGCCCCGGCAAAGGTAGCCGTATTCACAGGTTCTGCACTCTTCCTTGTTTTCCAGAGATTCTTCCATAAACCGGAGTTCTCTTCCCCGTTCATACAGCTGTTCCAGAGAATTCTCGCGAATATTGCCCAGGCGATACTGATCGATCACATAAAAGTCACAGGGATACACACTTCCGTCGGCCTCCACCACATTCTGAATGCTGCAGCATCCCCTCTGATCACAGGCCTCCGGCGTATAACCCATCAGGATTCCAATATAATTGTCAAAGATCCGGATACTGGTCTGGGCGCCCTTCTGCCAGTCCAGATACCAGAGATCAAACAGCTTCACAAGAAATTCTCCGTACATCTCAGGCGTCAGAGAATATTCCCTCTGCCCCGGCGTCTCTCCCAGAGGATCCAGGCAGGCAATAAACTGCAGATAATGCCAGTTGTGCTTTTTGTAAAACTCATAGATTTTTCCAATCCGTTCCGCTGTCCGGCGGTTTACCACGGTCAGAATATTGTACTCCACCTTTTTCCGGTCAAAGAGCTCCAGAGTTTTCATAATTTCCCCGAAGGTTCCCTTTCCTGACGCGTGAATCCGGTAGGCATCATGAGTGTGCACAATTCCGTCCAGAGAAACGCCCACCAGGAAATGATTCCGGGCCAGAAATTCTGCCCATTCCTCCCCCAGACCATAGCCGTTTGTCTGAATAGAATTGTGAATCGGGACATTTTTTATATTGTACTTCTGCTCATACTCCAGAAGCTTTCTGTAAAAATCCAGTCCCACCAGGGTCGGCTCCCCTCCCTGAAATGCGAATCCGCAGCTTCCGTCGGCAAATTCCAGAACCCGCTTTACCAGAATCTCCAGAGTCTCCTCTGACATAAATCCATAATTGGCAGTTTCCCGCTTTTCCATTTCATCACAGTAAAAGCAGTATTTACACCGCAGATTACAGTTTCCGGAAGAGGGCTTGATTAATATATTTACTGGCGGCATATCCATATCCTTCTTTCTAGTCTCTTTTTCTGTCTGTATCTTATTTTTCCTGACGGCTTTGAATCAGGGCTTCAATCTCTTCTCTCTCCGCCATCACCTTCAGAGCGCCCCGGCGGGTGGTAATCAGAGATGCCCCGGCATTGGCAAAGGTCAGCATCTCCTTCAGCCGCTGCTCATTCAGGCCCTCCAGACCATACTCCAGAACTCCATTCAGCACACAGGCCGTAAAGGTATCCCCTGCTCCTGTGGTTTCAATCGTCGTTTCCTGAAGAAACGGATCTGCTGTTACAAACAGGTCCTTATAAAATGCCATGCTGCCGTTGGGGCCAAGGGTTACAAACATCAGCGGAATTCCGTATTTTTCCCGGAGAATTTCCGCACCCTTTTTATAGTCTGTCTCTCCGGTCATAAATTCCACTTCATTGTCGGAAATCTTCAGAATATCGCAACGGGACAGGCCATAGGAAATCGCCTCCCTGGCGTCCTCCAGACTGGCCCAAAGCGGTTCTCTCAGGTTCGGATCAAAGGAAATCAGAGCGCCTGCCTCTTTGGCGCAGTCAATGGCATAGCAGGATGCCTCTCTTACGCCGGGATGGGTAAATGACAGAGTTCCGAAATGAAAAATTCCGGAACCTGCAATCCTCTCCCTCTGAACCTCCTCCTTTGTCAGCATCATATCTGCTCCCGGATTCCGGTAAAAAGAAAAGTCACGATCTCCGTTGGGCAGCTTGTGAACAAAGGCCAGGGTTGTATGCACCTGATCATCCAGAACCAGATTTCCGGAATCAATTCCCACGCCTTCTATGGTTTCCTTCAGCATCCGGCCAAAATTGTCATTTCCGACCTTTCCGATAAAAGAGGTCTTTCTGCCCAGCTTGCAAAGCATAGCCAGCACATTGCAGGGCGCTCCACCCGGATTGGCCTCCAGCAGAGGATTCCCCTGACTGCTGATGCCGTTTTCTGTAAAATCAATCAGAAGCTCTCCAAGAGCCGTTACATCAAATACCTTTTCCATCATTATTCTCTCCCTTCTTTTATCTGCTCTGCCACAGCCGCTGCCTGTCTGGCAATTTCCAGCTCCTCGTTCGTCCGGATTACCAGCACATTCACCCTGGAAGTGCCTTCCGAAATGCGGACCGCCTCCGCCTGCTCCCTGTTTTTCACTTCGTTAATGGTAATTCCGAGAAAGCCCAGATATTCACAGATTTCCTCCCGGATATCGGAATCATTTTCCCCGACTCCGGCAGTAAACACAATATTATCCACGCCGTTCATGGCTGCCGCATAGCTGCCAATGTACTTTGCCACCTTGTAGGCAAAAATCTCCCGGGCCAGGGATGCTTTTTCATTGTATTTAATCCCCGCATCTTTCAGTTCCCTGAAATCACTGGACAGATTTTTGGAAATGCCCAGGACTCCTGATTCCTGATTCAGAATCGTCATAATCTGATGAATATCCAGATTTTCTTTTGATGCCAGAAACTCCAGCGCACCCGGATCCACATCTCCGCATCTGGTTCCCATCACCAGTCCCTCCAGGGGTGTAAATCCCATGGAATTGTCAATCACCTTTCCGTACTTAACCGCACAGATGCTGGATCCGTTTCCCAGATGACAGACAATCGTCTTCACTCTCCGGATATCCTGCCCCATAAATTCTGCCGCCCGGGCAGAAACATATTTGTGGCTGATGCCATGAAAACCATAGCGGCGGATTTTATATTTTTCATAAAACCGGTAGGGAAGTCCGTAAAGAAAAGCCTTCGGCTCCATCGTCTGATTAAACGCCGTATCAAAAACGCCTACCATCAGCGTGTCCGGCATCAGCGCCTTACAGGCGTCTACACCCACCAGATTTGCAGGGTTGTGCAGAGGAGCCAGGTCATTGCACTCGGTCATGGCCTGAATAACCTCATCCGTAATCACCACAGAGCCTGTAAATTTCTCTCCCCCGTGAACCAGACGGTGACCGACTACATCAATCTCTTCGTAGGACCCCAGCACGCCCTCCTCCGGATCCACCAGGGCAGCCAGCAGCTTTTCCACTGCATCCTTATGATTGCTCATAGGTACCGGCTCTTTCTTTGAAATGCCGCTGTTTGTTTTATAAGTAAAGCTTCCGTCAATTCCTATGCGCTCGCAAAGTCCCTGCGCCATCACCTGCTCTGTCTCCGAATCAATCACCTGGAATTTCAGAGATGAGCTTCCACTGTTTATCACCAGTATCTTCATAACCGCCACTCCCCTTTACTGCTTTTGCTTCCCCGAAACGCCGGCAGCTCTTCCTCCGGCTCCGTCTCTCGTTTCATTATACCGTTTTCCCCTTTTGTGTACAAGAAAAATTTCCGGGGCTTTCTTTTCAAAATACCGGTTTCATTCTAAAAATCCCGGAGAACAGAAATCATTCTCTTACAGGAGCCAGGGGGCGCAGCAGACAGATAATCTCCTATCTGTCTGCTGCGCCCCCTGGCTCCTGCATTTTTATTTCAGAATTCCTCTTTGCCGGGAATCCGGAATATTCATTTGAATTCTGTATTTTGTCACTGCACGGCGGGATACAAAAATCCCCTCCGCTTCCAGCTGATCTGCCAGCTTTTGATCACTGAGAGGCTTTTTCCCTTCCGCCTCAATCATCTGGCGAAGCCGCTGTTTAATGGCATCCGCAGAAACATTCCCGTCTCTTCCGCGTTCTGAAATTCCTGAGGTAAACAAAGCCTTTAAGGGAATGGTTTTCCGGTACTGAATATATTTTCCCTTAATCGCCCGGCTGACTGTGGAAACATGAATCCCCAGCAGCTGCGCAATATCCTCCTGCTGCATAGGAACCAGATTTCCGTTTCCCTCAAAATAATCCTTCTGCAGCTCCAGAACAGCCTCCACAATACGGACAATGGTTCTGCGCCTCTGCTCTACAGAATTCACGACAAATCTCGCCCGCTCCAGACGTTCCCGAAAATACGCCTGCAGCTGCGGATCCCTTGTCTCCTCCATCATACGGATATAGTAATCATTGTACCGGTATTCCCCCATCCAGCCGTCATTGAGCGTTACCTCCCACTGATCATTCTGACGGGAAATCAAAATATCCGGCACCACATACTCGGTGTCATCCTTCTGAATATCCATTACCGGCCTTGGATTCAGCGTTCCAATCAAATGAATATATTCCTTTACCTGCACCGTAGAGACCTGCAGTTTTCTGGAAATCATTCCAATCTGACCGTTCATAAGCTCCTGCATATGCTCCCGAAGCAGAACAAACAGCTTCTCGTCCTCAATGCCCTTTACACGAAGCTGCTTTTCCAGACATTCTGCCAGACTGGAGGAAAATATCCCCACCGGCTCCAGCTCCTTCAACATAGACAGACACTGATCCAGCTCCGCTTTCCCGTAACCGGAATCCCGGGCCAGCTCCTCTGTCTGATACAGAAAATATCCCTTCTCATCGAGACAGTCAATCAGGTACTCCGCCGTTTCCCACTCCCGCAGAGAAAGGCTTCCCCGATCCAGCTGATTTAACAGATACTCCTTCAGGAAGTTTTCTGTTCTTGCTCTTACATCATTGCGGCTTTGCTCTTCTTCCTCCGGATTTTCCAGATACTGATCCCGGAACGAGGTTCCCTTCTCATACATCTTTTCCATATCCGTGAACATTTCATTTTCTTTATCTCCGGAATTCTCCAGCATGGGATTCTCCAGATATTCATTCATCAGAAAATCCTCCAGCTCCTGATTGTTCAGCGCCAGAATATTCAATGACTGCACCTGCCCCACTGACAAGGTCTGTTTTTGTTCCACCAGCAGTCCGCTGCCCATCTCCATTTCCCTTCCTCCTGTGTATCACTGTGGTTTTGTGGTGCAAAACCCGTTCATTCTTTCTCAACAGTATAACACAAAATCAGAGATATGGTCAAAAAAATATGTGCATAATAGACAAAAAACTGCGGCAGTTTTATTTTCCGGGAACATATATCCCGTCCGGCCCTACCCAGTAATGATCCGGAGTCCGGCAATTCACATACAGATCTCCATTTTCCCGATCCAGGTAATACCAGAGGCCGTCCAGACAGAGCCAGCCTGTAACCATGTACCCCTGGTCATCAAAATAATACCAGCGGCCGCCCTGCTCCATCCACTGTGAGACAGGACGGGTTCCGTCTTCATTTCTCCACCACCAGTGAAGTCCGTCCTTCGTCTTCTGCCATCCGGCTCCTTCATAAGTCTTCGCCACCACAAAGCTTCCATCCGTTTTTACAGTCAGCACATCTGACATGGTCCACTCACTTTTTCTGTGACTGGCTTCGCTCACCGTCCGCACCTGAAACTGGTACGCACCCGGCTCTGTCACCTGTTTCGAAAAATCATAGTAATTCTGGTAAACCGAGCGGACAATTCCCACTGCTCCTCCATTATGGATCAGCTGTACCTGGTAATACCGGGCAGATGCCTCCGGATTCCAGACCGCCCGTCCCTTTTCCCCGGAATCCCAGCCAAAACCGGATGCCGGTGACTGAGAAACCGCCGGTGACTTTCTGGTATCTGCATCTTTATCAAAAAGAAGCTGAACCCGCAATGTCAAAACACTGTTGTCCTCCTGCCTTTTCGCGCTGACAAATTTTACCTTTTCATACCGGTTCTTCGATGTTTCTGCCAGCTTCAGACGGAAATCTGATGATGCGGAGGAAGAAAAATACCACAGATCCTCATCCCCGGAAACCAGGGTGATTTCCAGCTCCGGCGGGTTTGCATTGGAAAACTCCCATTCTTCGTTAACCACCTGCGTATCTTCGATAGAATAGCGCTCTCTGCTGCTTCCCTCCGCCGTTACCGAAATCTGTTTCCCGTTATTTCCAATTCCCAGATCCGCGTCAAAAACAAGGTTGATTTTACCTATCTTTCTGCGCTGCCCTGTTTCCTTCTGTCCCTCGTCCTGAACCTCTGACTGATATGGCCAGTTTCCTGTTTCTCCTGCCGCTGTCCCCATGGATGCCAGGGACAGGGCTGCAGAAGCTGCCAGAACCAACACGGTTGTTTCAATTTTCACGCTTCCATTTCCTTTCTGTGCCGTCTTCCGGCTTAAACCATCTTTGCCTCTCCTCCTGCATAGATCCGGCAAATCAAATCCACACATTTCTCCAGTCCCAGCCTTGCTGTATTCAGTGTCACATCATAGCTGTCTCTGGTGCCCCACCGCTTTCCGGTATAGCACTCATAATAATTGCGCCGCGCCTTGTCTGTCTTTTTGATCAGGCTGATAGCCTGGTTTTTTTCCACGCCCCGTCTCTCCGCAACCCGCCGGATCCTGCTTTCCATATCTCCATGAAGGAAAATGGAGGTGACTCCCGGAATGTCCCTCAGCACATAATCTGCGCACCGTCCGATGATCACACAGGATTCCCTTGCTGCCAGCCGTCTGATAACCTCTGACTGCAGATTAAACATCATGTCATTTACCGCAATTCCCCGGCCGGTTTTCTCATTCTGAATCTCTCTCGGAACAGAGTAGAGAAATGGATTCGGCATTTTTTCATCAACAGCCCGCATCCGTTCCATGTCCACCTCCCCATAGCTGCAGGCCATTTCAATCAGCCGTTTGTCATAACATTCCAGCCCCAGACGCCTGGCGGCCTCATGTCCAATCTGACTGCCTCCGCAGCCTAACTGCCGCCCAATTGTAATAATTCTGAATTTTTCTTCTTTCATGGAAACTCACCCCATTATCTGTTTTTAAAAATTTCTGCAATTGCTTTGCACATTTTTACCAGCACATTCCACATTCTCCGAAGAGGACTTTCTGTGTTTTGCCCCGCTGCCGCTTCTGCATCCATCAGCTCATCGTCATCATCCAGGCTGATTTCTTCTGTTCTCAGAACAATCTGCAGGGATTCCGGCTCCTGATTTTTCTCTGATGTAAAGGACACCTTCTCTGCATTAGGATCCATATTTAAGAACCGGGTATCCTCCTCCAGATCCTCCCACTCTCTGTCCAGAGTATCCTTCATGGTCCGTCCCGCCTGCCTCATGGCTGTTGTGCTGTCCAGCACACTCAGACTTTTATCCAGCATATCCATGGCGCCGCTAATACTGTCCCTGGCTGCGGCATCCATGTGATCGCTGCTGTCCTTCAAGGTCTGCTGAAGAACCGCTGCTGTATTGATTCCATTATTTAATGCCTCTGTCGTTCTGTTTACCAGCTCCTCTGTGTCGTCCAGAGCAGCCTGCAGATCCGGATAATACATATCAAGAGAATCGTAAAGCGCTGTTCCGTCCTCTATCAGGAAATCCATGCATTCTGTCAGCTCTGCCATATACCGGGAGGCATCTGCCCCGTCCTCCAGAAGCTCCTTCATCTGAGAAGCCAGCTTACTGCTTGCTGCTGAAAGCTTCTCCAGAGCGGCCTTTTTCTGCATCAGAGTCTCAATCAGCTCTGAAGTATCCATGGTAACTCCCGCACCTACCCGCGGCGCCTCGTGGGAAGAAATTCCGAGTCCTGTTCTGACAGCTGCGTTTGACGGCGTTGCAGTCTGCGGAAGATCATTTTCCAGCTCCACATCCTCTGCATCCGTCTCCGGCATCTGATAATCCTTTCCAATCTGCTCCAGACTTCCTGCCAGCTGGCCCAGCTCTGTTATATAGGCCTGCTCACTGGCCTGCAGAGCGGCATCCAGGGCAATCAGCTGCTGCATCAGAGCGTTCAGCCCGGGAACATTTCCGGACAAGTCCTCAGCTCCGCTCTGAATTCCCTTCAAAGCATGATTCAGCTTCTGCAAAGGATCCTGCATTTCCCTCATGGAATTTACAATATCCTCCATGCTGTCATGAACCACATCTGCCGCTTCCTTCGCCGTCTCAATATGAGGAATCATGACCTCCATCTGTCTGGAAACCTGAGTCAGGGATTCCAGCACCTGATCATTTCCTGCCAGAATACTGTCTTTGGAACCGCTCCAGACCTTTCTTGCCTCCTCAGCAGAGCTTAACCCCTGCTGAAGCTCTTGAACACTGTCCCGCATGGCCTCTACAGAAAGAGCCATCTGCTCCATACTGTCATAAAACTGATCTCCGGACTCCTTCCAGGTGTCCTTCGCATCCTTCAAATCCACCACATGCTCCAGAGACTCCGTTGTTCCGGGAACCATTGCCATAAATACTCCGCCCATTTCAAAGCTGTCTGAGCCGATTCGTATGGTGTAGTCTCCGTCCTCACCGGGAAGAGCCGTAAAGACAGCCGCGGTCTGACTTCCCATGTTCTGAATCTGTGCACCCTCTGCATCCAGGCTGTAGCAGTCATTCAAATCCACCATAACGCCGGCTGCCAGCATCATATTATTGCGGTAATACTCCAGCGCCCGGTCGTTCGCCCTGGCATCTATGTGAATTTCCACCAGTCCCGACGCTCCGGCCAGCTGATCTCCGTTCATGGGAACCCCGTTTAATTTATAAGAAATATCAAAATTCCAGGGCAGCTCCACCTGCTCTGCATCCAGCCTGCATTTATAATAAAAACGGTTTGCCTCCGGCTCCGGGAAATTCCAGGTTACAGATCCCTTCTCCATCTGAGGCTCTGTATAATCCGTCATATTGGTTACATCCAGATAATTTCCGTAATCTGTAAAGGTCTTCTGTCCGTTCAGACTGCAGCTTTTTACCACATTGACCGTTTCCATTCTGCCATAATAATCCAGATTTACGTACATGGCCTCATCCACCGCCACAGAGGCCTCTTTGCCGTATGCCGGAATATGAATTCCGGTACAGAGCATCACCGCCGCCATGGCTCCGGCTCCGATTCTTTTATATTTATATTTCATGTCCTTACCTCCTGTCCTTTAAACATCCCGCTCATTTTTCCGCCGGGTACCCAGTTCCCGAATCCGTTCCGCCCGTTCATGGAACTGATGGCGGCGCACTCCGTAATGCTCTCTGATTTTTCTTCCCGGCTTCTTCCAGTCCTTTTCAATAATCAGCCGGTCGCAAAGCACCAGAAGGGCAGGAAGAAGAGTCAGCACCAGAATCACACTGAGCAGACCGCCGCGGCCAATGAGGTGTCCCAGATCGCCAATGGCTGCTGTTGTAGAAATAAAATGCACGATGTAGCCTGCCAGAGTAATAATTGTTCCCGAAGTAAAAATAGAAGAGCAGGAACGGGTAACTGCTTCTATGCAGGCCTCCTTTTTCGGAAGGATTTTACGCTTTGCAATATAGTTGTTCGTCAGCAGAATAGAATAGTCCACCGTAGCGCCCAGCTGAATACTGCTGACAATGATATAACCCATGTACACCATATCCACACCCTGAATATACGGAATCGCCATATTCAGGAAAATCGCCACCTCAATGGGAATCATAACCACAAGAGGAATCAAAACGGAATGGAAGCTGAACATAACAACCAGGAACACGCCCAGAAGCGACAGCACATTTACTCTGGTATTGTCCTCCGTAATCGTCGCCTTAATATCCTGAGTGGACGGAGTCTCTCCCACTACATAGGAGTCTTCCGGATAATACTTCTTCATAATATTCCGGATCTGATCCGTACACTGGAAAGCAATGTCGCTTTCCCCCTTCGTTCTTATGTATATCAGCATACGGGCGGTATCGTTCTTGTGAAGAAGACTCGTCGCTGATTCCGGAAGGAATTCCTCCGGAACACCCTCCGGGAGAGTGTTGGCCATAGACGTTACGCTTTTTACATAAGGCAGATCCTCCAGCTCATCGGAAAGCCGCCGTTCCGCCACCATATCGTTATTGGGATAAATCAAAAGCAGCATATTACTGCGTCCGAACCGCTCTGTGATTTCCTGATCATCCTCATAAACCTGAGTTCCCTTTGCCCCTCCAACTGCACTGTTTCCATAAAGGAAATTGTTCATGCCCTGAGCCACATAAGCCGGAGGCGTAATCAGAAGAACACCAATCAGAACAGCATACCGGATTTTAAATACACCCTTTCCCATCTTTGTAAAATCCGGGAAAAAGGAACGGTGTTTTGTTCTGTCATTCCATTTCGTAAATTTTAAAATCATGGCCGGCATGAAAAATGCCACCGACAAAAGGCTGAACACAATTCCCTTTGCCAGCACCAGTCCCATATCAAAGCCGATATTGAACTTCATGGTAACCAGCGCCAGGAATCCGACTACCGTTGTCAGGCTGCTGGCAAAAATCGAATTAATCGCCTCCTCAACTGCCTTTACAATCGCCTCTTCTTCAGACAGCCCCGTATCCCTCCAGCTCATAAACGCGTCCAGAAGGAAAATAGAATAATCCATGGAAGTCGCCAGCTGAAGAATAATCGCCACGTTATCTGTCAGAAAAGAAATAGTTCCCAGGAAAATATTGGTTCCCTTATTCAGCAGAACCGCCACACCCATCACCAGCATAAACAGAATCGGCTCTGTCCAGGCTGTAGTGGCAAGGCAGAGAACTGCCAGAATCATAATTACTGCAACAACAAGGATTCTTCCCATCTCCTTGGCTGTTGTTTCAATCAGAGACTTGTTCTGTACTGCCATTCCCACATAGCAGCCCTTGTCTCCGGTAATGGCCTTCATCTCGTCAATGGCACGCTCCGTTCTGGGAGAATCCGACTCCTCTTCAAACGTAATATCCATAACAGCGCAGCCGTCTTTATAATAATCCTTAATATCATCCAGATTAACAAAGTCTTCTCCTGCGTAGACATTGACCTTGGTGTCACACCAGAGAATCTGATCCACTCCGTCTACTGCCGCCAGCTGATCCTTATATTTTTTCGCCTCATAAAGACTGACATCCTTTATCATCAGACGGGCTGTTCCCGGATACCCGAATTCCTCCTTCATCTTATCCAGTCCCTGACTGGACTGCGTATAAGAAGGAACATATTTTGTCAGATCATAATTAACATTTACAAAGCACATGGCAACTATGGAAAAAATACAGCCTGCCACAAAAACACTTTCTATCAGCGCCCGCTTCTCTATAATAAATCTGGCAAGAACCTCTGCAGGAGTTCTGCTCTTCTTTTCCTGTCCGTCTCCTGTTTCCTGAGCATTTTCCGTTTTATCCTTCTTTTTCCAATGCAGCTTTTCCCTCAGGCTGTCTGCCCATTTTCTGTCCATAAGCTTCACTCCTCACTCTATCTCATCAGAATCACCATAAAATACTGTTCCCCGTCTTTCTCAGCATGGGCCATGCCTATCCGCCGGTAATATCCCAGAGAATACCTCCGCTTCTCCGTAGAATCATACCGCTCCTGCGTTTTTGCCATGATTCTGGAAAAGGCGTCCTCTGCATCCTCTCTTCCGCGGATATACAGCTCCTGGGCAGATGCATTTTTCCTGTAAGAAACTGCTGTCAGATAATCCTTCAGCGTTCCCTCTCCCGGTATGGAATCCCCGGAATATCCGTTTTCCAGGGCCATCTCCAGCCTGTGGGATGCAGCCTCATTCAGCCTGGCATCCATAAGAAAGCCTGCATATCTGTCATACCGGATCTTCTCATCTCCATCCCAGCTGTCCTCCCGATCCGGATGCTCCTCAAAAAAGAGCTCCCTCTTCTCTTCGTTCAGCTGATCAAACAGCTCCTGCGTTTCTTCATCATAGCAAAATACAGGATATGCGCCTCCGCCTGTATTGGGTATCCACTGAGCTGACTTTAAAGAGCCGTCATAATAAAACTCATACAGCGCATTCTGCCAGATCACATCCTCCCTGTTTTTTGTTCCGTCAGGAAGAATAAAATACCAGGCGCCTTCCTCCTTCTGCCAGCTGCCGCGGGCTGACTCCCGCCCCGGCTCCTCATCCTCCTCCCGGACCTCCAGATAATTGTCAGGCTCTGCTGCCTGCTCCTCCATCTCAGCCCATGCCTCTTTCGGAAAACCGGCGCCGATTCCCATCAAAACTGAGACACTTAACAGCAGCCGCAGCTGCATCTGTTTCCATCTATTCCGTAAAATTTCCATAAAAACCTCCGGCAACACTCTTGTTTTATTGCATTATTATCCATTCTTATGCTAAAATACTCAAGTATCACTTTTATTTCAGCCGTTTCAAATGAAACACTATTTATGTTTTTGTCCAGATTAAAACATTTAAGGGGGATTTGTAATGGGACGTTTTACCGAACAGAAGGGACACATTACCGCACGACGCACCTATGCCCTTTTAAAAGGCGCACTATTAACACAGCTTTCTGCCCTGCCATTTGAACAGGTGACCCTGACAGATATCTGCAGCACCTCTCTGATTTCGCGCTCCACCTTTTACCGTTATTTTGAGGATAAATATGAACTTCTCAACTACTGTCTGAAACTGCTTCTCGATGAGATCGGACTGTCTGAAGATGTGATTTACTTTATGGACAGCAATTCCATGCAGGAGGTTCTGACCATTTTGCTCCGGCACATTGAAGAAAACCGTGTTCTGTATCAGAAAATCTATAATGCCAACAAGGAGGGGGAACTGATCCCCATTATCCGCAAGGGGCTGATTCAGATTCTTCAGGACAAGGTTCTGGCGGCTGAAGAGCAGGGCTACCGGCTGAAAATTCCGGCAGAGATTTTCACCACTCTGACTGCTGATCTCTACTTTGATATTGTCACCTGCTATCTGGAGTACGCCGACCAGTTCAGCGCCGAAGTCTTTATTGACAGTGTCTGTCAGTTTACAAAAAGAGACTTCTTTTTCGTACCGGATCAGAACACGCCGGCAAAGCCGTAAGGAGGAAATGATATGGAAACCCTGGAGCTGCTTCTGCATTATATTGTTGAATTTTCGATTATTATTTTTGAATTTATTGGAGTTGGAATCATCATTGTCTCCGGTATTATCGGTTTTACCAAATACCTCAGGAGACATCCTGATACGAAGATTGTCCTGGCTCAGGGACTGGCCATGGGACTGGAATTTAAGATGGGCAGTGAGATACTGAGAACCGTCATTGTCCGCCAGTGGGAGGAAATCGGCACCGTCGCCGGCATCATTGCCCTGCGGGCGGCGCTGACCTTCCTGATTCACTGGGAAATTAAAGAAGAGAGAAATGATATCAAATCTGATTTACATACTTATAATAGGGAATCACAACCACCGGAAGAGTAACCGCCCATGCCATCAGAGTAGCAACATAATAGGCATACTCCCCGATAACCGCCGGAAGCACTGTTACCGAAAATACCCTTGCCGCCAGCTGCAAAAAACCGGCATACATGGGATACCTGGGATGCCCCAGGGTCTGAATGGCAATCCGATAAAGATACATGGGGGCCATAATAAACATACCCAGAGTAAGCACTCTTGTGTGAGCCACCGCCACATGGATGGTCTTCAAATACAATTCCGGATTTTCCTGTGACAAAAAAATTTTCACAAGCTGCGGAGCTGCAGGCTGTATCAACAGATTTAAAATCAATGACAGAACAAGGGCCAGCCCTGTAATCTGATGTACGCCTCGCCTTACTCTCGCAGCTTTTTCTGCGCCCAGATTCTGTCCCATAAATACAGATAAACCTGTCTGAATCGCCATAATTACTGATTCCAACAGCGTAAATATTTTTGTTCCGGCAGAAATTCCAGCAGTAAAAAATGGGCCAATTGCATTGACTCTGCTGGAAACAAAGCTTCCGCCAATCGAGATGACCGCACTGTTTACAAACATCGGCATCCACAAATTCACCACTTGTCCCAATAGTGCAGCATCAGGCTTCCAGAATCTTAACTCTGTTGTAAACATAGAACTTTTCAGAAACGGAATCAATACAATAAGCATCTGCACAAACTGGGCAATTACGGTAGCCAGTGCACCGCCCTTTACGCCCCATTGAAATCCAACAATAAACAACAAATCCAGCGCCACATTGATCACGGTAGAAGATGAAACTGCATAAAACGTAATCCTGCTGTTGCCCTCTGCCCTCAAAAGCGCCGCTGCTGTATTATAGATTAAAACAAAAGGAATTCCCAGCATCACAATCGAAAAATAATCTCCTGTCATCTGCACAATATCCCTTTGTACTTTAAACAAAACAAATAATCTGTCTAAGTTTAACAGCACACCTGCTGTCAAAATCAGAGAAAGCCCTAACGTAATCGTTCCTGCATTTCCAGCAATCAATTTTAATTTATCCTCGTTCTGTTCTCCTACACTGTAAGATGCCAGAATGCTCAGTGTATTAGAAAAATCCCTGGCAATAGCATTCAGCATCCAGGTAATCCAGGAACAGCTATTTACTGCTGCCAGAGCGTTAATTCCAATAAAACTTCCTACAATAACAGCATCTGTAATATAATAAAGCTGCTGAAAAATATTTCCAAATATCAGCGGTACAGAAAATGTCATCACCAGCTGAATTGGATTTCCCTCCAGCATATTTATATTTTTTCCCTTTGCCGTCTTTTCTGTGCCCATACTCTTCTTCTCCCTGTTATAATAAGCTGTATGATAGGCTGCTTTACACTCATGGTGCATCCTTCAAATTCAAGGCATAGAAAAGGGCCGCCACTGTTTCCGGGCAGCCCTTTCCTGTTATTTTACATTTTTTCCATGGCCTGTTCATCTGTATAATGTTCAAACCAGATATAGTAAACCTCCTTGCCTGGATCGGACACCAGATCATGGTCTGCGCCTGCCGGAATAAAACTCCAGTCTCCTGCGTGATGCTGGACTGTCTCCATGTTGTTATCCTTTTTGTAGCCAACACTCATATGGAAATCCGATTCTCCCAGACAATAATTCCACTGATGTACCTTAGGATGTCCTGCTTCCACAGTTCCCTCACCTACTGCTCTGGTTGTCCCCAGAATCAGACGGCCAAACCACTTCGGACAGAGAACCATTCTTGCCTCCGTATTGGGCCCCTTGCAATCCTGAATATACTGAACACATTCACTGTGAAGCCGAAAATACGGAAGACGAATATGCCATCTGTCAAAGGCTGCTTTATCCCACTGATTCATTTCAACCACATTAAAGACAAATTCCATATCTTCAGCTGCATGAATTTCATAAGGCTCCTTATCCATATACGGAACATAAAAAGCCACTTCCGTAATTTTATGTACGCCATCGCAGTCCGTCAGCTCTCCTGCGCCCTTTCCAAAAAAGATGACAACGCCCTTGTCTGCATACATCTCCATGGAAACTGTGCTTCCTGCTTTCAGAAAACATTTGTAGCTTGTAATTCCTCCGTCATAAACGCCCGGAAGCAATTCCACTTTTGCAAATCCATTATCATCAAACTGCGCTCTGGCTGCAATCTCTTCAGCCTTTTCTACATAAAAATTTTTCTCGTATTCTGTTTTCATTTCACTATACCCCTCTTTCCAGCTCTTGCTTTACTTAGTGTTTTAATTTATCCTCCAGCCTGTCGCCCTTTGCAAGTGTCACCATAAAATCCCGCTCTCTTGTATAGTGCTCATACCAGACATAAAACACTTCTTTTCCCGGATCTGCAATCAGACTGTGATCCGGACCGGCTGGAACAAAACTGAAATCTCCTCCATACTGAGTAATCGGTTCCTGGTGATCCACACTTAAATGAAACTCTGCGCTGCCTACACTGTAATTCCACTGAGCAACCGTCGGATGTCCTTTTTCATCTGTGCCTTCTCCCACAGCCCGCACAACGCCCATCAGAATTCTCCCCATCTGTCCCGGTCCTATAATCTGCCAGGATGTGGTATTAGGCCCCTTGCAGTCCTGATCATAGACCTGTCCATCCGTATATTTCATAAAGAACGGAAGGTGCAGATGACTATGCTCAAATCGTTCCTTATCCCACGGATTCATATCTACCACGCTCATAATAAATTCCATATCATCTACTGCATGAATGGTAAAAGGAACCTTGTCAAAATCAGGAAGGTAGAAGGAAAGCTCTGTAATGTTGTGAGCTTCTTTCTCATCTGTCACATAGCCTCTGCCTTTGCCAAACATATAGACAACTGTTTTATCCTGATACAGTTCCGGGCTGCATTCCATTCCTGCCTTCAGGAAACATTTGAAATTGCGGATTCCGCCATCGTAGCTTCCCGCCAGAACCTCTGTCCGGAAAAATCCGTTTTCATCATACTTTACATCAATGTCTTTATTTCTAACAATATAATACCCTTCCATAACCGCTCCTTCTCTGCCTTATTCCATCTCGCCTTTTGCCAGTTTTACAATATAATCCCTGGAGCCTCTTGTGAACTGCTCATACCATACATAAAACACTTCTTTTCCAGGCTGGGCAATCAGGCTGTGATCTGGACCGGCTGGAATAAAGCTAAAATCTCCTGCCTTCGTATGTGTTGTCTCGCCCTCTACTGTAATATCGAAATCTGAGTCTCCGAGGCAATAATTCCATTGATGCACAGCCGGATGTCCTTTCTCGTCCGTTCCTTCTCCTACAGCCCGCACAACGCCCATAATCACATGTCCCAGCTGCTTGGGATTTAATACATGCCAGGATGTGGTATGGGGACCCTTGCAGTCCTGATCATAACGGGGACATTTACTGAGCGGACGGAAATATGGCAGCCGTACATGGGAATGGCTGTAATCCTCCCAGTCATAATCATCCATTACTACCACTGATTTAATAAATTCCATATCTTCAAACGCATGGATTCGATATGGGTTTTTATCAAAATTCGGGAAATAAAAGCTCACTTCTTCACAAATATTATGAACTCCACTCTGGTCCGCAACATAGCCCTTTCCCTTGCCAAACATATAAATTACAATCTTGTCACTGCAAAGCTCTGGTGTAATCTCCGCCCCTGCTTTCAAAAAACCTTTATAGTTCTTGATGCTTCCGTCATGGCTTCCTGCCAGAACCTCTGTAATTGCAAAACCGTTGTCATCATAATCGCATCTGATTTCATCTGCTCTCGCAATATAAAAGTTATCCATATTTACACCTCTTTAGCCGTAAAAGCCCTCACTGTAGTCTTTGAATATCTGCAGATATCTTTCCAGGAACTCTTCTCTGTTCACAGCGCCTGCCACGTATTTCGCCCAGTTTTCCTGCATGTCTGTATAGATAGAAGAGGGCATGTATACAAAAATATTTTCAACGCCTTTTCCTGCCTTATTGGCATCAATTACATCTTTTGCAATCGCCGGAAGATTTTCTGATACCTCCAGTCCCTGAATTGCAGTCGGGCTTCCCATAGTTTCCTGATGCCAGATTCTTGCTGCATCTGAAGATACCAGATAGCTTGCAAAATCCTTTGCACATGCAACTACATTCGGATCCTCATTCTTCGTAACGCTGATAGAAATAGATGCAATCGCCATTTTGTTCTTTTCAGGGTCATTGGAAACCGGAAGAATGTCCTGCTTTACATACTCCAGCATTGCCGGATTTGCATTCTGAATATTCGGAGTCTCGTAAGAGCCTTCGCCAACCAGCATTGCGCACTCTTCTGCGAAGAAGGCATTCCGGCAGGTCCATTTATCTGCAGAAACAGCGCCTTCCTGGGCATAGGGAATCAGAACCTGCTCATAAGTATCCAGCAATTCTGTCATCTCCGGATCATTCGCCAGATCAACCTCTTCTCCTGCCATTAATTTAGCCAGCGTTTCTTTTCCGCCATCAGGTTTATTTAACAGCCAGTAATTACCTACGTTATTAAACAGGTTCAGATATGTCTCTGCCCACGGATGCATAAAAGGTTTAATTCCCTGAGCTTCCAAATCTTTACAATACTGAAGCAGCTCATCCCTTGTCTGCGGAGTATGATCCCATCCTGCCTCTTTTAAAATCCGGGTATTATAAAGAATTCCTGTTCCTTCCAGAACCATTGGAAGAACCTGCATTCCATACTCACCATTGGTGCCGTTGGCAATCTGCTCTTCTGTCAGCATCTCATATGCCGGACATCCCGTGCTTAAATCTTCACAATACTGCCACCAATCCTGTCTTCTGATTCCGTATCCAATGTTAATAATATTAGGAAGATCATCTGCTGACAGGGCAGAAATCAACAGGTCGTCGTACTTATCAGAACTTGGGAAAGTTGCAATAATCTCCCCGATTTCTGGATGCTCTGACTTATAATCATCAATCAACACATTAAAATTATCTGTCCACTGTCCCAGCGGAAGCATAATGGAAAGGTCAATAGAGCCTGCCGGAAGACTTTTCACATCAACTGCTGCTTCCGCGCCTGCCGCCGTTGTACTCTCAGCCTCTGTGCCTGCTGCCTCTGTCGCTTTGGTCGTCTCTGCAGGTGCTTCCCCTCCGGAAGATCCACACCCGGTCACTCCGGTCATCACCGTTGCCGCTGCCAATACCATCGCTGTCCATTGTCTTTTTCTCATAATACTTCTCCTTTCAGACCGATTCTTCTTAGAATCTTTTTTATTTTTTAATTTGAATGCTCAAATTTAAATTTTTCTCCAGATAACGCTATCCCTTTACCGCTCCCATAGTCGCGCTGCTTAATACCTGCTTCTGTGCAATTACAAAGAAAATAAACAGAGGCAAAATTGACAATGTAACAGCTGCAACCGCTACATCCCAGGAAAACAGAGCTTCATTAAACAGAGACATCATTGCAATCTGAATGGTTCTCATCTGCTGCTTTGTTAAAATAAACTGCGTCATCAGGTAGTTATTCCAATATTTCAGCACCTCCAGAGATACGATAGTAAACATCGTTCCCTTAGTTAAAGGAAATACGATTTTCCAGTACAGATTCAGCGGCGTACAGCCGTCTATTACTGCTGATTCCTCAATCTCCAAAGGAAGAGTTTTTACTGCTCCGGTTACCAGGAATACTGCCATCGGCATGGAAAAAGTCCAGTTGCTCATAATAACACCGATATAACGGTTTCCCATATTCAGCAAGCCAATCATCTTGGCAAATGTAATCATAATGCACTGAAAAGGAACACTCATTCCACAAAGAATCAATACGTAACAAAGCTTTGTAAACCAGTTAGGATGTCTGGTCAGCCAATAACCAGTCATTCCGCTTAACACAACCGTTCCTACTGCAGAAAAGACCGTTATAATAAGCGTATTTCTTAACACATTCAAAAAGTCCAGCCGCTTCCATGCTTCCTTAAAGTTATCCAGTGTAGGGCTTTGGGGAAATGCTGCAATATTTGCCGCAATTTCCGGATAGGGCTTAAAGGAATTTAAAACTGTAAAGTACAGAGGAATCAACACCAATGAACAGCTGAAAATAATCAGCGCCAGAGCCAGGGATGTATTTATAATTTTTCTTTTTTTCATTACATCGTCACCTCTTTTCTGGATGTTAATTTCATCTGGCCAAAGGAAACAACCAAAAGCACAAGAATAAACAATACGGATTTCGCAGCGCCATAGGAAATCTGATTACTTCTAAATGCCGTTGCGTAAATATTCATCATAACGCCTTCTGATGTTCTGTAGGGATTACCGTTTGTAAGAGAAATATTGGTATCATACAAAAGCATTGCCCAGTTAATCGCAATGAACAGGCATCTGGTCGTCGTTCCCTTCAGCAGAGGAAGCGTAATTGACTTTAAAGCTGTCCACTTCGTAGCTCCATCTACTCTTGCCGCCTCGTAATAGTCCTTGGAAATTGCCGCAAGACCGGAGTTATAAATAATCATCAGATAGCCCGACAAAGACCATGTCATAACAATAACCAGCGCCCAAAAGGAAGATTCCGGTGTGGTAAACCACTGCTGAGAAAACCACTCAATTCCGCTCCATTCTCCAAACTGTACAAAAACATTCTGGAAAATAAATCTCCACAGAAAGCCCAGAACAACGCCTCCGATAATTCTTGGAGCATAAATCAGTGCCCGCCAGAAATTTCTGTAAGGAATATCACCCGAAAGCAGATAAGCCCAGGTAAACCCAATCAGATTAGAAATAATAACAACGTAAGCGGAAAACTTAATAGTAAACCAGAAAGATGTCCAATATGTCTCGTCCTTAATGGCTCTAATATAGTTTTTAATACCCATAAACTTAAAAGTAGGATCAATTCCGTTCCAATTGGTAAAAGAATAAAAAATCTCACTTACCAGAGGAATCAGGAACAGAAGCGTGAACAAAACCATAGTCGGCCCAATAAAAACAGCATAATTGCCAATATCACTGGCTTTTAATGGTTTTCTCTTGGTCTTTAGTTTCTTCAAAACAAAACATCCCCCTTCTTTCATGGTCATTTATTATAAATAACGAATATATTTTCTCTTTTTTCTAGTCATATATTACCATTGCTGTCATTTTATTCGTACTTATAATTTTGACCAGAAGGGGGATTATTTTGACCTCTTCCGGAGAAGTATACTATTTGATTAAAAATCTGATCATTAAGCATTTTCTATATGCTACAGTTCCTGCCGGTACTGGGCTGGAGTCATTCCCGTTGCTGTCTTAAACTGGCGAGAAAAATATTTTGAGTCAAAATATCCCACCTGATCTGCAATTTCCTGGATCTGCAGATCCGTAGTCCTCAGCAGCTCTTTTGCCTTCCTGATCCGAATATTATTCAGATATTTGGCCATTCCGATTCCTGTATGCTTTTTAAATGCTCTGCTTAAATAGTCCTTATTTATATGAAAATAATCTGCACACTCCTGCTGAGATACCTTTGTCATGTAATTCAGCTCTAAAAAATCTACAACCTTCGGCATCATACCAGATGCGTTCTGTATCTCTTTTTTGCTTTCAATAAACTCTGCAATCATCTTCAGAAAGCAGCTGTTCATTCGATTCATAGTTCCTTCCCAGGAACCCAGGAGAACATCTCCAAAGCTTTTCACCGTTCCTCCCAAAAGCAATTCCTCATCTGTGATTTCTGCTGCCCGCTCCCATTTTCGAAACATAGCAAAGAAGCCATCCCAGACCCCTCGCAGAAGTCCAATCGTACAGGGGGATTGAGCCATTACCGTCTCTGCCCATTTTATCAGCTGGTTTTCTACAGAAACAATATTTCCCAAAAGTACCGCAGAATAAAGGGCACTTTCCAAATGAAAATTTTCTCTCAGATGAATCCCCGTCATACTCTCCTGATATTCCCGGACAGCAAAAATTCCTGTTCCTGTCAGATAGTCCGCCGCCATTCTGGCTTCTTTCCAGGCTGACTCTAATCCCTTCGGAAAAGAGCATATCCGGCTGCATCCCAGATTCAGAACGCAGTTTTCACTGACTGCCAGCATCTTTAATTCCTGGATTTCCCGTTCAAAATCCATTTCTTCGGTTCCATAAATCAAAATAACAATATCCATAGATGGCTGCATATTCTGAAACACAGTCCCCTTTTTTTCCGTCTCCAGCTTTTCCTGAATCCTGTTCAGCAAACGGCTCAGCTTCAGCATATAGCCCTCTTCATGTACCGGAAGCGTACTTCCTGTACAGTGAAGGATCTGACATCGGCTGCAAAAACGAATTTGGGGAGAAATGCGAAGCAATTCTTCAAAAACGCGCTCAGACAATTCTGGACGAAAAAGCTTTCTCAAAAGTCCATGGCGATAATCTGGAGAAATTTTCTTAAACTTCTTATCAACTGCAAATTCTTCCTGTTCTTCTTTTGTATGAATCTGAGATACCGCCTTTTTTACTGCCTCCAACAACTTGTCCTGTTCAATCGGCTTTAGCAGATACTCCAATGCTCCCAGAATAAACATTGCCCGTACATACTGGAAATCATCATGGCCGGAAATAACAACCACTTTTATATCCAGCTTCTGATCATTTATATAGTTCATAATTTCCATGCCCAGAGTATCGCCAATCACCACATCCACAATCGCAAGCTCAGGCTGCTCTTCCTGAATCTGGTTAATTGCTGCTGGAACGCTTTCTGCTGTCAGAATCGTATCAAAATTCATAGTTTCCCAGGGAAGCAGCAGCTGTATCGCATCCCTTACATGACTTTCATCATCTACAATTAATACCTTCATTGTCGTCACCTCCCGGAAACTTTTTCTTTCATGGGAACACAAAACTCCACACTTGTCCCACCGATATTATTTGCATAAATTTTAAAATCACAGCTTCCAAAACTCAGAAGAAGCCTTGAAAATACATTTTCAATGCCAATAAAATGATTATGATTTTCATCCTCTTTAAAAGAATACTCTAACGCTAATTCTTGGCTGCTTCCCTCTGTAGAATCTCGATTCATCAGTTTTTTCTTCAGCTGGTTGATTGTATTATAAATCCGCTTTACTGCTTCATCTGCCACAGCAACTCCATTATCCTCTACCAGCAAACGATACTGTTCGTTCTCAAATTCCGTTTTAATCCGGATAACACTGCCGTCTTTTTTCATCAAATTTCCGTGATTTAAGGCATTCTCCACCAGCGGCTGAACCGACATTTTGGGAATTTTAAAATCTGAACTTTCCGGGGCTATTTCATAAACCATATCCAGTTTTCTGTCAAACCGCATCTGCTGCAGAGACACATAACGTTCTACGTATTCAATTTCCTTTTCCGTTGCCACCATAAATGGTTCCAGCACCATCGCATAATGCAGCATCTGTCCAAAGGATGAAATCATCTGATACTGCTTCAAATTGTGATCCTTCAGCGCATTTGTCGCAAAGCATTGAATTACATTATAGATAAAATGAGGATTTATCTGTGCCTGCATAGTCTTTAGCTCAGATTTTGTATAGGCTAGCTGCAGCTCATATTTCTGGATCTCATGTTCCTTTAAGGAGTCCATTAATCGCTGGAAGGACTCAATCAGAGAACTGATTTCATCCTTTTCCCGATATATGATATAATCTGAAATCTGCCTGTCATAATCCCAGCATAAATCCTCGCGTCCCCTTTCCATATAGCTTGTAATCTGCCGAAGTGAACGGACATATTTCAAAATCTGCAGGGAAATAATCGCCAGAACCAGAATTGCCAAAATACCAAACAGGAACAGAATCGATGCCAGCTGTTCTGCCGTCAGTGCATACACATCTTTTAGATGTGTTACCTTAACAACACTCCAGTTAAAATACCGGGAATCAATTTTCGTTTCTGCAATCAGCTGTTCCTTATATTTTACCAGAATCTCTTTTTCATCTGAATGTTTGTAGCCCGGATAAAAATTCTGAAAGCTTTTCATCACTGCCGCCGGATCATTTGCCGCAATCACCGTCTGTTCCTCATCGATAACATAGAGCAGCTCTTTCTGGGAATAAACACTTCCACAGTTACTGGTAATAAATGAAATTGGAAAATCAATTGCCAGATAAGCAATAGGCTTTGAATCCGCTGGAAGATTGGAAATAGGAAGCCATATCGTAAATACCAGCTCGTCTGCAGGATACTGTTCCATTGCAGGAAGATTATGTCCATAGCTGGTCTTAACATGTGTCGGTTCAATATAGACATCCATGTGATTTTCCATTTCAGGGATTTCTACGCTTCCACAAATCGGTGCATCAGAAATCTTAAGATACCTGGGTTCATATAGCAGGGACAGGTTTTCTTCCGGCATAGCCAGATAAATCTGGGATGCTACTGTAGATGTATAATATACCGAATTAAAATAATCCATAATTCGGCCCTCATTATCTGCTAATTCTTTTTTACTGTGATGATTTTTCAAAAATTCCATCAGCGGATGGTTAATATAAACGGACTTTGTTGCCCTAATCATGCTTTCCACATAATAATCAATATTATTTCCTGCAATTTCCGTATCAATCATCACATTCTGTTCATATCGCTCCATAGCATTTTTCTGCATGGAATAATAAATATATAGGGAAAATAAAATAATAAATAAAAACATAAAAAACGTAATAGCCCAGACTATCTTTTTCCCAATGCTGACAAACCGTTTATTCCTTCCGTTCCCCATAAACCTCCTCCATTACAAACCTAAGATACTCCAGAGACTTTCTTCCACAAGTCCTCATATCTGGTCTGCTGAAGGTTTCCAGGGCCAGTGCTCCGCTGTATCCAATATCCTTTAACCCCTGCAGAATCTCTCTAAAATTCATGTGACCATGTCCTGGATAATATCTGTCATTATCCGCTATATGAACGTGTCTGAGCCAGCTGCCTGCTCTTCGAACAGCATTTCCCAGATCGCTTTCATCTATATTCATATGTACGGTATCAATGTGAAGTCCAATCCTCTTAAAGGAATGTTCTTCCATAAATCTTATGCCATCACAAATGCGGAAAAGGAAATCACTTTCATAGTGATTCATAATCTCATATCCTACAGTAACATCATATTCTTCTGCCAGCCGATCCAGCCGATATAAGCTTTCCTCTACGTGGTATACAAATTCCTCTCTGGAACCAGCATCTCGAAACCGCCCCTGCATAGAACCCAGAATCACCACACCCCGGTAAGGACTGGCTGTAATCATATGCTCCTTCAGACATTCAACTGCAAGGTTTCTGATTTTCTCATCGCGATCTGCAATATTCCAATGCCATTTTCCATAAGCTGCTCCCGTTCCTATGGAAGTAAGAACCAGTTGATTCTGTTTCAGAAGATGGTACAGTTTTTTTCTGTCTATATCCCGTGAATCCAGAATATGCAGTTCTGTTCCATGATAGCCGTCTTCTCTCATCATTGGAAATATCGTTTCATAATCCCCTCGATATACAATCGGAGCATTTGGAGCTGCCTGTAAACTTCCTGTTGCCGCAATTATCATACACTTCCCCTTTCTGCCTGTTTTAGACTAAAGAATATACGATCTGTATTTTCTTTATTATCCAGTATTTTCCGCATCACGTTAACTGAAAATACTGCTGGAAAAGTGGATTTCTTTGACAAACTGCTCACATGGAGTTTCATCCCCTCTACGCAATATAGCAGACGTCCTTTCATCCTACAATCTGCATTTGCAGCCACAGAAAATTAAACAACTGCGATAATATCATATGTATAATTCTGAGGTAAGTCAATAAATTTTGATAATCATCTCCCCATTTACAATTAAAATTTTCTTCTTCATTCTTTGAAACCAGGATATTTTTCTGCGCAATTCTTATAGATAATAATAATCCCTATAGTTCATTATCTTTTCTTCGTCACATCGGTAAAATAAACTTGAATTACTTAACAGGAGAACTTTCATTGAATAAGCTAGATTATTACGAGATTGGAAAACGAATTAGAAAATGTCGGGAGGAGTTAGGACTTACCCAGGAGGCCGCTGCAGAACAGTGCGGCATTTCCCTTTCTTTTTACAGCGACAGAAAAAAAGCCCTTGAAATCAAGGACTTTTTCATCACCAAATATAGATTCTTTCAAAACCGAACATTGTCATATCGGCCAATTTCTATCTTCTTCTCATGTTGCTGCATTTCACGGCTTACACCGGCCACAGGGCTCATATCCGGATTTTACCAATTCCTCCCTGGCGCCCTTATAGCTTTCTTTGTTGCCTTTTTCAATCGTGCTTACACTGGCGCAATCCGGATTATGGAATTTCTTTGATTTTTTATTCAGCACATACTCCTGAATAGAAGACTCCTCTGTCGTCCCGCTATTCCCTGCCAATGTGCTATTTCCAGTCGCATAATCAATTTCCACTCCCGGCTGAACATTGTATACAAACACATTAAACTGAACAGCTTCCCCCTGATCCTCAACTGACCGGGCCTCCATTAAAACACCTGACGCAACCAGATTATCCCCTTCAAAAACAGGTGTTACCCGGTACAGAACATGATGGTTCGTTTCCTTCACATAGTCCGCCACCATATTTTCAAAAGGCAGCATACCATCCACATTCATAAACCGCGTTCCTGTAATCAGATTTTTCTTATTTGCATTCTCTGCAGTCAGCTGAAATCCAATCAAATGACATCGGTTATACAAATACTTTCCATCTACAAAATCATATTTCACACTTTGCCATCCGCTGGGCTTTACCTGTCCAATATTTCCTCTGCCTTCCGTCGGCATCAGATCCGTACCTACATTGGCAAACGCTGTTCCGCATCGTCCCAGCTTGTCCAGTTCACTGTATTGTTCAAAAGACTCTTCTGAAAAATCAGACTCCTTAAAATACGGCACATTATCATTTATCACCGCATAGGGCTGTCCTGTATATTCGGGTACCTGATCGTAGGAAAATTCACCATTTGCCGACGCTTCTCCGGAAACCGGACTGCCGGGACGTGAGCCGGCCAGAGAATCGGTTCCGGATCCGCAGCTGCATAAAATCAGCATCAAAACAAACAACAGGGACAGGAGCTTCTTTTTCATTGTATTTCTCATCGTGCATAAACCTCTTTAGTAATTTTTTCGTGGGAAGAGCCTTCAAACTCTTCTGTTTCTTTCAATATCCATCCGGAAGAAAGCAGTTCCATATTAAAATAAACATCCGCAGGATATGTTCTGTTCCACCGGAAAAGTATTATCTTTTCAATGCGTGCCGCATACGGAGTAATGTCCTGATCCTCCACAAAGCAGAACTCTCCTGCTGCCGCCTGATCCAGATAATCCTCCGACACGCAAATATTAGAACTGTCCTCAAACTGCTTCCTGCTGTATGCATTCATCCACAATGGCTTTCCGCCGGTCAGCTTCTGAATTCTCTCCCGCAGTACTCTGTCCTGAGACTGACGGCGGCAGTTAAACATCATTCCATATTTGTCATCGACACAAAGCATTACTATCATTCTACAGCCTCCTTTGTTCATCCACATAATTATATTATATCTATTCAACAAGGCAAGCGCAATGTTATTTCGAAAACGCTATGTCTTGTAAAATGGATTTGAAGATTTCTTTCTGCGGAAAATGCTCTCACTAGCGCATACAAAAAACTGAGACAGTATCTTAAATACTGTCCCAGTTCTCTTTAACATAAATAATTTTAGTTGACAACCGAAAAGGTCTTACCTTTGTGGTTAAAAACAATGCCCTGTTTTCCATTCTCCATGTTAATCATTACTTCAACCCTCTCTTTTTCCTGAATTCCAGAAGGTACTAGTAATGTGATAATCCTATGGTTCTTGGCTTTACCTGTTTTCATTGTCATATGCCACTGCGGTTCATTCCCTACAGTTTCTTCTTCCTTTACCCCTTCAAACCGATTTTTCTGCTCCATAGCTTTGATTCCAGATGATACATACACAAACTGCCCTTCAAGTTCAGCCTTTGGGCGTTTTAAGCAAAAACAGTTTCCGGCGAATTCAAATGGAGACAATCCGTGAAGCAAAAAACTAAGTTCTCTGGAAACATCTGTTTTTACTGTGTCTACAATCACAAAATATATATCATCGACAAAATAAATTTCACGAGTCACTTGACGAACATCCGGAACCTGATTTTGATATGCTTTTACTGCCTCCTCGCAAATATAAACATAATTTTTTTCCTGACAAACTGTCTTTATCTTTCCACTGGCTTTAAGTTGAAGATCTTTGTCAAATCCTGCATACTGCCCCATTGTATCAATCAGAATATTATTAGTGGAACGGGTTTGACGCCGCCAATCTCTGTGCATAGATGAATTAAAACCCACATAATATCCGGACTCAATTAATAATGGCTCCCCATATGCATGAAGCAAAATCCCATTTTGATCGCCATGGCTATGACTGATACTTCCATATGGACTGCTTTTTGTCAAAAAGAAAATATGCTTTCCCGAATCCTCCATTTGGGTATTAATTGATACCCAACCGATATCACAAAACCACTTTACCTTCTCGAACTGCAAAGGCTTTTCTTTCAACAATTCTTTATTTTCCTTTTCATAATCATGACGGTACACCATATCATCATAGGCAAAATCCCACCATCCAGCATTAAAAAAGTCATTGTCAATTTCCGGCTCTCTGGCAAATACACTATTATAATACCATTGATATTCCGGCTTCTGATATACTCTGCCAAACTGACGGATATTACATGCCGCTTTATGTCCTGGATATTTTCCAAGATTAGACTGATCACAAAAACTGGCTCGTCTGGTATCCACGGGATTACAATATAACAGAAAATCTCCTGTTTTTTTGAAAAATGGTCTCTTATAAAAATCAATCCCTATATAATTTCGAATTGTATTGATTGCATCAATTACAAAAGCCATCCCGCTTTCCCAATACTTTGGTCCTTCTGCCCATCCGCCGTCATTTCCGCCCCAAGGAGTATAAATTGTACTAAAGTATTCAATTCCATAATCCAGCCAATCGCGGATTTTCTGCGCTCTTTTGTCTATTAATGGTTCATCCAAAAGCGCAATGCAACACGGTGTCAATACTGAAGCCAACGAACGGACTGCATGACTGTCATAAAGAGAAAGATGAATCCGGGAATCAACAATGACATGATATGCCACCTGATAGATCCGCTGATAAAGTGCCTCTTCCACAACTTTTCTTTCCTGAAAGTCCAACATTTCATACAGCCAATCATAGCCAAAAGCCAGACCATAAACCACTCGAAAAGCACATTCGTCATTATAATCCCTACTTGTGGTTCCGTTCACATCCCATGATGCCAACTCTAAAAGTGCCTTCTTCGCCATTTCTTTCCATTTAGCACATTTTAAAATATTTCCTGCTACAGCTAAGGAACGAATATAACGTAATGCCATTTGGCAATCTGTATAATTTTGACGCCACATGGATATAATACGCTTATTTTCTGGATATGGCAGCGGTTCTTTCGGAAATCCCTGTTTTTCGCACCACTCTACTGAATTATGCAAAAATGTATTAAATCCGCAATAGTCGGAATCCTGTTTCAATGATTCTGAAAATGATTCTATCTGTTCCGAATTCATCCAAATTCTTGGATGTTTCTTATTAACAGTCCGGTATCTTTCCTCCCTGCCTGGAAGCGGTGTCAATTCTGCATCTCTTCGAACAACAACTGTTCTTGCTGTACTATATTCTTTACAACCAGAAATGCCATATCTCCAATAATAAAGTCCCGGCTCAAATATACACTTCGGTGTGTAAAAATTATAGGGAATATTTTCTATTTTGTAGCTTTCTGAAAAATCAGAATTTTTTGAAATTTCCAAAAAATATGTTTTTTCTCTACTATCTTCCCCTTCCGGCATCCAAGTGAATCTGGGTGGATTTTCCAAAGTCGTTTCTCCATCCGGCCTGTATTTAATTGATAATAATGTTTCCTCTGGTTCTTTCAATATGCTCATATCAAAATTTATAAGAAATCCTCTCTTTGTGGAGCAAAGATATCCAGTATCACAGCATCTTCAAGCGCAGTAGCTCCATGAGGTACATTGGGTGCCACATAATAACTATCCCCTGCTTTTAACATATATTTTATACCATCTGCTACATACTCAAAAGAACCAGATACAATATAACTAACCTGCTCATGTTCATGCTGATGTACTGTACCTATAGCCCCTTTCTCAAAAGAAGCTTCTACTCCCATCATATTTCCTCCCCGCGCCAAAATTCTTCTGGTAATGCCAGGTGCAGGGTTCGTTGGAACAATGTTCTCATATTTTAATACCATAATTAATACCTCCTAAACTCTACAAAATACCATTTATCTGCTCATAAAACTCTTGTATCATCTCTGGGATCTGAAATTCTTCTCCTCGAATTTCTTCTCTCCATGCACTTTCCCATTCTAAAGAAAAATATCCTTCATATCCTGCTGCATCGATCATCCTTACAATTCGTTCAATAGGAACCGACCCCAGCCCCAGCTTAGTATATTTCCAGCTCCACATATCTGGATCTCCCCATGGTTTTCCATCCTTAATATGTACATGAGCCAAATAGTTTTTCAAATACTTAAGCGTATCTTCCGGAGTTTCCTTCGCCTCCAGCGGATGCATAATATCCCAAAGAGAATATATATTATGAAATCTGTGCTGCTCTAAAAGCTCATACTGTGCCTTTCCTGTGGCAAACTCATCATGAGTTTCAATCCATATCTGCGTATGATATTTCTCCAGAATTTTATCTGCCTCGTCCAACCAATGTACCAGTCCTTCATAATCAATTGGAAAAACCTTATCCGAATGACGTTTATGACGATTTCCAAGCATAACCCGGAGACCTTGACATTGAAGAATATTCGCAATCTGCGACACCCTCTCCAGTTCTGTAAGCCCCTCCAGACTATATCCCGTCACACGAATACTGGTTCCTAAATTAGATACTCTCAAACCTTGATTTTGGATTTTTTCATAAAGCTGGTGATAAAATGAATCCGACAAAGTAATATTTGACCACGAATGAAAATCCATACGGATTTCCAAAGCATCTATCCCCTTTTCCCGGCAGATATGCAGCACATCTTCCAATTCCCAGCCCTGAAATGCCAGTGTACTAATGGCTAATTTATGTTTCATATCTCTCCGTCTCCTGCTATCTAGTCATGCGGATTGCATATTCATAAGGAATTTCATCCTCATAGGGGGCCCCTGATAAAATCGCCTGGATATCACGAATCAACTTAAGTGTTACTTGTTCCCGTATATCAAAAGTTGGTCCTGCCATATGGGGAAATAAAATCACATTTGACATAATACGAAGTTCACTTTCCACAGGCAAAGGTTCCTCATGAAATACATCCAAAACTGCCGTAAAACGCCCAGTCCGAAGTTCACACATCATATCCTCTTCCACTACAACACCTGCTCTTGCAGTATTTACAAATAATGCTCCTGGTTTAATTTTACGAAAAAGTTTTCCTGTTATAAGCCCTCTGTTTTCATCATTCAATGCATTATGAAGTGAAATTATATCACACGTTTCAAAAATCTCCTCTAAAGAAGCAATCTTAATTCCCTTCTGTCGCGCTTCTTCCACTGTGATGTGTTTTGAAGCTACCAGAATCTCAGGTTCAAACCATTTCAGCAGTTCAATGTAATATTTAGAAATAGCTCCGTATCCCACTATCCCAATTTTCTTTCCGATCAGGCCAGAATTTCTTCCTGGAATACGTCTCCATCCCCCGGATTTCATAGAGTTTACATCCTCATACATTTTTCTCAATGCCATTAAGGTATAGGCTAATGTTCCCTCAGCCACACTTTTCGCAAAAAGATCATTTCCGCTAAGAACAATAACCCCTCTATCATACTCTTCTTTGCAAGTCATAGTTGCCATTGTCCCACCTGTATGAGCATGAATTTTTAAACGACTTGCTTCTTTCATTACATCCTCGTCCACTCTTGGAGTTCCCCAGCCTGTAATTAGAATGTCTACATCTTTTACATGCCTGATAAGTTCTTCTTTCGTATACGCCTGATGTCCAGTCGCATTATATTCAACCTCACCTAAACCTTCCAGCACTTCCCTCACTTTTGGTGTAAAAAAGCTATCGAAAACTTCACCTGCCCCTACTGTAACTAAAATTTTCATCGCTATACCCTTTTATGCCTCCTCCTGCTTACTACCAAATACTGAACGAATTCCCTGCTAACTTATGAATTGCCTCAATAAAGAAATAATCTCCGTAAATAATAGGTATATGGCGTTCTTGCTCTCCTTGGTATTTTAATGTCCCCATCTGCAAAATACTATCCTTATCCAAATCCCAACAACAAAAGTTCTCTTCCATTGCCTTAAGGATTTGCACTGCAGCCTTCTCATATATATCTCGCTCTAACTCAGATACATTTCTTGATAATTCAATTAGACCGCTTGCTATAATAGCCCCAGCAGTAGAATCATAAATAATCGGCTGAGCTGGACTTCTAAAATCACACAACGGCAGCCATTCGGTTTGGCTTAAACAAGAAATCACATAATGAGCTATTCTCTTAGCTGCATCTAGATATCTTATATCCTTTGTATGTTCATAACTTATTGTAAATCCATACAATCCCCAGCCTTGGCCTCGACTCCATGATGATCCGACACTATATCCCTGGCCTCCAAACTCATTTACCAATTCTCCCGTCTGCGGATTATACTGCACAATATGTTTGCAGCTTCCATCAGGTCTTAAATGGTGTTCTAAAGTTTTATCTGCATGACGCATAGCTACAGAACGATATCTGGCATCCCCGGTTTCCTCTGATGCCCAATATAGAATTGCCAAATTCATCATACAATCAATAATGGCCCAGCCAGTAGTATCTCCCTCTTCCTTCTCGTTCCATGCCCGAATATAATCACCAGACACATTATAACGTCCCATAAGCAGATTTGCTGCCAGAAGAGTTCTAATCCTAGATTCCCTATTTCCTGTCAAACGATAATTCAGACCACTTGAAATATGCCACATAAATCCCACATCATGATGAAGACCATCAAATTTACAGAACGCACCATCTAAAGTGCGTTCTGTATGTTCAGCAATTTCTTTATACATAGAATCGTTTGTATCCATATACATAAGCCACAAGATACCCGGCCAAAACCCATTAGTCCATTTACAAATGTCCTCTTTATTGTCCTTAAAATGCCCATCAATGCTAGTATACGGCAATACGTCAGAGTTACGAAGAACCGTTGCTTTCATTTTTTTACGAATTTTTTCTGATATCTGCTCTGCGAAACACTGAATCTCTTTATCCATAGAAAGTCCTTCTCTTAAATAAATGCCTGTCCACCGTTAATCTGAATAATTTCTCCCGTAAGGAAAGAAGCTTTTTCAGATGCAAGGAATTCAATTACAGATGCAACTTCAGATGCCTCCCCAAAACGCTTCATTACAATACCAGATTTCCAGGTTTCCATAATTTCACGCTTTGTTGCCGCATGAAATTCTGTATCAATTGTTCCCGGTGATACTGCATTTACACGGATACCATATTCTGCCAAATCTTTTGCCAATGCTCTTGTCAGACCTTCGATAGCTGCCTTACTAGCAGAGTAAATGCCTGCACCAGGGCCACCACCAGAGGTCACTGCAATCGTGCTATAGTTAATGATGGATGGATGTTCTCCTTTCTTTAACATAGGAATAGCTGCCCGGCTTGCAAAGAAAGCACTATCAAAATTTAATGCCATAACTCTTCTCATAAAGGAAGTTTCCATTCCCTCAAAACGCTGTCTTCCACCTAATCCTCCTACGTTATTTACAAGAACATCTAAAGAGCCATACTTCTCTTCAATAGTCTTAAAACATTTATTCACATCATCTTCATTCATAGAATCTGCGTAAATAAATTCTGCATTAATCCCTTTACTCTTAAGCTCCTCGAGTGCTGTTTTGGCTGCCTCGTTGTCAATTCCTGTTATAATAATATCATAACCGGCCAGCCCAAGTGCTTCTGCTGCACTTAATCCAATTCCTCTTGTTCCTCCTGTAATCACTGCTCTCATTGTTTTAATCTCCTTTATTTATATTAATATTATATGTAGCTAGCATTATTTAACTTCTATCCGCAATCTATAAGAAGGACTTTCCTCCCTACTTCTCACTAAAATTGTCTGCCGAATTTGATTTACCGGATTATCCATGGTTTTTAATAAATATAACTCCTGTCCCGGCATCAGATTAACTGTTATATCCAACTTCTTTTCACCTGTAAAAGCAGAAAAATGAACCATTCCTATTTCCGCCTCTACTTTTTTAGTTTCCTGAATATGTTGATATCCATTTTCAGTAAACCCGAGATTTCCATCTATTAAATTCATATCTGTATGCAAAAATATATCGGCCTCAAAATGGAATACATAATCATAAATACCCTCTTTACTTCCCTGTACTTCAAAATTATCTTCAAAAAAGTCTTTCTCGATTTGGATACTCCTCACATAGTCAATACCGTCATAAACATTAGAGGCTTTTGCCGTCATTTGATTATTTTTAAATTCCAAGCACTCTCCAGGATTTACAGAAGTAATATCTGTTCCGTTAAAGCAAACTGTGTTATGAGATAATGTTTTTCTATGCCATTCATTACACAATTTTGACTTATATCCTGCATTAGATAAATCCCTAGAAATTCTATGACCTTCAAACATAAGTTCTACTGTCATAATGTCTGGATGAGCATGCGATTTCCCATTTAATCCATATTTCATAAACGCATTCCACTGTTCATTCCTTAACATTGCGAAATTGGATTTCGGAAAATTATAGGATTTCCTCACTATCGGTTGATAGTTGCTGTAATCGAAATCAATATTAAACAGCAACTGTTCCAAACAAATTTTATTATTACTATAATAAGGTTCTGAAAGCGGAAGAGTTGTTCTCTCTTCTGGAGAATTTTCAATCAACTTTACCAGATTCCCTATCTTGCTTTCTTCCCCAAATGCTCTGGCCACTGTATGATAAACATAACTAAATGTTTTTAAATTAAGATTTGGCCATCCATCATTCGGATTTGGAAGATATTGATTATCAAAACTGTAGTGATAAGCCTGAACAAACATTTCCTCGAAAATCCGGCTGCTTTCTTCACCAAACTCATAGTTATATAATTTACTAAACAGGAATAAATATGAAATACCTTCCAAAAGGAAAAAGTTATAATGAATTGACCCTTCATACCAGAAACGGTCTTCCGTCACCCCTTCCTTTAACTGGCGTCGGATGTTGTACTCACTATTAAATGCAAAATCAATCATTTCCGAATCTTTAAATGCCAAGCCCATCACACCAATAGCTGATAATCCCCAGCAACTAATATTGTGTATAGATGTCGCCTGCGGTGCCAAAAGATGATAAATTTCTACAAACATTTTATTATGAATCATCTCAAGCCAGTCTTCAGACAATTCCTCTTTAAGAATTTCAATAGTTTGTACAAAACGAATTGCTACAATTGCTTCATTTAATCCCTGAGGCATCATCCTTCCACAGCCCCATTTCATCTTGTCATAAGACTCACAAATTACATTTTCCTTATTATGGAGCACAAACTCTGTATAATGGCTGGCATAAAATTCCATAATTGAAACAGCATAATCGAAGTATTTCTGCTCCTTCGTAGCTTTATAAATCGCTGCTGATACTAATGCCAAAACCACTGCCCTATTACGATAAAATGTAACCCATGTTCCATCTAAAAGTTCACTTCCATAAACATTTCCGCATACCTCACAACGATGAGCATGTGGAGAATGTATATCAAAAATCAATCGTCCGCCATCATTATCACAAAAATAAGAATGTCCCCAACGACTTAAACGTTCTGGAGAATCTGAGAATGTAGGCATAAATTCATCTACATCCTTTTTCATAGCCTCCAAAATCTGTCTATTCTCTTCGCTCTCATTCATTTTTGCTGCAAACAGCTTATTCACATAATCCATTACACATCTCCTTCTATGTATTGGCATTGTTATATCTGGTATTGCCACTCATCTCCCGCTTCATCCCATACATGAATAGATATAGGACCATTGCCGCAGATTGTATATCGTTTTTTCCCCCATTGAACCTCAACTCCATCCTTTATTTTCTGCACCTTAGCAAGGCTATCTTCAAAAATGAAGCATTGATAAAAACTCTGGCATATTTGAGGTTCCGCTGATTTTGCACTTAATGTTTGGATATCTGTTCTGCATACCTTATCCGGTTCCTGAGTTGTCATAACACTGACCACCTTCTGATTAAAGGTTTCCCATTTTACCGGTTTGTCTGAATATACCTCATAATGAATATTTCCTGTTTTCATCGGATACAAAAATGCATTTTCGCCTTCTTTCTCTGCTTCTTGATCCGTATTGGAAATGATCTGATAGATATGTGGCAGCCGGCTCTTGCATATATCTACAAATACCCAAAAAGCCAATCCATCTGTCACAAACAGTCGACTCACTTCTTCCATTTGAAGTTCTTTAGGATAAATTCCAGATGTTTCAGCCTGATAAATAATCAAGTCTTTTTCCTGTTTATAAGCAGTCATCTTACCTGCATAATATCCTTTTATTTCTTCTTCAGTTTCATTTTGGGCTAAACGCTTCTTTATACTTTCTACATATATATCATTCACGTTGGAAACATCTGTATACTGTCCATCAACTAAAATTACATTATGGTTTTCCGGAAAAATATTTCGGTTATATCCGTCTTCACAAGTCAGATACTCCCCTCCTCTGGCAAATATATATGATAAATTATCTGGATGGTGGTGTGATAAAGAAAAACAATGTATTCCTTCTTCTTTTAAAAGTCTCCAGTCAGTCTCCCACTGTTTCTTTCCTCCTGGATATCCGCATTTAATTGCGAATACCTTACTATCTTCCTTCCAACTCTCTCGTACACACAAAAGACCTAGATCCTCAAAACGCCTAACCAACGGAAGCTCTGTCAAAGGCCGTTCCTCTACCGTCGGTTCATACCATAGAAACTCAAAAGCTGCTTCCGGCAAGATTCCTGGTTTCACTTTACTCTGCGTTGCCTCTTCCTGCAGAAAACGTTCTAATACCATGTTTCCATACCACTGCGCATACCCATCTTGATATTCTGCCGCTGTTTTATAATACACGCACGGGGGGTGGCTGCTATGTCTATCATGGCTATCTCCAAAATTCAACTGCTGACTATAATCACCACTTGATTGATACAGGCGGTAATAAAAAGTGTTTTTCAAATATCCACTGCTCTCAAAATAGTTTATTTTTTCTTGAACTTTCAGTAAATGAGCATAGACAAACAGCCACATCCCTCCATAACGCCAATAAGCAACCCCTTCATAATTGGATCCATCTTCTGGTAAATAGGAAAAAACCCGGGAAAAGTTTTCCTTTGCCTCCTCAATATATGTATTAGCCATTACATCCTCTTTGGCTAATACATATCCTGCAGTAGCCAATCCCGTCATATTAATCCAATTATGATTTTGATAAAAATTAGTAGACCATCCTTGCCCATAAGTTTTTCTGCGATAATCGTAGATAATCCGGGCATGATGGCTAATTTTTTCCCGAATTCGATTCTTTTCATTTAAATCCAATTCTTCTTTCAACCAATCATACCCTAAAGATAATCCAAACAAAATCCAAGACGCTGACAAATCAACATTTACCAAATGAGCATTTCCCCATGTCTCATAGGAAATTACCGTATCCATAAAACGCTTAGCATCTTCCAGATGCTGACGTTTTCCTCCTAGTCGGTAAGCCAAAGCTAGATTAACAATTGCAATTCCCATATAGGTAGTACTTTCTTGCGGATGTACTGTTGGGAGTTCCAGGAAATGATATTGATCTGCTTGTTTATACAGCCGTTCCAACTGTTTTTTTCTTTTTTCTAATTCGTTTGTATACCGTTGTAAATCTCCTATAAACACAAGATTTCTCAATTCGCAACATCTCCTTTTTGTCTTGCTTCCCGAATAGTATCACCAATTCCCGTCAACACACAATAATATAAAAGGTATAACGTAGCAAAACCAAACGGCTCTCCTGGAATGAGGACTGTTTCCATGGGTTTGCCAAGTAACTGATTGAGCAGGATATTCACGTTCTGGTAGGTAAAATAAACCAACAACACTAAAAACATATTTTTAAAAATTTCCTGTAATTTATACATTGCGTTCTGCCAGCCCTTGCGCTGGTAATAAGCCTTATTTGTAATTTTCCCTTTCCTTACAATATTAAACATACCATAAGCAATAGGATTATAAATAAATACAGTTGCAAATCCAATACATACCCCAAGCATGAAAATCAAATCAATCGGATCCCTTAAGATTCCTATCTGTGTTCCAAATCCAATAAAAAAATAGCACATCCCGGCAATCCACCATCGTAAGATACCCGCTTTTACATTATCGGAAATTCGCTTTTTCCCTTGTTTCATCTATTCTTTGCCCTTCTGCTTTCTTTCATTATCCCTACTCCTAAAAGAACTGAGGATAACATATAAGCCCCAATTATAATTTCACTAAAAATAATTGCCTTTCTAACAGTTGCAATCTCCAAAGAGGCCTGAATTCTTATTGCTTCTTGGTAAATAGCCACCAAATAAATTCCCATTGCAGATGTCAACAGATTAAATAAAATCGTAAAAATTTTTTCAGGTCCCTCTTCCTTGATCCGACTTGTTTCAAACAACGCAACAAGGCCAAACAAAACAAACAAAAACATTACAAATCCACAAATTTCATTCTCTAGCAACAAAAGCGCATCTACATGTATGCTAGTAAACACTAAATGCGTAATCGCAGTAATTGCTATTAGTACTTTGGCCGTCATTACCACTTCTATTTTTTCTATGTTTTTTTTATTCATGATCATCACTCGCTTTTGCATACAGCACTAATTTTGTTGTGTTTTTATCGAAGAAATATAGATGTTCCATTCCAAATTTCACCATAACAGACTCTCCTACATTTTCTTCAGAATGTTCCACCTGACATACCAGAGTTTTCTCATCTACATTAATATATAGAATATAGCAATTTCCCAAAAATTCTTTATTTTCAAGAATGCCCCTTACAACATTTTCTCCGTCTTCTCCCACTGACATAAACTGTTCTGGGCGCACACCCAAAATTAGTTCCTGTCCCTCGAAAATTTTTAATTTTTCTCTATAGCCTTCTGGAAGACAAAGACGATTATTTCCGAAAATAAAATCTCCGTTTTTTACCTTTCCATCTAGGAAATTCATCTGAGGTGCTCCAATAAAACCTGCTACAAACATGTTACACGGCTCATAATAAATTTCTTGTGGTGTCCCTACTTGCTGAATCACACCTGCCTTCATTACAACCATGCGATCAGCCATTGTCATCGCTTCTGTTTGATCATGCGTCACATAAATTGTAGTAACTCCTAAATCACGTTGCAAACGCACAATCTCACTTCTTGTACTAATACGCAGTTTTGCATCCAAATTAGATAATGGCTCGTCCATTAAAAACACCTTCGGCTGGCGAACAACTGATCTGGCTAGTGCTACTCTCTGCTTCTGACCACCCGACAACTGACTGGGGAGACGTTTCAACAGACTCTTTAATCCTAAGATTTTAGAAGCTTCTTGTACCTTATCGTAAATAACCGTATCCTTTTCATGACGAACTCTAAGGCTCATCCCCACATTATCGTAAACAGACATATTTCCGTACAATGCATAATCCTGGAATACAACCGCTATATCTCGTTCCACAGGCGGACACTTATTAATCACTTTCCCATCCAGATTCAACTCACCACCAGAAATAGCTTCCAAGCCTGCAATCATTCGAAGGACTGTAGACTTTCCACACCCCGAAGGCCCTACAAAAACAATAAACTCTCCTTCTTCAATATCTAAATTAAAATCATGGACTGCATGAAATCCATTAGGGTAAATCTTATTTACATCTTTAAACTGTAAGTATCCCACGCTCTTTACCTCCACTACTCATTCAGAGCTTCCTGAAGCTTCCTTCTTCTGTTTGTACGCTTTATACTAACAAGTCCTGCTAACACAAGACATACTGCTCCAGATATATTTGCTACCATAAGCATAACCTGACGTTCATAAGGCTTTAACACGCCTGGAACAATTACAAATTGACGTACAAGAAAATACACACCTAAAACCAGTGCAACAATTCCCCAAGTACGATTATAAATATTCATTTTAACAGCACAGGTAAATAATATAAACAAAACCGCAATATTTACCATAACTGTAATTCCCATCCAAAAACTAACTTCCATTACATCCAAAATCCCTACAACAAAAACTAATTCTGCTACGATGGCACATAGTGCAAGGGAATAGGACAATCCATCTTTTTTATATAAAGACACATATGCCTTCTTTTCTTTTTCAGTCATTTTATCATTCATCACTCTTGCGCCCCTTTTTCATTTTTTTAATAAATGTAATATGGCTGGCTGTCATTGCAATTCCATAAGCTGCGCAACTGATTAGTTGTAATATATAAATTACATTTCCCGCACGAAAAGTGGAAAATCGCATTTCATACTCTTCCAGGCCTTCCAAATATAAATACTGGAAATCCAGACCTTTATAAAACTGACTAACCGCCTGTAAATTCACCAATGCATAAACAGCTCCAACACAGCTTATGAGCAATGCAGCGTCTATAACAATTAAGGCAAAACGGTCAGGAACTTTATGAAAGCTTTCCAATAAAAACGAAAAAACTACGATTATAATACCAAATAAAGCTAAAACAAATATCTGTCTATTGAATGTCTGCAGAATTGAATCATGAAAAAACGAAATCTGACTATTCTGCTCTAATTTAAGTCCAAATAAATTCTTGTATTCGGTCATAAATACTAATGTATAAAGGAACACCAGTACTGCAATGACTGTATAAATTTTTGCAGTAATCTTCTGCGTACTAAATATCTTCTTCATCGTCAGCTCCCACCTCTTATTTTTAAGGGAGGGGGGGAGCCTCCCCCCTTCCTCGGTTTTTATTTTCGCAAACAATGAGCAAAAACCGTACAGCAAACTATTTCGACATTGTCATTACCTCATATGCCGTCTGATAAGTCTGCTCATACAACTCCAATCCTCTGTTCTTAAACTCATTTAAATAATCCTCATAACTCTGTGCTACCTGCGCTCCAGACGGTGCATTTCCCTTTGTCTGATAACGGATGATATTAAACATATACTCAACTATATCTTCGCCTTCAATGGTTGTAGAATCGGAAATAGTTTCTTTCTGTCTGGATGTTAATGAAAATACCGGAGGAACCATCTTATAATAGTTTTCATTCTCTCCGCTTGGTCCATTACCTGCATAAGTAGCAAATCCCGTAGTTGAACCCTGAAGAAGTTCCCATCCTTCAAAACCTCTTTCGGAAGTTGTCTGATATTCAAAACCAATTTCTTTCTGATATCCAATCGGCATCTGACATCCAACCCAGTCTCTCAAGAAAGTAGACATATCACCCTTAGCAACTTCATTGGCAGTTGTCGAAACCCACTCAATAAATTTCGGATAATCAATACCATCCGGACCTGTGTAAACTGCATTTTCCTCCCGAAGCATTGGCATACCATAATTCTGAAGCAAAGAGCCTTCCTCCGTAAAGAAATAATCAACAACTGCACATGATCTCTTAAGCTGTTCATCTGTACATCCAGCTACGGAAATAGCCCATCCATCCGGTTTAATCGCACGGCCATTATCGATATAATACTGCCATACACCATTGATCTTAGCTACTGGAGGTAAAATAACCTCAATATCACTATTCAAAGAATCAGATGTAGAACTGGAGATCCAGTCATAAGTAATAAAACCAAAAGATGGAGCATCTCCTTCATCTGTTCCCCATAATGTAGAGCGATAATTTGTTTTATCAGTCAAATCATAGCAGTCGGAGTAAATCAAACCTTCCGCTTCCATATCAGAAAGACGAGTAAGTGTATTGTAAACGCCCTCATCGGCATAGGAATACTGTACTTTTCCTTCGTTATCAATATACCATCTTGCCTGATAAGAATCCGCTCCGTGTACTCTGCTTCCTTCAAAATACGTAGAAAGTCTAAACAGATCTTCACGGTATGCAGACTGTCTTACAAACATAGGCCATACGGTATCTGCTCTTCCATCCGTTAAAAGCTTCGGATTTGCTTTAATACAACGCATTAAAGCAATTAACTCATCAATATCATATGCTGCTTTTTCTCCTAAAAACAGCTGAGATGGTGTTTCGTAATCATAATTGTCTTTAATGTACTGAATAAATGCTTTTGTAAGGGTTTCACCATTTTTTACATCCAGATTATTCTGAATCTCGATAATACTCTGGTCTGTCTTTTTAACTATATCAACACCTTCCTTAGGCGTTACTGTACCACCGTTTTCACCAGTTCTTTTGTTCTCCCCTACATAGTAACCTTCATAATAAGTTACGAAATCATTTGTATCATAAGCTGCATTTTCTACATCCAAAAGGTCTGTCACCCAGGATTTACGAATATTAAAGGTTCTGGCAAATTGATTCAACTCTGCAATATACGGAACATAATAAACATTTCCATCATATGCAGTAATTGCAGATTGTACTTCCGGATTTTTTTCCAGATATGCTTTAAAGTTAGGCATATAGCCCTTTTCCATCATCTCTGTTAAATTTACAAATTTTCCTTCAGTTCCATAAAACATCAATCTCTCAGCAATTCCAGAACCACCGTAAATATTAGCTCCTGTGAAATTAGAGGTAGACTCCGTCTGTATCATATCGGAAGCTTTCATGTCTTGCACAGTTACGTCCGAGATTTTAACGTTCATAGTATCTTCAACATAAGACCACATTGGCTTCAACATTCCTGCAGTTACCACTTTACCATCCGGCAATGTCAGCGGTGATTCCTGATTATAAGTCAAAGTTCTTGATTTATTTCCCACCGCAAAGTTAATTTTCAGTTCCACCTTATCTGTCAAATCTAGTGTTGCTGCCTCAGCTGTCTCTTTCTGAACGTCTCCCTCCTCCTTTGCTGTCTGTGCCTGAGTCGACTGCTGCTGTGCTGCCTGTTCAACAACAGATGAACCGCATCCCGTTAATGCCACTCCAGACATTACTGCCGCCGCTACATAGCCCATCAATCTTTTCCTCATGATTTTTCCTCCTTTTCTTTATCCTTTTACCCCGCCCATATTAACACCTTTTGCAAAGTATTTTTGTATATACGGGTAAACGACCAACACAGGTATAATAGAACATATAATAATAGCATACGCTAAACTATCTGCCGCATAGGGAAGATTCACCGGTGATTCATCATAAAGCTTCTGATAATTTTCAATTAATTGTCGCAAATAAACTTGAAGTGGCTGCTCATAAGGATTAGCCAGAAGCATTCTTGCCCAATAATATCCATTCCATCTTGAAATTGCGTAAAACAAAGTAACTGTTGCAATACTTGCCGTTGACATGGGAATGTATACCTTGCCAAATAACTGAAATTCATTAGCTCCATCTACAATTGCAGCCTCCTCAATCTCTTTAGGAATACTGCTAAAATAATTTCTTAACAAAATAATGTTATATGCCTGTACACCGAAAGCAATTACTAATCCCCAGCGATTATCAACTCCCATATTTTTATAATTTAAAAACAAAGGAATCATACCTGCACTAAACCACATGGTAAATACTAAAAGAAAATTCCATTGACGTCTAAATAAAAGTTTGCTTTTCTGCAATGCATAAGCACCTGTCAATGAAATAGCCATGCTCCAAGCTGTACCTAAAACTGTATAAAATAGTGTATTGGTATAAGAAATCCAAAATCCCTTGTTATGAAGAACCATATCATATGCCTGAAACGTTACATCCTTTGGCAATAGCACAATTTCTCCACTCTCATATGCTACCTTTCCACTTATAGAAACACTAAACGCATATATAATTGGATATAACGCCATAAGCGCAAAGATAATAACCATAGTATAGGCAAACACTTTAAATATCTTTTCACTTCTATCTAATCGTTCCATCTTGTCACCTTTCCTCTTTTACCACAATGAGGTATCTGAAATATTTCTGCTGATAGTATTGGCCCCAATTACCAATGCAAATGCAATCAATGAGTTAAATAAACTGACCGCAGCACCCATTCCATAATTTCCTGACAAAATACCAATTCGCTGTTCAAACGTTGACAACACATCAGCTGTTACATAAATATTGGCGTTATACAGAAGGAGTACTCTTTCATATCCAATGGTAAGCATATTTCCAATACGCATAATAATCATAATAATTAAAGTTGGAGCCATTCCTGGAAATGTGATATAACGAATTTCCTGAAACTTATTGCCTCCATCCACCTTCAAGGCTTCATAAAGCGTTGGAGATATTCCCATAATTGCTGCAAAATATACAATAGAATTGTATCCGCTCTCTTTCCAGATTCCTACCAAGATATATAAAGGCCGAAAGTAATTTGCTTTCTGCATCATAGATACTCCCTCTTCTATCAGCCCTAACTCTTGAAAGATAGAAGCAATAATGCCGCTAGAACGAACACCACTATATACCAGCATTAATGTAATACCTGTAATTGTAACCTCTGATAAAAAATGAGGTAAATAGGTAGCAGTCTGAGCAAATTTCCTTACAAATTCATTTCCTATTTCTGCAAACAGCAACGCTAAAATGATTGGTATCGGGAACCCGAAAATTAAGTTATAAGCACTAATAATAAATGTATTACGAAATGCTTGCCAAAACTCCACTTTGTTTACACCGTTCACTAAATTTATAAAATTATCAATTCCCTTAAACTCACTTCCCCAGACACCGAACTGGGGGTCAAAACGCTTAAAAGCAATTAATAATCCGCCCATGGGCTTGTAAGCCCAAATAGCAAACCAAATTACCAAAGGAAGTAACAGTACATATAACCTCCAATCCTTCACCACAGCCTTCCATATATTTTTTGCATGAGGTTCCCGCATTTTAATCTCTGTCTGTTTCATATTAACACCTTTCCCCTTCGTTAAAATAATTTCGCATGTCGCAAATTAAACCTTCTCGCATTTTTAAGACCATGCAAATAATTTCATTCATCACTAAGATTAAAAATGTTGCTCCGAAATAATCAATAACTCCTGTTATCTCACCGGATATAATCAAAATTGCAAAGCCTTTTCCTATTGACAGACAAATATGCGATAACAAAATATACAAAAACAATTTAAGAGAGTCCTCAGAAATTCGATTACGATCGCGCTTGCCGTAAAGTAGCATGGGTATAACCAAAAATAAATTCGCCACTCCATAATATAAAAATCCGCCCCACAAATTCATATCAGAAAAGAAAATTCCAAAAACACTGCCAATAACACCTGGTATAATTCCTATAGCCCCCCAACGCAGCATTGTAATAAGACACAGCACTGTAGAAAAACTAAAATAAAATCCGCTATTTAATACATTTAGAAGCATATAGCTCATAATTTCTGAAATAGCCGCTAGCACAGAAAAACATACTAAATCAAATTTTTTAAAAGAAATTATATTTTGATTGTTCATATTTAAGAACTCCGTTCATATGATTAATTAAAATTTAAAGGCATTTACTGCCTTCCTTAAATTGCTACATTTGTTTATATATGTGAACTTAATTCATGAACTATATATAGTATATAATCTTTACATGGTTCTGTCAACATTTTTGTTTATTTTTATATTTATTTTTTTTTAAATAGATATAATCATAGTATTATCTACTAAATATAAAAAAACCAGAGATTCTTTTTATCTCTGGTGATAACCTAGGCTGGTAGATATCTGCAACGCAATCTCTTTTAGCTCTTCTGCAACTACTTCATCATCCAACTCTTTATTATAAATATCAGATAGAGAAATAGCTGCTATTACCTTCCCACTGTAGTCAAAAACAGGTGCCCCACAGCAACTGGTAATATCTTCCAATTCTTTTGCATCCAAGGAATATCCGCGAAGACGAGTTTTCTCCAACTCCTCCATTAAACGCTCCTTTGATGTTATAGTTCTTTCTGTCAATGCTTTAAATTGAATTTTATCCAATAACTCCTTCTGTTCTTCCTCAGGTAAAAATGCAATAATTGCTTTTCCCAAAGATGTAGCATATGCATCTTTTCTACTCCCTAATGCACAAGATGCCAGTCTGGCCTTCTGAGCTACATATTTATATATATAGACAACCTTCGTTCCCTGAAGTACAGCTACAAATGCGGTCTTACTATATTTTTCTGCAATTGGCGGAAGATAAATAGAACATTGTTTTACTAAACTCATATCGTCCACATACTTCATTCCCAAAGAAAAAGCTTCTATTCCCAAGCAATATTTTTTATTATTGTTCTGGACTGTAGTAATATAATTTAATTCCAGTAAAGTCTGCACAATCACATATGTACTACTTTTTGCCATTTCCATTTCATTTGCAATTTCCTGTAACGTAATTCCCCCCTTGCTTTCTGCAATCAACTGCAATATCGCAAACGTTCTCTCTACAGTTCGATTCATAGATTATCCCCTCCATGATATATATATAAACTAAATTCATATATATAATATATGTTATAATAAAAGATGTCAATATTTACTACAAAATAAAAAAAAGAACCATCTATTTGATGGTTCTCATGTAGAGGCGACAACCAGATTTGAACTGGTGTCAGGGTGTTGCAGACCATAGTAAAATCAGCCGCCAGCCCTTATTTTATCAGCATCTCCACTTCCTTCCCACTGGTTTGGTTCACTATTGGTACACTATCTTTACCAATAACACTTATAATCCTCTTTTTTCCAACTGTCAAACTCAAGCTCATCGACCAAATTTTTAACTTCTGAATGTTCTTCTCCCAACTCTTCTTTCATTTCTTCGATAATCATATTATAGAAGCTACTGTTCCAATACTTTCCCAATCGCATAAACTGGAATCGTCTCAATCTTTTCTCCATGATCTCCATGTGTCGGTACAGCCCGAAACGCCCGGTCAACAAATCCCTTTTCTTTATAAAAATGCAAAGATCTCGCCCGGTTATCACTGCTCTTTACTTCAATGCCATACCGGATCCGTTCCTTATCAACTACTACGAAATCCAACTCATAGTCTCCACACACAGAAAAACATGGTTTATCTCCAAGCACTGTTTTTCTGCTGGCCGGACACTGATAGAGACGGTTTAATTCTGTATAAGCAAAGGTTTCTGTCAGTATTCCCTCTATCGCATCCACCGGGATAGCTACAGTTCCCGCTACATAATTGGCAATTCCCGTATCAGCAAAGTACGCCCTGCGATTGCTCACTACATCCGTCACATCTCCATTGTTATATAAATCACAGTATCCAATCACACCAGAATAGAGTAACCAGGAAGCTGCCGTCCGCACCTCATTCCGGCTCACTGGTTCTTTTACAGAATCTTTCACAAAGTTCGTTACCTCTTCAATGAAATTCCTTCCGGTTCCTTTCTTTTCTTCTACCATCTGAACCAGTACGGCCTTGTACACTTCCTGAAAAATACTTAATGCCGTACTATTGGAAAAGAATCTGCTGGACTCTGCCGTAAAAGTACGAACCAGATCTTCCAGTACATCCAGACAGTCTCCCAGACTATGGCCGTTTAAATACGTGGTTACAACCTGCGGATAGCCGCCAATCTGCCGATAAACCCGATATGCCTGCTCTAATTTCTCGTAATCCTCCGGATCAGACTCGCCGTTTAATTTCAATCCTACAAAGATTTCTTCTAATCCTTCTGCCCGACAAAACTCTTGAAAAGATAACGGGAACATCCGAAGATATGCGATACCGGCCGGTAAAAAGAAGTCCCTTGAATTCACGGTTCTTGCCAGATAACTTCCGCTGACAATCATATCGCAGTTTAACCGTTCTCTTAAATCACGAATGGAATTGTACACAGCCTGACTTTCCTGTATCTCATCAATAATCAAAATGGTGGTTTCATCATCCTGATAATGCCCCAGACCTGAACGGCTGCAGTATGCCTCCATGAAAGCCGGTTCACTCATGGAATCCTCAAATCCGTACTCATCACGAACCAGATTCACATAAATCACCTGTTCATAATGACTGCTGGCAAACTTTTTTACCTCATGCGTTTTTCCAACCTGACGAGGCCCTTCTACCTGCAGTACAGTTTTATGGCGTTTTTCTTTCCATCTCAGCAATTCCTGCTGTACGTCTCTCTCTAATTCAATTTCATTGGGAATAAAAAACTGATTGTTCAACGTCATCCTGTTATCCGCTCCTTAATCTCATTCAAACCGAAATTTCGCCAAACCATAAATCGGTATTGTATAGATATGATCCTTTACCCCTCCATGGGTTTTCCCCTTGGTATATAAAATATAATCTGCTTTCTTCTTTTCCAGCACCTCATCCATTGTCCGGCTGCTGTTTTTACCAGATTTTACTTCTACTGCATAAGTATGCTGTCCTTTGATGGATTTTACATAAAAATCGATCTCATAGTTTCCCCATGTGGCAAAAGCCGGAGTCTCCAGCGCAATTTCTCTTGGAAATGAAATTCGCCGACGTAAATCCAGGAATACAAAATTCTCGTTCACTACTCCCTGTATATCTCCTGACGCACATCCGGTCTGGGTCAAAAAATAGGTTGTCAATCCCAGATCCATAAAAAAGGCTCTGGATTTGGCTTTATAAGACAATATATCACATCCCGTCAGTTTTCCGGCAAAGCCAATAATCCCAGCGCTGTGCAGCCAATCAATCGCACGATTCACCTCTGCCTTTGAAAGATTGCTGGAATATTCTTTTATGACTATGCTCTGCAGTTCCTCGCTAAAACTATCTGCATCCAGACCCTTTTTCTCTTTTACAAGGATTCTGGCTACGCTGGTAAAGATATTTTCATACGTATCATATTCCAGAATATCCTCAAAATACCGTCTGCTCTCATTAGCAAACAGGTGAACAATCTTTTCCAGAACTGCCTGACACTGCTCGATATTTTTTTGTTCCAGATAAGACAGTACCACAGCTGGATAGCCGCCAATCGTACAGTATATCTGATAAAGTTCTTCCAGTTTCTTGTAAACCGTTTCTCCACTGCCGCCATAAATATCCAGTTGATCGTACAGTTCCCATTTTCCCATTGCTCTTAAAAATTCTTCAAAACTCAGAGTTTGTATTTCAATGGAATCCAAATCTCCTGCTGAATACTTAAACTCCTTATTCAACACTCTACCCAAATAACTTCCTGTTATAATAAAATCACTGGAAAGCTGACGGGTAAATTCACGAACCCGATTATAGATTTCTGCTGACTCCTGAATTTCATCAATAATAACCACTGTATCCGGCGAATCAGTAAAAGATGGCTCATAACGGCGAATTAACTCATATACCGGATTTTCAAAGCGTTTCCCCTGCGTCATTTCGCTCCAGAGTTTTTCATACTGATTTAAGAAAAGTTCTCCTGAAAGTTCCAGAAGATTAATATAGATCTTCTGCTTGTATTCCTTATCTGCAAACTTATTTACAAGATACGTCTTTCCTACCTGACGTGCACCTGATACTTCCAACGTGGAGCGTCCTGCATTTTTCTTCCATTCGAGTAGCTTTTTATATGCCGTTCTTTCCAGTTCAATCCGCATAATTTCACTCCTTTTCCAACACTGTCTCCATTATACCAGACTCTCATACAAATTTATACAGAAATAATTCTGCTATCCTTTAAATGGTATAGAAAAAGACGCAGTTTCCCACGTCTTTTTCAAATGAACTTGTTTTTCTCCACTTTTCATTTTATTTATCCACAAAATCAAACTGTACCCGCCCCACCAGATAAATCGGTACGGTAATTTTTCTGTCAGATGCCCCACCATAGGTATCACCCTTTAGGAAATAGACAGCCTCTACTTTTCCATCCTTCAAAAGTAATTGAGCCGTTTTCCCTTCTGATTTTCCAGCCTTCACTTCAACGCCATACGTTTTATAATTCTCTCTGCTGTTAATCAGAAAATCTATTTCGCCTTCTTTATACAGGCCAAACATGGGGGCTGTTCCAGAAATTTTTCTGGAACGTACCCGTTTTAATAAATCAATATAAACAAAGTTTTCATTTATGGTGCTGCGAAGCGTCGGCAAATCTGCTCCCACTATATCCAAAAAACTTCTGCATACTCCAATATCCAGGAAGTAAAACCGGCTGTTCGCTGAAACATCCGTAGGATTACAGTCATTGGCTTTTCCGCAAAAATCCAGGATATGGGAACGATACAGCCACGCAATGGCCTGATTGATACTCCTTTTACTGAACCGATTGCTTTCCTGTTTATAAACAATCTTTGATAATTCAGAGATTAAGTCTTCCGAACCTTTTTTCTCTCTTATCATGGTCCGTGCAACTGCAGGAAGAAGCTGTTCAAACAGATTAATATCCAGAATATCATCAAAATAACCCTGTGATTCCTCAGTAAAAATATGGATCACACGTTCCAGTTCTATCCTGCACGCTTCCAGGCTCTTTGTTTCCAGATATGTTTTCACAACCGCAGGATAACCGCCGATCTGACAGTAAATATCATAATAGCGTTTCAGCTCATCATAGTCCTTATGTGGACTTCCTCCCAGCAAATCTACGGTATCATATAAGTCCCGTTTTCCTCCGGCATCCAGAAATTCTTCAAATGTCAGTGTGTCCAGCGTCATAATATCCAGATCGCCAACTGGCTGAAAATACTCTTTGGATAAGGTTTTTCCCAGATAACTTCCTGTAACAACAAAATGACAGGAAAATTCTCTGGCAAACTGACGAATCAGAGAATAGACTTTCGCAGAATCCTGAATTTCGTCAATAATAACGATGGTATCTTTTGTGTCCTGAAAACGTCCGTCAAACAATCTCATAGCCTCATGGAGCGGTCGTTCTTTTCTGGGCATTCCAGGCTCCCAGGCTGTGGCCCTTTCCAGACACTCCAAAAACTCCTGTCCTGTTGTCTGCACCATATTGATGTATAAATAAATCGGATAATTCTCCTGTGCAAATTTATTCAGGATATAGGTCTTTCCTACCTGACGTGCTCCCCTAAGTTCCAAAACCTTGTGAGAATCCCGTTTCTTCCAATCCAGTAATTGTTTGTAAATATCTCTTTTTAACTCCATTGGACATTCCTCTCTCTACACTGTCTCCAGTGTAACATAACCACAGCATTAAGCGAACCCCTGTTTTATAAAAAGCAAAAACAAATGTACTCTGTTAAAAGATAGCCACCTTACCCGACCCGTTTCCGAATCTGTTCCATATCTTCATGGGATTTTTCTATCATAATGCACCTTCTTCCCAGTCTAAGGGCCGCCACTCCTACTGCTCCGCTTCCGGCAAACTGATCCAGTATCACTTCTCCCTCCCTTGTCAGATACGGGATCAGCTGTTCACAAAGTTCTACGGGCAGTTCACTTTGATGAATCTTTTGATTTCTGGGAACGGGTTCCACATCAAACATGGCGGGCAGCATCCCTGCCGCCCCACTCATGTAATGAATCCCTCCGTCCTTTTTGATCTTCTTGCTGTCCAGCCTCATGCACCGAGCCTTTCCCTTGGTAAAAATCATAATGTCCTGGCTGTTCTTGGCTTTTCTTCCCGTATTGCTTACAAAACTTCCCTTTTTCCAGCTTACCTTGCTGTAATACTCCAGACCGCACTGGCTGGCAAATTCCTTTATCTGATACAGATACCGGTAATTGCTTTCATTTTCAGCCGGAAGAAACTCCGCTAAAAAACATCCGGCTTTTAATACTCTGGCTTTCTCCTGAAAGTCCTCCAGCTCATACCGGAAACATTCATAGTCCGAAAATGAACGGTTTCCCCCTCGGTTGGAAAGAATATCCAGCCACGGATGATCCGTAATGATGCAGTCTATGCTTTCATCTTCCAGCATGTCCAGCTTTCTTCCATCACCTTCTATCAGCACACATCCGCTCTTCCTGTCCAGTTTTTTCTTCCCTGACTTGATAATGCTCATTCGATTTCCTCCTGTTCGGTTCTCCCTGCCATTACAATCCTTTTTTCTAGCCTCCGATATAAATAAACGGAATCAGACAGCATGTCTTCCGGCGCTACACACTCCCTGTTTACGGTAAATACAATATCTGCCAAATCTGAAACGGAAACATCTTCTGTGTATGGAAGCACTAATACTTCATGGCAGCTGGATGGCAGGATAATTAAATCTGACTGAAAACGGTCTGCAATCCTTTCCCACACATCGGGATACAGCATTGCAACAGCTCCATACGTACTAAATGTATTCGACAGCAGGTACATACTGCCTGTTTCCTGTTCCGTCTCAGCCTCTTCATTACATTCTTCTTCCAAATCAATCCCTGCCTCTAACGTAAACTGCCGGATTGCCTGTTCCAAAGCAGTAAACTGGATTGGAAACCGTCTTCTAGTATTTTCCAGAGCCAGTGTAAACAGGCTTTCTTCCTCCAGTCCCAATACTTCCGCCTGTTCCTTCCGAATGGTCCAGAAAAGCATTCCATCTTCTACTTGCTGCATTAGTACATAATAAACCACCGCCAAATCATAAAATTTCCGATACGGAATCTCTTTTAACAGTTCTTCGTTATTCTTTCGGTTCACCAGACGACATACCAGGTGCTCTTTCACCCACTGAATGTCCAGTGTGCGCTTTTCTGACTTTTCTAATCCCTGAATTTCCATGTTGTTCCTCCTTTTCCACAATAAAAGAGGACAGCACACCGGCTGTCCCCAATCAAGTAAACACGTTCTTTAACTTCTACTTATAATATTAAATCAGTCCCATTCTTTTTATCAATTGAATAGCATCTGAAAAACCGGCCAGATACAGTGCTTCCTGTTCTTCTGCCTCCCATGTTTCTTTTATAGAAAAATACTGGTCAAATTCCTGTTCCACCTCCTTTCCCTGTTTTTTTAACACCTGTTCCCAATGCTCCACAGCCTTCTGATATGCGTTTCTCCGTTCATCATCCTGTTTGTATTTTTCCTGAATCACGCTGCATATCCGTTCGTTTAACATCATTCTGAAAAATTCTTCTGTTCCCATTCCATCTTCCTTTTTATGCCGCCAAAATCTGGAATCTCCGGCTCTTTACCTCTTTGGAAAACTCCGTGTAAATATCCGGCCGCTCTGCCTTTAATCGTCTGGTATCAATTTTGGTACTCTCCACGTTGCTCCAGTGAATCCGGTAATCCTCTCCTATCGCCCACTCGGATTCCCCCATTTCTTTTTTGATAGTCTGTTCAATCTGGTTCTTCTCCTGCTCCAGTGCTTTTATCTGCTCCACAATCTCCTGACGGCGTTTTAAATCCATCTGGAAACCGGAAAGCTGAATCTCCATGCCCTTTCTTGCCGTATGGAAATGCTGATTCAACAGCTCGGTATACGCATCTGATCCGTCTGCCTCCGGCAGTACACCTGCCTGTACATGATTCTCCCAGAAGTTCTGTTCGATCTGAATCAGGTTTTGAATCAGTTCCTCATCCCGTTCAATCTTCGTCCACTGAAATCCCTGACCCAAAATCACCACTGCCAGATACCAACAGTCTGCATTAGTCACAGCCATGTAATGAACACACTGAATCAGATAATGGGGCGGAATCTGTCCATCCTTCCATTTTCCGGCGCTATATGCACTGGCTGTCTTACATTCCAGCCCTGCACGTTCCCCCACAATCATACGGTCTACGTCTGCTACCATAAACGGATGCTCCTCGTGCTGATACATGTAGTTGCTCCGCCTTACCTTTAACCCAGTTTCTTCCATAAACCTTCTGGCTACATATTCTTCCAGATCCCTTCCCTGACGCATGGATTCATTATCTATTTCTTCCACATCCTCTGTAATCTTATCCAGATACACATGAGCGGCTGTCCGGTACGGGTTTAATCCGCATACGGCTCCTGCGTCAGAACCGCCGATTCCCTGCTTGCGGTAACGCAGCCATTCTTCTCTTGATAACTGTAATGTTGACACTAATTTTTTCATATTCTCTTCTCCTATACTGCCATACAAATGATAATAATAATCTGAATCATGCTCTTCTCCTTTATGCTGCTGCAGTCTCTTGAACGATTAATTTTCCTTCTTTCCGAAAGCTGTAAAAACAATCTTCTCCCACCACGATATGATCAACCAGCGTAATGCCGAGAATCTCTCCTGCTTTCCGTAACCGTTCCGTAATCAGGCGGTCTTCCCTGCTTGGCCTGCAGTCGCCGGACGGATGGTTATGAAAGCAGATAATATAGGACGCATTATTTAATACCGCCATTTTATAAGTATCCCTTGGCTCTATATAACAGTGGTTCAATCCTCCTACTGCCACAATCTCCAGCGCCAGAGGTTCCATCTGGTTATTTAAGGCCAGAACCACCAGCATTTCCCGATCCGCTGGCCTTAACAGCGGCCTTATCATATCTGCCGCTTCTTCCGGCTTCCGGAATTTTTTTGTTCCATACAGACAGCGGCTTTCCTTTACCATTTCCAGCCGGACAATTCCCACCTTCTTTTTCGGAACAGGCCGCTTTATTAAGCGTTCCAGCCGTTCTTTCTGACTTTGCTCTCTCATATTTTTTCCCTTCTTTCTTCTTATGCAGCTGTCCTGGACTGGGAGCGTTTCAGTCCGGTCATGGCATCCCTGTACTGCTCTGCCGTCATCTGGGTAATATCCGTAAGATGGTATCGTTCCAGAACTTTCTCCAGTGGTACACCAGTCCGGTCTAACTCCTTTTGCATGTCCCGTTTCATCTTTGCCGTAAGATGCTTCTTTACTGTTTCTGCCGGATCTGCACCATTGCTTTTCGGTGCTGCAGAAGCTGGTTCCTGTTCCTTCACTTCCCGCTTTGTTTCTCCGTTTGAGACTGGCACATGTTCTCCAATTACCCGTTTTACAAATACCGGCCTGTTAGCGCCGTTGCGGATTTCCAGCTCGCAGATTTCCCGATTCTCATTGTAAGAGATAGCTGCTATCGTAAAACGTTCCAGTGTGGTATACCGCTTTCCATCATACTGAATACTCACTCGGTCTGCCGGAATCCAGATAAACGGTGCGGAGTACAGTTCCCGTCCAATCCCCCAGTTAAAACAGGCCCGCTTAAAGGAATCAGAAGCCGCCCCTTTCTCCTTTTCCGCAAAGCTTTCCGTTCCCACGTCCTGCTTGTTGATCCACTGCTTTTTTTCTCCATCCCAGACCTCTACCGTACAGTACAGCCTTCCGCCAATCTCCTGATGGGTTCTGCGCCACCCAAAGGATGTAAAACTTTCATCCAAAATGTTCTGTGCTGCTCTTGCATCCATAAACAACAGCAGACTCAGGCCTTTCTCGCTGATTGTTCCAATCCGGCACTCGATCTCATCCGGCCGGAGCAGCCTGATTTTCTTCTGTTCCATTCCAATCACTCCTGTTCCTATTTTTGCATAAAAAAAGAGAGTACTATTGACTGATACTCTAATCTTATGCAAACATTTCTACGCTGCTTTTACCATCTCATAAGCCCTGTCAATCATGGTATTTCCGTCAACTGTCTTTCCAAACAGGCTTTCCCGATAATTGGCTCGTTCTCTTAACGGTCTGGCATGGGTGGCAAAATCACTGACTGCATTTACAAAGCGGTAAGCGTTCTTTCCCACATGCGCCAGATCCGGCGCTTCAAAATAACGGCACTTCATATCCTCTTTCATTTTAAGGATATTCTTCTTCTGGGTTTCACTGGCATTATCCAGAAGCGGAAACAGACTATCTATGTACTCCAATACCTGACGATCGGAAAGCTTCTGGCGGTTTAATATGTCAATGACTTTTCCCAGCTCTGCCATGTACCGGTCTGCATATAAAAGGGTATTTCTGGCGTCTTCCAGCTTGCCATGAATATCCCCCGTATGGATAGTTGACCAGCTTCTCTTTGCTGTAGACAGTGCCAGATTCAGCGTATTCTGGCACACAACCCTGATTGGTGTCATGGCTACCTTAATTGCTCCGGTTCCATCATGGCTGTTCATAAAAACCAGATACGGTGTAATTTCATCCCCACTGATAATATATCTCTGGGGAAGCTTTGCCAAAATCCAGGTACGGCGGCCGTTCTGCAGACTTCCAGCTGTCTCATAGGTAACGCCCTCGCCTAACAGTTCATCCGTAAAGGCAAAGGCATCCTCATTCTGTACAACCTTATATCGGTCTGACACTACTCCCAATACCTGATTATCCGTATCCCTTACATTCGCTTTGAAACCGGAAACAGAGAGTCCGTCCTCCGTAAAAAGCGGTTTTTGAACCACCCTCCAATCCAATCCGGCAAGGGAAAGGGCTGCGCTGGAAGTCGGAGCTTCCAGTACCCTTGTCCCCAGTCCGTGCCATGGTGCTGTCCTTGTGTAAAACATCGTTTCAACGTTTGCTGCCATTTTCAATTCCTCCTTTGATTTATTTTTGGCATAAAAATACCCAGGCCATATCTGACCTGGGCTGGTATTATTCATCATCTTTCATTGCATCAAGAATGACTGCAAGAATGCTGAGAATAACTGTGAGAATCCTTTTGTCCACTTTAAAGACCTCCTTATGAATTACTCATAGTTATTATATCTGTCTATAATTTTGAAAAATGAAAGAAGCGGCAATTTTCACCGCTTCTTCCAAATATCTAATCCATTGCTACCGTGGAAAATCCTCGGTTTTCTGATAAACCCCTTCAAAGCCTGGGAAATCCATGCCACCTGTATTATCTGCTGACAGAATCTCAATCTGATCCTTTCCGTTGTATTCAAAACGAACACTTTCCTCAAATTCGCTGCTTGCTAACATCGTACCATCATCCAGATGCAGAATTGTACCAGAAAATTCCCCACTGCTGTCCAGATAGGAACCATACAGGGAAAGGTAATCTTCACCACTATCTGTATAGTAACCGATTTCCGCTGTAATGCCGCCTTCGCCTAAATCCAGATAATACATACCGTACATCCAGTCTTCTTCAAATGCTTGTCCAGAACTGGATTTTCCATCTCGCATTGCTGCCAGAAATTCAATATTTTTCTTCTCATAGTCATTCATAATGCTGCTTTCTATCTCACTGAATTCCTCAGCAGAATATTTCGGCTCATACCAGGATTTTGATAAAAAATATGCATTTAGATCTTCTGACTGGAATGTCCTTCCATGGCGTGCATAAATTTCATTCAGGACAATTCGGATTTCATCCTTACTCATTCCTGCTATATCTTCTTCTGTAAGGTAGCGTGTGTTACTATAGGGAAGCATGTACTCGGAGGCATCAATCGTATTTCCTAATCCTGCCGTCTCTACTGTCTCCACCGCCTCTGTTTCCTCTGCAGGATGAGAATCACCAGAAACTAAATTCTCCATTGTTGCCTTTTCACTATCCTGCAATGCCTTGTTTGCCTGAAATGCATTATATCCGTCATAAAAAGCCTGCATATCCGAAACCATATAGTAAACTGGTACTTCTCTGGTAAATCCATCATCGCTTATTAAAGGTTGGCGTTCCTCCAAAACAATATAGTTCAACTCATACATACCTTTTTCAGGAAACGGATCTTGATCGTCTGCCCGAAGTATCGCTGTTATCTTCCCCGGTATCGGAGTGTCAAACTGGTATTCAATATCGCACACTGCCCACTGACTTTCCTCGGTCTGTATCAAATGATCCAATTCCTTTTCAACTGCTCCAAGCACTGTGTCTTCATATTCAGTTTCCATACGCTTTGCTATATAGAGCGTTCCCTGATGAAGATTTTCCATCGCATATTCCCAGTCTAAAATTTCTGTTCCAAGATGCAGCACGGACTCCCCAACACTTTCACTTTCCTCCACAATAGCGGCGCTTGAAACCTCTGTTGTTTGAGTGCTGTCGCTACATCCCGATACTGCAAAAATCATGGATAATAAAATTCCCATTCCTAAATATCGTTTTGTCATGTTCTTTTTCCTCCTCACCTGCTTTTACGCCTGTTCATCTGCAGACGGAATCTCTACAATATAGACCAGCATATTTTCATTTCCATTGTTTTTAATCCACTGAATCTCATCTGCCCGCAGATACTTTGCCTTTTCCTCTGCGTCCTCCTTTGATTCCGCATAAATCGTAACACTTCCATACTTTACCAAAGATGCCTGAAACTGTTTCATACGCCTTCACCTCCTCCTTCTGAATTTAGAATAACAATCACCAATGACATTATCTGTCATTCTTCTAAAATGATACTTGTGGATAATAAAAAAAGCCCTGTGACAATGCACCTGGCTCAAATTGGAATTGTTATTCCTATTTATAATATCCATCTAAAATAATCTATTCTTCTTATTTTTATAACTGATCCTGAATTATTCACCGCAGAGCGGTGAAAACAGCTAAAGGCCACACGGTTGCTACAGTTTCAAAGTTTTTTGCTTTCATCTGAAAAGTGAATAGAAAAAGAACCTAATCTTTGGTAAAATTAAGGTGACTAAGCCATAAACAAACCAAAGAAAGAGGTTCTCCATGACTATTTTAAACACTATCTCACTGGAAAGCAACAAAAAAATCAAAATACATTTCAATGGCGGGCTACTTCTCGTCAAGGAATTCGCCGCAAAAATTGGGCTTCTTACACTGGTCAAAAAGCTTTTCAAAACCAATGGACACCCAAACAGCCTCACACATACCGACCCGGACAACCTCATGCAGGCGGTCTACCAGATCATTGCCGCATATTTTGAGGATGATTGCGCAGACGAACTGACAAATGATCCGGTTTTGACGGCTATTTTAGGAAAGGATTCCCTGGCTTCGCAGCCCACTCTATCCAGGTTCTGGAACCGGATGGATAAAGATACCCTTGCCCAGTTTGACGAAATTGACAGGAAGATGCGTGGGGCCGTTTACTCCATCCAACATCCTGAACATATGCTGTTTGACCTTGATTCTACTTTGCTGGACACTTATGGCCATCAGGAGGGGGAAGGGTTTAACTACCATTACCAGGCACATGGCTACCATCCGCTCCTTTGCTTTGACGGGCTTACCGGGGATCTCCTCAAGGCCCAGCTGCGGGATGGCACACAATACTGCTGCAAGGACGCAGACCGTTTCATGCTCCCGCTGATGCAGGAATACCGGGAAAAATACCCATCACTTCCTATATATTTGCGAGGTGACAGCGGCTTTGCGTCCCCAGAGCTGTATGAAGCATGTGAAGACAATGACTGCAAGTATGCAATCCGCCTGAAAGAGAACCAGGTGCTCCGAAAGCTTGTGGCGGATGCCGAAGAGGCACTTTACCGGGCTACCCGTAATAACCAGGTCGATTATGCCGTGGAATATGGGGAGTTTATGTACCGGGCGGCCAGCTGGCCACATGCAAGAAGGGTTGTCTTCAAGGTAGAAAAGCCAATAAACCTGTTGGTGCACCGGTCCATGTTCATCATCACCACGATGGAAATGGAACCTTACCAGATCATCCAGTTTTACTGTGGGCGGGGAAAATGGAGAATTTTATCAAGGAAGGCAAAAGTGGCTTTGGCTTTTCTTCTGTCAGCAGCCACTCTAAGGTAGTCAACGCCAACCGTCTGCGTGTCCATGCCCTTGCATACAACCTGTTCAATTGGCTCCGCCGTCTGGCATTATCTGCAAATATGCGGAAGCAGCGGATCGATACCATCCGTCTGAAGCTGCTGAAAATCGCTGCGAAAGCGGTGTATTCGGCAAGGTATACGACATTTAAGCTATGCAGCAGCTGTCCCTATAAGCGTGAGTTTTATGAAACACTGGAAAACATCCGGAAACTGCAGCCTCAGCTGGAATAAATAAAACCAGTGACCGGTGAACTTTGACAATCCCAGAAGCAAGCCAGTTGATAACCCAAGGGGTTTTTGCGCCCTTTTGTGGATAGCGGTTTTAATTTTTCTTCCGAGATGTCATGATAAAAACATGTTAATGCAGATTTCTTCTGGGAATCTATCGCTGTGAATAATTCGGGATAATAGAAACAAAGTGGAGACTGGTTGTCATAGGTCTCCATTTCTTGTATAATCAGGGTGGAAGATTGATAATAATAAAACAAAAAGGGAATGAAATGGACGGTTCTATTATTCTGTTTGGAAAACCTGATATTTATGTGCAGGGAACCACAAGGGTTGTAAAAAGGAAAAAAGCGAAGGCTTTGCTGTTCTATCTAGCAGCTCAGGACAAACCCTGTTCCAGAGAACAGTTAATTGATGTTTTTTGGCCCGGGATGGATTTGGGGGTGGCTGCCCATAATTTAAGTGTGCATCTGCATTTCCTGAAAGATGTAGTACCGGGCTTCATCGTTACGGATCAGGGGTATGTGATGCTGGCGAATACGGTGACTGTAGATGTGCGGCAATATGAGAAAATACTGACCGGCGTCAATCCTACAGAGAGGATGCTGGAGGAGGCGGTTGCCCTCTATACGGACGAATTCCTGAAGGGCTTCCTTTTAGCGGACTCAATCGACTTTTCGGAGTGGCAGAGAACGCAAACAGAATATTATAAGGGGCTTCAGACGGATGCTTGTATGAAGCTGGCAGAGTGTCTCTATGACCGGAATCGGCTGGAAGACTCAAGAAACTATTGGAACAAGGTCATAGAGCTGGATCCTTATAATGAATATGCGTATTTGCGGTTGATGCAGCTTTACGATAATATGGGAAACCGAATGGCTGCTATTATGCTGTACCATCATCTGAAAAACCTTTTGCAGGAAGAAATGGGAGTTTCGCCTACCGGACAGTTGGAGGAATACTATACGTCTTTGATCTGTCAGGACAGCCAGAAAGAAGGAAAATTATCCATTTCCGAGTATCTGCGATCCTATTGTCCTCAGATCTTATATCTTCAGATTCAGTCGGAAACAGAGGCGATACCCTTTGTGGGCAGGAAGGAAGAGCTATGCAAGCTTGAGAAATTGGTTTCGTTTCAGTGGCTGACTCTTCTGAATGGCCAGGCCGGCAGCGGAAAAACCAGTCTAATGGTAAGATTTTTAAAGAACAGAAGCGATCTGATCTTTTATATTCCCTGTTCAGCCGGTACCCAGGATGCGCCCTATCAGGCATTTACAGTTGCGCTGCGTCATCTGTTTGACGGTCAGGACGGAAGAAAACTGGAGGAATATCTGAAAAATCATTTGGGGCCAATTTGGGTGCGCAGCATTTCTTTACTCATACCGGAATGGGGCCAGGAGGGGCAAGCGGGATACCTGATTGAGCAGCGCCATATTTGGGAAGCCATCTATCAGATTTTTAAGTGCTTGACAGAACAAAGGCACATTTTTATGCTGATTGATGATATTCATTGGGCGGATATACCCTTTTTGGGACTGATACAATACTTACTGGAAAAAAAGAATCCGTCGCTGATATGTGCGGCAACGAAGCGGGAGTTTGAAAACAGACCGGAGCTGGAACAATCTTTTTGTGAGCTCACTCGAAAAGGAATGTTAAAAACGCTCAAATTAGGCGGGCTGAGCGAGACGGATATTTTACTGCTTTCCAGTGAATGTTACGAAGGAGATCACAGAAAGTTTGCCCGGTGGCTTCAATCTATATCAGGAGGAAATGCCTACATTATCACGGAGATGCTGAAGCATTTAAAGGCAAACCGGATTCAGAAAGAGAAAATTGATGATTTAATGCGGGGAGACTGGCAGCGGCTGAATCTGCTGCCGGAGTCGCTGATGGGATTTGTAGATACCAAACTGAATGCATTGTCTGAAATGGACAAAAACATAGTGAGGGCAGCGACTGTAGTAGATGGAGAAGTGGATCTGCATCTGCTTCAGGGGATTTTAGAGCTAACCATGCCGGTTCTGTTGGATGCGATGGATCATCTGACTGCCAGTGGAATCCTGTTTCCCCTGCCAAACGGAACCTATGCCTTTTATCACATGATCACGAGGGATTACATCTATCAATCCATGGACGGAAATCGAAGAAGATTCTACCATGAGAGAGCTGCCCAAACCTTAGAGAAAGCCGACTGGGATGCAAAGGAGTCCAAATGGCCGTTGGTTGCCTGGCATTATGAACGAAGTGAGAACTATATGGAATATGCCCGCTGTGCTATGATGGCCGGAGATCAGATGGCTCGTTTGGCTACTTATACAGAGGCAATTAAGTTTTATGAGGATGCCATACGATACCTTCATGGCGAAGACCTGCTGGGAGCTTACGGAACGCTGGTGGATCTCTATTTTTATCATATAGAGACAGGAAAGGCAATCGAAATGTGCAGACGGTGTGTCTCTCAGATTCCGATCTGGGATTGTACGGGGAGGCGGGAATACTATTATGCTATGATGCTGCTGTTGAAGGAGGATATCGGAATTGAGGAAATTACTCATGGAGTAGGGCCTTACTATGTAGATGTACTTACTGGTTCGCTGCAGGAGTGCCTGAATTTTCTCAAAAGGGCTGAGGAGCAGATTGACAGTATACAGTATAAGGAGATTGCAATCAAAACCTATTTTTACGAGGCAATTATCTATTATAAGACAGGAAATCTGGAGGTGGCTTGCAGGTATCTGGACCGCGTCCTGCAGATGGCAGAAGGGGAAGATGCAGAAGCCTATTATAGAATCAAATTTTCCTCTCAGTTGTTGATGGGTTGTATTTGCCTGCTCAAAGCCAGTGATAACGAGCAATACTGGATTGAGAGGGCGGAGACGTATATCAATGCCGGATATAGGCGGGCAATAGAAGGCAGCGCCGTTCAGTTTATCCCGCATATGAAGAGTATGCTGGGCGCTATCTATATGATGAAGGGAAAGGACAAGCAGGCCTATACCCTGTTTCAAGAGGCCATGGAAATCGCAGAGAAATCTTTGAATTACTTTGCGCAAGGGATTATTCTTCGCCAAATCAGTCATCTGAATAGGAAAGAAGGAAAGAACGAACAGGCAGTTTTGGGGCTGAAACGGGCCTGGGATATTGTAGCGCCTCTCCGTGCATTAAATTTTAAACTCAGGCTGTTGGATGACCTGATTTCCGTTTCTTCGCAGAAAGAAAAAGAAGCGTATTGCAAAATAAAACAGGAGCTGCTCGACTCATTATGATAAGGGTTCGAAAAATACCGCTGTACGGGATACGGCGGTATTTTTTGTTGATGTTCTGTTGATGAGAGATTGTTATTATTTTGTTAAAGAGCGGCGCTGCTTAAAATATAAAAATGAAGGAGGGGATTGTGTTTTGGGGCTAAACCAAACAGACAAACGGGTTATTCTGCATTCCATTGTAGGAATTATGTGTATGATTGGAATTGGGTTCTTGCCGGCACCCTATCCGATTACTGATTTGGGAATGAGAATTGTTGGTATTTTAACAGGAATGGTGTATTTATGGATTACGGTAGACACACTCTGGCCCAGTATCCTGGGATTGGTTGCAATGATGCACAGCGGCTACGCACCGCCTGCCCAGATTTTGGGTGCTTCCTTTGGAAATACCTATACAGTAATGACGATGTTTATGCTAGCTTTTTGCGGGGTCATTGAACAAAACAGGATTAATGAGTATATTGCCTGCTGGTTTTTGGAGAGAAAAATAATGAACGGACGCCCTTGGGTCTTTACGTTTATCTGGCTCCTGACGGCAGCAATCTTAGCGATGCTATGTCATGCCACGATGGCGGTATTCTTCCTGTGGTCCGTGCTGTACTATCTGTCAGAAACGCTGGGAATGCGGAAAGGAGATGCTTATCTGTCATCCATGCTGGTGGGAACCGTATTTTCGGCCATGATCGCGCAGGTTATTTTCCCGTTTAAGGACATGGGGATTTTCATGGTTGGATCCTTTGAAAGTATAAGCGGGGTATCCATGCCGGCGGCTCCCTATATGCTGGTACAGTCCGTCACCTGTCTGTGCTGTATTTTGCTGTATATGCTTATGATGCGGTTTGTGTTCCGGGTGGATATTACGCCATTAAAGAATATTCAGACAGACAGCCTGAAAAAAGAGAACCTTCCGCCCATGAGTCCGCTGCAGAAATTCCTGCTGATGCTGTTGTTTGCCCTGATCGCTGCTTTGTGTCTGCCTATCTTTTTTACAACGGATTTTCCTCTGATTGCATTTTTAAAGCAGCTGGAAATGACAGGGATCGTCATGCTGTTTTTTGTAATTCTGTGTCTGGTGCGGGTGGATGGGAAGTCCCTGGTGGATTTTCAGGATTTGGCACAAAAAAAGATTAGCTGGAACCTGATTTGCCTGATTGCGGTTGCACTTTGTACCTCAACTGCTTTGACGGCAGACAGCACGGGAATCAAAGAGTTTTTAAGCATTACCTGTTCGCCGCTTTTTGAAGGGAAAACGGCATTTGCATTTACTGCTATGCTTACAGCCGCCACCCTGCTTCTGACAAATGTAGCGAATAACGGCGTTGTAGGTATCCTGTTTTTGACGATATCCTCTATCTTCTCCACGCAGGTAGAGGGCGCAAATCTGCTGCTGCTTGCAACACTGGTAACCTTCTGCGTGACCGATGCAATGGTTCTGCCATCCGCCTCGATCTATGGGGCTATCGTCCATGGCAACAGCCAATGGCTTACCAAGAAGGAGATCATTCGGTATACAGCAGCGGCAGTAGCAGCCAGTTATATCGTCATCCTTCTGGTGGCATATCCATTGGGAAGTTTGGTATTTTAAATCATTTACGAGAGGTGAAAGGGAATGAAGAATAAAAAGCTTTTGTATGGTTTGATTATAATCGGCGCTCTGCTGGCATCATTTCGCATTTATTTTGGAACCACGGCAGCCGGTTTTTTCATGGTTCCGGTGACTACGGAATTGGGATTCAGCCGAAGTGCCTTTTCTATGTTCTTTAGTATTGTACCGTTAGTAGGAATGTGTACCTATCCGTTTATCGGAAGGATCATCAAAAGGTTTGGAGTTCGAGCATATGTGCTGACAGGCGGAATTGTGTGTTCAATAGGCTTCATTCTGCTTCGGTTCTGCGAGACATTAATCCCATTCTATGCGGTAAGCGCCATGATTGGTCTATTCCTCTTTGGTTCGACCAGTATTGTAGCGCCTATTGTGGTGAACAACTGGTTTGTGAAGAATCGGGGCCTCGTTCTGGGTCTTGTTATGTCCGGGCCTTCTATAGCCGGTATGCTGCTCAGTACGACAGTTTCTTCCGTTGTTGTAAACAGTGGTTGGAGAAACGGATATGTGTTTTTGGCAGTCATGATGGGCGTGTTTACGATCATCTGCGTTTGTCTGATAAAGGATGCGCCGCAGACGATGGGGCTTCTCCCCTATGGATATGAAGAAGAACAGCAGAATGGACAGAGCAAGGAGCAGAAAGCGCTGGATATTCCAGGCGTTGATTTTGCCGTTGCCATGAAGAGCAAACAGTATTATCTGTCTTTTGTAACAATTCTGTTGTTATCAGTTGTCAGCGGTGTGAATTCGCATATGAGCGCCATTTTTACGGACGCCGGAATGACAGCGGTATTAACCGGTACTCTGATATCCGTTTACTCCTTCGGTAAAGCTTCTGCCCGTATTGCCATGGGATTCTTAAACGACAAGATCGGCCTGAAGGCAACGATGGTGATCATCTATGCAGGAGGCGCTATTGGCCTTTTGGGAATTGCAGCTTCCAACAATTTTGCAATGTATGCAGCAAGCAGTATTCTGGTTGCCTGTGTAGGGGCCTCGGTAGGCGTACTTCCTTCCCTGACAGCAGGACAGGTATTCGGGCAGAAAGATTTTGCCATGATCTGGAGCCATACCAATATGGCAGGGCCTTTAGGCACTGCTCTCAGCGGGCCGATCTGGGGCGCCGTGTATGATCTCACCGGCAATTACAAGCTGGGGTTATATACAGGCGCTGTGGTGATGGTGATTGTTTGCATATTAGGCTTTCTGATCGTAAAGCCGGATCCGAAGTTAGCTTACAAGAAATAGAAGCGCCTGCCATCATTGCAGACATAAAAAGAATATACAAAGGAGCAGCGTATGAATTCATTGTTTGATGAAGTAAAAATCGGAAACCTAACCCTGAAGAACCGTTTGGTAATGCCGCCTATGGGATTCCAGACTACGGGATCAGACTTCAGCGTCTCCCAGCGTCAGGAGGATTACTATGTGGAACGGGCTAAGGGCGGCTTTGGCCTGATCTATCCGGGATGCTATCTGGTCAGCGATCAATATGAGACCGTATCCGGAGTCAATGTACTGATAAACCAGCATCAGTCGGTCCATTTGTCAACCATGATTGAAAAAATCCATCATTATGGAGCTAAGGTATGTATTCAGCTTTCGCTGGGTATGGGGCGGGTGCTTGCAGTTGATCCTCATACGCCGCCGGCCTCTTCCAGTGCAATCCCGGCTTTGCGTTTTCCGGGCCTCATGTGCAGGCCGTTGGAAATTGAAGAAATCCATAACCTGGTAGCTTCATGCGGATACTCCGCGAAGCTGGCGATGATGGCCGGAGCAGATGCGGTTGAGCTTCACGCTTATGGAGGCTATCTGATTGACCAGTTTTTATGTCCTCTGTGGAATAAGCGCACCGATGAGTATGGCGGCAGTATAGAAAACAGGATGCGGATACTTTTTGAACTGAGAGATGCCATCCGTGCTTCCTGCGGGGAGCAGTTCCCGATTTTTGTAAAATTCACTCCCGATCATTGTTTCCCGGGAGCCAGAACCTTTGAAAACGAAGGCCTGGAGATGATGCGCATTCTGGATGAAGCCGGTTTTGCTGTCATCCATCTGGATTATGGCTCTCATGATAACAGAGAAAATAAAACGCCTTGTGTCTATTCGCCAGAAGGACTCCAGCTGAGCGTGGCCCGCTATATGCGAGAGCAGGGAATTAAGACCCCCTTCATGGTTCAGGGAAAGCTGGATCGGCCGGAGACGGCGGAAGAAACGGCACAGGAGGGGATTGCAGAATTAATTGCTTTAGGTCATGGTTCCATTGCAGATCCTCATTGGCCTAAAAAGGTAAAATCTGGTCACAAAGAAGATGTGATCCCTTGCATCGGATGCAACGAATGCCTTAATCATCTGGGGAGAGCCAGAAGATGTGCTGCAAATCCCCTTTCCGGATATGAGAAGGATTATCCTTTAACACCGGGCTTAAAGGGAGAGAAGGTGATCGTGGTAGGCGCCGGTCCGGGCGGCTGTATCGCAGCGCTGACAGCTGCAAAACGCGGCTACGATGTAGAACTTTGGGAGAAAAATAGTTGGATTGGAGGCGCATTAAAAGCAGCTGCGTCACCGGAATTTAAAAAGAGTATGCGGCGCTATATTGCTTTTCTGGAAGCACAGCTTCAAAAGAGCAGCGTAAAGGTATGCCTTTCTAAGACCGCTTCGGCAGAGAATCTTCTGGAAGCCAATCCGTATGGTGTCATTGTCGCCTCGGGAGCAGAACCTATCGTTCCTCCGATTCCGGGGCTGGATGGAAAGCATGTCTATGAGGCTTGCGACATATTGGTGAAAGGCGGAGTAGAGGGCGATCGGATTGTCATCATCGGCGGCGGTCTGGTTGGATGTGAAACTGCACTGATGTTGGAACAGCAGCACAAGAAGGTTATCGTGGTAGAGAAGATGGCGAAGCTTTTGGCTGTATCGAATCATGCGGCGGCTAATAATGAAACGCTGACCCGGATGCTGAATGACAGCAGCATTATCCCCTGCGTGGGAGCCAGCGTAGAGTCATTAGAGGAAGGAAAGGTTCATGTCCGCAAAGGAAACGAGGAGCTGGAATATGAATGCGACGCAGTCATTCTGGCAGTAGGTTATCGTCCGAACCATGAATTGGAGGAAGCGCTGAAAGGGAGAATCCCCCACGTGGTTGTGATAGGCGATCATGTCAAGAGCGGGAAGGTGTTGGATGCCACTCACCAGGGCTTCCATGGAGCACGGCTGTTAGAAGAGTTGGATTAAGCTGAAATCGCATAACGGAGGGAATACATATGGATTATATCAAGGATAAAGTGATTGTTATAACAGGCGCGGGATCCGGAATCTGCCAGGCTACAGCAGAGCTGCTGGCAAAACAGGGTGCAAAGCTTGTAATTGGGGATTTAAACTACGAGAATGCCTGTAAGGTAGCGGATGCCATTACGGAAAATGGCGGGATCGCAAAGCCCTTTGCGATTGATGTGAGCAAGTCAGAGGATGCATTTGCACTTGCAGAGTTTGCGGTAAAAGAATTTGGCGATCTGGACGTTCTGGTAAATGGGGCGGGAATTATGCCGAGAGGACAATTTAACATCCAAAAGCTGGAGAAATGGCTTGCGGCCGTAGATGTAAACTTTAAGGGAGTGATTAATTGCACCTACGCAGCCATTCAGAAAATGCTGGAGAAGGAGGACGGTAAGATTCGGCAAATTGTCAGCATTTCCTCAACCTCTGCCAGTAACTGGAAACCGGCCCAGGGGATCTACTGCGCTACCAAGCATTCCGTAAAATGGCTTATGGATTCTCTAAGAAGGGAATATCCCGGAAAAATTAAATTTTCCACGGTATATCCATCCGGCGTGCTGGATACCAATATCAATACCTCCTTTGGAATTCAGACCGGGGATCCGTTAGAAGGAACGAAGGATCCCTTCGGACGTCAGAATGATTTTAATTATGATAAAAATATGGACTGCCTGTTTAAGGCAAATCTGGCAGACGTGATTTCCTATGTGATTGCACAGCCCCAGGGAATCGTAATCACGGATCTGATGGTAAGAGCATCCGGAGAGCTTCCTATCAGCTAGCAGTAGGAAAACAGGCGAAGCCCTAAAAGAAGGTTACAGAAAGCACTTAATCGAGTAGGAGGGGGATTTGAGTAATCCCCCGACCTCTCACACCACCGTGCGTACCGTTCGGTACACGGCGGTTCAATCAACTTAACAAGTAACACGCCTTGTGGCATAGTAGTCGAGCATGGAGATTAGCCCGAATTCGGCTAATACTTATGGCTTGATGTACATCCCAGCATCTTGCAGGTCTTGCATATCCATGCAGATAAGCGATTTTCCACGCTGACCATGCTGCTATTCCAAGCTTTATCAGGTTCTTCGCTCTGTTCTTTGGGGTTTTCCAGTGCTTCCAGATACACATCCTGAGACGATATCTAATGTTGCTGTCCAACCGCTCACACAACACTTTCATACTTCCGATTTTGTAATAGTTTATCCATCCTCGGATAAGCCGGTTGAGCTTCTGTACCTTATAAGCGTTGCTTACTCCCCAGCTTCTGCATGTAAGCTTCTTCATCTGTGCCTTGAACTTCGCTACCGCTTTGGGGTGTGGTCTGGCTTTATACCTTCTGGCAAATGAGTCAAAGTAAAATCCAAATCCGAGATACTTAATGCCTTTCGGCTTATCGACCTTGCTCTTTTCGGCATTTACTTTCAATCCGAGCTTCTCCTCTATGAATCGGGTGACGCTCTTCATTACCCGTTCTGCCGCCTGCCTGCTTCCAACCATTATGATGAGGTCGTCTGCGTATCGGACGAAATCCAGCCCTCTTGCTTCCAGTTCTTTATCCAGTTCGTTTAGCATGATGTTCGCTAACAGCGGTGATATGTTTCCGCCCTGCGGAGTGCCGACTATGGTATCTTCGTACTCATCGTCTATCATCATTCCGCTGACAAGGAATTTCCTTACCACCGATATGACATCTCCGTCCCTTATAGTCCGTCCGAAGATAGTCATCAGCTTATCATGGTCAACCGTGTCAAAGAACTTCTCAAGGTCAATGTCCACTATCCAGCTATGTCCGTCATTCATCATTTCCAATGCCTTTAGGACTGCCTGCTGTGCACATCTATTGGGTCTGAATCCGTAGCTGTGGTCATGAAACTGCTCCTCAAATATCGGAGTGAGCACCTGTGCTGCCGCCTGTTGTACAAAGCGGTCAACTACTGTTGGTACTCCAAGGTTTCTTACACCCCCGTCTGGGCTCGGTATCTCCACCCTACGGACAGGCTGCGGCTTATACTTCCTTGTCCGCAGCTGCTCTCTGATGCTTTCGCCGTTTTCCGAAAGGTAACCGCCAAGTTCGTCTACGGTCATGCCGTCAACTCCCGCCGCTCCTTTGTTCCTTACGACTTGCTGGTACGCCGCATTGAGGTTATCTTTGCTTAATGCCTGCTCCATGAGACTACTTGTGTCCATGCGTTGTTTCCTTTCTGCCCCTTTTGCCTTTGCCGCCTTTGAAGTCATCGACAGGCGTTTGCTCCGGCTACGAAGTGGAACGTACTTCAACTGATTGATTGTTCAGCCCTTCGCACCATTCCCATTACAGGAACTTCATCACTACTATGGCTTCTGCTGACTTCTCACAGTTCGTTGTTACTACGGCTAATGAGACCGCCTGTGAGACCTCCCCAGTTAAGGTGCGTACTCTTTCCCTCCATGTACCTGCCGCATTTACTCGTACTTCCAGCAACTTTTGGACTTCAGTGCCTTTTGCCACCTTATCCGTATTTCCGAGCCTTATATGCGGTTCCTGTCCGTCAGGTCAGAGGTTTGCCGGTTTTATGCAAAGCTTCGCATAAAACCGGTTATGAAAAGCTACACATTATGCAAAGTTGGCGATAGAAATCCTTATGAATA